>Ga0208916_10000103_pt1 | contig 38625 bp, 57 predicted proteins | sample DEB19_08_DNA_5_FD_184523 | JGI IMG/M metagenome (GOLD analysis project Ga0208916, IMG submission 184523) | Aqueous microbial communities from the Delaware River and Bay under freshwater to marine salinity gradient to study organic matter... | ecosystem: Environmental > Aquatic > Marine >... | reverse complement strand
CACTTATGAATCCCATAAAAAATGCGCGTCTAAGGTCGCGTAAGGAATTCATCACCCCTCCCGTTTCCACACTTGGCCGTTGGGTTTGCGGATTTCTAAAATGCCTCCATCGTTAAGCCGTTCCTTATCAATTCGATGCTCATCCCAACGACAGATACAAGTGATGCATTTGTGTGTGTACCAATCCCCCACCTCTAGCTCAGGCATGGGGTTAGGGTCGGGGAGTTTGCGGAAGCCTATAAGCATATCTCCAGGCTGAACCTCCCCCGCGTTATAAAAACCCCACCCGTCAGGAAGGTACATTATTTTACCGTCTGTGAGCTTTATTGATTTCATTCCCCCTCTCCCAATTTCGGCAAACTAACAGAATCAAAACCCGGTAACGGCGGCGTTAGGTTTCTAGTCGGAGTAAACGCCTCGCACTTGTCGCGATTCCAAACAACGGTAATTATCGCCTTGTGCTTGTCTGCAATTTGCTGAAAAGCTTCCCGGGCTGTTTCAATGTCAATATCGGTTTTCATATGTGCGTAGCTCCATTAAAAATCATCCTCATCGCCCCCATTAGCAAAAGCCCCGATCAAGAAAACAATCGAGAAGAAGATAAGCCCCGCGACGATTAAAATAATTATTTCTGTGTCCATATCGTTTCTCCGTTTTCATTCCTAATTTCTGCGATCTGCTCGAGGGTTATTCGAGCACATTCAGGATCTTGCCCTGGTTTATAGTTCCAAACGTGAACCTTTGAATCTATTAGCCCTCGAATAAACATCCAGCTATAAATCGATCCGACTTGGTTTTCGATTTCAGGTTGCCAAAACGTCACATTAACCTTAACAGCTTGCCCGAGTTTTAGTTGTGGGAGGGGTTTTCTAATCATTTTAATGCCCTCGGTATGTTTGATATTTATAGGGAAAGAATAGAGAGGCGAGATACATAACCCCGACGGACTCCCAATACCCAAGCGTCGGCATGTTGTGTAGATAATCGTAATAATTCCATAGAAACATGAAAATTATTGGCCTAACAAAGAGCACGCCTAGAGATTCGTAGATTGTCATGCCGCCTTCCTACTTGCTTCACTTAATCCGGTTAAACTTCTAGTTTCGAAAAATCCTTTATGCGCCGGGTATTTAATCTCGAAAGCTCTCGCGTAGTACGCCGTGAAAGAGTTGCAGATTTTGAACTCGTCCTTTGTCTCGATTGATTCTTCGTAACGAATATTCTCCATAATACATTTAGCTCCGAAGCGTTTGATTCCGCACGCGATAAGGTTTAGGGCTTTTTCCTCAAACTTTCTCCATATCTGAGGCAGGTTTGTATGGTATTTGAGAAACGCTCTTACGGTGAGCGGGTCGCATCCTGCGTTTTTAAGTGCAATTTCCATATTCATGCGGCTTTTTCTCCTTTGTAAGCTTCGGGGAATCTCTCTCGAATTAAAGCTCTAGCTTTCTCGCGATCTTCTTCGCTCAAGGGTTTTGGTTTGGGTGTTTGCGGGTCTTTAAATGGTTGTTGAGCGGGTGAAGCCGGGGCTTCGCCGCGCTCTGCTTTTTTGCGCGAGGCTTTTTCCTCGTAGAGAATCTTGCGGAGCCAAGAGGCTGTAATGTCTCGATATAAACACCCGGTTTTAATGCGTGACGGGTCTTTGTGGTAGTAGAGCGCGAGCTGTTCTAGGGCTTCCGTGTAGTACTTCAAGAGCCCGTAGTCTTTGAGTTTTGCTTTGATGTGGTCGCGGGAAAAGTCGTTCGGGGTAATTATTACCCGCTCGGGGGTGTAGACGACCTCGGAGTATTTCGAAGGGGGTTTAGGGGGTTCTCCTTTCTTTTTTTCTTCATATTCATATTCATATTCATATTCAATATGATTCTCGCTTGTTTGTGTCTGGATTCTGGGAGGATTCTCGGAGGATTCTCCTTTGATTTCGTCTCGTTTCTGTCTACCTTTACGATAGTTTTCGCGCTTAACCTTAAAAGATTTGTCGTCATTAACTATCTGAGAATTAAAGAAAAAATCTCCTGATTCATCAAGTAACCCTACTTCGACGGCTGATGTTAAAACCTCATCTATCTTTTCTTTGGTGAATGGAATTGGGAAAGGGAGAAAATGGACGGCTGATTTTTCAATTTTACAATTTCGCTCTTGCGACGAAGCGAGCCAAATGGTTTGTAATATTATTACGGCCTCGGCTCCATGATCGGCGATCCATTTTCGGTTTCTAGGTTTTGTGTAGAAATCGTGCCCGAGGAATATTGAGGGTAGCTTGTCGCTCATTGCCACCCCCTAGAAAGAGAATAAGGGATCGCGCCTTCTAACTTTCCAATCAGGGTTGCAAGCTGAGTTTCTTTAATTGACACGATCCCCTCTCCTTAGAGGATCGCCCTTGTGGTGCTGTTAGTGCCTTTCCATTTTTGACTGATAATTACAGCTCGTATCAGTCAATTTTGACAATTTCGTAAAGTTATCGGTCAATTATGACTGATTCCGTCTGAAATTGAATGGTAGGGTATTTGTAGCGATCCGCAGAACGATCTCATAAAACGTTTCATAGCATGATGGTGATCACGCTGTACATATATTTTTTCACATTGCGATGAAAAATTTTTCATTTAGTATTTAACCTTTTTGACAGGTTGAGCATCTACGCCCGTTACATCTTGCCAATATGTCTCGACACTTTGGATCGAGCTGTGTCCGGTGACTTTTTGAACGTCTCTAAGTGGCACGCCTTCTTCTATCATTTTACTAATTGCTGTTTTTCGCCCTGAGTGTGGCGTGATTGTAGACGGAGCGCCCGCCTCGGCTGCGTGGTTTTTGAATTTTCGGTAGAACGTGCTCTCGGATAGTGGTTTGTTGTTTGGTTTTTTAGGCACGCCGTAATACTGGCAGAACATATAAGCGCTTGAGTCGCCCGTTTCGGCCTCACGTTGAGCGATAATCTTTTCTATTACGTTTGCCGCCCATGGGGCTATTAAAACTTCTCTATAGGCTGTTTTGGCCATAAGGATACGGGCGTAGTAGTTGCCCTCGGGTGTTTTTTTGATGTTATTAAGAGTTAAAAGTCTAACCTCTGAGGGTCTTAAGGCTGAACCGTAAAGTAGAGAGAGTATCGCTTTGTCTCTTAGCCCTTCTCGATCTTCTCCTTGGGAGTCGATCATTTTTCTAACCGTCGCGTAATTAGTGCGCTCGGTTCTTCTTTTAGGGTCGGCCTTTTTTCTCATCATTGGGAGATCTGGCCTGTCGAAAGGGTTATCGGTGCATAGCTTCATGGCGGTTAAATACTTATAGAAACTTTTTAGTATGAAGATTTTTCGCTTAATTGTTCCAAGAGAAATCTCATCGCTTCCGTTATATCTGCTTTTTTGCCCTTTTCTTTTTTTGAGCTCTTGAATGTATCTCCAAACGTCTTGAAGATTCGGGGCGAGTATCTGGTCTACCCCTACAAATTGCGACCACTCAAGAATTGTCGATCTGTATTGCCTAACTGAATTAATAGATCCGAGGTGAACTGATAGGTATAGCTCTATGTTTCGAGCAAAATTCGACATGGAATAATACTAAAAATTCTACGCCGTCCATGGAATTTGCTGTAAACTATATCTATCATTTGATTCCTCGTTTGTGTAAAATTATTCGCTTTTTATTAGCCCCCAAGGCGTTGAAATTATTAGTCTCGGGGGTTTATTCGTTAATTTGCTATTAAAGTTTCCTGTGTGGCTGTGAAAGATTCCGGTAGATCGTCCTCTACGGGCTTTTCTCCTTCAAAGTCGGCTTTCGCCTGATTCTCGGCGGCTTTGAGTAGAAACCCTTTCATTTCCTCCGGGTCAACGAACTCTCTACCCCCTTTTATGGCGGCTTCAAGCTCGCGAATCACTTTGAGGCCGATTTGTAGGCGCTCGAGCGGAATAGTTTTCTCGAAAGCGGTGCGAGAACGTACTCCGAAAACTACCTCACCTATGAGCGCTCGGGTTTGTTTTGCCGCCGCGGCGGTTCCCGGGAAAAGAGCATCTAGCGCCCCGTCTATCTCTTCAATGGTTATGGTTTTGATTTGAGCGTGTTTTGATACGCGCCCTTCTCCATCGTCGCCGGGAAATAGATCCTCGCTCGTGCGCGTGGCATCATATGTTTTTTGCACCCCTCCAATGTTTAGAGAGCTAAAAACAGGCTCGAAAGGTTTAAATGTTATAGACCAATCGCCTTTTTTGTAGCCGGTTTTAGGCCGCTCAAAGTTAAAAGCTTTACCGTTAATCGTATCGGTTCTGTCTTTTAGTATGTGAGCTCTATGAGTCCATCCAGCGCCCGGAGTGTTACCCTTTTGAACTCTCTCCATCTCTATCAAGAGAGAGGGCTCGTAACCGAACTCACCCTCGGCTTTCATCTTAGAGGCTCCCTTTTGAAGCTCTTTTTTCCCGGTTTCTTCGTTGGTTTCATATTCCCAAACGTTACCGGCTCGACCACATACTATGATGTGCATAGAGGTGTTTAGAAAGGCCGCTGTCCACTTCGCCCATTCTCTTTTAATGTCTGCATAGTGCTGAAATTCCAGCTTCTCGACCGGGTAAAACTTCCACCCCTCTTTTCTCGCTTTCATTTCTCGAGCCCTATTAACTGCCCTTAGCTTAGCTTCCATAACCTCGCTCCATACGTGCGAGATTGAATCAACTATAAGAACGGAGCACGTTTTTTCGGCCTCTTTTGCGACCTCGAGAAGATCGCTTAAAGCGTGGCTCTTTTTGCGGAGTAGTTTAATACCCTCCACCTTGAAGCGCTCAATTAAGAAATCAGATCCCGCCTCGGTTTCAAAGAACGCGACGGGTTTACCGTTACTTAGTTTATGAGCCATCGCGATCGCAAGGTGTGACGCGGTTGTGGTCTTACCACTTCCCGCGGTTCCAAAGATCCCGGCTTTTAAATATGCTTGTTCGTTCACAGCTTCCTCTAGTATTCCCATTTTATTCACTCCGTATAGTTAAACTTACTTTCTATCGTTTTTAGCCATTGTATAAATATCGTTGGCTCTTAATTCCCCTACTCTTTCATCGACGGCTCTTTCAAACGCGCCGCTCTCAACAAAAAGCTTGAATTGAGTTTTTACGTTTTTGAGCTCAAAGTCGTAAACTCCGAACGCGACCAAAAACCCACCTACCCACGCGCCGAGCGCGGGTAGGAATAATAAAATAATGATCGCGGCATCGAGGCCGAAATGTTTAATTTTCTCTATCATTACTTAACCCTCCTATAGTTAGGTGATTCTGTTGTGTTGCTTTTGTCGGTTTTGCCCGTGTAATCAACTCCAAAATGAACCGTACAACCTGAGAGCATCCCGAGAATTGCGGCCAAAATGCACGCCTTAATTGTTAATGCAGTAACCATATAAAACCTCCATGTAAAAAAACGGGGAAATCTAAAGTCCTTACTTAATAAAAATCCCCGTAGTATGCAGAATTGCGTACCAAGAATAAGAGGCCGGAATTGCACCGGCTACCCTAGCCCCCTGTATTCCCGCCCATGAAAACGGGTCATAGGTTGCGTGTCGCTGTCCACGCCGCTCTTATTCTTGCTGCACAATTATCTAATTCCCTTCGCCTCCCTATAACTCTGCTCGTCCGATTCAGCTATCCGAATGGCCTCCGAGCACGATAAGCAAATAGTGCCCTCGTCGGTTTCGTAATCCTCATCGTAAGGCGTTTTAATCTCTTCACACTTACAACAACGAAAGAGAAAGCCGTCGTTAAGATAATCGGCGATAATCGGCGCGATAGAATCCTCTATAGCTGTATCCTCATTCTCAAACAGATAATCGATAAGCTCTTTTAGCTTTTCTCTCTTCTCTCTTTCTTGGTCGGAAATTTTGCTTTTATCTGCCATATCTCCCCTCTTCCACTTGAAGCGCGTCGAGTATTTCGAGGTGCCTCAATATATTTTTATTTTTTCTTGGTTGCTTCCTTGCTTCCCGTCTGCAACGCACTAAAGCGTTAAGCATACAAACCGCGACGGATTCGGCTGGATATTTTGTTTTGAGCTTCTTATTCATATGTAACTACCTTTGTATAAGTAAGATTATATAAAGATATCGTCGGATGCAAGAATAAATGTATAAAAATCTTTACATATATGAAGAATCTTTTATATACTGTCTTATATGGGAATGGATTTAATGGATAAGATTCGTCGCAAGCTAACGATAACGGACTATGCTTTATCTAATAATTTAGGCGACTTAGGGGTCAAAATTACGATACCTGGCGTTTCTGGGTATAATAAAAAGTCAGCTCGTAGTATGCGCTTAGATGTTCTGTGTGGTTTTAGAAAGCTGTTAGAAATCGAGAAAGGTATGTCCTGGGACGATTTCGGCAAGTGGCTCGACGAGGAATTTTTACCAAAAAACAAGAAATAGTTTGAATAACTACTCACGGACGAGTTAGAAGTTTAGTGCTTATCTTTGGGGTGTTATGAATTTTGCAAGCGATCAACTCGATACTAGTAAGCCATGTCCATATTGTAGCGAGATAATTTTATCCTCCGCTCAAAAGTGTAAGCATTGCGGCGAGTATCTCGATCCTAAATTACGAGCTGAAAGGAAAAAAGAGATTGAAAGTTTAAAGCCGCCGCTTTGGAGTCCTGGCGTAGCTGCCGTTATGAGTTTGATTATCCCGGGGTTAGGGCAAATGTATAAAGGACAAATTATTAACGGTCTTTTTTGGCTTGTTGTTGTTCTAGTTGGGTATATGATTTTGATCGTGCCGGGGTTAATTCTACACCTATTTTGTATACTCGGAGCCGCTTCGGGTGATTCTAAAAAGCGTGAAGGGTTCTGATTCTTCCTCAATTAGCTCGTATAACATCGTAAACGACTCTATTGTGCTTTCTTGAGAAGAAAAACCGGAGCCACCACGCCCCGATCGGCTTCGGAGGTTTGCCGGTGGTAACATGCCACCCGCCTTTTCCTTCTCTATATTCTTCTTTGTATGTGGGTAGTTTGATATGAGTTTGTACATCATGGCTTATTTTTCCATTTTGCGATAAACGAACTCTAGGCGTTTCAGATACCCATGCGTCATGCGTGTGGCCTGAAATAACAATATCGGCGTCGGGTAAATATACCGAGCGCCTCTGATGTTGAATAATATCTTTTGTGACTTGCCCGCCCCCGGCGTAACCGTGGTCGTAATGAAGATTAATTGTTTGATTGCACCCTCCGAGTCGAGTTTGAAAGGAAAACTTCACCCACCCGGAAAAATGGCCGTTATATACTTCGACTTTTGATTTGTTATTTATTTGAGAAACGAGGCGCTCGACTAGATTAATCTCGTGATGTTTTTTTATAGAATCCTCGTGGTTTCCTTCCCCAAAAAGTAGAATGTTTTCTCTGTAAGGCCGAAACCAATCGGCGGCATCGTCTACAATCTTATCGAGATAATTATCTACTTTATGTTCGTTTCTAACTGAATCTTTTGAAGCCCGTTTATCGTACTTGCCCTGCATTGCACAAAAGAGATCTCCGTTATCGATAACGATAGCGCCGCGCTCTTTTGCTTCCTCGAGGTGTTTTTTCTGTAAATCTCTATCGCTCTTTGGGTTGTCCCAATGCCTATCGCTACTGAGCAGCGCCCATGCTTCCCACTGAGAGTTTGGGAGAACCGTCGTGCTAACGCGAAAAACATTCGAGCCTAGTCTTTCTCGATCCCATTTAGCTTTCACCCGGATCTTCTCCTTTTGCTTGAGTTAAAATATCTACGTTTCGCGTGACGCGCTACATTCTGAACCGTAATCTCGTCGTATAAATAATATGTATACTTAACTAGGCTTGCTTTCGCCTTTGTTTTTTCCTCAATTAGCCCGGCTACGCCGCCGGGTATTCCGTATATAAAATGTAAGAAGTTTTGAAACGCCGACATTAATCTGTATCTATCCCTGTTATTGCCTGGGCGCTGGCGCTCGTCGTAAGAGATCTAGTTGCGAGCGGCGTTGAGTCATCCGAGCGCGTAACAGTAAGCGTAGAACCTGAAATTTGGGTATTGTGCACCCCTTGAGCTATAAGGCCGTATAGGCTTCTAATAGAAAGTGCGTCGCCGCTTGCGCTTCCTTCGATGTTAGTAGTTGAGCGTCTTAATATTACATCCGCTATTTTTGCGAGATCGTCCTCTGTTAATACTAGATTGCCGAGAATATACCCGGCCTGCCCGGCAACGTAAGAACCTGGAATATTAGTTGTCCATGGATCACCCGCGCTACCGGCTGCGCTTAAGGCCGCGCCCATTGTGCCGGGTTCTAAATAGTTAGAGGCGAGTGCTTGCCATACTGCATTCGCAAGTGCTGCCGCCGAGAATTCAGTTTCACTAGTTGAAAGCCCTGCAAGGTAACCAATAGCACTAATCAAGGCCGCTGGTGTTACTGTAATGTTTGCTTGCCCTTGAAGCCCTGCAAGTGCTCCGATTAGCGCTGTGCTTGAAAATGATATCGTAGAGCTTCCGCTTCCTGAAGCGATTGAAAGAATTGAGCCCGTAGCATCAAATGTAATAGTCGCTGTACCTGAACCCGATACTATTAACCCCCCTGTTCCTGTAGGGGTAAATGTAATTGTGCTTGAGCCTTGCGCTGGAAGTCCTAATACGGCGTTACCTGTTTCTGAGAACGTAACACTAGTATTATTTCTTGAAGCAAGGCCGCCCGCCTTTTGTGGCATTTGCCATGCTACGGGGTTTCTTGCTCCTGCTGGCTTAGATGAAAGAGATGATACCCCTGCGTTAGTAGCAAAGATATTCCTCTGACCGCCCGCGTCTTTGGTAGATGGCGAAGCCGTATAAGGCGATGATCCGTTTGATAGCGTAGCGCCGAAAAACCTTGCACCGGGAAAAGTATCTCTGTAATTATTCTGAATTAAGCTCATGATCCGCCGTAAGCATAATCAAAATCTACAAATATCGTTCCAGCCGATGTTGTTGCTCCTGTTTGAAACATTATAAATTTAACGTTTGCCCCATCTTTGATTTGTCTAAGTGATGGAATAGCGTTTACAAAATCCATCTTTGTATAAAGCCCTGTAGCCGGTACTGGAATAGTCCAAAGTGGTTTAACAAGATGTAAGATAACCGTTCCTGATGCATGTGCTGTACCTGACCAAACAACTGAAACGATATCAGATACTCCTGTGTCTCCTGCCGCTAATGCTAGAAATGGATTGAATTTATTAGCCGCCGCGCCTGTGTTGATTATGCTTCCTCTAGTCGCTGAAGCTGTTGAAGTAAAGGACGTTGTAGCCCCTGCGTTTCCTGCCGTGTCTAAATAGTTTACTACGCAAGTCGGGGCATTAGCTCCAAGTGCTGCGCCGAATGCCGACATATACATTCTCAACCCTTCGCCGTTTGCGTATCTGTCAACTGTGGCTGAGGTGTTAGAGATCGCCGTCATAGTAACGGTTTTTGTGCCCGTCGTTGATACGTTTGTACCTGAAAGTTTCACGTATCCAATCTGATCAACTGCCATCAAGAACCAAGGTGCTCCCGCTGCTGCTACTACGCAAGCTCCTGCCGATAAAAAATGCTTAGTAGCTGGATCTACATCGCCGCCTGTCCATGAAACGCCTTCCGACCAAGTATCGTCTGTAGATGTAAAGGTTAAGTCGGAGGCTCCGTAAGTCGGCGCAACCGGAATACCTACCCCATCCGATAAATCCGTCCAAGCCCCCGCCGTTCCTGTTGCTGGTAATGTTTTTTGAAAAATAACGGTGTCTGTTTGCCCGTCGTCTGTGATCTTAGTTATTAAGTCGTCTTGTGAAGTGAATCCCATTTTTTAACTCCAAACTGTTTCTAAATACCCTACTAATGTAGAGCTTGCTAAACTTCCGCCGTTACCTTTCGATAAAAGCCCCAAAATTGCCCCCTGCTTTATCTCTGTTGCTATTGGATTATTAATAAGTGAATCAACTGCGCTTGCTGCCCCATAGCTTTCTAAGTTCCCCGATGTTGTCCTTCTACATTCCGCATGAAGCGCAAACGTCTTTAGAGGTTGCACTAAAACTAAGGCCATCAAGCCCCCGCCTGTAACTGTAAAGGTCACGCCCTCAATTGACTGAACCCCCGAATCGCCCGCTTGTAGTGGTAGAAACGGATTAAAACCCCCGCCCGATACTTCCGATAACAAGCTCTGGCCTCCCCCTGCTACGATCTGGGTATATATATTAGGGCTTGTTCTTCCCGATACCCCATCTTGATTCGTGTAAGTGAAGGTAAACTGTCCAATAGCAGAACTCGCCGCTTGAGCAATTGCGATCACTTTAGCCGATGTATATCGGGGCAACGTCTCAACCTCTACCATCTCTTGTAAATCCGTCGAATCGGTATCTATAAACGGATAATACATAAGATAATCACACAGCATTAACTGTTGGCGCTGGTTCGTTGTGCTAGTCGCTGATGAGGCCGCTGTCATAACAGTAATGTTTTTCAAATACTGCTTTTCAACTGTAGGTATATAAATACCTCTAGTCGAATCTACGAAAGCACTTTCGAGCGGAGTTGATGCGTAAAAATTAGCTAGTGGGCTTCCAGCAAAATACGTGTAATCAATATAGCTCGACGTGACGGTTGCCGTTGATGTCACAGCTTTACGAAACTGAGTAACCCAAGTCTTACCCGCCTCGTCGGCGTTTGCGTATTCGGAAACGTTAGCGAATCCCATATTAATCTATTACTATATCTAACTCGCCGGTGTTAAATTGCGGCTGAATTCCGTTTGAGATTGCAAGAGAGCTTGTAAGTGCTCCACTCACAATAATTTGCCCCGCGCCATTTTGAGTCGTGCAAACGCTAAAATAAGTCGCTGTTGCTGAACCTCCTGAGCATAAGGGAAACTGCACTAACGCAGCGTTACTTGCTGTATTTCCCGAAACACTAAAGCCTGTAGTTCTTGAAACGGCTACGCCATCATATCCCGTGTAGGATATTTCGTTCGTTACCGCCGTTCCCGCCTCTCCTGGATCTGAGCTGTGTAAACGAATATAAAAATCCGAATTAGCCCACCAACTAGGATCGGTGCTATCGAATATCGCTAAACATAAATCGTTTTCTGTTGTATTACTTGCCGACATTTAAAACCCCTATTGTTCTGCACAAATTTTGAAAAACGAGCATAAGCCCTGAGCTATTTGACTTTCTCCGAGGTTAATTCCTGCGAAGATAGTAAGAGCCGAGGCTATAACTACGACTGCAAATTTAATTAATTTTGCTTTCATTTTGTTAATCCTTAAAAGAAAACGGCAAGCGCCGTTATTAAATCTATAAGCTTAGAAAGTATTCCGCCTTGCTGTTTTGTGTGCGGAATTATCTTTACGGTTTTACTCTCTAATTCGTCCGAAGCGACTAAACACCTTTTTTGTTTATAGGTGACTTCGTACTCTCCTGAGTTTGTGACGGCGTAAATATTTTCGGGTGTTTCGAATTTTGCTTGTGGCATCGAACACCCCGATAGCAATAAGAGGAAAAAAATTACTCTCATTTGAATAGCCCGCTTCTTAAATAGCCGTCGGTAAGAGGTAAATTTTCAACCTTTACAAGCGCCGAGCCTGTTCGTCTTTTTGCTATATCTGCAATTTGATATGCGTATTTACTCGAGTAATATCTAGCGCCTTTCGGGGCTGTTTTATGATCTGGCCTAACTCTTCGTAGTATATCAACGCGACGCCCTCTCGAGTCTCTAACGTATATATGACGCTTATCGCTTCGAATTATAACTACAAGCTTATTGTCTTTTCCGCCCGTTCCGTGGTCATCTGCCATCGGTTTATATAGAGCTGTTTTAGGCCATGAAATAGAGCCTTCTCTTTGCTTCATCATGCGCGTATGCGCTGTGATGTATCGTGTATCTGGAAAATGTCGCCTATCTGATACCGGAGCTTTATCTAGGTGTCCGAACTTTCCATTAAAACGGAAGTTCCATAGCCTAATTTGCTTACTATCTGAGTATCTTTTTAATATCGAGCATATGTTCGCGTCGGGAAAATCTCCGGTTCCCTTTCCTCCGAACCCATCAAACGAAACCATGTAATCGCCCGGGGGAGGCGCTCTAGGTTTTGAGTTCTCTAAATGGATTTCTGTTATTATTCCAGGAACAACCGCGCCGCGTAAAATTGAATTTACTGGCTCGACGTTTGGAAATCTTACTCTAAGATCTAAAAGAAACGGCTCTATCTTTTCCCTTGGGTGATCGTGCTCGCAAAAAGGGGAGCCGTAAATCTTTGTTAAAGGATATTTTTCCGCGATCTCTTGTAAGAACTCAAAATCTATTAAAACCCGATCTCTTCTCTCTTCAATATTATACCTATGACTCGGATCAAAAGGCTCTGTGTGTACTAATATTGAGCTGAATTTCCCCGAGGCGGCCATGCGCTCGAGGGTTCCTCTTGCGTTTCCGAATGTTCTTAAGAATATCCCGCCCGCCCATTGTTCGGGGTGCGCTTGAATCATCGCCGTCTCGTAGCGCTTACCGGCTAGATAATCGACTCCTAGAACCGGCTCGGCGTGTACGACGGCGCAAGTAATCATTAGCGCAATAAGTGCGCTTAATAATCTTGATTTCATTATGTTATATTGTCCTTAAGAGAGCCGCTTCTCGTTTGCGGCGACCATCAAGTTTTTTTTGTTTTCCGGGAAAGTCTGAAAGGTAATCCGCTAATTTTACCCACTCTTGGCGTGTTGCCATTTTCCATGTTGTAGGGAGTTTTCTGGGTAAATCGGCTCCAAAGTTCCAAACAAGCGATAATAAAACCGTTTGTGCCTGTGTCGGGATATCCTGAAATTTTACCTTTGAGTCTCGATTATAATATTTAATTAATAGCCCAAGCTCTCGCGCTATTACTGCTTTCTCGAGTTCTTCGACGTCTGCCCATTCCATGAATAGAGGCCGGGTTCTTAGCATTGCTACCGCGGCTTCTCTTTTCTTCTCAGCGTATGGGATAAGCATCGCCCGCACCCTATCCGATATGTCGAGCTTTTGGAGTTGCAAAATTGACATTTGCCCTATATCGATTCCTTTCCCGATAGTAACCCCGCTTTGACCTATAACGCCGTCTTTGTCTTTTGGAACATAGCCGCGCCGAGTCCTCCCCTCTACTTCGAGGAGAAATTTCCAATTAATGTCTAGTGGCATTATTTACGAAACCTTTCTAGTAACCTGTCTAGTTTGGTATCAATTTTTTCAAGGGTGCTTTTCATGTGTTCTTGAGTGTTATCGAGAACGGCGATCTGTCGCCCTTTTTGTTCGTTTTGCTCTTTAAGAGAAGATATCTCTTTATTAATAGAGCCCATATACCAAGTAGCCACGCCTGTGCACGCCATGAGCGCCCATTTCAAAAGGATCTCTGTCCAGTTACTAAGCTTTAAGAAGTTTTCAGGGCTCATCTCTCTTCTAACCTCTCAATTCTTGCGAGTAGATCTAGGTAATCAGCTTTTGTTATTTGAGCCGGTAGAGTTAGTGATTCGTCGTCTGGGGTATGTGAATCAATTTTCGCCTGAACTCTCGAAAAATCTTCTTCTTTAACTCCGACAATATCGAAAGAAAAGCCGAGGTTTTCTATCGTTTCACGGCCTAAATCATCTTTTATAGTTCGGGTTCTTCTTACTTCTTTGAGCTCAAAGTCGATCTCATAACCAAGCTCATTTATTATCTCTAAGTAGAGTTTTTTCGGTGTAATAGTTTTAGAACTATCTAATGTGATATTTCGCCTTGTCGCTTCATAAGCTGCGACTCTTTCGGCTTCGATTCTTTCCGCCTCTCTTTGTGCTCGCTCCGCTTCGAGAGCTAATTCAATCCGCCTTTGAATCTCTTCCTCGAGCGCGATCTCTTCGGGCGTTTTTTCTGGTTCTAAATTTCTTATTTCTTCTTCCATTATGCCGCCTCGTAAAAACCTACCGCAATAAATAGCCTTGAAGCTCCGAGCCCGAAATTTGAAGTATCGTATTTATATATTAATAGATTAGTGGCGTTCGTGAATACTTGCCCGGTTATATTGCCCGAACCGTCTTGTACGATACATGAACCGACTCGGCTATCTGAAAGCCCGGCAACCGGCAAGGTCGCTGTTATTTGATTTGAAGCGGTGCCGCCCGTCGTTCCGCTTGCGTATATCTGATAAAAAACTAATTTTCCGACTTGAATATATTTCGCGAATGTCGTCGTTACTGAGGTGTAAGTCATGGAACCCGAAGCCCCGTAGGTCGGAACCCATGAAGTCCAGGTAAGGCCGTAACCTGATGAAAATATCCCCTCTATAAGTGTTGCGATCTGCGCCGTGGTAACACCCGACGAGCGGATCGAATCCGCGTATGCCATAATTATGCTCCTTAAAAATCTTTTATGTAGGATCTACCGGGTGATCGACTAAGAGTCTTACCCGCATGTTAAGTTTTGGAGGCTCGTTCGATGAAAACGAAACTTTCCTAGAAATTATTTGAGCCCTATAATGGCTCGCTCGTTTCCAATAATCGCCATTTACAAAATCAAGCGCCGCCGTTGCGTAAGCTGGATATGAAGCGTTTGCGCTTGTTCCAAAATACGAGGGCAATTCAGGCGAGATGATTGTAATTATATCAAGTAAATCGAGCGCTTTCCATTTGCTATATGGTAGCGAGAACGAGGCGGTTGTGTGTGCCGTTCTGTAAGTCCTGGCTATAAAATTAGCCATTGCCTCGGCGCTTGAACTGTCACCTAAATAATCAAAATTAATATTCTTTATGAAGTTTTCGCCGTAAGTCGTAACGCTCTGAGAGAGTAACCAAGTTAAATAACTTGAATCCCCATGACGCCACTCAATCGTACCGCTATAATTCAATAATGCGCCTGTGTTGATAAAGCTATATTGATTAGAATTAACAATACTTTTTGCATAAACAAAACTAACTCTATTGATGACAGTCTCAAGACCGGGGCAATTTATGTTTAGGCCGCTTATTATATCTTCGTCGGTAATCGTTGCTACACTTGATTGAGTTGAGCCCCAAGCCCACAAGCACAATTGAGACGAGCTCCCATTGTAGAGTGAAATCTTACACCCTGAGTTTCTACATATTTCTTGATATACATCTCTTAAAACCGCCCGGCCTTGGGTCGCTCCTGATATTTTGCGATAATATTTACTCGTCGTTGTTGTTACTTCTGTATGCGTGCTCGAGTGTCTCGAAAAATCAAACCTTCCGCCCGTCCATGTCGAGCCGTTCCATTCCTTATCTAATAATTCTATCACGTGTTGCGCGTTATCTATTAGCTGATAAGCTGCCCCCGTAATAGTCCCCGACGAGCTGTCATTTAGGCCGTCAACGATGAAAACCATATCTAGCCCGCTTAAATCCGTTGTTGGATCTGTTGCTGTGTTTTGAGTAATAGCAACGTAAGAGAAGTTATAGCCGCTTGTATCGGTGCTAATTAATCCGCTCCCGTTGTCGGTAAAAACCGCCCCTAAAACGTCGAAGATTAGTTTTAAATTGGTTAGCGGTATCCACATGGCATCGTCGCCCGCGCCTGTATCTGTGGGCTTTAATGAATACGAGCCGGTATCGGCTAATTGGCTCCCCCAATACCATACCGAGGCTATAGTATCGGTATTGATACCTAGATAATAATTCTTGCCTTCCTCTATTATTATCGGCTTATCACTTGGGCATATAATTGTATAGTAAGCTTTCGCCCCTGCGCCTGTTGTCGCGTCAACCTTAAACTCATATAATACTTTTCGCCCCAACCCCGTATTATCATACGCTTCATAAAGCGTAAATGTGAGCTTTTCGGAAGTTGCGGCGGTGCTGTCGTGGTATAGATTGACTAAAATCCTAGTTACTATATATCCATTTGATAGAGTGCCTAACGGTGCTAAGCTCTCCCCGCTTCCCGCTCCCGCCGCTCCCACCCTTACCCCGGTGTTCGTGGCGTTTAGCGTTCCGCCGTTGCCCGCTACTCTTGTAGTGGTGTTTGTAGCCGATGCTACCTGAACATATTTGCCCTCGCTATTTCTTGCGTAATATGCTTGGACGCCTTCGTTTACATATTGATTTGATAGCGTTGATGCATACGCAAAATCGGCGCTTACTGTTAAAGGGCTAACATTAACCGGCTTTACCTCAACATCAGATCCGAAAATAATCGGGAGATACTGCCCCAGGCTTTCCTGTCTAAATGGCAACCCGCTCGGGTGCGCTACGGGCGTTATTAACTTTCCTAGAGTTCTATTTGGAATCGAAACGCTTGTAATTCTTATCGCGAGCTCGTTTCCGTTTTTAGTATAGCTTAAAACTTTAGCCGCCCAAGCCTGAACAAAATCCGACGAAGCGTTTAGATCTTCTATTTCCGATTCTGCATAATAAAGCTTTATCGATTGATTAATTATATTTTCGCGCTCGAGAATGTCGAGGAATCTTCTCTCGTAACCATATGAGCCCGGGCTGATATCTATAACAATGTCAGAATATATCGGATTAGGTAAGTATTCGCCCTGCTCTGCTCCGAACTCTCCGACGTACTTTAATATAGGTAAGTATCTACCTATATTGATATCGTTTAAAATTGGCCTATTACTTAAATAATAAGTGTTAGTAACCCCTGTAGTTCTGTCGATTGCTGAAAGCTGTATATAGAGCCATTGCTGAAGCTTCGGTGTCGTCATTAAATCATTTCCTCGAACGTTACCGAAATTTCGTTGCTATCAGGCGCGAGCCATCTAACGTCATGCGATATAACAAAACAGTGAATCAATCTAAAATCTCTTAAAATATCATGGTGCGTTTTTGTATAGAGAAACACCGGCTTCATTGGCTCATCAAAGAGATTAGTAAAAAATTCGTTCTTTTTTGCGTCTGTTATTCCCGACCATCTAAGAGTGAAAATGTATCGACTTTCACGATCGAATTTTCCTCTAGATACTTTTTCAAACCTTGCCGGGTGAACCGGGTCGCGACCTGGATCGAACCATTGGCCGCAATACATTTTAGAGTGTTTATATTTTCCGCTTTCACAGGTTCCCGAACCACAAGGCCAGTAGGTGAGCTTTGTATAAGAGCCCGTAACGGGCATCGTTATACCTACATCTGAATTTGCTAAATCAGCGGTGAAAATAATATCTTCGCCCCTTACCCCGTAGAGATCTACCGAACCGAGATCTGAACTTGTTCCTGCTAGGCTTGTCGTGGTTGTGCCGTCGTAGCCTGTAAGAAGTAATCTATTACTTCCCCACGTTAAGAGATTCGCCCTTGCGACTATAAAGTAATCAATTGTTACTGATGTTAGAGCCTCAAAGTTAAAATCAATACTCCAAGAAGTCCCATCGGCTGCAAGCTCTGTAAATCTCGACCGCTCTCCTGTGATTAGGTTTTCTACTAAATTAGTAGTCGATACAGTCGCCGACGAGGTAATAGAAATAGCGTCAACTGTATATTGAGCCGTTGCTATTAATAAGCTTGTTGTCACCCTTGGAGCTCCCTAAATCTACATCTTACCGTGTTTAGGTCGTTCCCTTCGCTCTCTGTTACGCATTCTAAGAGCTCCATGTGTAAGATTCTTTTTTCATCTAGTACGCTGTGATCCGTTGTGGTGAAAAGAAAGACTCCTTTCTTTCTGTAAGAATCCGAAACTACATTCGTTTCAAACTCGGTTACTTTTGCGTCGGTAACTCTTTTCCAGGTTGCCTCTAGTTCATAGATATTTTGTGCGCTTTTGCCGAAATGAACCGCGCCGCTTGCTGCGTATTGTTTTGTCGTCCTTGGTTCTATTTTTTTTAGTGATAGATCATCGGGGTCAAAACCGAAATCAAAATAAGAACCTACATAGAATTTTGAGTGTTCAAGGTAGCCCGATCCGTTTTGGTCGTAGTCTACCCACCATTGAGCCGCTTGCCCGGAGGTCGTAAACGTCTCATAGAAATCTGTTCCTCGGCTTCCGTATAGAGTCTCGCCTGTGTCGGTTGAGTTCTGCCACTTATTAGCGAGATATGATTCGACTGATTGCCGCTCTTTATCTGATAGAGCAACGTTATAGACTAAAACCTCGCATATATAGCCGTCGAAATATTCGCCCGTAATACTCATTACATAAGCGCCGATCGATGCTCTGTCGAATGTCACAGTTCCAACGTTTAGAGTATCTTCGTTCATTACGAGATTACTATCTACCCATATAGAGGCGTTTGTTCCTGCGAATTTATGGCTTAATATAGTTGTAGAGGTGTTTGTTTCGCCTCGTGATGCCGTTACGGCCGCGCCCGCGTCTGCTCTCCTATAGAGTCTATAATTATTAAGAATATATAGATCATGCCATTTCTGAACCGCTTGAGCCGAATCGCCTAAGTTAAAGAGCGTTTGATTCGTGCCCGTAGTTCGGTTAGTTCTGTAAGCTATAAAAAGAGTGAAAGGGATATCTTCTCCCGATAAGTCGTCGGCTATTCCGTTAAATCTTAGATGATCTGCTGTCCCATCTAGATATATACAGCGCTTTCCGTTTATTCCTGGATATTGGTTATAACCCAAAGTCTTAATATAATCGCTTGAAGATTTCCCGAGCCGCAATTGAGCGCCCCATATATAAGCTCCGTCCGAACTAGTTCCTGTATAGCTTGCAGTTCCCGCCGGGCTTGTTAATCCTATTCTAATGTTTGTAGCCGAGGGCGTTGAGGTACAATCGCAAGTTAGAGAACATCTATACCAACCGCTACCAATGCTTTCAATGGTTGCCGAGCCCGGAGCGTCTACGCTTGTTACCGCACCGGTTCCAAGATTGAAATGTGCGTAAACAAAACCACTCCCGAACGAGCCCTCAAACCTTAGAGATATATCTCTATTTATTCTTTTTGCGTAAACCGAAAATACATACGGCATGTATGCTATAGGCGTGAATGTCGAGGTTCTCGCTAAAAAGTGAGTAGTCGCCGCTGATGCGTCCTCTACTAAGGTATCGGCGTCAGTCGCTCCATTAATCGGATTTGCTACTGTGTTCGCTGATATGCTGGCTCTAGTCGGAGTCCATACAGCATTATCGAAAGCCTCTGAGTAGGTAAAAAGATTTTCTTTATTATCTTCTCTTGTTAAAGCCGGTCTACTCCCCGCTGTACTTTGTGAGAAGTCGTTTCCATTTCCGCTTTGATCTGTTGCCGAGGATACCCCGTTATCTGCATCTGTAGTTATTGCTTTTGTAGGATCAAACCAAGCGATCAGGCCATTAATATTTTTTGGGTTGTCGAAAACCTCGTCATAACTATATTTTGTAGAAAGGTTATGCTCTGCAAAAACTGGCGCGGTTAGGTACTTCGTTTCTAGGCTTGTGTATACTCGCCCGGCTTCGGAAGAATTTAATTCTTTTTCGTAGAATATAACCTCGCAAATTTCGCCGCCGAAAAATGTATTTCCGGTATTACTTGACGCCCCGATCTCTACGTCCGTAGTGCTTATTCCTGGTACAGTGTAAGCGCCCGCTGATAAATCAGTAGTAGATTGATTAACCGAATTCAAGTAGATCTTTATCCCGCTTGATGCAGTTCCGCCGTCATAAGTTGCGACTAGTATGTATGTCGTGTTTGCTGCGTAGGTAGATGCGGCGGTTGTCCTTCCTATGTAATCCGACGAGCCGTTTTGTATGATAAATTCGATCTCTCCGCCTACTTTGAGTTGAAACTGAAAACGTCTTTGTGCTGTAGTGCCGTCATAACAGCAAGTAATCATCCCGGTATGTAAACATGACGGCCTTACGACCGCCGCAATTGAAAACCCGCCCGCTATCGTCGGGTAATATGTCGACGAAAAGGCTCTGCTTTGTTTTGGAAGATACGAGCATTTATTCCCATTTACCCCCATCAGCTCGGGGTATGTGTAAGTTTTTATATAATCAGAATCCGCGGAAACCCTTCTAGATCGGGCTCTTGCTAAATATAGAGTTTCGGTTCCAGCGGAAACGGCGGCCGAAGGGGGCGAGGCATCGTTTGCGGAAGTTGCAAACCACACCCCCAGATCTGGAAGATGCTCGGCCGTTGCCGTAATAGTAAGAGTGATTAAATACCAACCATTGCCGAGGCTAGTTATTGTTTTATTAGTTAAGTTGCCGCCCGCGCCGTTAAATGTGCCGTTACTTAAATTGACACTTACCCCATGCCAAGGCGAATCGGCGCTCGTACCACACCATGCATATGAGTGTGTTCCGGCTTTTAGTTCTATTTCATAAATCCATTGAGAGCCCGCGGCTATTCGTATGAATCTATTTCCGGTACCTGCATTCGTCCAGGTAATGCCGTGTCGACTAACTCCCGCCGAGGCTGTCATTAGCGCCGCCGTCGGGTTCCCTAGATAATCGTTTGAGTGATTATCTACAACGCTTACCGGGTAACTAGTTCGATCCCATGCGGTTGAAAAGCTAAACTGTTCGCTGTAAGTGATAAAGTTTTCTTTATTATCGCCTCGCGTTATTAGTGGGCGAGTTGAGTCGGCTCCCTGTTGTTGTATTAAATACCCATTTGTCGAGGAATCATTAACTGTTAAGTATTTCCCGTATAGCTTTGTATAGTTCCTAGTTAAATCAAACCAAGCTTTAAGCCCTGTAATAACATTCGGATAATATCCGCTACGAACTCCGCCTCTAACTATAATACGATTAACATTTGCCGCCTTTAGCATGTCGGCTCTTGCGATTGCTACATAGTTCGCGGCCGCCGCGGCGGGTACAGAGTAATTAATTCGTGTTAAATCGCTACTCGCACTAGAGAGCTTTGCTATTTGATAACGCTCTCCGCTTCTTATGTTGTCTACTGGATTATTATCCGTAAACGTGCGATTTGTTTCCGCCCACGTAATTTCTTGAGGAATATGCGGGTAGCCTATCAATAAATTTGTCATTGAGCTCTCAAACCTGGGCTACCGTTATTAGATGCAATTTGTTCAAGGGCTCGTCTATCTTCCGCGCTCATAACTACTCGAGCTTCGATTGTCGTTGATTTTCTTTCGGGAATACTTTCTACAAGCTCTAGATAATCGCGTGCGTCTTTGACCGCTTCCGCGAATGGAAACTTTGTGTTTTCAAGCTCTGCAAGTGCGGGTAGTAGCTGCTGTGCTGTTGCGCTTGTAAGCTTATCAAGAGTGTCAACGCCTGAGCTTTTAAGAGCATTAAATACTCTTTCGACTTCATCCGAGGAAACCCCCGCAGTATTTTTTAGCCGCTGCATTACTTGCTCTAGGGTTTTGTCTCCAAGCTCTTTCGCTTCGAATCCGATATCTTGAAGGGCATCTATAAGGGCTCGCCCCCCTTCGGTTCCGGCGGCTTTTAAGTTATCAAAAGCCTCTTTTACAAGCCCTATCCCGTCCGGTATTCCTTTCTCGGCGACCTTTTGAATACCAACTAATTGCGCTTGTGCTTGCGCGGCTGATAGTTTTCCGTCGAGAAATGCCTCTACGACTACGCCTTGAAGTTCTTCGAAGCTTTTACCGGTTGATTCTACTAAGAGTTGTAGGTTGTTAAGAGATCCGCCGATGTTGTTCGCGAAAACGGCGGCAAGCTGCCCGCTAACATCTGCTGATATTCCTAGCAGTTCTTCGAACGCCGATCCGACGCCTGAGAAGGCCGCTCGAGCCGAAGGCTCAAGGCTATCAAACATTTTCGAAAATGTTCCGTCGGCAAAATCAACGTTCCCGCCGAAAGGGGAATCGCCTTTGAAAACTAGATCCGTTACCTCTTGAAGCTTTCCGTTTACTATTACCGCTAATCGATTCGCCTCGAAAGCATCTGCAAAAAATGCGTCGGCTGATTTTCGCGCTTTATTTGCCGCGCTATCACTTCCGAAAGCGTCGAAAATTGCTTGTATTGATTTGTCGGCAACGTTTCCGAGAATGTCGCCTACTATTGGGATATCAGCAAAAAGGGCTTTTATTCCTTCGTTTGCCGCTTCTCCTGCAATATCTCCGTAGTCGCCTGATTTTAAAGTTTTCCCTTCGAAAACTGAATCTATAAGGGTGTTAGCGGCGGCGGCTCCCGCGCTTAGTAATGCGTCCTCAAAGTCTTTTGCTTTCTGCGCCGCTTCCTTGGCTGCGTCTCCAGTTTCATCGTAACCCTTAACAAGATCGTAGACTCCACTTAACGTGATATTTGCCGCATCTCCTACGTTACCAATTGCTACGCTTAGAGACTGATTAGCAACAGAAGCGTTTTGTACGTCGCGTTTTGCGTCCTCTAATACGCCATTTAAGATTTTTTGAGCATCTGCCGCCGTTAAGGTTCCGTCTTTAACTTTAATTATCGTATCCTCGAAACGAATATCTTCTCGGATAATGTCTGAAACTTTTTTCTGATATTCTTCAAGCTTCCGCGCTGATTCGGCTAATGCCTTCTCTCGCTCTCGCTCTGCTTTTTCGGAATCTTTAAGAGCTTTCGATCTGTTTTCTTCCGCGACTCGATTAAGATCGATTAGCCCGGTACTATCTTTTGTTTTCTTCCCGGTTTTTTCTGTCGCCTCTCCTGTATCATTAAGTGAATTAACAATCTTTTTAAGCTCTACGTCTGCTTTAATAAGTGCGGGTGTTACGCCTGTCTTAATTTCTGCACCCAAGAAATCCGCTTCTTCCGCTAATTCCTTAATTGCTTTTTTGGCCTTGTCGTATCCTAATACACCCTCTTTCCCTGCGTTTTTAAGAATCTTGTCAATATCGCCGGTTATTCGCTCAACGGTGTCTCTTGAGACTTTCATCTCCTTAGCTAAAATTCTCGCGTCTTCTTCGATATCATCGAGGCCGAAAATTTTACCGACTATGCTCTGCTTTGATTCGAGACTCTTGTAGGCTTGTATGTAGTCGCGATCCGCATCGAGTTTGTCTTTAATTAGTTCGAGGCCGTTTAGAAAGTTCGGCAATTGGTTCGATAGAAAGCTAGTGAAAGAGCTTGCGAGATTTGCGACGCCTGTAATTAAAGGATTAAAATCAATCTCTTTCGCGACTCTTGCTAGGCCGTCTAGCGCTTGGTTTAGATTTTCGTTTGCAGATAGAGCCCTAAGAGCTTCGTCTTTTTCGTTTTGAAATGCGGCCTTTAATTGGTCGATCTTATCGGCGGCGTCGTCTGTAACATCTCCGAGCCTTTCTTGATTTTCTGCAAGCGCTTTTAATACAGCTTCACGGGTTGCGAGTACCTTCCCTTCCTCTGAGAGCTTATCAGCGGTTGTACCAATTGATTTTGCAAAATCTTGGTACGCTTTATTATTATCAATTACGATCCCGAGGTTCTTAAGTGCCCGATCATTACCACGCAAAAGCGAATCGGTAAGGGCGTTGATCCCATCGGTTGCAGATCCTCCAGTAACTTCCGCGAATGAGCGAGCCGATTTTGCAACGAGTTCAAACTTTTCAGGGTCTAAACCGCCGACTAAAAGCTCGTTTGCCTGTTTCATTAGGTCGACTTTAGGAACGGTATCGCCTAAAGCTGAACTAAATTTTGTGATAAGAGCATCGCCCGCGACGCCCGCTTGTTTGGAAAGATTTTCGAATGAAGATGAAATATCATCTATTGTTGAGCCCCGGGCGATCGCCTCGGGTATTGCGTTTAGTGTATCAACGAGGATTCTTAAGCCGTTATTAGCAACCGCCTGGCCTATTCCCTGTACTAAACCTTTTGTGAAATTGTCAAAAGCTCCGCCCGCTCTTTTTGCTTTATCTTCGAGATCGTCGACTTGTTTACCAATATCTTTGAAGCCGGTAACGACGCCCTTGTCGTCTACGTCTACTTCAATCTCGATTTTATTATCGCTTCCGAACGCCACCTTTTGACTTTTCCTTGTTTCGTAAAAACTGTTTGTAGTCCTCGAATACGTTTCTAAGTTGTAGAATGATTCGTGGGTTGAGCTCTGAGAGCCCCGACTCTTCTAGTGTTTTCTGCTGTACGATTGCGTACCCGGGGGAAGTGCTTAAGCACTCTATGTTGATAAACGCATCGGCGAGCGCGTTTAGTTTTCGCGACTCGTCAGAGTATTGAATGTCTTGAATGTCGCACATGTTTTTAAAACACGCGGGTTTCTTGTTTGATTCCCGTAGAACATTCGAGCAATTTCTACAATTTAAGCCCGGAGTAAAAAGCTTCGTGCGTACAAGCCGGGCGAGCTTCTCGCCTAGCTCTCCTATTGAGCTAGTTGCAAAAAACCTTGTAGCCTCGCGATCTCGTAAGCCCAATTAACTGTAATTTTACGAGTAAAGGAAAATTGTAACTTGCCTTGCTCGTGAAGCTCTTTGAGTTTCTCGAGTGTTAGAGTTTCGCCCGCTGCTTTGATTTCGCCCTCAATGCCTTGAAGGGCTGCAAACACGTGCTTTGTGCTTGTGGATAAGTCGATCCCTTGTAGATCCGCCCGAGACATATCGATGTATTTTAAAATCGACATTGCAAAAACTGTGTCGATTTCCCGAACGGGACGAAAATTAAATTTAATTCCGCCTACTTCGATTTGTACCTTGCCTTCCGAATCAATAAGATCGAGATCCATTCTTGCCCTTAAAAAAACCCCACGCCCTTACGAGCGCGGGGGAAAGTAGTAACTATGCTAATAATGAAGCTGATTTGAGATTTGTAATCGTGAAGTACGGATAAGTGCTCGACATACCCGTAGGGTTAGAGTCTGCCTTGCTGATCTTGAAAGTAAGCGTTAGAGGATTAACTCCGGGCGCTGTAATTCCATAATCAGGCGCTTGAATTAACTGCATCTGAGGAATGTAGATCTTTAAAGATCTATTAGTACCGCTTCCGATCGCTGTTCCTTCGAGGTTTAAAAGACATTTCTTTTTAGTCTCTGAGTTCCAAGCCGTAAAATATGTATGATCTGCAAGTTCTTTGAGCGTGATCGTTAGAGTTCCTTCGAAAAGGCCGTCTTTAATAGGGGCTCCATTTCCCGACGCTCCCTTAATCTCGTTTGCCTGAGATTGTGGCCGGGTAAGCGTTAACTCATAGCTTGTAATATTAAGCTGATCGCCCGCGGCAAGAGCTCCGGTAGATGTATCGTCAATCCAAAAATCATCGTCGAAAGCCGCTGTGATAAATTCGTTACTAGATCGAGCCGTTGCCGCGGCGACTACTGCGTAAGTGTTGGTAGCCGAGCTGATAGCGATTTCGTTAGCGAGAAGTTCGAAGCTTGCGTTTACAATGCCGGGCACGTTTGGCGTGCTAATAGTTACGCTTGTTACAGCACAAGTCGGAAACTCTAGGCTCGTCGAGCTTGTATCGGTTGTTCCTACGCTTAGGTATTTAGAGTTTAGAGTCGAGTTAAAGGTTAAAGTGTGAAGATAGTCGCCCTGGCCGCCGGTAACCTCCGTAGGGGCTCCGCTGGTTCCCATGAATTGAGCGAGGAATATATCAAAGTTATTATCGTAACCCGCGTCCATTTGAATACTTACGGTAGGGTTCGTATTCCCTCTCGTTGCGCTTGTGATCATTTCGTTACCGCTACCGATTTCGCGTGATACGATTTCGGTTTCGTTTGCTGCGTAGGTTAGCTCGCCGCTAAACTTATCGCCCGCGCCTACCGCTACCGGTGTTCCCCAGGTTGTCGCGACCTGTACCGCGTGAATCGTGGTTGATCCTGATACTGATGCCATTTTTGAAATCTCCTAAAAGCAAAAAAGCGCCTCAAGGGGCGCTCTGTGAAATTTATAAATCTGTTTTTGTTAAGCGATCATCTCTGTCGCTGTGTACGAATAACCGGCTTGCCAAACGTCGCGGCCATCGAGTTGTATTAATTGCGGCGATAAAATTCCGCTAACTTCCCAATGTGACACGGTAGAGCTCCAAGTTTTCCCGAGCTGTGTTCTTACTAAATCGTCCATCGTTTCGATTCTATCTATCGCAAGATTATAATTTGCTGCCGTGGCCGCGAAATCTCTTTCAAGATAATAAGAAACCTCTATATCGTATTCGTATCTAGTTGCTAGTGAGTTATTTCCTCGTAGCGAATTGTTACGCGCTTGTCTTACTACTGTTTGTTTGAAGAAATTAACCTTTTGATTGTAGTAAAAGAGCTCCGCTTCGGGTTTCGATCTTACCGCCGCGGTAACATCATATTGATAAATTTTTGTAGTTATCGCTGTGATAGTTGCGTGCTGAAAAACTCCTGTATTCCACGCGGTTCTTATGGTTGCGCTACTCATCGAGTCACTATCTGAAAGCTTGCGTTATTTTCTTTTATATCTGCTTCGCCGTCAGAATCCGAATCGTAAGATACGATAAAAGAGTTAAGAAAATCCTCGGCTGTTTTGTTAAAATCTTCATATAGAGTTTCGAACTCGCTTCCACCTTCTTGGATTAAAGAGAGACAAATTTGAGCGAGCGCTCTGTAAGTAACTGTTAGTTTTAGATCTGCGAGATTATGAATAAGCTGATACTCGTAGCCCTTATCCTTTAGCTTTCTCTTAATCCATGACATCGCAAGATCAATGTTCGCTGTGATCTTGTTACTCGAGGCGTAAGTCGTAACCGCTGAATAAACGGCCTCTAAGTCTGCCGATACTACATATAGGTTTTCATCGTGGCCGAAAGCTCTTTGTAATATTAGCTCTCTAATAAAGACTTGATCTTGCCCGGCTGCTTTTAGCTTAAAAACTACTGCCGCGTAATAGGTTTCCTCGGGGTCTGTTGAATCCTGGTTCGGGTCATCTATTGCTGTTACTGTGAAGTCACAATAAAGAGCATTTAGAGTCCATGAGCCCGTGATTGTGTAATCCGCGCCCGTACCTAAAAGCGCGTCGTCTTTTGTCGGCTTCTCTGTATAAATATATAGCTTTACTGTCCCCGCTTGAGCTGGTATCGAAGCGAGCGTAAGGCTATCGACCATCGGCGTGAACCGATATGTAAAATCTTTCCCGAAAGGGTATTTAGCCACTATTTAGCCTCTTCTTTTTCTTTTTTTACTTTCTCGGGCTTTTGGTCGGCTTTTTCGGCCTCAAGTATCTGTAATACGTGTGCTGGTATTTCGTCTTTTCTTCCTTCTTTGAAAGCTTCACGATGCCAATTTCTGATCTGTGGTTTTAGTACCATTATATTTCTCCAAAAGTTCGGGGTGCGCGTATACGCAACCTTTTTTAATCTCCGCTGGAAAGCTCGGAGTTTGTAAAAGTTTTTCTATCTGCCAACAAAAGAAAGGCTTCTTTTCTATTCCGTCTTTCTTTTTGATTTGTACGAGCCCTACGAGCTGAAATTCTGGCGCTCCTGGTTTGAATCGCTCTTTGTAAATACTACAAGCGCCCCTCTTTAAGTGTGGGCACGATACGCCCTCTAAATAACAACAAGCGCCCCCACATACTTCTATGCAGTATTCATCCCGAGTCAATTTATGTCTCGAGTGTTTAAATATTTTTCAACGAGCCGCGCTACCTCTCTTTCGGCCTTATCTTGAGTCGTGTCTGTACCGCTCATGCAATCGTTATATTCTTTTTTTGCCTTTACCATTAGAGAGATCGCTCGCCTCATTCTCTCGTCTATTGTTTGGGCTTTTAATCGCTGCACTTCCGCGTTTGATTCGTATTTTTCTTTTAAAGTCGCTTTGAGCTCGTTTGAGGCTTGCTCCATTTGGGCGATTATCATTTCAGAATGTAACCGCTTTTGTTTGTCTCGAGGGCTTTCGCCCTCTTTGACTTTATCAAAGTTATTCATTCGGATCTGTTTTCTTGCCCTTCGCCGATTTTGTTAGCGCTTCGTTTTTTTCTTGCGCCGCTTTAAGTTGTTCTAAAAGGGCTGTTTCTTTTGCGGTCTGTTTAGCTTCAATGCCCATATATCGTTTTACGTGGTTCTCGAGATCGTCCCATGGATTAACCATATCTGATCCGATGTGCATTTGAGCTTTCTTTGCTATCGCCGGGTTAGGGTGATTAGGTTTCGGAAAATTTCCGTAGTGGATTATTCTGTAGCCCTTTTGCATTACATAATAATCCACTCGCGAGGCTTGCTCGGGTCGTCCGTCTACATCTAGAGTAAAAAGCGCCTCATACCATCTTTCTCTGGAATACTCGTAATTTTTAGATTGAAATAATATGTAAGCTCGATCCTTTGGGGGTTTCCACCCTCTGAGTTCATTCTTAACTTCATCGGATACGCTTACCATGGTTTCGAATGGCGGTTTAGCGAGTCGTGCCTTTTCTCTTTCGTCTGTCATGTTTCCTTTAATAAAAGAGGGCGGCGGCTACTGCAAACCGCCGCCCGGTGGTGTGTCTGTAAGATGATTAACTAACGAGATTATGTGTCAGAACGAAGCATAACACCTGCGAGATCGTTCCATTCTACAACGTCGTAGAAATAATATGATGCTACTTCTGAATAGAATCCTTCTGCGCCCTTGTCCTTGTACCAAGTTACCGGAGCGGTTCCGAAGATTCCAGCGAGACACCACATTGGATGAATTAACATCTGCTGATCGTCTCCGCCGGTTGTCGCGAATCCTGAACCCTGATAAACCTTACAGATTCCAGGGATATCGCCCATGTAGCCGTTATTAGCTGGCAAGCCGTTAAGGATAGCGAGCATATTTGGGTTAGTGAAAGCGGTCGCGCCGTTCTGAATGATTTCTTTTCTAAGGTTATAAACCGCCTTTGCTCCGAGGTGTGCATGAAGCATTACTTCGGGGTTTGGTACGTTTGCTGCGTAAATAGCGAGCTGCGCTACCATTACGTCGTCTATAGTAAGAACGCTCGTTGCTGTTTGAGTCGTTGCAAGCCCTGCCGCCATTCCTAGAATGTCGTTAGAGATGAATCGCCCCATCGCTGCGCCCTGCTCGGCTGCTACCCTGTCTAGGGTGATGTTGCCGAATGTTTGTTCCTCAACTGAGAGCCCGGATACAACTGCGATTTTCGCCGCCGTTGCAGTTACCGAAGAATCGGTAAGCTCGCCGTTTGCATCTGGCGCGAGGGCTGTCGCCTCTACCAATGCGGCTGCGGTGAGAGAGCCGTTTTTTCTAAACTTTTTAACATTTGTCCCTACTGGTAGGTTTTCGCGGTAAAGCGACTCCATACCCGTTGCGGTTTTAACGAGCGCCGGTGAGGCGATCGCTGATAGTAAGTTTCCGAGCGTGGTTGAGTTACTCAACTCGGTAATATTTGCTACTGCGCCCATTTTGAATCTCCTGAAATAAAAAAAGCGGCATTAAGGCCGCTTATAAGTGTGTGTTTTAAATTTGTTTAAACTTTGGTAACGGTTACAAAACCTTCCCAACGCCATGACTCGGCGGCGATTCCAATTACGTTGATTTCGACCTGTTGATCGGTTGTGTTTGCTGTCACCGTAAAGTTTGTAGCTGCGTCGGATTCAAGAATGCGAACCGCTGGCGTGCCGATTAGAGTAACGTTTCCTGAAGCTGCTCTACGTGCTCCGCCTTCAAAGTGTGCGGTTGCGCCGTCGGTTTCGTCGCTTTGACATCCGATTATGTGGCCGCTAAATACGCAAGCCTCGCCCTCAAGGAGAGGAATTACGATAAGAGCGGTAGTTGTTGCGTCTGATGTGCTCGCACTCTTTCCGAAAGGATAGCTTCCGCCATTATGCGAACCGTTTAGCGCTACGGTTCTGGTTATATCTCTTCTAACTGTGGTCATCTGAAAAATCTCCAATAAAAAAAGCCGCTACGTGGCGGCTCTCTGTGAGTAGAATATAAATCTTTATCTAATCGTTATAGCTTGCGCGAACTTAATAGCTAAGCTCGGGTTTTTTGCTAATACTTGTTGCTGTTCGACGTTACTTAGTCTTTGAAACTTCTCAAAACTAATATCTGCCCCGTCGCCCGCGATCTTCTCTCCTGGCGTCTTGCCTCCGTTAAGAGACTTATCTATAACGGCAAAAGGTTTGTTAGCTTTTAATTCGTCAATAAATTCCTCAACGCTCATCGGTTTAGTTTTATTAGACGCCGACAATCGAACCTCGCCGCGTGCGTCTTTTATGACGATATTACCGTCTGAATCTAAATCACATTGTTCTCTAATATATCGCTTGAGGTCGTCGTGAAAACCTGAAACGAATTGCCCGGCGGCTGTTCCGAAAACAACCGAATCGACTTGTAGCTCTTTTAGTTTTTGGTCTTTACTCTTAAGAGCGCCCTCGAGGGTTTCTCTTTCTTTTGCGTATTCGTTTTTTAGTTCGTCTTTTGCGGCTTTAATCCTTTCCTCGATACTCTTTGGATCGCCTGATTTTGATACTACCTCGTTTCGAAGTAGTTCTAGCTCTTGTTTGTGAGCTCTTGCCGCTTCCGGGTCTATCCCCTTATATCGTTTTTCGAAATCTACTACCTTAGCTTCTAAGTTCCTCGCTTTCTCGAGAACTTTTTCATACTCTGCTTTCGCGATTGTTTCAGGGGTTTGATCGCCTGTGTCGGTCATTTTCTTAGTGCCTCTTTTAACTTTTGCTTTATTCTTGCGACCTGTTTAGCGGAGAGCCCGAAAAACGGTCTTAATGCCTGATTAAATCCTGCTTTCTCCGCTTCTTTTGCGGAGCTAAAAAATATCTTTCCCTGTATTTTATCTTTTAGTTGCTTAACGTTACTCGCTATCGAGGCGAGCATATTTCCTGTGAAGGTAAGATCTGGTCTTAAGTTCCTACCTCTTTTAGTTTTAAATTTTGCGTAGCCTTCCGAATACTCTTTGAAATCTTTTCCGGTAATCGTTTTCCCGTCTCGAGTCCTTTGAGAGATTTCTGTAGCCTCATCGATTAGCGCTGCTTCTAAGGCTCTAGTTAGATTGCCTCTAATATCCCTTGCGTTTTTATCGAGGTTAATCCTCCGACGAATCTTTATCCCCATATCCGAGCTCTTTCGCTCTTTCGTTAGAAATTGGTCGCAAGTCGTGGCGACAATTATATCCGCCTAAGTAAATGGTAGCGGGTAGTCCTTGCCCGTTATCCCACTTTTCTATTTCGTCCCAAGTGTAAACCTTGCCGATCCTAGATCTACAAAAAGGCCGCGTTAATTTATCAAGCGCCCCTACATATATGTAGTACTTAAGCCCGAGCTCGTCGGCTTTTCTTTGAGTAACAGATCTAGAGAAAGCTATGGTAGCAGTATTAAGTTCTGTTTTTATGTTCGAGGCCGTTCTGCTACCGAACTTATCAATTAGCCCTCTAGTATCCGGGCTTTCGCCGCTTATAACTTGTCGCATTATTACCGAACTTAAATCGTCGGTAATCGCGTAAACCTTATTAGCGATTTGCTTAGTATCAAATTTGATTAACTGCTCGGCGATTTCAAAATCTAAATCGTTAAGAATATTATTCTCGCCGACTACCGAGCTTAGATAGCTGTTAATCTCCCGGAGTTGAACCCCGTAAATCTTTTCCAATTCTCGAAGCTCTTTTAAAAGTCCCGCCTCGAGTAGTGCGCTTTGTAGTCCGCCTAGCGCTTGCGCTGTCCGTTGCGCGTTTGGCCTCTTCTTTGAAGTTTCATCTTCAAGGGCTTTTAACGCCTTTGTTAATGCTTTGTTTAAAAATCTTTCTAGTCTTAAGGTAAAGGCTTCGATTTCGGCGTCGGTTGCATTAAGCTGCTTGAGAAGTTGTTTGTTCTCCGACATCTCCGTTTACCTGTTGTAATAGCCTCGTTCTTACGTTACCTACTAGCCCTTCGTTTTGATCTACTGAGAAATCCGCCGCGTCGATTTCTTTTTCTATATCTTCTTGGTTTGGAAGGTTTAGATCTGCGATTCGTTTCTTTAATAATTCTCTGTATGCTGTTTGAACTTTCTTTATATCGTCTTTATGCGCCTGGAATATTGCGAGCTCTCTATCTATATCTTGAATAGTTATCTTCTTACTAAGTTCAATTTTAGCATTAAATTTATCATCGCCCTTGAACTTCGCCCATAGTTCATTTGTTTTATTAATGGCGTTTTCAATTTCTGAAATACAGCTCTTTAACAGCTTTACGAAATCTTCTTTCGATTCTCTTTGTGATTCGGCTCCCGGGGCTTCTTTTGAGTCGCTCGAAAGTGTGTGAACCTGATTAAATGCAACCTTAAAAAGTCTATCAATAGTAGAGTTAATTGCATTTTCAAGCGGTGCTGTATTACCTGAATCTATAGCCTCGACGCTTGCACCATCTGGCAGAAAGTTTGCTACGTACTCACCGAAAGCTAATTTTGCTTCGTCAGAGGAAACGCCTATAACAAAAATCTTTTGAAATGCTTGAGCGTTTAATACGCAAGCTTCCGCGCTCATTAGGTTAAAGAGCGATAGTTGTAGCTCGCAAGCGTCTTTTATAAAAGATTCTTCGCCTTCAATTGAAACTACCGGGATCTCTTCAGTGTCGACCTCGATCTCTTCTAGTTTTGTCCAAGTGATTTTATTATTTTCGTTTTGAGATTTGTAAATCGATATTGTGTATTTACCGCTTAAAGCGCTTAATACTTTCGAATATCGAGCTATAACCGGCGCTGATTCTAAATTTGTTCTTGGCTCTAATACGTCATATTCATAACGAAGTAGATCATATCTACCGCGGCGAGCTCTGTCTGTTGAGATCTGCCAATCTTTAACATCGAGCGGGTTTAGTAGCTCAAGAAATGGCCTCGCGCCTAGCGCTCTTGATTGCTCTACTGTTTCGCCTTTTTGCTTTGAGGCATCAACTAAAACTCTAGGTAGCCCGTAGATAATGTAGTGTTTAGCAAAATGATTTTGCCAAAATGATTCAAAACTTACCCCGGTTCCCGTTACATCTGTGTAGGCTTCGTCATAAAGCTTTTTTACTTCATCCGGTACAACCATGTCCTCGGCAAAAAGAAAGGATAGTATTCTAGATACTACCGACTCTATAAGATTAAGATATCTAGATCTTAATTCCCTAATTCTTCTTAGTTCTGCTCCGCCGTTTTTAACCTTCTCGAGCTCATGTGGCCATAAATAACTCTCGCTTGAGGTTAGAACGTCGTGACTACCCTCATATAAATCACGATACTTCTCCCACTCGGAGGCCATCGCGGTGTATTTGGGGTGCTCTGAAAAATCGATTTCCGACATTAGCCGACTATGAGCCTCACGGTGAGATCACTCGCTGCCGCATATGTTGGGGTTCCTCTTGATACAAGAGCGCCGTAAATTGTACCAGAAAGCCCCGACGGGATCGGAATGCTTACGGAGTGATTAACCGATACCGAGCTATCACTTAGAGCGGCGTGAGTTGTAAGAGATATAACTCCGAAAATCTTTCCTATATCTGCGTCGTCAACGTCTAGCGCTATGTTTGTCGTAAAGGTTGTAGCCGATGGATCGGAGGAAAATAAAACTATATCAATATTCGCTGATTGTTTAGCGAGATCTGTAATTACCGCGCCTAGAATCTTTGCGTTGGTAGAGCCATTAAATTTAGATGACACAAAAGAGAGTTTACCGCCTAAAGAATCTCCCGTAGCGTTTGCCGATGTATCGACAACCGGAGCGGCCACACTTGATATATATTCATTATTCATTTGTTTGTTCCGAAAATTTTTCTTCTATAATTGCCGGTTTCATCCCGACATTCTTGATATATGTAATACTTGACCGCATCGCCCTTGTGCGTGTGCGTTTCTTTTGCGGGTTTTAATAACTTTCTTACACCTACTTGCCATTCTGTAGCGAGCCAAGAGCGGCGAAGCCCTTTGAGTCGCTTACAAATAACTAGCAAGTTATTCATTAACATTTTCTGAACCGCGTCGACCGACTCGGCCTCGGGCGCGACTGCTTTAGCGGCGCATATCTCAATTTTTCTAAAGCCTAGCTCTTTGAGATATTTCTTTATGTTATCAAAATCCGAGCCGTCTATTTTATGGCTCTTCGCGTGCCCCGTTCTGTCTCCGAATATTCTTATAAGGGTATCGCCGAAAATATGCGGCGGGTGCTTAACTGCAAAATCTATGCAAGCGTCCGAAAGCTGGTTCGCTTCGTCGTTTGATTCGTGTATACAAACTTGTCGGAATATCCTTCGACCGCCTTCGGTGAACGGTATTCTTTGAATCGAAACCCAAGAAACCGGTTGAGCGTTAAAGTCGAAAGTTAGATTAACATCTCTATCTGGGCTCGGCTCGATATCGTCGATATCATTATATTGCCGGTAGTTACTATAGGCCGCGTTTAAAGTAAGCGGGCAGAACTTACCGAACCTATACGAATTGACTAGCCCCGGATTATGCGAGTAATCGATCATCAAGTTCTCGATATAATCGCTCGGGAGGTTATCCATGTTCTCGTCAGTCCATATTATGAACCGGCGATAACCTTTGTAATGGTTTACATGATCCCTATCGACTGATAGATCCCATCCTTCGTGAACCTCTGAATCAAATTCATCTGCGAACCAATTAACGCCCTGGGGCGCTCCGCCGATTAGCATTTGTAATACGGTAGCGTTTGGGCATCTTATGCGGCGACGCGCATTTGTATAAGCTTCCTTTTCGGAGTCGCCCGCCTCGTCAATCGTTACGTGAGAAACGTCGACCGATACGATAAGCTCCGGGCGCTCGAAGCTGTGAAAGTGAACCTCATGGCCTATACCTAGAAGATACGTGATCTTATAGTGTGGGCTCTTTGTAACTTTATAATGAACGCCCCTAATAAATCCAAGGCGCTGCAAGTGCTTTTCGTACTTTGGGACGGCTCCCGTCTCTACAAGGCGGTGAGTCGGCTCAAAGAACATCGAGAACTTTGAGAGCTTGTTTTTAACAACTCTATCGTGGTGAAGGGTTACCAATCCGTCGGTCTTGCCCCCTCCGAGCCCTCCGGTAACACATAAAACCTTTTTCTCGGTGTCTAGTAGTGCTTCTACTACCCACCATTTAGCCGAGAATTCTACCTCGCTCATTTGAGAGGTTCTTTCAGTTTCGGTTGAGCTACAATCTTAGTTTCTGGTAGCTCCCTGGTCTTATCGCCTTCTTTTTCTGCCTCGGCTTTGTCGCCATATAACCAAGGCGCGATCCTTCCACATACCCATTTTAGGGCGTCGATCTGTAAGCGATCTCTATTTACTGCTGTAAGATCGGGTCTATATCCGCCCTTTCCGTCAAATAGCGGAGTGTCTCGAGATCTATCCTCGGCGATCTCAATAATTCGGTCGAAGTAATGATCAGCAAGCCCTAGCCTTGCGAACTCATAATCTTTCTTAAAATCTTCGTTATCTCTTGCCCACCTTCTTACGGTATCTCGAGAAGGGCATTTATCCGGGTAAGCTTCCTTGAGTTCCTTAAGCGCCTTAGCTAAAGAATTTCCATTCCATAGCAAGTCACATATTAGGCTCGCTATCTCTTCGTCGAACTTACTCGGGCGTCCTCGCCCTTTTTTCTCGGTAGGTTCTTGGGTAGCCTTCGACGTTTTGGCCTTTTTGTTTTTGGCCATCTGTTCGACAAGTCATTTTGAATAGTTGATAAAAAGGGGGTTTCGGGTTCTGCGTTTCCCTAGCCCCCACGGAGTGAGGTGTATATCTGGGAAGGTCTTACAAGCTTTCGCCTAACGAGCTCGCGCTCGAGAGATCCTAGCATCATATCAAGCGTCTTTCGTGCCCGCCTGTGTGATAGCCCCATCTCTGAGGCCGCGGCTTTACATGACATTCTAGGCGAGCTCATGTGATAAAGCTCAAATAGCCGCCTGTCTTGCGCCGGGTACTGCCTCCACAAGTAATCGAAAGCTCTAATTAGCCCCGCGTGTATGTCGTGCGGGTGATCGCCTGAGAAATGCTCTCCGAGCGGCCTCTTTCTTGATACCGGCTCGAAATCACTCGGCGATTTTGTTCTTGTAGGGGGTCTTGTAAGATAGTGCTCGATTGCGTAGTAAACCGAATCAAACACAATATAATCTTCTTCCATTATGATAATATCCTATCAGTCAGATTCCAAACAAGGCGTTAGCGCCGAAATTTTTTATTTTTTTCTTCTTTGTAGTTATTAATTTGTCGGGGTTCTCCCGGGCGAGTTTTCTTATTCGCTCGACTAGGCTCTCGGGGTCATCTGATATAAACTCGGCGATTGCGTAAACCGTTACGACTTCGGAATCCAAAATGTCATAATCGATCGGGTCGTCAATAAACAACCAATATTTTAAAAGTTCAAACCTTACCTTTTCCCGGTCGTTTAACGGCCTTCTTTGGGCTGTGAGATAAACTCGAGCGTAATCAGATAAGCCTCTAATCAGGACATGACACCACAAACGGCGCTCGGGTGTGCTTGTATCGACGAGCTTTTCGGAATTGTCGGGGGCATACTCCGGTGCAAGGAGTAGCGCTCGCATTATTTTGGCTCTCAATTCATTTCGCCTTTATAAAACTCGGTTAGTTCGTTAAGCCGCTCAGTAAATGAGCGGTGCACCCTGTCATGGAAATCTAATGTGTTTTTTGTGTCGCTAATGAATCGCCTGAATTTTATCTCGGTATCGAGAGTAAGTTTTGATAGGTTTACAAGGCGATCGAGGATTTGTTTTTGCGCCTCGCTGATTTTGTTTAGTTTGGTTGTTTCTAGCTCTTGTAGGCGTTGCTCGTGATCTTTTATTCCATAGTGTTGAGCTATGATTATATATGTCGAAAGTATGCAGTAGAGCCCGGTTAAAAAATTCAATCTTTTTTCCACTCATCAAAAGTTTGAGGGTCGAACTCTATTTGTAGCTCGTAATTTTCATCAATTCCTATACTACGGAAAGAGCTTTGACCGGCTCGAAAAGCTTTTCTCTCTAAGTCTCCTATAGATGATTTTACGTGGTTTTCGATTTCGGCGCGGAGAACGTCAATTTCAGATAGCGCGAATTTATAGCGTTTCGTTAGATTTTCGTTCAAGCTCTCTAGCTGCTGAATCTTATAAAGTAAAACGCTCAACTCTTCTTTATTAAATTCAATCTTAGAGCCGCCCCGCTTAAATGTGTGCTCTAGCATGTGCTTTATGGCTTCAAATTCAGCATCTTTCATTATTTCGCAACCTTCTCAAAAGCTCATCTATATAAACTTCCGTTTGTGTATCTTTAACGAATTGCAAAAGCCTATCGAGTATTTCCTGGGGCGTTGTGTGTTTAGCCCACTCTAGCCGCCCGCTTTCGGAAGATGTCCAGGCATCAATATCAAACGAATCGAATAGAGCCGGGATTTGCCCCATGTGGTAAGCGTCTGTTAGTTGTTCTATGGAAACTTCTTCTATTTCGTCTCTAGTCATTTTAACCTCTCCACCACGGCCTTGAGGTCGTCTATGTCGATAACAGTTCTACCCCTGTCGTATTTGTCGTAGTACTCATACTTAACCTTCTCCACCTCCTGCATTAAACTCTCCAGCGCATCCTTTCTGCCAAGTCCATACATTTCCTTGTCGCGCTCTGTTTGGAATACTTTAATGTCTGTCACTCCCCCTCCCCAATAATAGCTTTTACGATTTCGTCGGCTGAGTAATTTGCATTAACCATATCCACGACATTAATAGGATATCCTCTTGGGGTATACTCAACCCGCCTCACTTCTTTCTCTGCTCTCGCCATCCCCAACGCTCTTCGTATCATGGCTTCGAATGTTTGGTATGTCCTGGTAATGACAACGGGGCACATATAATTGTCATCATTAGATACATGCTCAATCATGGAGCCAGCCTCAAACGCCTCGCGCTCGGCTGTCTCTAGGTGTTCTTTAACAATCTCGATGAATTTATCTGTAATCTCTTGCTGAGTTTCTTCGTCAAGGTCACTAATACCCATTCCTTTACGGCCTTCCAACTCTTGCAAAATATCAATAACGATATGGTGCTCGGTATCTAAATCTTCATCTCTCGTCGGTGTGGTCATTTGCTCTGATCTCCAAAAAGTCCACCTATACAAATAGCAAATGTGAAAACGGCTGTTACCCAGAAAATTACATCACTCACCTTCCCCCTCCGTCTGCTTTTGGGATTCGATAAATTCTCTTGGCAATCCTCTTCCTGCCGTTAGGCAATACTTCTCTTTCTCAAGCCAATTACAAAAAGCGTCAAGCAGATCCCACTTCAACGCCTCCTCCCTCTCCAAAGCTCTCAGGGCTTCGGCGGTGGCTCCATCGCTATAGTTCATCGCGCACTGTTGCCTAGCTTCTTCGTCGTCTGGATGACTGCCCATAGCTTTGAGAGCATAGGTTACCGCCTCAGCCTCAATCCTCTTCGCCTCTTCGGCTGATAACTTAGTGGGGGTCATATACGTTTCTCCATCCAATCCTCACCAACGAATCGGCCCCCTTTTCGTGGGTCATAATCGTCAGCTACTTCATCACAAAATCTAGTTTCCACGCTCCTTTGCGGCCAATCCTTCTTAACCGCTTTCCACGCATCGTTCTCATGCGTAGCAGAAACTAGAGCGCACAGAGTTGCATAACCATCCCCATACCCAGAGCACCACCAACCTAGAATTTGCTCGTTAGGTGGATACTTCAAAGGTCGATAGTCATCCGCGTATTCGTTCCAAGATAACCAAAATCGCTTCTTACTCATTCCCCTCACAGGCTTCACCTCTTCGTCTGATAGTTTTGGTGTGGTCATGGTTGCTCTCCGAAAATCTGTATTAAACTAACGAGTAGCCCTGGCGCGGCTCCACTTATGAATCCCATAAAAAATGCGCGTCTAAGGTCGCGTAAGGAATTCATCACCCCTCCCGTTTCCACACTTGGCCGTTGGGTTTGCGGATTTCTAAAATGCCTCCATCGTTAAGCCGTTTCTTATCAATTCGATG
>Ga0208916_10000102_pt1 | contig 38655 bp, 42 predicted proteins | sample DEB19_08_DNA_5_FD_184523 | JGI IMG/M metagenome (GOLD analysis project Ga0208916, IMG submission 184523) | Aqueous microbial communities from the Delaware River and Bay under freshwater to marine salinity gradient to study organic matter... | ecosystem: Environmental > Aquatic > Marine >... | reverse complement strand
TCTGAGCTTTGCACGCCGGGTATGCTCTGGAACAAGGGCGGCAACCGCTCGCCCATGTTGAAACATTTCACCGACATCATCCGGCGGGCCGCAGGCCCGGCCGAATGACGCGAAGCGTCAGAGAACGCTACAGGCTTGTGCAAAGCTCAGACGTGGGTTGCGGTCAAACAACTTGCTGTTGTCGCCATAACCGAGGTTGATCAAAAAGTTAGCTTGCAGGCGTCCGTCAGGGAAAAACTCGGCGTTGACTTTGGCCAGATCGACACCGCTCATCGGGCCGCAATCCAGGCCCACAGCGCGCGCGGCGATCATGAAGTAAGCGCCGCTCAAGGTGCTGTTGCGGATGGCGGTGCCATCGGCCAAGGGCTTGTTGCCTTCAAACATTTCCTTGGCGCCGGAGTTGTGCCAGACCACGGGCATGTGCTCGTAAAAACGCGTGTCAGTGGCAACGATGACCGTGACGGGTGCAACCTTGGTTTTCTCGACATTGCCCGGCGACAACGCCGGGATCAGACGCTGGCGTGACTCGGACGAACTCAGAAAAACATAACGCGCGGGCTGCGTGTTCATCGAAGTCGCGCCCATCTTGGCGATGTCATAGACCTGCTGCAGCAGCTCGGCAGACACCGGCTTGTCTATGAAGCCATTGGCCGTGCGGGCTTTGAAAAAAAGTTGGTCGAGGCAGGCGTCGGAAATTTGCATGGGATGGGTTCTTTAAAAAGTTGAAGAAGAGTGAAGCTTACAGATTTACTCGGGCTTGATGTCAAGTTCACGCGTCAGCTGGGTCCAGCGGTCGACGTCGCGTTTGACCAACGCCCGCGTGTCAGCGGGGCTCAGCGCCAATGGCCTGCCGCCCGCCTTGCGAAAAATATCGATCACGTCAGGGGCCGCAATGACCTTGGCCAATTCAGTGCGCAAGTGTGAGGCCACATCTGCCGGTGTCTTGGCTGGCATGAAAAGACCGAACCAAGACTCCAACTCCAAGGCGGCAACGCCGGTTTCAGTGATGGTCGGCACCGCCGGGTGGCCCGCCAAACGAGCACTGCCAGAGACTGCCAGTGCCTTCACATTGCCGGCATCGACCTGCACTCGGGCGGTCGGTGAGAGATCAAAAAACACATCGACGCGGCCGCCCAACAAGTCTTGGTATGCCGCCTGGGCGCCGCGGTAAGGCACATGCACCAGCTCAACGCCAGCGAGGTGCCAGAGAGCGGCTGCCAGCACATGCTGACCAGAGCCGTTGCCCGCTGATGCGTAGGTCAACTTGCCGGGATTGGCCTTGGCATTCGCCACCAAGTCTTTCAGGGAATTGAAAGGCAAGTCTTTGCGCGCCATCAAAGTGTAGCTATAGGCCACTGCCAAACCGACGGGCTCGAAATCACGCAGGCTGTCGTAGGGCAAATTGCGGTACAGGCCCGGGTTGATGGCGAGATTGGAGATCGAGCCGACCAGCAAGGTGTAACCATCAGGCGCTGCCTTGGCCGCCACATCGGTCCCAATCAAGGTGCCCGAGCCGGGGCGGTTCTCAACCACCACCGGTTGCGCCAGTTGCTTGCTTAACCGGTCGGCCAGCAGACGTCCCACAAAATCAAAACCGCCACCGGGCGGCTGCGGCACCACCACCTTCAGCGGCTTATTGGGAAACACCTGCGCGGCCGCAGGGATAGCCGTCCAGGCCAGCACCATCAGCAGGGTGTGAGTGAATGCCAAGCTGAGTCGGCCCTTCAGGGTATGACGGTTCATGTCTTTGTCTCCGGTTTATTTTTATAACGACACGATGCGAAAAGGCTCAGCGCTCGAGCGCACCACCGGCCAACCAGCGTGCGCCGCGCTGATACAGCTCCTGGACTACCGGGCCTTTCAGCATCGGCATGTCGAGCTTGACGGTGTAACCAATCCGCGTCTGGATGTAGGCGAGGTGACGGTAACCTTCAGGAAAACCCGCCAAGGCCTCTTGGTCCAAAGACAAGGTAGCCGAGGAGTCGACCGGATCAATGCGGTCTTTTTCGTAAATCGGTTGGCGGTGCAACAGCTTCCACTGGCCGTCATGGCGCGTGACAAAGTCATAAAAACGACCGGTGCAGACGACATCGCACAGCACCGGACCATGGGCGCCTTCGACCATGCCGCGCTGCGATATCGTCATTTTGGTTTGTGCAATGGCGCGGTCACCCGCCACTTCGACGGCTGACCCGCCCAGAAAATGAAGAATGCTGACACCCTTGCTCCAGCCCTCTTGCGTGACGCGGATGAACTCCTGAAACGAGCCCTGAAACCAAGTCGCCATCATGACGCCCTCTGGATGCCAGACGGTCGCGAAACGCGCCCAGTCACCGGCATCACGCCACAGCGCCCAACGCTCCACCATCTGGCGTATTTCCAACTCATTCTTCATGTCGTCAATCATTCAAGTCTCCGTTTTTAAAATAGTATTTCGCCAAGCGGGCTTATGTCGGGACGACGTAGTCAACTTGATGCCTAGCCGTGCGCAGGTCCGCCAACTCGCGCTTGACGCGCTGGTGTTCAGGGTGAACGGCATAGCCGTCCAGCGCCGCCTGGCTTTCAAATTCAGAATAAAGCACCACATCGCAGGCGTAGTCAATACAGCTTGAATCGACGCCAATTTCGAGGTTCAGCAAACCGGGTATGCGCCCACGCAGGGACTCAAAGCTGCGTTGTAACTGTGCAATACCTTCGCTCTTCTCGGCTGGCGTCTCACCGCGAATGTTCCACATGACGATGTGTTTGATCACAAAATTCTCCAGGCTCAAGACACTCAAGCGGCGGCTGGAAAGCCAACGCGCTGCGGCCACAAATTGACAAAGGCATGGATCTCGCGACTTGCATACAGGCCCACCAAGTTGAAGGGCTCACCGGCCAACCAGGCGTCTGCCGCCGTGCGTGATTCAAAGTCGATGGCCAACAAGCTACCGACCATGGTCAGCCCATCGTCGGCCAACATCGGGCCGGCAAAGGCGATGCGATCGGCCACCGCCGCCAAGTAAATTTTGTGTTCAGGGCGAACGCGCTGACGCAGCGCGGCTGCGTCAGGTTTATCGAGCAAGTGAAAGATGTAAATCATGGGAAGTGCTTTTTATGCGTTGGCTGATTTTTTATGAATATAGTGGGCCCGCGTCCAATCTAAAAGCAGGCTGGCGCAAATGACTTTTTCATGCGGCGGAAGAAAGCCTCGCGGTCTGCGCCACAATGCAGACCAAGAACCGAGGGGTCGGTGACACCGGAGACACGGCGTGGACCGCTGGACTGAAATAGAACTGTTTGTACAGGTCGCCGAAACCGGCAGCCTGAGCCGTGCAGCGGAGGCACTGGATTTATCCAATGCAGCAGCCAGCCGGCATTTGTCAGCACTTGAAGAACGGCTGGGTGCGCGGCTGGTCGAGCGCAACACGCGCAGGTTGTATTTGACCGACACCGGCCAAGCATTTTTCAGGCGCGCCAAAACCATCCTGACTGAACTCAAAGATGCCGAGTCGGCCGTCAACGCCACGGGACTCGACCCGACCGGCGTGCTGCGCATCACGGCGTCCCTGTCGTTTTCAGTGCACCACGTGGCACCGCTGTTGCGCGAATACACGCAGCGCTACCCTAACGTGCAGGTGCATGTGGAGTCGGCGAATCGCTACCTCGACATCATAGACAACAACATTGATGTGGCCATCCGCACCCGCGAGTCAGAGCCGGACTCGAACATCACCATCCGCCGCGTGGCAGAGACCCGGCGCATCATGGCGGCCTCACCGCGATACCTGTCACAGCACGGCTTCCCCAAGACGCTTGACGATTTGCACCAGCACAAGATGCTGATGTACACCCACGCCAACAACCCGAACGAGCTGCGCTTCACCCGTGGCAACGAGACCGCCACGGTGACGGTCAAAGGCTTGCTGGAGTCAAACGATGGCCAAATTTTGCGAGCCGCTGCGCTCGACGGCATGGGGATTTTGGTGCAGCCCACCTACATTCTTTATGAAGACATCGTCGCCGGTCGACTGGTGCCAGTGCTCGATGACTGGGACCTGCCGCGCCTGAACATCAACTTGGCCTACCCGAGCCGCAAGCACCTGTCAGCCAAGGTTCGCACCTTCATCGACTTCATGGTCGAGCACTTTGACAAGATGGACTACGAACGCAAGTGGACTGGCCGCTTTTAGTCGGGACGCCGGCCTTCAAAGGCGTTTTGCAGCAACTGTCGTAGCGCCACCCGCTCGAGCGGCCGCGGATTTTGGTATTGGTTCTGCAGCGCTATGTCGCACGCCTTGTCGAGGTCGGCCTCTTGCATACCGAGCGCACGCAAAGAAACCGCGGCGCCGTTGTCTTGCGCCAGGTCGAACACCCCAGCCGCCGCACTGCGCTCGCCACGCTGATTCCCACCCGCTGAGCCAGCGCCATTCAAAGCCTCCGCAATGATCGCCATCGCTTGCGGCGCACACGGGGCGTTGTAAGCCAGCGCATGCGGCAGCACCACGGTGTGGGTTTCAGCATGCGGCAAATTGAAAGTTCCGCCTAGCGTGTGGCACAGCTTGTGGTGCAGCGCCATACCGACGTTGTTCATCACCAATCCACACAACCAAGCACCGTACAAGGCATCGCTGCGGGCCGCACGGTCGGTCGCCGACTGGCGGATCAAGGGCAGCGCGCGGGCCAGCGCAGCAACCCCTTCACGCGCTATCAAGTCCATCACCGGGTTGCTGTCGATGCCGTATAAACCTTCAGCAGCATGTGCAATGGCGTTGATGCCACTGGTCACGCTCAAGCTCACGGGTAACGTCAGCGTGAGTTCCGGGTCGTAAATAACGGTGCGCGGCAGGACGCGGGGATCGCGGCCGGTTTTCTTCATGCCGTCTTCCGTGATGCCGTAGACCTCGGTCATCTCCGAGCCGGCATAGGTTGTTGGGATGGCCAGAATCGGCAAGCCAGAGTCGAGCGCGATGGCCTTGCCCAGTCCTGTCGTTGAACCACCCCCAATAGCCACCGCGCAATCAGCCCCCAGCTGACGCGCCAAGACTCTGACGTCGCGCACGGTCTCGATTGGCACATGCATCACGGCGCGGTCAAAAATACCGGCGGCACGCGCGCCGAGTAAGTGGGCCACTTGTTCTGCCGAAGCGCGTTGCTCAGGCGTGCACAGCACCAAGGCTTTGTGCGCACCCAACGCTTCGATTTCTGCGCCAAGTTGGCTCAACGATCCGGGCCCAAACACCACCTTGCCGGCTTGGCCACGGTAAACAAAACTTTTCATGGGATCTTTCATTCTTGGGGATTCAGGCCAGCACTGCGCTCGACTATTCGGATGATGGCCGCGTAGTCGAGCAGCCCATCACCTTGCGCCATGGCGGCGTGCATCAGTTGGTGTGTCAGTGAGGTTTGCGGCAAGGGCGCATGCACGGCAGCACCGGCAGCCAAAATCAAATCGAGGTCTTTGGTCATTTGTTCGACGGTGAAGGTCGGCGTGAAATCACGCGCACCGAGCTGCTCTGACTTGGCCTTGAGAATCGGTGACGCCACCGCACTGGCAGTCAAAACTTGCCACATGTCTTGCCATTGCAAACCGCCCTTTTGACCCAGTGTCAAACCTTCGGACAGCATGGCGCTGGTCTGCGCAATCATCAGGTTCACCACCAGCTTCATGAGCCGAGCTTCTTCAGCTTGACCCAGGTAAAAATGATGCGGGCCGAGCTGCTGCAGCAAGGGCAGCACGTGGTCATAAGCCGCGCGTGGACCTGACGCCATGACGGTGAGCTGCGCCGCTTCGGCCATCTTGTTGTTGCCCGACACCGTCACCCGCAGGTAAGTGATGCCAGCCGCAACGCACACATTGGCAACCTGCGCCGAGGCCTGCTGCGACACCGTGCTGGTGTCGATGTAAATGCAGCCTTTGCGCGCCTGTTCCGCCACCTGGGCACTGACGGCCAGCAAAGCGGCATCGTTCGGCAGTGACGAAAAAATCACGTCAGCAACGGCCAAGGCTTGCGCAGCATCAGCCGCCACCTGCAGACCTTGCGCGCCGGCCAATCGCTGTCGCTCAGCACTCGGATCACTGACCGTCACGGCGTGACCAGCCGCGTGAAGATGCCCGGCCATCGGCAAGCCCATCTTGCCGACACCCAGAAAATGAAGGGCGATTTTTTGACTGACTGGGGTCATGCGGCGCTCTGTACTTTGGGTGCCAGCCCGCCCAACGTGCCGGCCATGAACTGGCTGTGCTCCATTCCCAGCAAACGGTTCCAACGTTGTTGGCCCATGGTCAGGCCAATGAAGAAACCCAGCTCGACAATCTCATCCTTGTTGAAATGGTCGTACAGACCTTGCCACAAATCATCTGTCGGCTCGAGCCCCCAGGTGATGGCTTCGGCCAAGCGCAGCGCCGCTTTTTGACGCGTTGAAAAACGCGTCGCCTTGTCAAAATCCAGCAAGTCTTTGACTTGGTCTTCCAACAGCCCTTCAGCCTGCGCCTTGACCGAGCGCTGGTTACCGCAGTAATTGCAATTCACCGCCTGCGACACGTACAAACGGCACAACTCTTTGATCGCGTGCTCACACACACCTTCCACAAACGTGTCGTTCCAGGCGTTGGTGAAAGCCCAAAAAACTGCGGGTACATTGGCGCGAATGGCGTGACTTTCAGGGCGTGGCGCACCGTCACGGGCCGCACGCTGAAACTCTGCCAGCATGGCCGGGTCGGTGATGGCGGCCGGATCAATGTAAGGGATGCGCGGTGACGTACTCATCGAAAACTCCTTTGGCTTGTTGAAATCAGACCACCGCCAGCTGTATGGCCGCGTCGTAATGGGAAAGATCCAGGTAGCGATCGAGCGGCGGCGGCACACCGCCCCACATGCCTTCCATCTCAGCGCGAATCGACAACACCGTCTGAAAACCAGGGCGACTGAACGCTGCGTCAGGCGCGAGGCCAGAACCCGGCGCCACCAGCGCCTCATACGTGCCCTCGGCAGCGCTGGCCGACAGCTGAAATTGATCGCGCAGCAAAGCGATCATGGCGGCCCGATTGGCCGGTTTCAGCACATGCCGCTGGCCTTCAATGTAGGCTGTCAAATAACGCTTGAGCACATCGGAATTCGCCGCTGCCCAGCCGCGCTGTACAAACGCACCCGTCGCCTGGTAAGGTCCCAGCAGACTGAACTGACTGCCCAGACTTTTCAAACCTTTCTCGCGCACCGTGAACGAAAACGGCGGGTTGACCATGCCGGCCGCTAATTGCGGGTCAGCCACCATGGCCGCCGAGCGCGGCCCGGTGCCACCGGCCAGCTTGACGCCGTAATCCCGGTTTTCGATCAGTCCGTGGTTCTTCAAAATTTTCTTGGCAGCCAAGGCGTAGGCGGTGCCAGGCGCATCCACCGCCAGCAGCTTGCCGCGCAAGTCGGCGATCGTGTTGATTTCTGCGCGCACCATCAAGTCGTTCATGCCGGCATCACCGCCACACACAATCACCACGTCTTGACCCGCCGACTCGACCATGGCCACGGCGTTGTCCACCGCCGCATGCGCAATCTCAAATTGACCCGCCGCCAGACCGGCGCGCTGAGCGTCGGAGTTGGGCGTGTTTTGCACCTCGATGGTCAATTGGTACCGGGCGAAATAGCCCTCCTTCAGGGCCACCATCAGCGGCAAATTGCTCGAGGTGTTGAAGATGTTGACGCGCAACAGCGTCGGCTCGACGGAAGGCGATGGTGATGGCGAAGGTTTGGCCGTCATGCTGAAGGGCTTTCTTGAACACAGACTTTCTGAAAGACGCCGGGCTTGCCGTCAGCGAGGATCGGCCAGCGCCGCTTGCAACAAAGCGTCGGCGCTGAGCGGCATCTGGCGCATGCGCAGCCCCAAGGCATCGGCCACGGCGTTGGCAATTGCAGCGGCCACCGGCCCATGCGTGGCCTCGCCAGCACCCAGCGATTTGTCACCCGGTCGGCTGACAAGTTGCACATCGACTTTCGGCACCTCAGAAAAACGCAAGATCGGATAATCCTCCCAGCTGCGGCTGGTGACGCGCGTGCGGTCAAACTGCACCGCTTCTTTCAGAACCCAGCTGACCGTCTGAATAGCGCCGCCTTCGATCTGATTTCGGACACCATCGGGATTGACCACCAAACCGACGTCAGCGGCAATCCACAACTGCTCCACCCGCACCTCGGCCTCGGCATGCACCGCAGCCACCACAGCGCAGTAAGCACCGGTATTTTTGTAGCGGGCAAAGGCGATGCCCATGCCGCTGCCTTCACGGCGCTCACCGGCGTGTCGGTTCGTCCAATCAGCCATCTCAGCAGCCGCATTGAGCACGGCGCGGCTGCGTTCATCGCTGAGGTGACGCAGGCGAAACGCCAACGGATCAACGCCCAACTGTTCAGCCATTTCGTCCAGAAAAGATTCGACCGCGAAGACATTGCAATGCGCGCCTAAGGAGCGCAATGAAGAGGTGCGCAGCGGCATGGTCAGCGCGCGGTGACAGTGGGTGCGCCATTGCGCCAAGTCATACGACGGCAGTGCGTTTCGCTCAGCACCGCCACCATTGGCCAGCGGCATGTTGATGGCGACTTGCCGTGGGAAAGGTGTTGCCAGCAAAGCCGCCGCATGCAACACGGGCGTGCTGGAGCGGCCGGGTCGCATGCTGTGACCGTTCGACCACACGTCGTGCTGCCAGTCGCTGATACAGCCATCGGCATCGACCACGGCTTGCAAATCAACCGACATGGCGGCACCAAAAGGCGCGCAAGTCAATTCGTCTTCACGGGTCCACTGCAGTTGCACCGGACGGCCAGGCACGGCACGCGCTAACAACACGGCGTCACAGGCCGCATCGTCGGCACCGTTGTGACCGTAACAGCCGGCACCAGGCACATGCTGAATCGCAATCTGCGCGGCGGGCAAACCCAGCACTAAGGCCAAGTCGGGGCGCAAGTTGTAAATCCCCTGACTGTGGGTCCAGACTTCAACGCCTGTGATCTCACCGCTGGCGTTGGCTTCACAACGCGCCAACGCACACGAGGGGCCGATCGAAGCATGCGCCAAAAATGGCCGCGCATAGGAGGCCTTGAAAGACTGCGCACCGACAGCCGTTCTTGACGCCTCGGAAGCCGTCAAACTCGGGCCCGGCGTGACGGATTTTTTCTCGCCTGCTAGCGTGGTGTCCACCGGCTGAGCACGTAAAAAAGCGGGCACATCACGCATATCCGGCAAGGTCGCGGGCTCATCCCAGCGAGCCGCTGCAGCGAGCTTTTTCAAGGCCTGCACAGCGGCGTAATCGGTCTTGGCAATGACGCCGATGAAGCTGCCATCGCGTACAGTGGTGACCACGTCGGGCAAGGCGTTGATGGCCTCAAGCGCCACCTCGAGCAACACGGCTCCGGGCGATGGCGGATGCGCCACGCGACCATACAACTGGCCGGGCAACACCATGTCGTGGATGAAATCAGCCTGCCCCAGCACCTTGCCCGGCATGTCCAAGCGCGCTACGGTCTGACCGGTCAAGGTGTGATCGGCCACGGACTTGGGCTTGGCGATACCACTGGCTTCAATGTTCAGCAAGGCGTCGTCAGCCAAGGTCCAGTAACTTCCAATGCGCTCATCCGCGCTGTTGACGAACTCGCCGTCGATCACACGCAATTCAGCCCGCTGGCCCGGTGTCAAACCGCGTTGTAGCGCCGCCAAGTCGAGGTAAATAGCCCGCGCTTCGGCGCAGGCTTGGCGCAAGGCGCTGCCGGAGTCTTGCACCGACATGCTGCCGGCTGTCATGCCTTCGTTCGGGCCTTGCACGGTGCTGGCGCGCTCCATGCGAATGCGCGTCACAGCAAGGTCCAGTTCTTCGGCGGCCATTTGCGCCAGCACGGTGCTGATGCCCTGCCCCAGATCAACCTTGCCGGTGCGCACCGTCACACGGCCATCGGGATGAAAAGCCAGCCACTGCGACAAACGGCGATTGGTTTGCAAACTGCCCGGCAACACGACCGGCGTGTTCAAGCTGCTTGCGCTCATGTCGCGACTCCGACAGCCGCAGCCTTGAGCACCGCGCGCACCATGCGGTTGTGCGCGCCACAGCGGCACAGATGCGGGTCAAGCGCCTCGCGAACCTGCGCTTCGCTCGGCAGCGGACACTTGGCCAGCAAGGCCGCAGCGCTGACGAGAATGCCCGACACGCAATAGCCGCACTGCGCGGCTTGCTCGTCAATAAAAGCTTGCTGCAAAACGTGCATGGCACCGGGCTGCCCCAACCCTTCAACCGTGACCACCGCTTTGTTCTCAGCGGCCCACAGCGGTGTGTCGCAAGCCGGTACGGACACGCCGTCCAGCAGCACATGACACGCGCCGCACTGCGATTGCCCGCAACCCAGCCGCGTCCCTTTGAGTCCCAGTTCTTCGCGCAAGACGTAGACCAAGGGTGTGTTTTCCTCGGCCTCGACGGACGTTAGACGGCCATTGACTGTCAGGTTCAGTGCGCGCTTCAACACATGGATTTGACTCACTTCGGTGCGGCCTTCATCACAGCGCCCAGGGTGACGAATTCTTCTTTGATGTAGGCGTCGAATTGTTCAGGTTTCATGGGCATGGATTCTGCGCCCAACTTGGCCATGCGCTCTTTGACGGCTGGCTGCTCAAGAATCTTGGCGATTTCGGCATTGAGCTTGTTGACCACAGCGCGCGGCGTCTTGGCCGGTGCCAGCAAGCCGATCCAGAAGTCGAAGACAAACCCTGGCAAGCCGGCTTCGGCCACAGTCGGCACGTCCGGCATGGCGCTCGAGCGCTTGGCGGTGCTGACGGCCAAGGCGCGCATACGGCCGTCACGGATGGTGGAAATCGATGCCAACACCGGCGTGAACATGAAATCAACCCGACCCGAGCTGGTTTCAACAATGGTCTCCGGCGTGCCCTTGAACGGAATGTGCGTGACCTGAATACCGGCCACGCTGCGGAATTTTTCAGCGTTCACGTGCGTCGCGCTGCCGACGCCGGCCGATGCATAGTTGAGCGAGTCAGGCTTGGCCTTAGCGGCAGCGATCAGGTCTTTCACTGACTTGAACGGGCTGCCAGACCCCACCACCAGCACGTTCGGCAATGAGGCCAAGGGTGAGACACCGGCAAAGTCCGCCACCGTGTCGTAGCTCAGGCCTGGGTACAAGATTGGGTTGACCACATGGCCGGTGGACACCACCAACAAGGTGTAGCCATCGGCCTCACTTTTGGCCACCAGCGCCGACCCCAGCGTGCCGCCGGCGCCGGGCCGGTTGTCAACGATCACGGATTGACCCAGACTGGCGCTCAATCGTTCACCGACGACGCGCGCCATGATGTCGGTCGCGCTGCCCGCCGTGAACGGCACGACGATTTTGATGGTCTTGTTTGGGTAGTCAACCGCTGTTTGCGCGCTGACAGTGGCGACGGACAAAACCGCAGCACAGGCGATAAAAAAGCGTTTCATGGATTTGTCTCCTGAATATTGAAAAGCCTGCGGTCTGCGCCGCTTGAATACACCGAACAGGACTCAATGCGCCAAGCCCAGTGCCAAAGCGATCTTCTCGCCGGACTGCTGCAAGGCGCGCAAATGGGGTTGCAAGTCAACGCCCAACAACTGCCCCGCGCGTTTTTTCCACTGGCCAGCCACCATGACGCTGTCGATATTGGCCAACGAGGTTTGCATGACCACTGAATTCACAACGTCATGCACCGGCTGCATGTTCAGGTCAGTGGCGCGGATCATCACCAGATCCGCCTGTTTGCCGCTGGCCAGCGAACCGATCCGGTCTGCCTGCTTGAGCATGCGAGCACCTTCAATGGTGACCCACGACAGGGCTTCGCGCGTGGTCACCGTGGACGTGTTTGGAATACTGCCGTGCTGCTCGCGGTGGGCGGCGTTGTCGAGTGAGCGCTGCATGCCAAGGGCCACGCGGGCCTGCACCAACATCTCGCCACTGATGGCGCTTTCAAGGTCAACCCCCAGCGATGGCGCACGGCCAAAAGCGCGCAACCTGCCGGTGATCGGGTAGCCATGACCTTGCGTCATTTCACTTTCCGGCGCGGCCGAAAAACTCATGCCAAGGTCGCAAAATCGCTTCAGCTGGTCGTCGCTCAAGGCATGGCCATGCACGATGTTGATGTGGTCGCCGAGCAGTCCGGCGGCTTCTAACTTTTCCCAGCCGTCTGGCGTACGGGCGGGCCCGCCGCCTTGGTGCAGCGATGCGATCAGCCCAAGTTCTTTGGCCATGGCGAAGTCGTGCATGGCGACATCCAGCGTCGAATAATGCGGACCCAACACCGCCGCCTGAACACTCAGCAGCGAACGGCCCTGATGCGCCTTGAGCAAGCGCTCGATCTCAGCACGTGGATGCGGCACTTCCCAAAAAGGCGTCTGCCCCGGCAAGGGATCGGGCTTGGGCGTGCCATGAAAAAATGCGGCCCGAATCCCCGAAGCTAACAAGCCGGCAATGGCCGCATCATTCGACTGCGGTGTCGGGTTGTTGTGACACCAGTCAGCCAGTGTGGTGGTGCCGCAGTTAAGCTGGTTCAAGGCCCCGACCAGCGTGGCAATGTACAAATCTTGCGGCTCGAAAACCGTCGCCAGACCGGCGTGCATCTTGCGGAAATATTCGAGCAGCGTCCAGTTGGAAGCCAGCCCGCGCAGCGCTGTCTGCCACGTGTGCATGTGCGCATTCACCAGCCCCGGAATGACGATGTAGCCGCTGCCGTCAATCACCTCTGCGTCATCGACATGGATGCGCGGCGCAATCTCAGTGAGCGTGTCGCCGGTGATGAGAATGTCGCCCTGCGGCAGATCGCCCTGCGCATCCATCGTGATGATGGACGCACCGCGGATCAGACTTCTTTTCAGTTGTGTTGGCTGCGCGGCCATGGCTCAGGACTCCAGGCCATCGCTCATCTTGACGTTTTCCGACGTCAGCACCAGGCCAGCATCGGCGGCAGTTTCTTGCAACAGCACCGCAAAATCAATGTCCTCATGACCGCGACCGACCATGCGCGAGACCGACTCGCGCGTGGCCGCTGCGGCGGGCATGGCAACGCCGTAAGTGCGTGCGGCAGCCAAGCCCAAGTCCATGTCTTTCAGCAAGAGTTTCGGCGTGAAAGTGACTTGGTCAAAGGTCAGATTCGTCAGCATCGGCGTTTTGTACTTGGTGTACATCGAGCCGAGCACGGAGTCGTTGATGCTCTCCAGGAATATATGGCGCGGAATACCGGCTTTTTCAGCCAGCACGGTGATCTCGCACAGGTTCTGAATGACGACGCCGAACATGGTGTTGTGGGCGATTTTCCAGATGCGCGCCAGCTCGCCCTCGCCGACCCACATGACCTTGCGCGCCATCGCCTGCAAGCAAGGCTCGATCTCGGTGTATAGCGCTTTAGGGCCTGAGGCGACTTGCAGCAATTTACCGGCCTTGGCGACCTTGGCATTGCCCGACACCGGGCTGCACAAATAGCCCACGCCCATGGCTTCGAGGCGCTGGCGAATCTCTGCCGATCCTTCCTGCGAAATGGAAGAGCTGTCGATCACCACCTTCGGCTTGGCAGAGCCGGCCACCAGACCACCTTCACCAAACAACACTTCTTTCAGGTCGTTGGTGGTCGAGACCATGGTGAAGACGAAATCGCAAGTGGCCAAGTCTTGTTTGGCAGCGACGATGGTGGCGCCGTACTCCACCAGCGGCGCCGCTTTAGAAGCCGTGCGGTTCCAGACACTGACCGGGTGACCGGCTTTGAGCAGCCGCTTCGCCATGGCCTCGCCCATGCGCCCCAAGCCGATCCATCCAATTCGCTTCCCCGTTGTCGTTGTCATGGTGTTTCCTTGTTGTCTCTTTTAACTCTGCGTAGTGTGTCGCAGAGCCACAGCCGTCACAAGAAAACCAGCGGAAATCAGTTTTTCCATGAGTGGAAAAACCGAACAACGCCCCAAATCAATCGAGCGTGGCCCCCGAGATCCGGACAATCTCGGCCCATTGAGCACTCTCTTTTTTAATCCGTGCGGCGTACTCTGTCGGCCCGCCTAGCAGCGGCACAGCGCCCTCCACGCCCAAGCGGGACTGGAATTCGGCAGTCGCAGCAATTTTCAAAATCTGCGCGGCCAACTCTTTGACGACTGCGTCGGGTGTGCCTCGGGGCGCCAGCAAACCATAGGTCAACGTGCTTTCAAAATCAGCCAGTGCGCTGATGCCAGACTCGGAGATGGTCGGCACATCAGGCATCGCCGGATTGCGTTTGGCACTGGTCACGGCGATGGCGCGTAAACGCCCGCTGGCGACCAAGGCCAAGGCAGGCGGAATCACGCTGAACATCATTTGCACCTGGCCGCCGACAAGATCAGTGAGCGCCGGTCCGGTGCCTTTGTACGGAATGTGGCTGAGTTTGACGCCGGTTTTGTGCTCAAACAACTCACCGCACAAGTGACCGCCCGTGCCGCCGCCGCTGGACGCGTAGTTGACACGGCCCGGCTCTAACTTGGCCAGCGCCAACAGATCGGCCACCGACTTGACTTTGGAAGAAGCCGGCACCACCAAGACCAGCGCCGAAGAGGCAAACATGGCGACCGGTGCCAGGTCTTTTTGGGTGTCGTATTTGAGTTGTTTGTAGAGCGCCGGGTTGATCGACACCGTGCCCGAATGACCGAGCAGCAGCGTGTTGCCGTCGGCCGGGCTGCGCACCACTTGCTCGGTGCCGATGTTGCCGCCAGCCCCCGGTTTATTTTCCACCACCACGCTCTGGTTGCGCAACTCGCCCAAGATCTTAGCCATCTGACGGCCAAACACATCGTTGCCGCCGCCAGGCGCAAAAGGCACGACGATCTTGATCGGTTTGCCTTGAGCCAACGCCGCCAAGCTGATGGTCGAAAAAGCGAGAGCCCCCAGTGTGGCGACCAGGGCTTGGCGACGGTTGGAAGCGTGCGGCGTCACAATTTAAACCCGCTCAAGAATCAGCGCAATGCCCTGGCCGACGCCGATGCACATGGTGCACAGCGCGTAGCGACCACCGGTGGCGTGCAAGCGGTTGACGGCCGTGGTGGCCAGTCGGGCACCCGAAGCGCCCAATGGGTGACCCAAAGCAATCGCGCCGCCCCAAGCATTCACGCGGGCGTCGTCGTCACGCAAGCCGAGTTGGCGCAACACGGCCAGTCCCTGCGCGGCAAAGGCTTCATTGAGCTCAATCACGTCCAGCTGCTCCAACGTGAGGCCCGTCAGCGCCAGCACTTTTTGGGTCGCTGGCGCAGGGCCAATGCCCATGATGCGTGGCGGCACGCCAGCGGTCGCCATGCCCACAATGCGGGCGCGCGGTGTCAAGCCGTTCTTGGCGGCGCTGGCTTCGTCGGCCAACAACAAGGCACAGGCACCATCGTTCACGCCGCTGGCGTTGCCCGCCGTCACGGTGCCGTCTGGACGCACCACGCCTTTGAGTTTGGCCAGCGTTTCCATCGTGGTCGCACGTGGGTGTTCGTCTGTGTCGACGATGATGGCGTCGCCCTTTTTCTGGGCGATCGTGACGGCGGTGATTTCGCGTGCGAAATGGCCGGCCTTTTGTGCGGCCACCGCGTTCAATTGGCTGGCCAGCGCCATGCGGTCTTGCGCTTCGCGCTCGATATGAAAGTCAGTCGCCACGTTTTCAGCCGTCTCAGGCATGGAGTCGACGCCGTAGGCTTGCTTCATCAGCTTGTTGACAAAGCGCCAGCCGATGGTCGTGTCGTAGACCGCGTTGGCGCGGCTGAAAGCGCTCTCAGCCTTGGGCATGACGAATGGTGCGCGGCTCATGCTTTCCACGCCGCCAGCGATCATCAGGCCGGCTTCACCCGAACGGATCGCACGGGCTGCCGTGCCGACTGCATCAAGGCCAGAGCCGCACAAACGGTTGATGGTGGCGCCCGGCACTTCAAACGGCAAACCGGCCAACAGACTCGACATGTGGGCGACGTTGCGGTTGTCTTCGCCGGCCTGATTGGCGCAGCCATAGATCACGTCGGTGATGGCTTGCCAATCCACATTCGGGTTGCGTGCCATCAAGGCGCGCAGCGGAATAGCGCCGAGGTCGTCGGTGCGCACGCTTGACAGCGCGCCGCCATAACGGCCGAAAGGTGTGCGGATAGCGTCGCAAATAAAAGCTTGTGAACTCATGGTGTGTCTTCTTTCAATGTGAGTGGTTTGTATTTTTCAGGCCGCCACGGCGACAGGCAAGCCGAGCATTTTTTCAAGTTCAGCGTGCGTCAGCCCGTCGACCATGTCGATCAGCAACAAGCCTTTGGGCGTGCATTCAAGCGTCGCCAGTTCAGAATAAATCCGCTTCACGCAGCCAATGCCGGTGATCGGATAACTGCACTCGTTGACGACTTTGCTCTCGCCTTTTTTGGTCAGCAAATCCATCATCACCCAGGTTTGCTTAGCGCCAATGGCCAAGTCCATGGCACCGCCAACCGCAGGAATCGCGTCTTTCTCGCCGGTGCTCCAGTTCGCCAAGTCACCGGTCGCGCTGACCTGAAACGCACCCAGCACGCAAATGTCCAAGTGCCCGCCGCGCATCATGCTGAAACTGTCAGCGTGGTGGAAATACGCGCCGCCAGGCAGCAGCGTCACCGGCTGTTTGCCAGCGTTGATCAGGTCGTAGTCTTCATCACCCGCAGCAGGTGCCGGGCCCATGCCCAGAATGCCGTTTTCGCTTTGCAAAATCACTTCAATGCCGGCCGGCAAATGGTTAGCCACCAGCGTCGGCATGCCAATCCCGAGGTTGACGTAAGCGCCGTCATGAATGTCTTGGGCCACGCGCTGAGCCAACTGTTCTTTGCTGCGTTTTTGATAGCTGATGTCACTCATGCTCATGCCGCCTTTTTAAAACCGCCGGCCTGTGTGGCGACGCGGTCAATCTTCACAATCTTGCTGACGAAAATGCCGGGGGTGACGATGTTTTCCGGGTCGAGTGCGCCCAGCTCAACGATCTCGTGCACCGTGGCCACGGTCATCTTGGCGGCAGTCGCCATCACTGGCCCAAAGTTGCGTGCGGCCTTGCGGTACAGCAGGTTGCCCCAGCGGTCGCCGGTCTCGGCTTTGATCAACGCCACATCGGCGTAAATCGGCATTTCGAGCACGTAGAACTTGCCATTGATCTCGCGGCTTTCTTTGCCCTTGGCCAGCTCAGTGCCGTAGCCGGTGGGCGAGAAAAAGGCCCCGATGCCAGCGCCTGCTGCGCGGATGCGTTCGGCCAAATTGCCCTGCGGCACCAGTTCCAACTCGAGTTTCCCGCTGCGGTAAAGCGCGTCAAAAATCTGGCTGTCGGCTTGCCGCGGAAAACTGCAAATGATTTTGCGCACTTGGCCAGCCTTGAGCAAAGCCGCCAGACCGCTTTCACCGTTGCCGGCGTTGTTGTTGACGATGACGAGGTCTTTTGCGCCTTGCGCAATCAAGCCGTCAATCAGTTCATTGGGGATGCCAGCGGTGCCGAAACCGCCAATCATCACGGTGGAACCGTCTTTCACTTCGGCCAGCGCCGCAGTGATGGACGGGGCAATTTTGTTGATCATGCAAACAGCTCCAAGGTTGTTTATGTTCTGATTTTATTTGTTCGCAATAAGAACAAATGTTCGTATAATGAATTTTAGGAGATTCTGCGCGCCATGGCAACCAGCACGTCAAGCCCACCATTCAGCCCGGTCAAAACACCCGCCCCCGGCGACAGCTACGTGCAGTCTTTTGCGCGTGGCCTGCAAGTCATTCGCTCCTTCAGTGCCGACGCCCCTCGCCAAACGCTCACCGAAGTAGCGGGCCGCAGTGAGCTCACGCGGGCTGGCGCCAGACGCATTTTGCTGACCCTGCAAAGCCTCGGCTACGTTGAAAGTGACGGCAAGTTGTTCAGCCTGACGCCGCGTATTTTGGATCTGGGCTTCGCGTACTTGTCGTCCATGCCGATCTGGAACCTCGCCGAACCCATCATGGAGGCCTTGGTCGACGAGGTCAAGGAATCATGTTCCGCCGCGGTGCTGGAAGGCACAGACATTATTTATGTGCTGCGGGTACCGACCCACAAGATCATGAGCATCAGTCTGGGCGTCGGTTCGCGCTTGCCGGCCTACTGCACATCGTTGGGCCGCGTGCTGCTGGCAGGTCTGCCAGACGATGAGGTCTTGAAACGCTTGCAAGCCAGCGAACGCCAAGCCCTGACGCGCCACACGCTGACCGATCCGCACGAACTGCTGGCCAAAATACAAACCACCCGCAAGCAAGGTTGGTCGCTGGTCAACCAGGAGCTGGAAGAAGGTCTGGTGTCATTGGCCGCACCGGTGACCAATCGCGAAGGCCGCACCGTGGCGGCGCTCAACATCAGCGGCCAAGCCAACCGCACCAGCGCCAAGATCATGCAAGACAGCATGCTGCCTGCATTGCTGGCAGCGGCCAAGACCATTTCAAGGCTGCTGGCCGTCAAGCGGGCCTGAGCGGTGCGCTGACCCAGCCGTGCGTGCTACGCTTTGGACATGTTCACGCCCTCTCAATCAGACGTCCGTACGTTCTTCTGTGCGGTCTACGCCAAATCTCTCGCCGGCTCGCCACTCGACGCGATGGAAACCATCGTCAGCCAGTGGATCGACGAGCACCCGGAATACCATGCGGATTTCGCCGATGCCGAGGCCGCCGTGGCCAAAATGTACGACGTCGACAGCGGTAAGACCAATCCCTTCTTGCATTTGTCGATGCACCTGACGATCAGCGAACAATGCTCGATCGACCAGCCCCGCGGTATTCGCCAAGCGGTTGAATTGCTCACCGCCCGCCGCAACTCCCTGCACGCAGCGCACCACGAAACCATGGACTGCCTGGGCCAGATGGTCTGGGAAAGCCAGCGCGCCGGTCGCACGCCTGATGGCGCCGCCTACATCGACTGCGTGCAGCGGCACGCCACACGCGACTGAGCTCGCGCAGCGAATGCCGCTTAATCCTTGAAGTTCACTCCAAGTACATTCAGTTTTTCGGCATAAGAATCTCGGCGTTTAGCGGCCTTGGCAGCGGTTTCAATGGCCGCCTGAATGGCCTTGGGGCCCTTTTTTTGAACCGCTTTGATCAAGCCGAACTTGTGAGCCGCATCTGCCTCCGCCCTCCTGAAAGTGGCGATGAGTTCGGCATGAGCGAGGAATTGATTCACAAGGTCCTTAGGGTCTAAAGCGTTATTTTCTGCGCTTTTCGCGCAGACAGCCCGTGACGGCGAGGTGAGATCAAAGACTTGCACCTGAGTTGGTCAGTGGGGAGCGGTTGTTCAATGCCCTATCAAATCGCCCTGAATTTGGGCTGATAATCTTTTTCACTCTGCGGATTTCGAGCGCCACATTGAAGCCGTTAAATTCAAAAAAACGCCGTCACGCTTGAACACGCAGCATCAAATTGAAGGAGTCAACAGCATGCGGAAGATGGTTCAAAAAACAAGCGTTTGCTTGGTCTTGGGTGCAGCGTCATGGTTGCTGCCTTTGTGCGCGGGTGCACAAACCATTGTGGACGTGGCCTATGTGCAGGCTGCAATCCTGCGAGGCGTCCAAGTGTGGGACGTGCGCGATGCACGAGACTACGCCAAAGGCCACGTGCCCGGTGCGCTGAGTCTGGGCGATGCAGCCACTCTTTTGCGCGACCCCAATTCAGAAGATTTCATCGCCACCGCGCGGGTGGAAGCCTTGCTCGGTGCAGCCGGCATAGACCCAGCCCGTGAGGCGGTGGTCTACGGTGCGCGTGGCACTTGGAACGCTTATTTCGGCCGCTACACCCTGCGCTATTTTGGTGGCAACAAGGTCAGCGTGCTTCACGATGGCCTGGAAGGCTGGCAGGCGGCTGGATTGCCGGTATCGACCCAGGCTGCGACCACGGCATCCGTCAAGCTCAAACTCACGCCGCAGCCTGAAGTGGCCGTCACGACAGCAGACATGATTAGGCGATTGAACAGCCCGGCCGTGCAGATCATTGACGTGCGTACCCCCAAAGAATTTTCTGGTGAAGATATACGCGCGCTGCGTGGCGGTCACATTCCCGGCGCGATCAATATCCCCTTTGAGCAAAACTGGGTCGATCCAGAAACGCAGCTCAAGTTGGCTAAAAAACAGGTGCGCGATTCAAGTGGCATGGCACTCAAATCCAGCACAGACCTCAAAGCACTTTACGCCCAGCTTGATCCGGAAAAAGAGACTGTGGTGTATTGCCAGTCTGGCGTGCGCGCCTCTGAGACGGCGGGTGTGCTGGAGCAACTGGGCTTCAAAAAAGTGCGTGTGTACGACTCCTCTTGGCTCGGCTACGGCAACCAGCTAGATGCGCCGGCCGACAACACCACCGTATTCAATGTCGGCGCACTCAACAACCGTATGACTGCCATGCTGGCGCGAATCGATGTGCTGGAAAAAGAGCTGGCATCGGCAAAACGCGCTGAATGAACAAGCCAAGGGGCGACCAAGGATCTCCTGTATGAAACCCCACAGCGACCAACCTATTGACGGCAGCGCCACGCAGCAACTGCGCATCCGCTTTGAAGCCATCGTTGTTTCGCTGATGCTTGGGGTCGTTGTCGGCCTTGTCGCTGTAGGATTTTTAACGACCGTGGCTTGGGTCACGGCGCACTGGGCCACGCCGTTGCCGCTGACCTTCGCCGACATTCACTGGCAGTACAGCCCTTGGATCGGCTTGGCTTTGCTGATCTCCGCGCTGGCCACGGGGCAAGTTCTCAAGCTGCTCGACAACGGTCGTCCGCATGGGCCTGCGGACCTGATCAACGCCACACAAAATGATCAAGCGCTGGACCTCAAACATGGCTACCTCTCATCTTTGATCGCGTTGATCAATTTGTCGGGCGGGGCCTCGGTCGGCATCTTCGGGCCGCTGGTGCATTTGGGCGGTTGCATCAGTGCGTCAATGCAAAAAATGCTCAAACGGATACCGCGTGACGTGGTGCTCGGCTCCGGTGCTGGCGCGGCGATTGCAGCGGTGTTTGCCGCCCCGTTAGGCGCCGCTATTTTTGCACTCGAGGCGATCATTCGTCGCTTTGGCGTTTTTGGCTCAGGGCCGGTGCTCGCTTGCACTTTTTCGGCCTATTGGGCCTCTGAATATTTTTTGGGTGACCACCGCTTCTTCTCTATTGGATCTGCCCCGAATCTGGAGTGGACGGTGCTGCTGGGCGCAGTCGGCATAGGCGTGGTCAGCGGTATTGTTTCATCGCTCTACATCTACGCCGTCACCGCAGCGCCCAAACTCGCGCAAGCCTCGGGCGTTGCGCTGCCATGGCGACCCTTGGTGCCCGCACTGGTGTTGTTTTTAATCTCGCCCGTTCTGCCCCATTTGCTGGGAACTGGCATCGGCAGCATTCAACTGGCAATGGCTGGCAAGCTGGCACTTTCAGTCTTACTGGCACTGGTTTTTGCCAAAATTTTGATGACCAGCCTGTGCATCGGTTTTGGCTACTTCGGTGGCGTGTTTGGTCCTGCGCTGTATTTCGGCGCCTTGTTGGGTGGGGTTGTTGACTTGCTGGTGATTGACGCTGGCGGCGCTGTGTCGTCTTACGCACTGCTGGCCGCGGCCAGCTGCGTGGCGGCAGTAATTGGCGCCCCTGTCGCCGCAACAGTCATCATTTTTGAGATGACGGGCAGCTACGACTGGGCCGTTTTATCCATGATCAGTGTGGTGGTGTCCTGCCAAATTTCACGCTCATTTGTTGGACGCTCTATTTTTGATCGCCAATTGGCGCTGCGTGGCATTGCGGTCAATGATGACCGACAACACCATGCCAATGGATGAAATTTCAGCGGAGGAACAAGACCTTTGGATTCGGCCGACACCATCCTTGTTGTCTAAAGCGAGCGGGCGCACCGCGCGGGCCTCAAGGCTATTTTTTGTCGACCAAGCGCACGATGCCCAAAGCTTTCAGCACGTACTTTTCGTAGACAGGCTCCGAGGTGCCTTTGCGAATTTTGCGCATGAAGTATTTCTCAAAGGCAATCTTGGCCAAGTGCACCCATTTGCCTTTTTTGAACCAGTTGACGTTGCGCGGCGGAATTTGCGGTAAGGCCACGAAGGCGGCGCCGGTGTCGCCCATGTCGGCCAGACAAATCGCATTCCAGGTGCCCTTGGCCTCGGCCGGTTTGCCAGCCAACTCATCCGCAATATTGTGGGCAATGGCGCCCACCATGCTCTCAATCATGTAGCCGGTTTTAGGCGTTCCGGTGGGCACAGGTGTCACTTCCACCGGTGGGATGGCCACGCACACGCCGGCCGAAAAAATGTTGCGGTAGGCCTTGCTGCGCTGAAACTCGTCAATCAGCACAAAGCCGCGCGGGTTGCACAGATTTGGTACGGCTGCAACGGCGTCCACGCCCTTGAAGGCGGGCAACATCATGGACAGTTTGAAGCTCAGTTCGTGCTCTTTGTAGACATTGCCAAGGTCGTCCAGTTGGGTGACGAACATCTTGCCCTCTTCAACCTTGGTGGTCTTGGCGTTGGTGATCCACTTCATGTCGCGGTTACGCATTTCGGACTCCAGCATCGACTTGCTGTCGCCCACCCCGCCCAAGCCCAGATGTCCGATGTAGGGCTCGCTGGTGACGTAGGTCATCGGCACCTTGTGGCGCAGTTTGCGTTTGCGCAAGTCGGTGTCCAGGATGAAGGCAAACTCATAAGCCGGCCCGAAGCAACTGGCGCCGGGCATCGCGCCAATCACCAGGGGACCAGGGTTCTTGAGAAAGTTTTCGTAATCAGCCCAAAAGGCTTGCGCGTGGTCGACCGTGCAAATGGAGTGCGTGAAGCCACCGCCGCCATGGGATGTGGGGCCGGCGCCCGGCACTTCGGAGAACGACAATTTGGGGCCGGTGGTGATCACCAGATAGTCATAGGCCAAGCTCTGACCATCACCCAGCGTCAAGGTGTTGGCTTCCGCGTCGATGGTGTTGACCGGCTGCGCAATGAACTCAATTCCCTTGCGCTCCAAGTAGGGCTTGATCTGCAACGTGATGTCCTCGCGCTGTCGCCAGCCGACGGCCAACCAAGGGTTGCTGGGCACAAACTGAAAATAGTCGACCGAATTGACGACGGTGATTTTGTGTTCATTCGGCAGCAAATCCCGCAGTTCATAAGCGGCGGGAATTCCGCCAATGCCTGCGCCAACGACGATGATGTGGGCCATGGTGTTGTCTCCTGTGTACCTGCTTAGGTATTCTCAAGATTCGGGCCACCTGCGGCATTGATAAAAATCAATAAAAATCAAAGGCTTACCGTTGTGCTGCAGCTGCCACCTATGACGTCATTGATGACAATTTTTTCGGCATTGGTTCGGCGATTGAATCACCCGCCCGAACTGGACATACCGATCCCCGGTCCCGACAAGGGCACATCCGCCATGATGACATCAAGTTTTCATCCCTAACCGCAGTCCTCAGGAAATCATGAGCAAGGCTTTCATCTTGGCCCTCACGTGCAGCATCACGTTCGCCGGTACGACGGCCTTTTTCTTCGCCTTGCGCACTTTCCAATCCAAGGATTTGATTTGGTCTGACAACACGGCGCAGTCAACACCGTCGACTTGGGTTACCACCTCGAACGGGTGTCCTTTGATTTTGGTGCTCATGGGACAGCAAACCATCAGACCCGTTTTACCGTTGTAACTGGCCGGACTGATCACCAATGCAGGGCGATGGCCTGCTTGCTCATGCCCGGCTTGGGGATCAAACTCCAGCCAGACCACGTCACTGGCATCGGGAACATAGCCGCGCGTGGCCATCAAAATGCTTCTTTGCCAACCGACTCGCCAAAGCTGAATTCGCCGTGCGCGTTATCCGCGGTGATGCCCGCCAGCAGGTTGTCCAAGCTGTAAGTCACATTTTCTGAGGGCTGGATCACAATGCGCCCGCGTGAAACGACCAACTCGACTTTCTGCTCGAGAACGTAACCCGCTTCTTTCAATGCCGCGCTGGGCAGACGCAATGCCGGACTATTGCCCCATTTACGGATGACTGCTTCCATAAGAACCCCCTTAAGCGTGTCTACATTGTAGACACAGACTTCCTATAGATCAACACAAACAGTGGACTGCCTTGCCCAACACCCGATGACTCAGCGTTTCTGGGCGACAAATCCGACCAAAGCGGACATCCCTTTGTGGCCGGCCCCCTCATCAACTTCGGCGGTGTAGGTTTTGATGTCCAGCACGCTGTAGTCTGAAAAGGCCGACAGCAGCAACTCATCGTCATACAGATGATCGAGTTCTCCGGGGCCCCCTGTTTTGTACTGAAGCTGGTCTTTGCCATAGCCCTGAATCAGCAAAATGCCACCGGGCTTCAAGGCTTGGTCCATCTTGGCAAACAGAGCCGACCTTGACGCCGGATCTACAAATTGGAAAAAGACGCCAACGACGTTGTCGTACCGATCCGGTGCCCAGTCAAACGACTCCCAGTCACTGCAGTGGTAGTCCACCTTGACGGCGTGTTTGTCGGCCAACTGCCGTGCCTTCTGAATTGCCACGGGTGAAAAATCGAAGGCGTCTACATCGAGGCCTTGCTTGGCCAGCCAGACGCTGTTGCGGCCTTCGCCGTCTGCCAGCGACAGAGTCTTACCCGCTTTCAGACTCGGCGTCATCTCAGCCAAATACGCGTTAGGCGACTCCCCGAACAGATAGCCCTCAGCAGAAAAGCGTGAGTTCCAGCGGGCCAACGGGTTGATGAATGTCGTCATGATTTTTCAAAGTGCATTCAGCGGAATTTTGGCGTAAGCGATGCCATTGGCTTCCTTCGGTGGAAGTTCTCCAGCACGGATATTGATCTGCACGGCGGGCAAAATCAGCACCGGCATTTCCAGTGTGGCATCGCGCTTTGTTCGCATCGCTACGAACTCTTGCTCGGTGATACCGTCATGGACATGAATGTTATTAGCTCGTTGCTCCGCGACGGTGGTCTCAAACGTGACCGCTCGGTTGTTCGGCGGATAGTCATGGCACATGAAAAGCCGAGTCTCTGGTGCCAAGCTGAGAATTTTTCGGGTCGATGCGTACAGTGTTTTAGCATCGCCGCCCGGGAAATCGCAACGTGCAGTCCCCACATCGGGCATGAACAAGGTGTCGCCCACCAAAATGGCGTCACCAAATTGGTAAGCCACGCAAGCAGGGGTATGCCCTGGAACGTAAAGAATTTTGCCGACCATCGAGCCAACCCGAATTTCTTCATCTTCCTTGAACAGGTGGTCGAATTGGGAGCCATCCAGCTTGAACTCGGGCTCTAAGTTGAAGATGCTTTTAAATACTTTTTGCACGGCTGTGATGTGGTCACCAACAGCAGTTTTTCCACCCAACTGGGCCTTCAGGTAGGGCGCTGCACTGAGGTGGTCTGCATGCGCATGGGTTTCTAGAATCCACTCGACTTGCAGGTCATTGGCACGCACATAGTCGATGACTTTGTCGGCTGATGTGTGACGCGTTCGGCCAGATTTTGGATCGTAATCGAGCACCGAATCAACGATGGCGCAAGCCGTACCGCGCCCCTGATGCACGACGTAAGTCACGGTCCAAGTAGCGGGGTCAAAAATGCCATGAACGTCTGGCTTGTATGCAAGGGTCGTCATATAAATCCTTAATTAAGTTTTTCATAGTCTATTGACTAATATATTCATAGTCAATAGACTATCAACAAATTAATTATCAATGACTAATATAACTACCCCCACTCTTTCGCTTTCTGAAATGCAAAGCGCAGCCGGATCGGCCTGCCGGCTGATGAAAACCCTCTCCAATCCGGATCGATTGATGATCCTGTGTCAACTGATTCAGGGTGAAAGGCGCGTCGGTGAATTGGAAGAACTTTTAGGGATTGTTCAGCCAACCCTGTCGCAGCAATTGACCGTCCTGCGAGATGAAAAGTTGGTGAGCGCTCGAAGAGACGGAAAAAACATGTACTACCAGCTGACCAGTCCAAAAGCGCTGGCCATCATGGAAGTTTTGTACAGCCAGTTTTGCCACCGCGAAAAGGAGTCAGCATGACGATTGATTGGGCCCACTTCACCCCTTGGGCATCGCTGGCCGGGGGCTTGTTGCTCGGCTTGGCATCGGCGCTCTTCATTTTGATCAACGGTCGCATCTTGGGCATCAGCGGCATCCTGGGCGGATTATTGGTACCTCGAATGGGCGATATTGGCTGGCGGCTTGCTTTCTTGGCTGGTATGTTCGCAGCGCCCTTAGTAGTGCTGGCTATCGCGCCTTCTGGCTTGATTCAAACACCGCACATAGACGCCGGTTATGCCTTCATTGCTTTCGCGGGTTTGCTCGTGGGCTTTGGCACACGCTTGGGCTCGGGTTGTACCAGCGGGCATGGTGTGTGCGGTCTTTCGCGCATGTCACCTCGGTCCATGGTAGCCACCGCAACCTTCATGGCCGCTGGTTTTTTGACGGTTTACGTGGTTCGCCACGCTTTGTAAGGAGTCCTCACATGCAACACCGTATCAGTGAATTTTTTGTGGGCCTCTTGTTTGGCGTGGGTCTTTTGCTCTCGGGCATGACCGATCCCAGCAAGGTCCTTGGCTTTTTGGATCTATTTGGCGCGTGGGACCCTTCTTTGGCGTTGGTCATGGGCGGGGCCATCATGGTCGGCTTCTTCGCTTTCGGCGTGGCCAAAAACCGAACAGTCAATTTTTTTGGTGGCGCGATGAGTTTGCCGACCTCCACCCAAATCGACAAGCGGCTGGTGATCGGCGCGTTGCTGTTTGGCGCCGGTTGGGGACTGGCTGGCTTTTGCCCGGGACCCGCCCTCGTTTCACTCGCAACAGGACAAGCTAAAGCCGCTTTCTTCGTCGCTTTCATGATCGCGGGAATGGTCCTCTGTGACATGGTCGATCGCCGATCTAACCGAGCTCGCTCGGTGTAAGCCCACCACACGTACTTCAGTCAATAAAACAAAGGAGACACTTTCATGGACATCAAAACACTGTCAACCGTGCTTTCAGTTTCGGCTCAAATTTACGCCGATGACTTGCAGGCCGTGGCAAAGGCGGGTTTTAAATCTGTCATTTGTAATCGCCCCGACGACGAGGGCGTCGATCAGCCTGGTTTCAACGAAATTCAAGCAGCGGCAAGTCGTGAAGGTCTTGAAATTCGTTACCTCCCTGCCGTCTCAGGCAAAGTGACGGACGAACAAGGTGTGGCCTTTGGAAAGTTGATGGACGAGTTGCCAAAACCTGTTTTAGCCTACTGCCGTACAGGCATGCGGTCGACAACACTATGGGCTCTGGCTAGCGCCGGGAAAATCGCTCTGCCACTCATTATTGAAGCCTCAGCGAAAGCCGGGTTCGACATGAAAGCCTTGGTGCGCCGGGTTATCAACGGCGGCAAGACACCTGTCGAAGTGGCGGACGCCAAGCATGAAGTGGTGATCGTGGGTGGCGGTGCGGCGGGCATTGCGACGGCTGCGAGCTTGCTCGCACGCAACCCGAACTTGGATATTGCGATCGTCGACCCGGCAGATATCCATTACTACCAGCCCGGCTGGACCATGGTTGGCGCGGGCGTTTTTGATGCCGCTTTCACGGCTCGCACGATGGGCTCTGTATTGCCTCACGGCGTGCATTGGATCAAAGCAGCAGTCGCTGCATTTGAGCCCGATCGCAACGCGATCATTCTTGAAGGTTGCCGTGTTGTCAGTTACAAACAATTGGTGGTGTGTCCTGGCCTGAAGCTTGATTGGCATGGAATTGAGGGCTTGCCTGAATCGCTGGGGCGTCATGGGGTCACATCCAACTACCGTTACGACTTGGCACCCTACACCTGGCAATTGGTCCAAAAATTGCGCGGCGGCAAAGCCGTTTTTACCCAACCACCAATGCCCATCAAGTGCGCAGGTGCGCCGCAAAAAGCGATGTATTTGTCGGCCGATCACTGGCGCCGCGAAGGTGTCTTGAACAACGTGGACATCCAGTTTTGCAACGCCGGCGCCGTTTTGTTTGGTGTCGCTGATTACGTGCCGGCGTTGATGGAATACATCAAAGCCTACGGTATAGGCTTGAACTTCGGACGCACGTTGGTGGGCGTCGATGGACCCGCCCAAAAAGCAACCTTCAGCCAAGCCAAGCCTGACGGCAGCAAAGAACTCATAACGCAAGACTTCGACATGCTGCATGTGGTGCCGCCCCAAAAGGCGCCCGACTTCATCCGCTGCAGTCCGCTCGCTGATGCGGCGGGCTGGATCGACATCGACCCCGGCACGCTTCGCCACAAAACCTACGCCAATGTGTTCGCCTTAGGCGATGCGGGTAACACCAGCAATGCCAAAACCGCAGCGGCGGCGCGCAAGCAAGCGCCTGTGGTGGCGCACAACCTGTTGGCATCTAGAGGCGAAGCCAAAGGTGAGGCCCAATACGACGGCTACGGTTCATGCCCGCTGACGGTGGAGCGCGGGAAAATAGTGTTGGCCGAGTTCACCTATGGAGGCAAGCTGGCACCGAGTTTCCCTAAGTGGCTGATCGACGGCACCCAGCCTTCAGCGCTGGCTTGGTACCTGAAAGAGCGTATTTTGCCGCCTCTTTATTGGGACGCGATGCTCAAGGGCCGTGAGTGGTTGGCACAACCTGAGATGGTTGGCTGAGGGATATACCGGTGAATGTCATGAAATTTTTACCTTCCCTGCCCATCATGGACTGGGGCAAAAGCTATGACCGAAGTAACTTGGTGAACGACTTGGTGGCCGCCGTCATCGTCACCATCATGTTGATTCCGCAGAGTCTGGCTTATGCCCTGCTGGCCGGTCTGCCGCCCGAGGTTGGCTTGTACGCCAGCGTCGCCCCCCTGTTTTTGTATGCCATCTTCGGCACCAGCCGGGTGTTGGCGGTTGGGCCGGTGGCGGTGGTGTCGCTGATGACAGCGGCCGCGATTGGCGAGCAGGCCGTTGCGGGTTCAGCTGCTTATTGGGCTTTTGCCATCACCTTGGCTTTTATGTCCGGGGCGATGTTGTTGCTGATGGGTGTTTTGCGCTTGGGGTTTTTGGCTAATTTTTTGAGTCATCCGGTCATCTCAGGCTTTATCTCGGCCTCCGGCCTGTTGATTGCCGCCAGCCAGCTCAAGACCCTCATGGGGGTCAAGGCGGAGGGCCATAACTTCATTGACCTGGTGTCGTCCCTGATTCATCAAATCCCCGATACCAACCTTCTGACTTTGTCTGTGGGTGTCGTGGCGACTGCTTTTTTGTTTTGGGTGCGCAAGGGCTTGAAGCCGCTGCTCATGCGCTTGGGCATGAACGCCAGAGCGGCGGATATTGTGGCCAAGACGGGCCCCGTGGCGGCCATTGCGGTGACGACGCTGTTGACCTGGGCTTTTGAATGGCAGTCTCAAGGCCTGAAAATTGTCGGAACCGTGCCGCAAGGCTTGCCGCCCTTGACGATGCCCCAGTGGGATCTGGCCCTCTGGAAGGAGTTGGCTGTGCCTGCGCTGCTCATCAGTGTGGTGGGGTTTGTGGAGTCGGTGTCGGTCGGTCAGACACTGGCGGCCAAAAGACGCCAGCGTATCGAGCCGGATCAGGAGTTGGTGGCCTTGGGGGCCAGCAATATGTCGGCGGCTTTCACCGGCGGTTTTCCGGTGACAGGGGGCTTTGCCCGTTCGGTGGTCAACTTTGATGCCGGTGCCCGGACACCCGCTGCAGGCGTGTTCACGGCCGTTGGCATCACACTGGCTTCTTTATTTTTGACGCCGGCTTTGTTTTATCTGCCCCAAGCCACACTGGCCGCGACGATTGTGGTTGCGGTGTTGTCTTTGGTTGACTTCGACATTCTCAAAAAAACCTGGGCTTATTCCAAAGCCGATTTTTCGGCGGTCTTGGCGACGCTGCTGACAACCCTGACAATGGGTGTTGAGCTGGGTTTGGTCGTGGGTGTGGGCGTTTCCCTGGTGCTGTACCTTTACAGAACCAGCCGTCCGCATATCGCAGAGGTCGGCTTGGTGCCCGGCACTGAACATTTTCGAAATGTCTTGCGACATACCGTTCACACCAGTCCGGCGTTGCTCAGTTTACGGGTCGACGAAAGTCTTTATTTCGCCAACTCCAGAGCGTTGGAAGATCAGGTGAATGATGCCGTGGCCAGCCACCCCCAGTTGCGCCATGTGGTGCTTCAGTGCTCAGCCATCAATGATATTGACGCCAGCGCCCTTGAAAGTCTAGAGGCCATCGACAAAAGGCTCAGGGACTCTGCAATCAAGCTGCACCTGTCAGAAGTCAAGGGGCCCGTCATGGACCGTTTGAAAAAGACACATTTTTTAAGTGATCTCAGCGGCCAGGTTTACCTGTCGCATTTCCAGGCGATTCAGGAACTGACGCCAGAGATCCTGCTTACCAAGTAGTTCACACAACAGCGAGAACCTGACGCATGGCCTATACCGAGAAATTTCAACAACTGGCAAATGCCGCTCTCACAAGAGTTCAACAGGTTGCGCCGAACGACGTCGACACTTTGATCGCGGCCGGAGCCATCGCCCTGGATATTCGCGACAAGGAAGAACATGACATTGATCACATCAACGGGTCACTGCACATCAGTCGCGGAAAGTTGGAAATGAATGTTGAGGGCCTGATCCCTGATCTTGAAACCCGCGTTCTTTGTTATTGCAATGCGTATAACCGTGGCGCGCTGTCAGCTGACACACTTCGTTCCATGGGCTATCGAAATGCAATGGTTATTGCAGGTGGACTAAAAGCCTACAGGGCTATTGGATCTTAGCTTTCAGCTACATCGTCACCAGCGAAACGACACTTTCAATCTTCACAGGCCACTGATCTTTTTCAGCTCCGGCCATCAGGTTCAATCGGCAACTGCCGCAGGCCACCGCAACACCAGTTGGTCTCAGCGGTCGGTGTGGTGTCGGTGAAGTCCACGCCCAAAGCTTTGAGTGCGGCACGTGGTTCTTGCACGACGCCGCCATGGCGGGCCAGCTTGCAGGCGTCGTACACCAGTGGCGGCCATTCTCGGAGGCCGGCTACGGTGATGTCGGGTGTGAACAGGCGCTTGATCGGCGCGAAGGCGGAGGTCTTCCATGAAAAACATCCATATTGATCATGAGCGAACTCCCCGGCGGCCAAAAAAGGTGGCCAGTTGCATGCGCGCCGGCAAGACCCAAAAAGCGTGCATCAGCTTGCGAAACGGAAACCACATCAGTAGCAACTCCAACGAAAAAAGATGCAGCGCCAGCGGCCCGCGGTACAGCAAGTGGTCGAGCAGCAACGTCACAGCGGATGATTCATTCAGCACCGCCATGCCGGTGATGACCGGCAGAAAAGTGACAGTCCAAGTGATGAAGTCGTCCGCTTTTGAAAGGCGCTTGAGCACCGAGTCGGTCAGCCGATGCACAAAGGCGATGTGCGGTGCATAGCCAAAAAACACGACAGCCAGACCCAGATGAAAAACATAAGGGTTGACCGTGACCAAGGTCGCGCTGGGGTGAAAACTGCCTTTGGGCACTGTGCTCTGCAGGGCCGAGCGCAAGGCAGCAGCCCGGCCAAAAGCCTGCCGAGCGGGTGCTGTTGCTGCGGCCCACGCACCAGATCAAGAAAATCCATGTTAGACACCTGACTTTTTTCTGTCAGATGCGCCCGACAGATGCCAGAGCGTAGGTCTTTGGCGTCAAGTGGTTATTCATCTACCGCAAGCATTTAGCAACCTTCCGGGCCGTGACCTCATTGGATGATCGAGACTCCTTGGGGCTACGACGCACACAAAAAAGCCGCACTGGTGCGGCTTTTTTTCCAGGGTGACGGGCCGTCAAGCCCGCCAGCGTCAACTTCAGCGAAAGCGGCTTTGCGGCACGACTTTCACATCGCCCTGAACAGACGAAATGTAATTGGCCAGCAACTTCAGTTCAGCGTTGCTGTACTGCTTGGCCATGCTGGCCATGATCGGATTCGCACGGCCAACTTTGGCGTTGTCGGTGGTTTTATAGGCCTTCAAGGCGACGAACAAATAGTCAGCGTACTGGCCGCCAATTTTCGGATACGACGGATCAATCGGCATGCTGAAATTGGCACCGTGGCAAGACGCGCAATTGGCTTTGCCTAAAAGAGCCGCCACTTCAGCGCTAGGCGCTTTGGCTTCTTTGGGTGCCAACTGTCCCTCAACCAAACCATGCTGGCTGTAGTAAGCCGCCAGATCGGCGATGTTTTGGTCGGTCAGGCTCTCCGTGATGCTGCGCATCGTCGGATGCTTGCGATCGCCTTTTTTGTAGGCGTGCAAGGCCGACTCAATGTATTTGGCGTTTTGACCTGAGATCATCGGCACTTTGTAGACTTCAGGAAAGCTCGCCTGATAGCCTTTGATGCCGTGGCAGCCAATGCACATGGCATTGATTTTTCCACCGACTTGGGCGTTGCCAGTGACGTCCTGGGCTTGGGCGGTCAAGCTCACGAAGGAGACAGCCAGAGCGAAAATAGTAGGGAGCAGCTTAATCATTTTTGCGCGCACAATCAGGTGAGATTCATCGTAAAACTACATCAGATTATATCTGCGAGAGATCGGCGCCCTGACCTGTTCGGCAGGCGCCCCTCGACTCCAGCCCCCAACCACCACTTTCATCCTATCGCCACATGAAATTTCAAGGTTCTCAAAACTACGTCGCCACCGAAGATCTGATGCTGGCCGTGAACGCCTCCGCCACGCTCAAAAAACCGCTGCTGGTCAAGGGCGAGCCTGGCACCGGTAAAACCATGCTGGCCGAGGAGGTGGCCGAGGCCCTGCAGCTGCCCTTGCTGCAATGGCACATCAAGTCGACCACCAAGGCACAGCAAGGCCTGTACGAATACGACGCTGTTTCGCGGCTACGCGACTCGCAGCTGGGCGACGAAAAAGTCAAAGACATTCACAACTACATCCTCAAGGGCGTGTTGTGGCAAGCCTTCACCGCTGACCAGCCCGTGGCGCTGCTGATCGACGAGATCGACAAGGCCGACATTGAATTCCCGAACGACTTGTTGCGGGAGATCGACCGTATGGAGTTCTACTGCTACGAAACCCGCGAGCTCATCAAAGCCAAACACCGGCCGCTGGTCTTCATCACCTCGAACAATGAAAAAGAACTGCCAGACGCTTTCCTGCGCCGCTGCTTTTTCCACTACATCAAGTTTCCAGAAGCGGAAACCATGAAGAAAATTGTCGAAGTGCATTTCCCGGGCCTGAAGCAGGAATTGCTGGCAGCGGCCATGAAAACTTTTTATGACGTGCGCAACCTGCCCGGCCTGAAGAAAAAACCATCCACCAGCGAGTTGCTGGACTGGCTCAAGCTGCTGGTCGCCGAAGACATCTCGCTTGATGTTCTGCAAAGCCAGGACCACAAAGTGTCGGTACCGCCGCTGATCGGTGCGCTGCTCAAGAACGAGCAAGATGTGACGCTGTTTGAAAAACTGGTGTTCATGCAACGCCAAAACCGCTGAGCCAACATGAGCAACAACACCTTATGGTTTGAAGGCCTGAGCGATGCAGTCGGCTTCGTCGGCGGCGCGTTACTGGGTTTCTGGCTGGGTCGCCTGTTGGGACTCGACATCTTTGCCGATGGCTATAGCCATAACGCCATTGGCGGCATCGTGCTGGTGGGACTGGGCGGTGGTTTGGGGCTGCAAGGCGTCAGACGCTGGCGTCTTGCACAAGCCGCCAATGCGGCGAAAAACGCAAGCCAAGACCACTGAAGCGCACATGAGCTGGGTCCAAGCTGTCACGCTGTCGGGTCGGGGAATTGAACTCAGGCCTTTGACGTTGGCGCACGAAACCGGCTTGACCGCCGCCGCAGCCGACGGCGAGTTGTGGCGCTTGCGCGTCACATCGGTACCAGAACCCGAGAACACCCGCCGCTACATTGAGGCCGCGCTTCAAGGACAAGCTGAAGGCCATCGGCTGCCGTTTGTCGTGGTCGACGCCACCAACGGCAAAGTGCTTGGTTGCACCAGCTACCACGACATCGTGCCCGCCATCCAACGCTTAGAAATCGGCTGGACTTGGTACGCCGCCAGCGCTCAACGCACGCACGTCAACACCAGTTGCAAGCTGCTGTTGCTCACGCATGCGTTTGAAACCTTGGCTTGCAAGGTGGTGGGTTGGCGCACGGACAATTTCAACTTTGCCTCACAACGCGCCATTGAACGACTCGGTGCCCGCAAAGATGGCGTGCTGCGCGGCCATGCACTGCGCCGCGACGGCACCATCCGCGACACCGTGATGTACAGCTTGACGGCTGGCGAATGGCCCGAAGTCAAAGCCCATTTGTTGTATCTTTTAGAGCGCCCGGGAACCCGCCATGCTGATTGATTTTTTCTACACCTTGCGCTCGGCCAAGCTACCGGTGTCGGTCAAGGAATACCTGACGCTGCTCGAAGCGCTGAAGGCCGGCGTGGTCGGGCCCAACAGCGGCGAGGCCGATCCGTCAGGCGAAGGCGCCTACAAGATTGACGATTTTTATTACCTGAGCCGCACGGTGCTGGTGAAGGACGAGAAGCATTACGACAAGTTTGACCGCGCCTTTGCGGCCTACTTTAAAGGCGTTGAGATGGTGGCCGACTTCACCAAGGACATCCCGCTCGAATGGCTGCGCAAAAACCTCGAATTAGAGCTCAGCGCTGAAGACAAAGCGAAGATTGAGAAGATGGGTTGGGACGAGCTCATGGAAACGCTGAAAAAGCGTTTTGAAGAGCAGAAAGAACGCCACGAAGGCGGCAGCAAATGGATCGGCACGGGTGGTACATCGCCGTTTGGCGCGAATGGCTTCAACCCACGCGGCATCCGCATTGGCCAGGAAAAAAGCCGCAACAAAAGTGCCGTGAAGGTCTGGGACCAACGCGCCTACAAAGACTACGACGACTCGCAAGAACTCGGCACCCGCAACATCAAGGTCGCCCTGCGCCGGCTGCGCAAATTCGCCCGACAAGGCAGCGCTGATGAGCTGGACCTCGACGACACCATCCGCTCTACCGCGGCGAATGCCGGTTGGCTGGACATCAAGATGGTGCCCGAGCGCCATAACAACGTGAAGGTGCTGCTGTTGATGGATGTCGGCGGCACCATGGACGAACACATCGCCCGCGTTGAAGAGCTGTTCTCGGCCAGCAAGTCGGAGTTCAAACACCTGGAGTTTTATTACTTTCACAACTGCGTTTATGACTTCATGTGGAAGAACAACCGCCGCCGCTTCAGCGAAAAGTTCGCCACATTGGACATCATCCGCAAGTACAACAAAGACTACAAGCTCATCTTTATCGGTGACGCCACCATGAGCCCGTATGAGATTCTTCAACCCGGTGGCAGTGTGGAATACAACAACGCTGAAAGCGGCGCCGAATGGATCCAGCGCTTGACCAGCGCCTTCCCCAAATTCGCCTGGATCAACCCCGAACCGCAAGGCGTCTGGCAGTACCGGCAGAGCATTGCCGTGATGCAACAGCTCGTCGGCAACCGCATGTACCCCTTGACCCTCAAAGGACTTGAAGAAGCCATGCGCCTGCTGACCAAGTGACCGTAAACTTGCCGGCGTGACTTTCGCCTTACGCCACCGTATTTTTTTCTTCATTTTTGTCGGGGTCATGGCCGCGTGGACCGCGCTTCCGGGCCTAGCCTTCGCGCAGGACGAACTGTCCTCGGCGCCTGCTGAAAACCCGCAGCCGAGCACCAACTCTTTTGACGTTCGCGTGGAAGCACCCGAAGACATCAAAGACTTGCTTGAGCGCCATTTGCAACTGCAACGCTACCGCGCCGTGACCGATTTGGAAGACACGGAACTGGTGCGCCTGATGGTGTTGGCAGAGACTGATGCGCGTCAATTGGTCGGCACCTTGGGTTACTTCAGCCCTGAGATTCAAGTCAGCCGCAGTCCGGTCAGCGTCCCACCAACCACACCCACTATTCTGGTCAAGGTCGAAGCCGGACTGGCCACCCGCACAGCGCAAACGACGATGCGTTTCAACGGCGACATTGCAAGTTCCCCGGATGCTGACGCCGCGAAGATGCGTGACAGCATCAACCAAAACTGGCGCTTGCCGGCGGGGCAGCCTTTCACTCAAGACAACTGGGACGCGGCCAAGACCCAAGCGCTGCGGCAACTGGTGGCGCGGCGTTACCCGGCGGGCAAAATTTCATACAGCTTGGCCGATATCGATCCCCTTGCGCACGCCGCCACACTGACACTGGAGATGGACTCTGGCCCGCTCTACCGCTTGGGCGAGCTCAAGGTCAGCGGCATTGAGCGTTACGACCCGGTGTTGGTGTCGCGCTTGGCCCGCCTGATGCCCGGCGATATTTACGACCAACGCAAACTCATTGAGGCCCAGCAACGGCTGGCCGGCAGCGGTTATTTTGATTCAGCCTATGTGCTGGTCGATCCGGCCAGCGACCCGGACGCGGCACCCGTCACGGTGCAGGTGCGCGAAGCCAAGCTGCAAAAGGTGGTGCTCGGCATTGGCCTGACGACCGATGCGGGGCCGCGGGCCTCCATCGAACACACGTACAACCGCGTGCCCGGCCTTGACTGGCGGGCCGTGACCAAGCTGCAAATGGACAGCAAAACCCCGCTGGCACAAACCGAGTGGACATCCCTGCCCGACGCCGACAACTGGCGCTGGGTCGCGCTCGCGCGCGCCACACGACTCGACGACAACGAGCTGGTCACCGATGCGCAGACCCTGCGCTTCGGGCAAGTGCAAATCGGTGAACGTATCGACCGCTCGACTTACATGCAATACGACCGGGCGACCGTGACCGCCAGCGGCACAGCCAGCACATTGAACGACGCACGCCTCGGCGACGGCTCAGCCCTGAGCCTGAACTACGGCTGGACCGGCCGCTACTTTGACAGCCTGCCCTTTCCCTCGCGCGGCTACGGACTCGGATTTGATGTCGGCGGCGGCACCACGATGGGGGCAAACCGCCAACCATTCACCCGTGCGATTGGCCGCTGGATCGGCATCGCGCCGCTGGACAAAGGCCGAATCGCCATGCGCGCCGAAGGCGGTGCCGTGGTGGCAGCCAACGATGCAACGATGCCCGCGACCCTGCTGTTTCGCACCGGCGGCGACACCACCGTGCGAGGCTACGGGCTGCGCGACATCGGCGTCACCTTGCCCGACGGCAGCACCGGCCCCGGCCACTACCTGGCCGTCGCCAGCGCCGAATGGCAGCGACCGATTTTGAGCGCCGGCTTGCCGACCGAATGGGAAAGTACGGTCTTCATGGACGCCGGCAATGTGGCGGACAGCGCAACGGCTCTACAGCGCCATATCGCCGTCGGCGTGGGTGCCGGTGCGCGCTGGAAAAGCCCGATTGGCCCCCTGCAAATAGATCTGGCCTACGGCGTTAAAACCCAGCAAGTTCGACTTCACGTCAGCGTCGGGTTTGTGTTTTAAATGCGGCAAACACTTCGCTTTTTTATCCGGTTTTTGGTGACCACGGTCTTGCCGCTGGGCCTGCTTGCCAGCGGCGTTTGGTGGTGGAGCGGCAGCGACGGCTCGCTGGCCACCGCCTTGCGCTGGGTCAGCCAGTCCACGCTGTTGCCAGCCCAAAGCAGCGTGCGCGCCGACAACGTGACCGGGTCCATCCGGCAAGGAGGCCGAATCGGGCGCCTGGTCTGGCAAGACAAGCGTCTGCGCGTCACGGCCGAGCAGCTGGATGTGCGCTGGCAAGTGCAAGCCCTTTTGTCAGGCCGACTGCAGATCGACCGGCTGCATCTGGCGAGTCTGCAAATAGACCCCAGCGACGCCGATGAAACACCGCCAGCCACCTCGCCGCCAGCGCTTTCACTGCCCGTGGACGTCACACTGAGAGACCTCGCAGTGGGTCACCTCGCCTGGGGCGGCCAGCCGGCCATTCAGGCCTCGGAGCTGCTGGCCAACTACCGCTATGCCAACGCACAACACGCTCTCACCCTGGACCATGTGCAAGTCGCCAGCGGCAGTTACCAGGGCCGCGCCAGCTTGGCGGCAGACGGCAGCATGACGCTAGACGCCAGCCTGTCGGGCGTGCTGCAGGCGGCGTTGTCCAATGGCGTGCAAGCGCTGCCGTTGACCCTGAATGCCACAGCCCAAGGCGCATTGACTGACTTCACCTTGAAGGCCGCGCTGGACTTCGAGGGCACCGCCCTTCGAAGCGGCTTGCAGCCGCAAGCCCATGTCAATGCGCGCGTCTTGCCGTGGGCAGCGCAGCCATTGCCCGAAGCCGACACCCGATTCCGCGACCTCGACTTGGCCATGCTGTGGCCAGATGCGCCACAAACCCAACTCACAGGAACCGCGCAGGTGCAACCGCTGGGCGCCGCCGGCTGGACACTCACAACAGCGCTGAAAAACCACCGCGCGGGGCCTTGGAATCAGCAACGTTTGCCCATCGACCAACTCCAAGCCAGCGGTGAATGGCGTGGCGGCAAAGCCTTGTTGCGCTCACTGGACGCACAACTGGGCGCAGGCAGACTGCAAGCCAGCGGCGCATGGACTGACAAGACGAATTCAACCAGCGCCAGCAACGACTGGCGAGTCAATGTTCAGCTGCAGAAAATCAAGCCTGCCGCCCTGCATTCAAAGCTGACCAGCCAACTGATGAACGGCAACGCCGCGCTGAAGTCGACCGGCGACACGCTCGAACTCAGCGCGTTGCAGTTGCGCACGCCCGACGCCGACATCAAAGCCAGTGCTCAGTTTCAGCCGAAGACACTCGG
>Ga0208916_10000101_pt1 | contig 38748 bp, 61 predicted proteins | sample DEB19_08_DNA_5_FD_184523 | JGI IMG/M metagenome (GOLD analysis project Ga0208916, IMG submission 184523) | Aqueous microbial communities from the Delaware River and Bay under freshwater to marine salinity gradient to study organic matter... | ecosystem: Environmental > Aquatic > Marine >... | reverse complement strand
GATAATGAAATTATCCGTTGAATTTATTTATACAACGCGTTAAACGTCCCCTCGTTACGGATACGTGTCTCGGCAGCATGGGCAAGTGCGCTGGGGGCAGGAAAGCAGCGGAAGGGGCAAGCGCTGGCAGGCGCGACGATTTGTGGATTCCACGCATTGTGCGTGTGTTCCAACGGCGTCGGGAATCAACTTTGAGCGGTGGGTTTCCGGCGCCGTTTCTACCGCGGTCTAAGACGCACGATCAACTCAGATTCTAGCATTTCGTCTCCACTAAACAGAAACATATGACCACGCATCTCGACAGTTACGCCGCGCACGCATGGGGAATCTTCCCTGTGCAAAGATTTGCCGGGGAATCGGCCCTATGAGGCCGCTGCCCTCATGCACGTGCGACCTCGAGAACGTGGTCCCGGCATATGAGCCTTGGCTCCACGCGCAGCGCTGTGACCTGCGGCGCGCGTGGAGCGAGTGCGAGCGCACACGCGAGCTTGAACACGATGACGACCGCGCGCGGCGGCGTCAGGAGCAAAATGAGAAGGAGCTTTCGTGAGCGCGGACGGATTGAAGGTTGTGGAGTCGCTTGGCTTTGCGGAGTCGGCACCCAAGTACACGTTGGGTGACTTGCTCAGCGAGCTGTCGCGCATGGAGCGTCTCGCAGATGCCGACGAGTCGCGGTTCGATCCCGAGGTGATCCTGGGCATTCGCGCCCCGGCGGAGCCTGTCTCAGTCGAGGAGCGCGAGCGTGTCCTAGCGCTCTTGCGTGAGAAAGTCGACGGGATCGACTTTGTTGTCACTGAATTCGAGGATTACGCGGCACGGATGCAAGCTCGAGCGAGTCGGCTTCAGAAACGCGCCCAAAGCGCGCGGCGACGCGCAGAGCGCCTGGAATTGTACGTGCAGACGATGATGCAGGCCTACGGTTTCGATCGCTTGCCGGGGCACGAACGCGTTGTCGAGATCCGATACGCGAGCAATCCGGCGCTGGTTGTGCTGCGGGAGCCTACGGCGGAGGACGCGATGTCCCTGTCGAAGTACGTCGTCGAGGTGCCCACATCGTACGTTTGGGACGCCGCGGCGGTGAAGGCTGCGCTCCAAGCGAAGGCCGAGTTTTCGTTCGCGACCTTGCAGTACAAGGCGCGACTGCATTTCGATGATCGCGATAAGCCAGCGGTGAAAAAATGAGCACGGAGATGACACACGCTTCCCCGGTGTTTGAAAGCCTCGTGCGCTCCGAGAGTCATGCTCCTTCAGGGGCAGCTGTGGTTGCTCGCGAGGCGCAAGAAGTTCAAGCTGCAATCGTTGCTGCCAAGCGCTTCCCTCGCGACCAGAAGCTGGCATTCGACAGGATTATGCAGGCGTGCGACCGCGTCTCGCTTGCCGAACAGGCGATGTATAGCTACACGCGCGGCGGACAGGAGGTCACGGGGCCTTCGATCCGCCTTGCCGAGACGATCGCGCAGGCCTGGGGCAATATCCAGTTTGGGTTCGCCGAAGTCGAGCAGGTCACCGGCGCGAGCGAAGTCATCGCCTATTGTTGGGACGTCGAGACGAACACGCGGCGGGCCATCTCGTTCAAGGTTCAGCACGTCCGCGACACGAAGAAGGGATCGTACACGCTCACGAATGCGCGAGACGTTTACGAGCTTGTCGCCAACCAGGCGAGCCGGCGCGTGCGGAACTGCGTCCTGGCAGTGATCCCCGGTGACGTGGTGGAAGCGGCGATTGCTCGGTGCGAACGGACGTTGACGTCGCAGGGGGAGATCGAGAAAAAGCGCGCAAATGTCGCCAAGGCGTTCGCGGATCTAGGCGTGACGCAAGACGACATCGAGCGCCGGCTCGGGAAGCGCCTCGACGCGATGTCGCACGTCGACTACCTGAGCCTCCGCAAGATCTACGCGTCCTTGAAGGACGGGATGAGCGAAAAGAGCGACTGGTTCGAGGATGTTGCCGACCCGAAGAAGATTCTTCGCGAGCAGGAGGCTGCCGGCAAGGAGGGCGCGCCGGCAATGCAACACGAGAAGAGGGCGCAAGCCTCGGACCTGGAAGCTGCCCAGCGCGCGTTCGAGGACGCCGTCGCTGCGGCGCGGCTCGCGAACCTGGTGGTCGACGATGTTTTGAAAGGGCGATTTGTCGAAGTGAATACGTCGATGAACGCCGTCAAGCTCCGAGCGGCGACGACAATGCTGACAAACGCGGTGAAAAAGGCCACGGAGACCGCCGCGCAATGACCGAGTCCGCACGCTACTTCAACGCGCTCGCGGCGCGCCTGCAGGGCGAGCTGGAGCGCCTGCACTGGGAGGTCCCGGGCATCAGCCACGACGAGCGCGAGCGGATCAAAGACGAGGCGCACGACGCAATTCGGCGCGCGAAGCGGGATGCTATGCGGGACGCGGCGCGGGAGAGATCGGAGGTGGGGGCGTGACAACTCGGGAATTATTAGACGCACGCGACTTGGCTTTCCCTATGGTGATCAGGGCGGACACGGAGATCATTTGGCATCCGGGTATGTCGCGACGCGAGTACTTCGCGGGGCAGGCGCTAAGCGGACTCCTCGCTAGCGAGGCAAGTTATCCAGATTCTCGCTCAACCGCCGAACGCGCCGTCCGCTATTCGGACGCGCTGCTCATTGCACTTGCAAGCAAGGCGCCGCCATGACCGCCTTCCAGCAAGCCGACCACCCGGAGCTACGCCGCTCGGCGACGAAAGCGTACCGCCGCGCGCTGAAGTGGGGTTGCATCCCGGTGCCCGCGGCGTGCGAGATCTGCGGCGATCGCGGGCGGCTCGTCGGACATCATGACGACTACGGGAAGGCGCTGCAGGTGCGCTTCCTCTGCCGGCCCTGCCACGCGCGGGTGCACTGGGGGGCCAGAAATTGAGCGACTCGATTCTCATTCCAGGCGCCCGCTACCACGTCGGGCCCGCTGTCGAGGGTAAGTTCTGCCGCGTCTGCGGCGCGCCCGTCCGCCGCGTGAGCGCCAAGAGCCCCGAGGTCGATGAGGTCTTCTACCGCTGCACGGCCGCGACCTGCGGCGTTGAGGACTACTGACGTGCGAGGCAAGAGCACCACGGTCGACCTCGCCGCCGAGCTGCGCGCGCTGCCGCAGACGCCGGAGATCGCCTTCATCCTAGGCGAGGCCGAGGCCGGCGAGTACCACGATTTCAAGAATCGGCGGTACGCGTGCGGCAAGGTCGAAGCCGTGCGGAAGCTCCGTGAGGCGGCGTCGCTGCCGCGGACGCCGCGCCAGGCGCGCGACGCCCTACGGTTGCTATCGGAGCGCGTCATCGCAGGCGAGTTTGACGAGGCGCCGGACGACGACGATATCGAGGAGTTGCGGCGGGTCTGCCCGCCGGAGCTTCGCGCGGCACTCGGCCTCGAGAGGTACGACGCATGATCAGCTATCCGTCTCACCAGCATGGTGCTGGGAGGTTCGTTGCGGCCCGTCGCCCTCGGCGGGCCGCTTTCTGATGCGTCGCCAGACCCACCGCATTGTCTCGCTCCTCCAGGTCGTCTCGATGGCCTCGATGGCGGAGCTTTCCGAATGGCTTCGCGAGCGTCCGTTGCCGGAGGGGGAACGGCTTCGCCGCGCGGCGTTGAGGGCTGCCCACCAGGCCGTGTGCCGCGCCCGCGTGGAGCTGGCGCCGCATGGCCTGACGGTCTACCTGTGGCGGAAGGCAGGGGTCTCGTGGCTTCGGCTTGAGAAGATGTCCGCCACGGACATGCAGATGTCGCTTGCATCGGTCGCCGAACAGCCCGTCGGCTCGCGGGAGCACCTGCGGCGCACGCGCTGCCGCTTCGGCCATGTCCTCGAAGGCGCGAACCTTTATGTGCTGCCGCAGGGCACGCGCGTGTGCGTGACGTGCCGCGGCGCGTCGCACAAGGCTTGGAAGCAGAGGTCCGTGGCGCGCGCGGCGCCCGCGGCGGTACAAGCGCCGCCGGAGGTGACGCATGGGGACGTTGGTTGATTTGTCGGATCATTTCATGGCGCTGCGGCGTGTGAACGCAGAGGCGAGGGACAAGCCGGTGGCGGAGTCGATGTTCTGGCTGACGGCGGCGACCGTCCTTATAGCGTGCGGCGCGCCGCAGATCGCCGGCGCCATCGAGAAGTGGCAGCGGCGGAAACGGAGGCGGCGGTGAGGGAGGAGGAGCGGCCGCGAGCAAACGCGTACCCGATCTACTTCGTGGACTGCCCGAACTGCGGCCGAGAGGAGATGCGCATTCTGCGGCGGCCCGAGCTTGCAACCGTGATGACGTGCTCCGACTGCACGACGGACTTCGATATCGACTGGGGCGACGTATGACCGCGCGCTGCCCGGGCGAGCTGTGCCCGCTCCGCGCGCGCTGCGCGCTTTGCCGCCCGCAGCCGGAGCCGGCCGAGCCGCTCGCCGATCAGGCCGGTTCAGGCGTAAAGGCGAGCGAGGCGTGACCCTACCCGCCGTCACGCTCGGGGAGCAAGCCCTGTTCGCCCTCACGTTGTCGTCGGTCCTGCTCCTGGCGCTCGCCTTCGTTCTGGGCATGGTCACCAGCGCCTGGCTGTACGAGCGGCGTAGCCCCCCGCGGGTAATACTGAACCGGCGGCCAAGCGACGACGAGCTGCACGTCACGCCGGACGTGGAGATAGTCGAGTTCGGTGGCTTCCCGCGGCACGAGAAGCACGATGCCGCGGCCGATGCCCCGAAGGCGACCGCGGTGCCGCCACTGCACTAGGGCGTTGACCTGCGCCTGCGCAATCGAGCTGCGCAGCGTGTGGAGCGTCGCCGCGACGACGCCGGATTCCTGCGTGGGGAAGGGGACGCCGGCGCTATTCCGCGCGTGCTCGGGGCGCAGGACGCCAATCGCCGTGTGGTCGCCTCTCTCGAAGGTGACGAGGTGGCCGGTGCTCTCGAGCCAGGTGCGGGGCGCGCGGGGGTCCATGGTCCGAGCATAGTGCCGCTAGCGAGCGCGGGAGCCTGTGGATAAGTGATTTACTTGAGCGGCCATGTTATAAACCCGATTTCGCGACCGTCATGCAGATTCTCGACCCTTTTCACGGGGAAAAACGACTATGTCTCCATTCGATCCTGATCAACTGGAATCAGAGGCAAAGCGGTATGATTCGTACGTCCAAGAAACAGGAATGTACAAAATCCTGACCCTATCGGATCCGGTCGGGATCTCTTGGGTACATCGCCATGACGTAGAGTCCGTTAAAATGACTGTTCTGCGAATGAAGGACGATGGCACGCCCTTGTACTTTCCATCCGTTTGGATGCGTGACAAGACGCGATATCACGCGACGCCCGAGGCGCCCATTCTCGTGCTGCTGGGCGCCATTGAGAAGTCGGGTGGCAACGAGGTGGGGTTCGGTGCCTTTGTGAGTGCTCGGTGATTACTCCTCGAACGGAAACCTGACTTCGCGCCAGCGGATTCCCTTTACAGGCGCGAGCACCAGGATCGGTCCGAGCATGACCTCGAAGGAGTGCACGATGGCCTCCTCCTGCGGCTCCTTGAGCCATTTGCAGTGCCCCGAGAAGTCGAGCGCTACATGTGCAAGCTCGTGCAGGATCGATCGCCAGACGTCCGTGGGTGAAATATTCCGCGTCTTCGAAACGTCGATCGTGAGGCGGTCGGCTGCCACCAGCGCGTAGGCGTTGTCCTCGAGAACCTCCTTGTACAGGAGGCGGACCTTTTTGCCGGCGACGGGGATGACGACAGGTACCCTCATCTCTTTATGTCCACGTGCAGGTTGGCGATCTTGTCTTTTCCAAATAGGTTCTTGCGGTCGCGGCTCTCCGCCCCGCACACCTTGCAGCGGTAACGCTGGTATTTGCCGGCGGCCGTGTATGCGAAGCCCTGGCGCTTGAGCAGCTTCGAGCCGCAGGGGCAGACGTACTCCGCTTCGTCGTGGAACAGGTTCAGGTTGACGCCGCCGTTGTTCCACGGACGGAGTTTTTCCCACAGCTCCTCGAGCGCGAGCACGTCGGCCTTGTTGTATTTCTCCATCTCCTGCCACGCCGTAGCCTTGCCGGCGAGGCAACCGAGCCACAGCTCGAAGCCGGGATAGCGCTTGTGCTTCGACTTGCGGAAGCGCTTGCACAGCTTCGCGGTCAGGTACTCCAGCTTGTTCGACGAAAAGCCGAACGTCCGCTGCGCGATCTGCTTCGTGTCGATGTGCTTGAACGAGGACGGCGGCTGGAACCCCTGGAGGATGAAGCGCGCGAACACCTTTTTCTGGTCGAACGCCTTCCCGTTTTGCGTCACGACGACGTCGGCCGCGTCGAGGAGGTACCAGAGTTTCTTCAGGAGCTTGCTGTCGTCCTCGATTTTCTCCTCGTGGCGCTGGTCGTGGTAAATGACCTCGTCGAGGTCAGCCCACTTCGCCGCGAAGGAGAGGATGTACCAGTCGCTGTGGAGCTGGTTGAGCGCGACGTTGTTCTCCCAAAGGCTCCAGACGTAGCCCAGCATCGGTGCCGTCTCGATGTCGAAGAGCAGCACCTTGGGTCCCTTTGGCGCGCCCACGTCAAAGCTCCGACCGCAGCGCGCCCATCGGCAGGTTGGGACACGTCTTATTCGAGTCCAGCTCGTAGTGCCCGACGACGTCCTCAGCGTCTAACTTGAACGTCTCGAGCAGGGAACGCAGGAGTGAAACGAGCGCGCGCAGCTGCCGCTTGTCGAAGTCCTTGCGACCGACGAGGCAGATGCCGATGCTCAGGCGGTTGAACCCGCGCACATGCGCGCCGACCGCCGCGATCGGGCGTCCCTCCTCGATCACGCCCGAACGGCGGACGACGTAGTGGTAGCCGATGTCGGTGAAGCCACGCCCCTTAGGCGGCGGAAGCGTGTGCCACTCGCGGATCTCGCGCGCGCCGATGTCTCGGTCGTCCGGCGAGTCGGAGCAGTGCACTACGAGGAGTTTGATCGGACGCATGGGGGGGATGCTCCGGGTCAAAGGGTAGGGCCGGCGCCGCGCGCGCCGGCCCGGGGTCGCTTTTAGGCGAGCGCCTCAAAGCGGCTGGAAAGGTCGCATTGGTAGGCGACCAGCGGGCATTCGCCCGTTTCGACCTGGTCGAGGTCGAGCTGCGCGTGCTTCGCCTCGACCGCGGCTTTCAGGCGCTCGAGCTCGCCTTTGACCTGGAGCGGCCGCAGCGTTTGAAGCTTGCCGAAGATGTCCTGGAATTGCTTGATGAGGTCCGGCACCTTCGCGAGGAGCGTGAGCACCTCGAGGACGATGCCGATGATCGCGATCACGCCCATGTGCCTTGAGCCTCCGGTTGGGGGAGCGCGGCGCGCTCCTGTGCTTCGAATTCCTCGGTCACCGCCGCGACCATTTCGCGCAGGAGCCACGTCATGCTGACGATGGCGCCCTCGTCCTTCAGGCGGTCGGCCTGGCGCCGGAAGCGCGCCAAGAGATCGCCCGGCAGGCCGAACTTGAACAGCTGATCGTTTGCTGGGGAACGCCGAGTCACAGCATGCCCGCCGCGACGCAGGCCTCAAGCGCCGGCAGCTTTTTGTCGGCGGCCTCCTTGGCCGTCACGTACGCCGCGAACTCCTCCTTGCAGTCCGTCGGGTCCGGCGCCGGAGCGTCGTCGTCGCGGCAGCCAGGCGCGTCGTCGTGCACGCCGCAGATCTTGACGCCCTTCTCCGCCGACCAGGCCGCGAGCTTCGCCTTGAATTTGTCGTGGTAGGTCGCGGGCAGGTACGAGGTGTTCGAGATGTTGCCGCGGCTGTTGACGCCCACGATCGTGCGCGAGCCGTCCTCGCCTTCGAGGTACGCGGCGCCGCCGGAGTCGCCATAGCACAGCGCTGCGTCGCCCTTGGTCACGATATCGGCGTTCGTGCCGGACGTGCCCGGCAGGGTCTGAATCGGCGCCTTGCCGATGCGGAACACGCCGTCGTTGCCGCCGCCGCCGCCGGAGTTGATGCAGCCGTACCCGGTGAGGCGGAGCATGGCGCCGACCTTCAGCCCCTCGGCCGAGGTGGCGATGCGCTCATACTTGACTCCCTCGACCTTGCGGTCCGTGTAGCACAGCGTCCAGTCGTACGTGCTGTTCGCCGGATAGCCCGGCGTGTGCGAGCAAGCAGCTCGGTAGGCGTTGCCGAGGACCGAGAAGGTCGCGGTTCCACCATTCGAGACGCAATGCGAGGCGATCAGCAGCACGCGCTCGCCCACAACGGTGGCGCTGCAGGCCGAGCTGCCCATCCGGGCGTAGACGGAAGCCGGCCAGTCGTTTGGGTCGGCGGGCGTACCACCGATCAGCTCGAGGCTGCCCTGGGCGCGCGCCTTGGCGGCGAGGCCGAGGACGATCGCGAACACGACGCAAAGGCCAAGGATGTAGGTGACAATTTGCGAACCCGAGACACGGCGCTTCCGCCGCGCCAGCCGCTCGAGCGGCAGCGACACGGTACCCATGAGTTTTCCCCCCTAGTATTGGATCGAAGGCGCGAGGATAGGAGCCCCGGGGCGGCGAGCCCCGGGGCGGAGCGGACGAGGAATCAGGCGCCGCGGCGCGCGGTGGCCGCGACGGGGTCGGTGCTCGAGCCGGGGCTCGGCACCGTGGACGCCGTGTCGGGCGCGTCCATGGCCGGGATGTCCGGCGCCGACGGGCTCGGCTCGCTCACCGTCACCTGGTGCAGGTTGAGCGGCGGCTTCACCGTGCCGACGAACGCGTAGTCCGGCACGTCCATGCCGACGTCCGCGCTGCCGTCATCCTTCTCGACGCCGGTGCCCATGTACGCCGAGATCACGGCGTCCACGTACGCCATTTGGCGCTCGATGACGCGGATGTTGGCGTCGCTGATCGCGTACTGCATCTTCGCCGAGTCGCAGTAGACGACTTTGTGCAGGATCGTCGCGATGGCGTAGCACACGCGCTGAACCTTCGTGTTCGGGATGCGCATGCACTCGTTGTCCGTGATCGCGAGGACGTTGAACGTCTTCTCGAGGTTCGCCTGCTCGAGGCCGCGCCAGCGCTTGGCGAGGTCCCATTCGAATTTCGCCTGCGTCCACGCCGATTGCAGCATTGCCGATGCCTCGGCGTTCACGAAGCTCGACGCGTTGTTCGCGTCGGTCTCGATGAGGCCGAGCTGCGCACGCGACAGCGTGTGCAGGAACTGGTGGAGGTGAACGTTGTTCAAGGACCACTTGTGGACCTTGATCTTCTCGCCGCCGACGACGACTTGCTGTACGAGCTCGAGTTCGGTGATCATACCCATGGGCTGTGAGTCCTTCCTGACGTGACATCCCGCGCGTCATGCGCGGGCGTGGGTGACGGGTTCAGGCCGCCTTGAGCGCGGCGGCGAGGATGTCGACGGCGGCGTCGTCGAGCTTCGTGTCCGTGCGCGCGGCCGCGGCGCGGAGGAAGCCGACCAGGGCCGTCTCGCCCTTCTCGACGAGGTCGCAGAGGAAGTCCGACCCCGGCTTGCACGTCGAGAAAGCGTCGTCGAGCATGTCGACGAGCTTGTCGTCGAATGTCGTCGCGGTGGCGTGCGCGGCCTGGCGGGCCTTGTTCACGAGCTCGACCTTGAGCGCGGCGACCGTCGCCGCGACCTCCTCGGGCGACACGGCGGATTTAAGGGCGCGGATGACGAGGGGTTCGAGCCATGCGGGGATTTGAGCGAACATCGGGGACTCCTTCCATGAGGGCGTATGCCGCGGCCGTCATGGCCGGGCGCGTGGTCAATCGGTGTGCAGGGCGCGGTAGGCGACGAGGAGGTCGACGCCGGGCGTCGCGAGGCCGGGCTTGCCGTCTGGCTGCTCCCAGGCGCCGGCGCGCTGGTGGCGCATCTCCCAGGCGTCGTACGTAAAGTTGGCGACCCAGGCGGCGAGGTTGCCGCGCCCGCAGTAGTGGTCGACGGTCGGCATGTCGGCGCCGTCGCTCGCGGCGCAGAAGGCGTCGCGCACGCTCCCGGACACCGGCTGCCCGGCTGCGGCGAGGGTCTCAAGTGTCAGGAGGCCGAGGTGGATGCGGAACGCCGCCGCCTTCTTCGTGCGAACCACTCCCGCCCAGCCGCCCACGAGAGCACCGAGAGCGTCGCGAGCCCTAAGAGAAGGAGCTGCGCCCCGGCCCAGACGAGAACGAAGTGCGACTCGAACGACATCGAAGGCGTCCCCCACGTTGACGGGTTCATGAATCTCGAGGGCTGCGGCCCACCGCTCAGCGGTTTCGGGACAGCGCGTGACGCGTTGGGCGATGCCCCAGTAGAGGCCGAGGTGTCCGTCGAGCGACGGCTCGCGCGCGGCCTCGGAAGGGTGGCGGTAGGCGCGGCCGCCGTTCGACGTGAGCATGTCGAGCAGCGCGGCCTCGGCCTCGTCGCCGCGCGCGCAGTCGAGCAAGCCCATGGCCATGCCTGTCCACAGGAGGGAGTCGCCGGTGTGCTCGACGCGGCCGTCCTCCCACCGCGAGACGATCCACCCGCGCGGTTCGGACATGTCGAGCGCGCGGTCGGCGGCCGCGTCGAATGCAGCGAGCTGCTCGTCGCTAGGCGGCGTCGGGGCGGGCTTGTCGGAAGCTTGGCCGCAACCGGATGCAGCCGCCAAGAGTATAGAAATCAGCATGTTTTTCAGCATTACGCCCTCGCCCTAAGCTGGGAAATTTCGGCCTTTGCCGCGTCAAGCTCGGCCTTGAGCTCTTGAATGGCCTTGACGAGGACCGGAGTCAGAGCACCGTAGTTCACGCCCCAAGGGTTCGCCAGGGAGCCACTCTCAGCGACGCTGTCATCGCCAACCGAGACGGCTTCGGGGCAAACAGTGTGGAGCTCCTGCGCATAGAAGCCCCTCGTGCGGACGCCCGGTTTCGACTTCCATTCGAAGTCCCTCGGGACGATCTGCATCACGATTGGCAGACCGTCGAAGGTCCGCGGGTCTTGCTTCAGGCGCTGGTCTGACGTTTGCGTGCCGACGACCGTACCGGTCGTACTGCCGATGTTAGCGCTGTTAGTGCTCGTCATCATCGTGGTTCCGTCGAACCACACATAGTTGGTATTGCCGCCTTCCGAGACGAAGCTCAGATAGGCAGCTGACGCTGAGCTTCCGGTACGCTTGTTTATGCCAGCCTGGAATTTTGTGGTGCCGTTGTCCTTGACGCGCTGAGCTATGCTCTGACCATCTGTCAGAGTGGCGTCTGTCGTGACGTCAAACGTGCCGTTAGCAGCGACATACATGGTGTGAAGCGTCGCGGCGCTTGTGGAAGGGCCGATGGTCCAACCACCAGCGGGCGCGATGCTTCCTGCCGTTACAGCGGAACCGGCGTTGCGTGTGATAAAGTCGAACGCGCCCGAGTTGTTTGCACCGGAGCGCCTGCAGTCGATGCGGCCGATCTCGGTAGCGGAGCCAGTACCGGCGTAGTTTGCAAACTCGACCGATCCGACTACGCCGTTTGACGTACGGGAGCCCCAGGCGCCGATATGCGCCTCGTTCCCAGCCGTCGTTACGCTAGACGCGATTAAGCCGAAAGCGTTGGCGACGTACGCGAAGTGATAGGCCGATGCCGGCGTCGAAGAGTTTCCGATTGACCAAGCGCCGGCCGATGAAATGCGTCCGGATTCAACGCCGTTCGCGGTAAAACCAAGTGTGTTGGCCGCGATACGGTAAAGGCCTGTGCCCGAGCCATCCGCGTCGGAACTCAACGCAAGGCCCGGAGCGGTTACAGATCCGTCGGGAATGAGGACCGGCGAGGTAAATGTCGGCGGCCCCCACGCGGCGTCAGTACCATCAGACTTGAAAATGTATCCCGCGGCGCCCACCGCGAGGCGTGCCGTCACGTTCGACGAGTTGCGATAGGGGATATCCCCACGCGTCGTCATCGGGTCGGACATCACCGTCCCTTCGGTCGGTGCAGACACAACGACGCCATCGGCAAACTGCAGAGCCTTAATCTCGCCCCTAGCCATTACGGCAGCCCCCTGATCACGGCCGCCGTGAGGGCGACTCGGTCCATGGATTTCCGATAGGAGACAACCTTCACGTCCTCGGCTCCCGTGCCACCGAGGAGCTGTGCGGATGTGACTGTTACGTCGTCGCCGACCTCGGCGCTCAGTGCGCTCGTGGGCGTTTGGTAGGAGTACCGAATCGCCGGCGCAGCTCGGAGAGCCATTAAAACATCGAGCCTCGATCCCATGGAGTCGAGGCAGTGCTCAAAGCGCTCGATGTAGCGCACCCCGTGGAGATAGGTAGCGAGCGCATTCGACGCTTCGGCCGTCGAAGCCGCGGCGTCCTCGTTCTCGTAGTCGTTAGAATTGAAGGCCAGGAGACCCGTTCGCAGGTCGCCATAGTCGACCTCCATCGAGAGGGATCCCTGAATCCATTCGTCGGCCGTAATGGACGTGGGCGAGTCTGGCTCGGCAAGCAGGTGATACTCGGCCTGACCGTCCATGCTCAGGGTGAGGTACCCGACGCTAGAGCGCGCGATCATTTCCGCGTATGTCAGGTACGATCCGTATTCAGTTTGCCCGACGCTAGGCACTTGCATCAGCACGTTGGCAGTAAAGGCCGCGTCGGCCGCGGAAAATGTCGAAGTGTCGCACTCGATGCCGGCGCTCTCGCACAACTCGCGTAGGACTTCGCCGTGTGCGGATTTGCCGCCGTTGGTAGCGGGTCGAACGCGCCAGTAAACCTTGTGCGTAGCTGGATTCAGCGTGCCGATGCCGCTGTGGTTTGCTTCGAAGTTGTTCGTGAACGTGATGTAGACAAACTTGTTGCCGGCGCTCGTCGTCTGCTGCGTCACGGTGTAGTCACGCGTGTGGGCCGGGAGGAACCAGTTCCCGTCGGAGTCGACGATCAAGAGACTGACAGCGACGCGGGGAGTGATTGTGACACCGACGGCGCTAGGCGGAGACACTTGGACCGTGCTGGCAACGCTGAGATAGGCCTCGATGGTGTAGAGCGTCGGCGTACCGGCGAGAACTGCGGCACGCGTTACGACGCCGTGGACCGTTCCAGGGTTGGCGCCGCTGGCCATTGTGACAGAGACAGGATCGCCGACGTGGACGTCGATGTTGGGGATGTCCGCAATTGGGTAATTGATCTTGACCGTCGTGCTTCCAAGGACGAGAGCGCTAACGTTGGAAAGGGTGCCGTTCCAAGCCGGCGTGCGGATGCCATCGCTCGACGTGCGGCAGAGGCCCCAGACTCGATTTGTGCTCGTCGTGCCGTCGGCGACGTAATTAGTGCAGGCGGCTTCCGAGACGTTGGCCTCGTCGAGGCGGGACAGATATGGGAGCGACTCCCATCCCTTGATCCGGTACCGGCTGTATGGCCCAATCACGAACGGACATACACGTCCGTCGTGCTGCGGATACATGCTGGGAAACGAATTCGCGGTGAGCTTGAAGAATGCCTCGTCGGCCGTGTCGCCCAAGAAGGCTGGCTGCCTCAGAAGTGAGAAGGCGTCTGTCAGCTCGAGCGACACGAGATCGCCCTCGCACTTGAGGCCGCTGACATTGGCGCGGAAGCCCGTCGACACCACGTCGTTGACCACGAACCAGACGTCGACTCGCGCTTGCGAGAATGACGTCCACTCGGTGACGCAGTCACGTACAGCGATGTCGTGGTCCGCTAACGACAATTCGCCGGGTTGGATCGAAAAAACACCGAACTGCGCATCCGAGACCGAAAGAGAGAATGAGGGATCACCGACAATCCGTGGCTCCCATGAACGCATCGACGTCAAGGAATCCAACGGGTCTTCAGTTGCCGCCGCGCCGCCCGCCTTCGAGGAAAAGAAGAGGTAGAAATAGGCGATCACGATGTTCGTCGTGGCGCTCGGCGCGCTGGCAAGTCGCACTTGCAGGAGGCTGGTCGTTTCGTCATAGGTCCACTGATCGTTCGCCGAGAGCGTCGTCACTTTAGTGAGGGCGGTGCCGTTGCGCTTAAGGCTTGCGATTGGATACGCAATCGTGAGCTGGTACGTCGTGCCGCTAACGAAGGAAAGATCGGCGCCGACGTACCGCGCTGGCATAACGCGCGCCAGCACGTACCGTTCGCTGCGAGGCCTCGCGATTTCGGTCGAGAACGACATCTAGAATCGCTCCTTCCGGAGTGCGTAGAGCTCCATGCCAAGCGAAAAGACGTTGTCGTTGACGGGCAACGGCCAATCGAGGGCGAAGCCCACATAGCTCGTATTGCCGTTGCGGGCGTAGTCGACTTCGAACGCAATGAAGTATGTCTGTCCCGCCTCCACGTTCACTGGCGACGCAAAAGAAAGGAGGACACGGCCAAGCCAGTTTGTCGCGCCTGCAGTGGCGGTTGCGAGATTCGACCAGGCCCCGGTCGCATAGAGCTTCGTTAGCGCGAGGTCCGTATAGATCAGCAGCCGCGCCTGGTCGGCGGCCGAGCGGACGCCCTTCGAGAAGAGCACCGCGTACACTGCCTTCAGTTCCTGATCCGCCGGGAACGTGACGCCGCCGCCGAGGAACGTTTCGTCAGTCTCCATGGCTTTGACGTAAAGGGTGCTCGGAAACGAGTCCGCGAATGCCATCTAGAGCACCTCGCGGAAGGCGAACTCGTGAGCGAAGTAGGTCCAACGCTGGTGCGTGAAGGATGGGTCCCCGTCGAACACGACGTATTTCGTCAGCTCGGACGCGTCGGCACTAACCTCGGCATCCGGGTCGAGTGCAAGAAAGAACGGCGTGACCTGGCCGAGTTCCTCGACGATGCGCTCGAGCTCCGTTCGATCGTCGTCCGAGAGCCATTGGAGGTTGATCGCCCGGAACACCCAGTATGAGGTCCGAGACCTGGAATGCAGGCTCCCGCCCTCCGTAAACGCGCGCACCGACGGATCAACCAGTGTGCGGGAAAAGCCGACGTCGGCTGTTCGCGACGCAGGGCCTACGTGGTCGCCGAGGTAGATCACCGCTTGGTCGAGGTTCGGCCCGAGCGGGTTTGTAAGGTCCCTGATCTCGAACTGCCAGTACCGATAGGTCACTGCGACGTCGAAGTGCTCAAACACGCCGCGGTCCGTACGCGTGAGCGTCCAGGTTTGGTCAGGTGACGTGAAATTGTTCGTCGCCGATGCCTTCAGGGTCAGCGTTGCTGACGACGATGGCGCGTAGTCCTCGCCCGACGGGCCTATCGCCAGAAAGCCCGTGACGTCCTGAGCGGATCCCAGGTCGACTGTCCATTTCTCGGACGTGTGGTTCCTTCGTAGGTCCGCCGCAAGTCCGGTCCCGGCACTGACGTCGGTGGAGCCAAGGTAACCGAGCATCGACCATGCGGCGTCCGTGGTCTGCGTCATGCGCAAGGTAGCAGTGCCCGAACTGCGCCCGATCGTGAACTTGCCCGTCGAGCTCGACCAGGTGCAGGTCCAGTTCGAGGAGCTGGCGTTTAATTGCGTCTGGATGTGGGATGCGAGCGATGAAGCGGACGTGTACGTAGCTTCGGTGAGCGTGATCGTCTTGTTAGATCCGTCCGCGATGTAGATCTTCTTGTTCGTGGACGCGACGAGGAATGCGCCCTGCGGGCGCCAACGCTTCCAACGGCGCTCGTCGACGCTATTGGAGCCTGGAAATCCGGACACGGCGCTCGAGACTGTGACCGTTGCGCCATCCGAAGCGGCGCGGTTGTTTTGATAGAACCGCAGCGGTGTCGTCATCGCGCGAGCCTCGCATTTCGGGTGTTTAGCCCGAGGATCGCTTTGCCAAGGACACTCGAGTCGATGCGTAGCTCGACGGTCTGCTGCTTGCCCTCGACGGCCGCAATTAGGCGCGTAAGCAGCTCGGCCACGCCGCCGCCGAGGCCACCGGATGCGAGGAACGATTTGAGGTCCTCGTTCGTCCCTGCGTCGACAACGCGCTCGCCGGATGTCAGGCCGGTGAGGTACGAGTCGTTCGGAAAGCCGCGCGGAATGGACGTGATACCGGTCGCAAGGCCCCCGAGGACTGGCACTTTGTCGGGAACGAGTCCCTGGCCCGAACCACCTATGTCGTTGATCGAGGCCGGGTTCCAGCTTGTTAGCTTTTCGATCGCATTGACGAACGGTTCCAACCACGACGGTATCGTGGTCAGGCTAGCGATAGCGTTCGCAAATCCGCTCATCCACTCCGGCGTGTCGATCGACGGGAAGTGGAAGCCCCTGAAAAAGTCGAGGATCTTGTTGAACGCGCTGCTGACGCCGTCGCGCAGATCGCCGATGAAGTCGTACTGGAAGTAGTTGAAAAACGCGTTGATGCCTTCGGTGATCGAGTTGGCGACGTCCTGGGCGCCTTGGCTCAGCGTGTGGCCGATCTTGTCGGCGTTGAAGGCGTCGCCCATTTGGATGCCGAGCTGCTTCCCGATGTTCTCGAAGATCGGCGCGAGCGTGATCGCGCGCAGCAGCGCCTCGGCGATGCGGATGATGCCGCCGTCGAGGATGAGGGAGTCGACCAGCGCCTCGACCACCACCGGGATCGACTCGGCGATCGCGACGATGATGTCGGGCACCGCCGCAATAAAGTCGCGGATGAACTGCTCGGTCGCCTCCGGCCCCTCGGCGAGCTTGCCGAGCACGCCCGCGACCGCGCCGCCGATGCCCGGGAGGAAGGCGTCGGCGATGCCGCCGCCGAGCTCAGCGATGGCGGACTTGGCGCCAGCGGCGCCGTCGAGCATGCGGCTTAGGATGCCGACGCCGAGCGCGGTGGCCTTTTTCTGGTCGACCTCGTCGAAGTCCATGACGACTTGAGCCGCGAACTCGAACGGCTTCGACGCGACGTGCTCGATCTCGGCGCGGGCGCGGTCGGCAGACTCCTTGGCCGCTTTGGCCTGCGCCTCCTGGGCGTCAGCGTCGGCCTTCTCGCGCAGGTCGACCAGCTTCGTGATCGCGGACTCCTCCGCGGCCACCCGGAGCTCGGTCGCACGCACGGCGCTGAGGGCTCCCGCCTTCTCCAGCGCGTCGATGCGCAGGTAATACTCGTCCCGCTTGGCGACGATCTTCTGGATGTCGGTGAGCGTGGACTCCGTGATCTCCTTCGAGAGCTTTTTGGCCTCGTCCGCCTGCTTTTTCAGCGCTTCGGCGTCGATGACCGGGACTCGCGAGAAGGCCTCGCGCGCCTGCGCCGCGTCTTTCGCAGAGGCGGTCACCTTCGAGTCCGCGTCGAACACCGACTGCGAAGCGGAGTCCACAGCCTGCTGGAAGCGCGCGAAGCCGTCCTCGAAGGTCGAGAACTTGTCGTCCACGGCGACGGCAGTGTCCGTAATGGCGTCGCGGAAATCGTTTATCTTCTGGACCGTGCCCTCGGGGAGGAGCGCGCTGAAGGCGTCCGCGAACCCGCCGGCGACGTCGACCATGGTCGAGAGCGCGAGCACGGTGCCCACGGCCATGAACTTGAGCGCCTTCACGAAGCCGCGCGTCGCGTCGACCGCGGCGCCGAGCGTCACCACGAGCACCTTGATGCCGCCGCTGATGAACTCGCCGATGGCCTGCTGATTTTCCTCGACGATACGCTGCAGCTCCGCCAGGATCGTGCGCGCGCCCTTGATCGCGGCTATAAGTGCCGGATTTTTCACAATGATCGCGCCGAACGCCTCTTGCAGGTTGCCGAAGGCGTTCTCGGCCTGCGTCGTGGCGCCGGCGAACGTGTCGAGCTGCGCGATAGCCGAGCCGCCGAACCGCTCGAGCACGACGTCGAGAGCCGCGCCGCTCGCGAGCGCCTCCTTGCTGAGCCCGGTGAGCGCGGGAACCGTCTTCTCGAGCTTGCCCGCCGTGCCGCTGAACGTGGCGCCGAGCGCCTGCACGCTCGATTGCAGGTCCTTGCCGGTCGCGGCAGAGAGCTCTACCGCGGCCTCGACGAGTTTCTGCGCCTGCTCGTTCGTGACGCCGAAGGACTTGGCGACCGCGAGCTGCGACAGGATGACGTCGTCGCCGTTGGTCGTGGTCGCTTCCATTTGGTCGGCGAAGGCCGCGAAGCTCTCGAGCGCGCCGTCCGAGAACTCCCCGGTGAGCTTGAGCTGCTGCCCGAGGGAGGCGAGGGCGGACTCCTGCGCGACAGCGGCGTCGACACCGGCGGCGAAGAAATCGACCACCTGCTTGCCGGCGAACACGGCGATGGCGGCCGCGGCGACACCCTTGAGCGCCGAGAAAGCTTTCTCGACGCCGCTTGTGCTGGCCTTGGCCTCCTTCTCGAAGGTCTCGAGGCGCTTGAGCGCGTCCTTGACCTCGACCTCGACCGCAAGCGAGACGGCGTTCTCAGCCACGGCGGCCCCCTTTTTTCTTGGCCTTCGCGGCCGCGTCGCGCTCGCGCAGGTCGTCGAGGTGCGTGCTGATGATCAGGAACGCCTCCGCCCGGTCGGCGTCGATGTCGCCGAGCGGTGTGGTGAACCCGAGTTTTGCGAGGCGTTGGCGCTGCACGTATTCGCTCACCATGCGGGTGGCTGCCGGGCTGACGGGCGCCTGCACGCCCTTGAATGCGGCGGTCGCCGCAGCCTTCAGCTCGGCGCGGTCGCGTTTCCCGGGACGCTGTACTTCCCGAGCAGGCGGTTGGCGATCTCGTTGATCAACGCCTGCATGTCGCTGTCGTACTGCAAGTCGTCCCACGTGAAGAGAAACCCGTCGGCCTTGCGCTTCACGTTGAGCGCGACGAGAAACTCAGGAGCGCGCTTGGCGAGCCGGCGCATGTTGTCCAGCGCGCGCTTTGCTTTTTGATCCGAGGCGTCGGCGGCGGCCGCGCTGTCGCCGAGGAGCTCCAGCCGTTCGTCGTAGCTCGGCATGCGCAGCGTCACCGTGCCTTCGTACTCGGAGTCGACGACGTAGTCGGGCTTGCCTTCCTCCTTCACCGTGCGCGGCTCGCATACCGTTGGCGTGAAGGTGACCTGGTGCTTGGACATCGGGTTTTCTCCTGGGGCATCGGGGTGGGGGCGAGCCTTTTTGGGTCATGCTCAGGACCGCCCCCGATGCGCCGTAGCGCATGCGGGTGTCTGTTTGGATCAGAGGAAGCCCATGTAGACTTCGCCCTCGGCGGAGCTGTTGACGAATGCCGTCAGCTCCATTTCGAGGATCGCGAGGCCATCTTGGTCCGAGACGTTCAGGCTCGAGATCGTCGCGGTCGGGATGTAGACGTAGCCGCACTTGCCCGCGGTCCAGTTGCCGCCGACCTTCGGGCCGAAGCTGTACTGGAAGCGCGTGTCCGTGCCAGCGCGGTAGCGCGCGAACTTGTCCGCGTCGTACTGAGAGAGCAGCGCCGTGACGTTCACGGTGACGCGGCGACCCGTGATGATCGAGCCGCTGATGCCTGATTGGGCACAGATCGAGCCCTGCACCGCGCGCTCATTCGTGAGGGTGACCGACACGTTGGAGGCGCCGAAGCACGAGTAGTCGGCGGCATCGCCGATCATGACCTCGTGGTATTTGGCTGCGAGCGGGTCCGTGCTGTCGAGGGTCGGCGTATAGGGCGACGCCAGCGACATCGCCGAGGCGCTCGTGTAGCCGGTCGTCGCGGCCGTGCCGCTCGAGTCGGCGGCCGCGGAGAAACCGACCTTCGTGGCGATGGTGTTCGCGGTGTTCGTGCCGGTGTTCCACTTCAGCGTGAGCACGGTGCCGGTGCTCTTGATCGTGAAGCGGCCCGTCGTATTGCTGTAGGTGACCGTGTGCGTCTCGCCCGAGTTCGCCGTGTTCATGGCGGTCTGGAGCGCCTCGGCCAGCTCGTGCGGGTCCTTGTACCAACCCGCGGTGACCGCGCACGCGAACGTGCCGTCGTCGTCAGTAAAATCGAGGTACCGCGTCGAAGACGTGATCTCGATCGGGTTGAAGTAGTAGCCCGAGCCCTCGAGCGAGAATCCGAGGTTGACGAGCTCGCCCGCGCCGGCCTCGAGCGAGACCTCGGTGACGCGCGCACCAGCCATGAGCTGCACGCCGCCGCCGTTGCCGAGGTAGTGCCACACGCTGAGCGTCTGGTGGCCGCTGTCCGCAGGCTTGTAGACGACGCACTTGCCGAGGTTGACTCCCGAGGCCGGAGCGCTCGGGACCTCGAAGCTCAGCGTGATCGCGTCCGTGGATCGGGCGTGCGAGACGCGGATGCGGTAGCCGTTCGTTGCGTCCTTGATGAGCATGCCGGTGCCGCGGAGGAAATCGCCGCCGACGCCCGACGCGGCGTTCAGGATAGCGGTCGTCGAGCCGCTGGTCGTCGCGCGCTCGGTCCCGTTCGTGACCTTGCTGCCGAATGCCGCGAGGAGGAGGTCGTCGATCTCCGGCGCGGTGCCCGCGGTGCCCGAGGCGCGCAGGTAGTGCGACAGGCTCGCGGTCGGGTTCTCGGCGCCGAGAATCGGCTTGGCGGCGCCGATCGAGGAACGCAGCTCGGCGTTCTCGAGGACGTCGAGGTTCGGCTCCATGGTGAAGTCGGGTTGCAACGCGACGTAGTCGGTCGCGCCGGTGGGGGCAACGGGCGTGCCTTCCGTGGACTCCGGCTTGATCGCGAGGACGCTGGCTTTCGTCGAGATCGAGGCCATTCGGTGCTCCTTCCTAGAGCGACTCCTGGTACAGGACCAGGAAGTTGACGTTGATGCTCATGCACTTCGCTCGGGCGCCGAGCAGGAGCTCGATCCCGGAGTCGTCCTGGTAGTCCACGCTCACGGCTTGCGCGCTCAGCGTGTTGTCGCCGTCGATCGCGCGGCGCACGGCGTAAAACGCCTCGACGAGCGCCTTCTCGATCGCGGCGCGCGCGGTGGAGTCGTGGTCCGTCGTCGTGATCTGCTGCGTCAGGACGACGTTGAAGATGCGCTCGTAGTACGCGCGGCAGCCGACTTCGATGTCGGGCCGGTTGCGGCCGGGGCCGATCGCGATGCCGTAGCCCTTCGTGAGCAGCAGCTCCGCGTTCTGGTCCGCGACGTACGGATTCGGCAGGCGCTTCCACGTGGAGAGCGCCGCCCCCACGAGCGTCTGCAGGTTGTCGTAAATGGTGGAGATCTTGCTCAACGCGTCATCCACCCGACGCTGAAGCTCTTCTCCGCCGGCTCGAGCCGCCCATTGGCGTTGAGGTCGGCGCGGAAAAAGTCGCCGTTCATGGCGGCCTTGTAGTCGCGCGCGGCCGCGGCGCGGCGCGTCTCATAGGCGTCGCCGAAGGGCCGGTAGATGATCTCGGCCGCCTTGTGGCACGCGGCCTCAGTGAGGCGCGACCAGTCGAGGAGCGCGGCGCGCGAGGCGATGACTTTACGCGCGATCAGGTCGCGCGCGATAAACTCCGCGGCCATGAAATGCTGCTCGTCCCACGACGTTTTGCCGGCCTCGAACGACTCCATGAGCGCCGCATTGGACAGCTCCGGGTAGAAGGAGGACAGCTCGGTGTCGCTGGCGAACTTCTGGCCGACGTACTTAAGCGTGGTCGAGCCGGTGAGGTTGGCCGACCACGAGAGGCGCGCCCAGTACATGTCGTAGATCGCGGTGCTGGAAAGCCCGGTGACGTTGGCGCTATCCGCCTCGATCTGCCAGCCGTAGAGCCGATTCGGCGAGAACGTGACGCGGCCCGACTGCCCGAGGCTCGCGCTGCCGACCTTGGTCTCGTCCACGACATCGACGGCTGCGTACCAGCCGTTCGACCACCACAGCTCGACGGTGAGAGCGGCGACCGCGGCGTTGGCGGAGCCGATGTCGAAGAACAGCGCGTTGAATGGCGCCTCGGACGCGACGTAGAGGTAGCCCCCCGTCGTGTAGGCGAACGCAGCCGTCGCCGCGCGGTAGTCGTTGACCGCGGCGGAGAGGTCGGTGGTGCCGTGGAGCACGCGCTGAATCGAGAGCATCGGGCAATACCTCGCCAAGGGACCCGAGCGAGGTTTGACCCTCGCTCGGCCCCTTCGTGTTCGCGGAAGCGCCTGGGCTTAGGCCTTGCGAACCCGGAAGCAGAACTCGATCTTGCCGGCGGTGAGCGCCGCCGTGCCGATCGTCATGGTCACCTTGCCGCCGTCGGCGACCGCGTACGGGCACGCGATCACGTTCGGCGTGCCTTCGACGACGACCGGGAGGATCGTCGCGTTCGCCGTGAGGCTCGCGACGGCGCCTTGGGTGGTCGTCATGAAGCGGTCATCGTCCGCGGTCGGGCCGGACTTGACGGTGGCCGAGCCGCCCGAGGTGCACGCCGTTTTCACGGTCGCGCTCGCGTCCTCGATGATCAGGGCGCCGCTCGCCTGGAGCAGGTCGAGCGCGCCGGTCGCACCGCCGTCGACCGCGAAGTCGTAGACCACGCGGACGATCTCGCTCTCTTTCGAGTTCGGCGCGCCGACGACGACGCCCAAGCCGCGGTTGGAAACTGCTGCCATTTGCGTGTCCTCTCAAAAGGGTGAAGGCGGGGCCGAATGCCGGCCCGCCTCATGGTTCGAAACCGAGATCAGCCGCTGATCTTGATGTGCTTCGTGCTGCCTTGGATGCCGAGCTTCGCGCCGAACACGATATCGACCGACATCACATAGGTGAACTTCTTCGCGGCGTGCGTGCTGGACACTTGCACGTTGACGGCCGTCTGCTGCACGAGGTGCATGAAGTCCGGGTGCGCGAGGAGCGCGTATTTGCCGGTGCGGCTGTTGTCCTCGAAGAGGTCGAAGCCCATGAGGCGGCGCGCCGTCTGACCGCCGACGATCGGCTTGTCCTCGGTGTAGTCGCCGGACGCCAGCGTGGTGTCGCCGAGCAGGTCGCCCCAGTACGTGGGGGACACGAGGCCGAACCATTTGCCGTCCTGCGGCCACTTCGCGGCGCCGGCGAGGACGCGCGCGGCGACGAGTGCGGCTTTGTCGAGCGCCGTCGTCGAGCCGACGTCGTGGTCGGGGCTCGAGGTGGACGGGCTGACGAGCGAGTACAAGTAGTCGTTCATCTGCTTCGCCATGGCGAAGAGCAGCGGGTCCTTCACCTTGTCGCGGTCGATCATCGACTGCAGCTCGACGAGGTCCGTGAACTCGTAGGCCGCGACTGCGCGCTTGTCCGCCTTGACGTCGACGTAGGTCGTCGAGATCGCCTCGGAGTTGAACGAGTCGGAATCGGTGCCGACCGTCAGGAGCTGGCCGGTGGGATCGATTATCTGCTGCACGCGCACGGTGTCGCCGCCGCGCTTGATCTCGCCGTCGTACTCTTTGTTCACGAGGCCGCCGAGCATGAGCAGCTCGCGCAGGCGCTTCGTGAATTGCGGCGACCAGTAGGTCTGGATGTTGTTGACGACTGCGGCGAGGTCCGTCTGGCTCATTTAAATGCCCCTTCCCTGGGTTTTTGCGGTCAACCGTCGACGATTTGCGCCGGCTTCCACTTCGACATTTCTTTGCTCGGGAGCTTCAGCCATTCGCTCCTGCGAATGGTTGTTGCGTCGCCCTTTGCGCCCGGCGCGCCGTTTGGTAGCGTCGGCCCGCCTTTCGCTCGGATGATCTCCGGGTATTCCTTGCGGATCTTCTCGACGACTTTCGCGACGCTGCCCTTGTCGACCGCGCCTTCGGCGTCGACCTGGACGTCGTCGAGGAACTCGTTTTGCAGCAGCTGCCACCACTTCGTGTCGATCGTGCTGCCGTCGACAGCGTTCACGACTGCGGCGAGCTTCCGCCGTTGCTTGTCCTGCGTATCAACCTGAGCGAGCTTCGCCTTGAGCTCGGAGTTTTCCTTCTCCGTGTTCTCGGCTACCTCTTTCCACTTTTGCTGGTCCTTCAGGGCCGCGTCTTCGGCGTCTTTCTTCGCCTTGTTGAAGGCGTCGATATCCGCTTTCAGCTTCGCGTTTGCCGCTAGCAGCTCGCGGTTTTTCGCGAGGACCGCCTCGGCATCCTTGACGGAGTCGTTCGGTGGATTCGCCCCGGGATCCGTGGGATCTGGCGGGTTGCTCCCGTTGGGAGCAGGAGGATTCGTACTCATAGTGTGCCTCACAGGTCGGGGGTTAAGTCAACCTTTGGTTGCGCAGGAGATCGCCGAAGCGGTTGCGGTAGAAACGCCGGAGCTGCTCTTGCTCAAGGCGCGAGAGGTAGTTGAACGGGCGGCGCACGGACACCCAGCGCGCGACGTCGTCGTTGCCGAGCGGGCCGTCGAGGCGTCCCCCCTGCGGACCGACGACGACGGCGCCAGGCTTCACCGAGATGACGGCCATGCTGTCGAGCATTTGACCGGTGCGCGTGAGGTTGCTGCGCGTCGGGGACGTGTCGCCGGAGAGGTCCGAGCCGTCGAGCTGCCGCTGCTTCACGTAGAACGCGGAAAGCGGCGGGAGCTTGTAGCGGTCGAAGCCTTGGCCGCGCACGCCGTAGCCGAGGCGCGTGCGCTTCACGATGAGGCGGATCGCTTCGTTCCCGAGGTCCGCGAGCTCGTTGCTCTTCACGGTGGCTTGCACCGAGGCCTCGAGCTTGCGCACGAAGGCGGAAATGTCGTTGGTGGCGCTCAACCGCATTCCCCTATACGCAGGCCGAGCACGTCGTCCGCGTTGCAGCCGCACAATCGCGCGCCGGTGCTCTCGAAAGGCTGGCGGCACGCGAGGCACGTGCGCACCTTGATCTCGAGGCGCTGCAGCCCGAGCTGGTCGCGGGTGTAGTTTGCGCCGTTGATCGCGCAACGCCGCGTGTCGGAGATCAATTTGACTCCGTTTACGCGCTGTATCTTGTGATGCAAGTCGCTCATGCCGGTTCCTCCGATGGGCCGCCGAATTGCTTGAGGCACTCCGGGCAGGTGACACGGCTGAGCGCCTGGAGCGTGATCGTGTCCTTGCCCGGCAGGTGCGCCTTGACCTTGCCGCACGCGGTGAGGATGACGCCGCCGCGCGCCATGCCGCCGTACATGTGCACGTAGGGGATGCGCTTAGCCTTTGTCACGTACGCGCTCCAGGTGGCGGTGTGCCCAGCGGCGGAAGCCCGAAGCGAGGGCTTCGCCAATGCCGGCAGCAATCGCGAGCACCGGCAGCGCGACGACGCATCCGATCGCCTCCCAGACGTTCATGCGTTCACCAGCTTGCTCAGCTCCTCGTGGAGCTTTTTCATGTGCTCGCGCTTGAGCCGTAGCTGCGTCTCAACGTCCGCCCGGTGGCTGCGGGCGATTTGCTCCTCCTGCTGCGCGTCCTTCAGCTCTTCGCGGAGGACGACGACGTCGTCGACGGCGCGCTGGTAGTCCCTCGCGAGCTCCTGCTCCTTCGTGGGAGGAGTGGGCTCGTATGGGACGGTCGCAGCCGGCGCCGGCGTGCAGGATGGCTCTTCGGCTTCACGGTTCGCGCGTTGCTTGCTCATAGGGACACCGGCCATTTGATCTCCACTTTCGGCGGGCGGTTAGCGTTTGCCGCGTAGTTCGACATGAAATCGAAGTAAATGCGCACGCTCTCCGATGCGATGTCCTTCGCGGTGGCTTGGACGCCGGCCCGCGCGTACGCGTACTCGACGGCGTCTGCGATGCCGTCGATAAATTTTTTGCCGTTCTCGTCGAACGTCATTCGTAGTGCCTCAAGATTTTCGCGAGTTCGTTGGGTGCGATGCCGAGAAAGTCGCGCGCCTTGCGCGGGTTCGGCTCGCCGCCGTACGCGCCGCGGACGTTGCCGTCGGCGCGCGCGTTCTCATCCGTGCCCGGCTCGAAGCCGATCGTGATCTGCCCGTCCTGGTGGCCGAGGAGCTGCAGCGCGGCGAGCATGTCGCCGGAGAGCGTGAGGTTGACGTCCCCCGGGGACTTGCCGGCGACCTTGAAATCGAGCGACTCGATGTATGCCCTGCTGTACTTGGGGAAAGACTTGCCGCTCTTGTCCTTGCCCGCTTCGGTCCGGCGCTTGATGTGCTCGATGATGTCGTCCGCGAGCTGGAGGCGCTGGGCGCCGTCCAGGTGCTCGGGGATGTCGAGGGTGAATCGCTGCCAGCGGACGCTCATTCCTCCTCCGCCGTCATGTCCATGACCCGGAACGTGCGCCGCTGCAGTGCCATGCACAGGCACGTGAGCGTGGACAGCGTCATGCGCGTGGCGACGGTGTCGAACGAGCCGTCCTTCATCTTCGCGACGACGACGAGCTGCTCGACATTATCGACGTCGACGCTGGCGAGCACGTTCGCAGGCGTCCATGAGAGCTGGTTGAGCTTGTGGAGCTTCACGGCGCCTCTTTCTCGAGCGCCGCGATCTCGCGTTCGAGATACCAACGCGCCTTCTTCAGGTCCTTCAGCGGCGTGCCCTTGTGCGCGTGGCGGCACAGGTACTTGACCACGTTGCCGAGGCGGTAGCCGAACCGCTGGTCCTCGATGAAGTCGATGACCTCGATCTTGCCGGCCTTATAGTGCGGCGGGTGGTTGACGTCGTCGATCGCTGTGGTGGAATGCGCGGTTGTTACCCAGCAGCGCTCGTGGCTTGGCGCGCCGCAGTCCCGACAGCTCATGCAGCGTCCTCCTTCGCTTTCCCGTCGTCCTCGGGTTGCTTGTCGTCCGCGCCCTTGGGGGCGTCGGCCGCGCGCGCCGCCCGCTCCTCATCGATCTCCTTGAGCAGGGCATCGACCTCCTCCTCGGAGAGCATCGGGTTGAGGCGCTTGAGCGCGAGCTTGCGCGTGATGTAGCCCGCGTCCTCCTCCGCCTTCACGTCGGCGACGAGCTGGCCGCGCGGCGCCATGGCGGTCTGCGTCGGGAACACCACCTCGGCCTTGGCGTCGCTCGAGAACGTCGCGCCGTTGTCGATGAGACCTTGCTGCGCCCACACCGGGTGCATCTTGTGCATGACGAGGTCCCACAGCGCGGTCTCGATCGCCGTGAAGCGCTCGACGAGCTTTTGCCGCGCCTCGTAGGTGTCCATCTCATCGACCATTTTCGAGATGCCCGACGCGAAGTTGTCCTTGTCGAGCTTGCCGACGGCGCCCGGGCGAATGCCGCGCGTGTTCAGCCACAGCGCGAGCTGCGTTTGGATGAGCGTGAGCACCGGGTCGATGTCCACGTCGGGCTTGATTTGGCCGATCTCCGGCTTTTTCTCGCCGTCGCCGGACGTCTTAAAGCGCCAAAACGCGGACGGCGATCGCGCCAGGTTCTCGTCGTCGATGTCGATGCCGTAGATGATGCTGAACGACTGGTACATGACCGCGTAGTTCAGGTCCGTGAACAGCAGCGGAATCAGCTTGGTCATCGCGAGCACGTCGGTGTCCGGCTTCGCCATGAGGCGCGACTTGGACGCGGATGCGTAGACGAACGGCAGCGCTTGGAACGGGTTGACGCCCTCGGCGTTGTTCAGCTGCGCCATGAGCGCGCCGTCGACCTCGTCCTTCGAGTTGAAGGCGAGGAACTCGCCGGCCGTGTATGCCTGGTAGTCGACCTCGCCGTCGCCGCAGCCTTCGAACGTGACGACGTGGGTCGGCGTCAGCGGGTCGACCGGGTCGCGCGAGACGACGAAAAAGTGGTCGTTCTGCACGGCGCGCAGGCGCGGCTGCCCCTGGTGCACGTAGGGCTGGAGGAGCAGACCCTTGTTCAGGTTGAACAGCTCGCACGCCGCGGCAAGGGCGACGTTTGGCGCCATGCGCTCGAGGTACCAGGCGAACAACGCCTTGTCGGCCTCGCTCCCGGCGACCAGGCGGCGCGCGGGGCCTGGCTGGTAGATCGTCGACATTTTCTCGACGATCTTGACCAGGAGGTTGATGGGCGCGATGCGGTCGCGGCAGGCGGCATACGACTGCGGCGACAGCTGTCGGCGCAGGTCGTCGTCGATGTAGGGGAGGAGGTTGCCCTCGTGGATGTCGAGGAGCTTTGCGTTGTGCTCGAGCGTCCCGCGCAAGGCGCCGTGGGCGTCGCGCAGCATCTTGGTCTCGGTACGGAGCGTCATAGCTGCACCATCCCTTGGGGCTTGGAGTTGGCGTTCTTCGTGAGCGCGACGAGGGCGTAGCCGACGGCCGTGCCGATGTGCTGGTACGGCTTCGAGTCGTCCTCGATGTACTGACCGCCGGGCTTCAGCGCGGTGAGGCGCAGCGCCTTGTCGACGGTCGGCGCGCCGCGGTAGCCGAACAGCCGGTGGACGCCAGCGGCGTTCGCGCAATAGGCGTTCATCACGTTGTGACGCGTGCGCACCGGCGGGTTGGCCAGGGGGACGTTGGTCTCGAACCGCAGCGCGCGGCCGTCCGGCGTTCGATAGTTGGCCAGGAACGACTTGATGATCTCGTAGTCGCTGCGCTTGCTGCGCGTGTCGCGGTGCTTCCCCGAGGCGTCGCCGCACACGACGTAGCTCGTCGGGTGGTCGAGGAAGCCGCGCGCGGCCATCTCCTCGCAGCTCTCCTCAGTGCGGATGCCGTCGACGACGACCTCGCCGAAGATGTGCAGCTCGTCGCGGATGAATTGCATCACCGCAGCGCTGAGCGGCTTGCCGTCACCGATGTTGAAGTCCCAAGCCAGGATGACGGGATACGACGCGTTTATCACGTAGTCCACGTCGCGGTAGTTCCGCGCCTTGTCGTACGCGTAGTAGATGCCGTCTGACTTCAGCTCGATCCACCGGCCCTTGCCCATGCGCATGTAGCGCTTTGGGTCCAGGCCGGTCCGCAGGCGCTCCTTGTAGGAGTCGGGGAGGAACGGGTTGTCGTCGGTGACGGAGTAGTAGACGTGCTTCGTGGGCGCGCGGTCCTGGTTCGGGCCGAGTCCGAGCGCGCTTCCCTTCGTGGCAAGGCTCTCGTCCTTGCCGAGCTCGAAGTGGTCGTAGACCCAGTGCGATGGCCCGTCAGGGTTCGTCGCGGCGCACAGCCAGCCCTGCGGCACGTGCGGCAGGCGCCCGATGCGCATCAGGATCTCGAAGTAGGCTTCCTTGTCCTCGTCGTTGTTCTCCGTCAGCTCCTCGATGATCGCGGCGGAGATGTCGAGGGAGCGCACCTTTTTGTAGCGCTTGTCCGCCCACGTGGTAACGATGACCTCAGAGCCGTTGCGGAAGCGGATATACGGGGAGGCGCGCGACACAGTGTAGTCGCGCCCCTCCTTCAAAGACCCTTCGAGATGCTCGAGCACCTTCGTGAAGATCGTCTTTTTGAGGTCCGGGAGTGCCTTGCGGCCGAGCAGGAGGCGCGCGCGCGGGAACTCGAGGCAATGCCGGATGCCCAGGTGCGCCATGAGCACGGACTTGGCGGAGCCTACAGCGCCCGACAGCAGTAGCTCGTGGACGCCGAGCCCATAGTCGTACTGGCACAGGACGTCGTCGACCACCTGGTCCTGATACGGGATGACGCTCGGGTCGAACGCCGAGAAGGTCGGCGTGCTCGACGCGAGTTGGAGCGCCAGTGTCATCAGCAAGGCCCACATGGGTTAGCTCGCGCGCTTCGACTTGGGGACGTACTGGAGGACGATAGGCGTATCGCCGCCGCCGGCCGCGGGGTCCGTGCGTTCCTTGCGTCCCCAACGTTCGGGGAACTTCCGCTCGAGGCGCCACGCCGCGGCTTGCCACACGCCGTCCTGGGCCGCCTTGTTGATGCGGGCGACGTCAGCCATCTCGGATTCGGCGGCCGCCTTTTCTACTGCGTCGGAAAACTCGCGGTAGGGGCCTGCCTTTTGGGCGGCGCCCCGCTTGAGCCAGTCGTAGAACGTGCTCTTGTTGATACCCGCTGCTGCGGCCGCGGTCTCGACGTAGCCGCCCGCGCGTATGAACGCGACGATCTTGGTCTGCAGCTCGGGCGTGAGCTTCGTGGGGGCGCCGCCTTTAGCCATTGCCGACCTCCTTCGTGGGGAGGTGGAGCGCCGGGGTCGGAGTTACACCGCCCTCTCCCGTCTGGTGGACGGGCGCAACGTTCGCTTTGCTTCCGGCGCGCTTTGGGTATGGCTGTGCGAGCTTCGCGCAGAACGCCCGCATCGAATCGTCGAGGGGCATCAGGTATCGATGCTTGCCCTGTTTGACGGTCCACGTCATCCGCGAACGTACGGAAGGGTCGCGTTTGACCATCTCGGATATCGTCCGCGGGTGGATCACCTTGCCGTTCAGGACGCCGAACTTGGCGGCGTCAGACCGGCCGGCATAGATCCAATTCGTCGCTTGGTAGATGCCTCCGTGGTGCCCCTCGTTCGTGTCTGCGAACGAAACGACGATGCGTAGGCCAGGGCAGAACTTCCGGAGCATCTTGAGCGATATGGCCATCATGCGGGACACCGGCGCTTTGTGCGGCGCAAGGGCGACGCGGACGAGCTCGGCGACTTGGTTGATCGCGAGGCCGTAGGGCCGGCACAACATCGGCGTGGCGCCGAGGCCGTACATGATCGCGCCGATGAACCGTTCGTCTTCCCATGCCCCGACGCGCACGAGCTTCCCGGACGGCATGCACCGCGAATAGTGCCAATGCTCCACTGCATACTTCGCGGCGTCGTGGCCGCACCAGTCAAGGCGTAAAGCCATGGCCGCATTCCGGACACGTGACCTTCGCCTTTTCGTCCAGCTTGCCCTGGTCGGCGCCATCGGTCGGCGAGAAGTCCGGCCCGAGCATGATGTTGGCCATCTCCTCCGGGTCAAAGCCGAGGAGTTTCATGTCGAACTCGGCGGCCTGGAGGTCTTGTAGCTCGAGCGCGAGCATCGGTTCGTCCCAACCGGCGTTCAGCGCCAACCGGTTGTCGGCGATCACGTACGCCTTGCGCTGCGTCTCGGTGAGGTGCCCGAGGCGAACGCAAGGGACGAAGACGTCGTTGTCTACAACTCGAAGTCCCGGAATTGGCAAGCGTCGGACACCATCCTCATCCTTGAAGCCGGAAGTAATCTGCTTCATGGTCAGGCGTCCGACGGCAAGAGCCCGGCCGTGGCCGGCAACAATGCCGTTGTCAGGGTCGATCAATGCCGGGTTGGTGAACCCGAACTCCAAGATCGAGGACGCGATCTGCGCCACCTGGGCGTCGTCGTGCGTGCGCGAGTTGCGCGCATACGGCAGCAGGTCCGCGAGCGGCAGGTACTCGACGCGCAAGGTGGTGTCAGCCAAGCCGCGCCGCCTTCCGCCGGTTCTCGGCGTGCTCCAGCGCGGCGTGGTACGCCATCGCGAACTCGGGGAAGCGCTCGCGCCAGTTGCGGACCGTCTGGTCGCTGACGCCTACAGCGCGGGCGGCCTTGGCGGTTGAGAACCCGAGCCGCACGTGCTCGAGCAGGCGCTCGGCCGTGGTGGCGGAGAACGTCGAAGGGCGTCCACGGCCGCGCTTGGCGCACGCCGGCGCTTGGCCTTCTGAGGGCGGTGTCGTCGTGTTCAAACTTTGGCCTTCCTAGCCATCCCGCAAGCTCATCCTGAGCAGCGCCGCGCGGTGCGGAAACTCGACGTCAAGTGTCAGGTTTTGGATTCAGGGGAGTTCTGACTATTTTTTACTCGGTCCCGAGCGCTGTGTCTCTAGGATTCCGACGCGGCGGTCGATCGCCTTGAGCTGCTCGGCGACGACGACGACGGCCATGCGGAGCTCGTTCGTCTCTTTCGCGGCGGCGGCGTCGCGGTGCGCCATGTCCCTGCCAAGCTGCTCGATGGACGCGGCGACCTTGCTGTCGAGTTTCTCAGCGGCGTCGGTGACGCTCGCGTGTGAGCCGAGGGTGTCGACGCCGGCGACGCCCAGGGCGAGGACCGCAACGAGCTGAGCGAAGAGCGTGTGCCCGGTCGCCTTAGGGGTGTCGGACACGCGCGCGCCTCACGGATGCAACGCCCCGCGCGGCGCGGGGGGCGTCGAATTTTTTCGCTGATCGTGATTGAGGATTGTCTCACTCACCAGTTTAGGTGGCGGGCGAGTGCGTGCGCAATTCCGCGTCGCGGTCGATGACGGTGGGTGACATGGAAAAATTCGGACACGCCGCCAGCGCGCTCACGTGCGGGGCCAAATCGGGGCCATGCAGGGTGGAACTGCATGTTTGTCGGTGACGCTCGGTGATACTGCGGCGAAGGCGTGAAAGCATTGGGGGACGCAGGAAAGCGGGCGATCTCACCTCCGAAATTCGGAGGCTCAGTTACGGGTTCAAATCCGGTCTACGGCTCCAGAATTGTGTCGCGATTCTGGACTGTTACGAGAGGCCTGCTCGGGCCGGGGCCAAATCGGGGCCGGGCGTTCGAACGAGGGCGTTGGCGGCGTCGGCGAGGTAACCGGGCGCGAGGTGCGCGTAGCGCTCCGTCTGCTTGATCGACTCGTGCCGCATGAGCCGTTGCACCGTGTACAGCGTCACGCCGGCCATGACGAGGCACGACGCGAACGTGTGGCGGAGGTCGTGGAACCGGATCGGCCGGGCGCCGACCCGCAGGCACAGCTCGCGGAGGCGCCGCGACGCGTGCAGGAGGGACGTGTGCGGGAACACCCGAGCCGTCGGCGCCATGAGCTGGCGGTCCTTGAGCGCTTCGAACACCACGTCGTTCATCGGGACCCACGCCACGAGCCGGTTCTTGGTCCGCTCGTGCCGCGCGCGGGACTTGAAGCAGTAGCCGGCGCTCACCTCTATCTGCCGCCGCTCGAAGTCGAGCTGGTGCCGCTGCAGGCCTTCGAGCTCCGACCGGCGGAGGCCAGTGTGGCTTGCGACGAGCACCACCTCAGCGAAGCGCGCGTCCTCCTGGCGGGCGAACCGCAGAAAGTGGTCGCGCTCGTCCGGCTTCCAGTACGCGAACGGTTGTTCGCTCCCGGGGAACGGCTTCACGCCCTTGAACGGGTTCGCGGCGAGGATCTCCCACTCGACCGCGGTCTCGAGGATGCGTTTGGCGAGCCCCAGGACGTTGTTCGCGGTCTTTGGCCGGATCTTCTCGGCGGCGAGCCGCAGCGACAGCGCCTGCCGCATGTCGACTAGGTGCTTCCGCCGAAGGTCGCCGACGAGGACGCGGCCGAACGCCGGGTTGAGGTACCCGGCTATCACGCGCCCGTCCTCCACGAGCTGGCTCGGCGCTTTCTCGACCTTGCAGTACCGCTCGAGCCACTGCTCGGCGAACACCTCGAACGCGAGCTTGGCCTCCGGCGCCACCTCGCGCGCCGCGACCACCTCGGCCGCCATGATCCGCCCGAGCCGCAGCTCCGCCTCGAACCGCTCGGCCTGCGCCTTGTTCGGGAAGTTCTCGGAGATGCGGACGCGGCGTCCGTCGATTCGCGCGCGCTTTCGCACGCGCCATGTTCCGTCTGAGGTCTTGTGTGCCATCCGTTTACTCCTTTGGGTGGCGCCTTTGACCGCAGATCACCGTGTCGTCTTCGATCGGCCGGATGAGCGCGTCGGCGTCGCTTTGCCAGAACCGCAGGTCGCGGTTCAGCAGGCGGCCGCACGGCTTGAGCACGCCCTTGAGCACCCAATTGCGGACGGTGCCGGGCGTGACGCCGAGCCGCTCGGCAACCTGCTTGGTCGAGAGCCGACGATCCTCGGGCCGATCGGTTATGCGGTTTTCAATGAGCCCGCTTCCGCGAGCGGCATCATTTACCATCATCTAGTTGCTTTCAATCGCTGTTTTGTCGAGGTTTTCGAATAGGGGCTGGTTGCCCTGCTTGACGAGCCGCTGCCAGCGCTTGAGGCCGATGAGGCCGAGCACCTTGTCGAGGCACCGCGGGCCGTACCCGGCCCGCCGCGCGGACTCGGTGCGGAGCCGACGGCGGCAGCGCTTGCAGCGGTCGGCGAGCTTCATTCCGCGTCCTCTGTGTCATCATCGAACAACGGTCGTTGCGCGAGCGAGGTAGGTGCACGGCTCTCGCGCGCGGCGCTACGGGTTCGCGCAATGCTGATCAGCTGGTCCCGAAACGGAATCGGCGTTGCAGCGCGCTGACGTTTCGAAAGCCGTTGGCAGATCCCTGTTCTGGTAAGTCGCGCTCGCTCGGCGCGGGAGTGACACCCTTGCTCGAGTCGCATTCGCTTTCCGCTCGATCCCCACTTGAGGGCCGGCAGTGCCACGCCGCAGGCGTAAAGCCATGTCGCCTTCCGCGCTCGGTGTCCGTAATGCCCTTGCTCAACACAGCACGTCCAGCCGCCGAAGTCGTCAGCCTGGACCCAGCCGCCTTCCTTGGGCGGCGTCGACAAGCCGAACGCGCGCCATGCGTGGCTCGCCTCCGGATGTTCTAAGACGCCTCCCCAGTTGCGCACCGCCATGAGTGCGGCCGCAAAGCACCCACCGTCATTGCCAAGCGCCTTCGCCTTCGGCGTGCGGGCGAGCATCGGTCCGCCGGACCAGTAGCGGCCCCAGCGCTCGCAAGGTGGATGCGCGACGACAGGGTGCGGCCCGGCATAAAGGCGTGCGTCGCGCGCGGCGTCCCATGGGTCCACTCCGGGGAGGCCAAAGTATACGCCGTCGGATTCGACGAACAACGCTGCGACCTGGCGATTCATCCCGCCCGCGCCTCGCGGAACGCCCGCCGCAGCTGCACCCTCGCTACGTTGAGCTCGCGGGCGATGTAGCGCGTCCACGCCTTCTCAACCGCCCGATGCGACGTGCCGAGCGCGCGCGCGATGCGCGGCAGTTTGCCGATGGGCGGCATCGTGTGGCCGCGCTCCCAGTTGCTCACGAATTGGCCGCAGGTGTACCCGAGCTGCGCCGCCAGCTGCCCCTGTGTCAAGCCCGCGCGCTCGCGCATGCGCTTCATGAACGCGCCGAACTCGGCGCGCGGCTCGAGCGTATGTACCGTCATTTCTTTCCCTCCAGGTGGTCGAGCGCCTGGAACAAGTCCTCCCAGGCGTGTGGGTTGTTCGAAACGCCCTGCGTCGCGTTCGTGCGCAGGCGGCGTGCCGCGAGCGCGAGCTTGTGCAGGTCTAGGATCGTCCGCGTGAACGACTGCGGTTGGAACGGCGGCCGGCAAGCGAGGAGCGCCGCGTAGGCGTCGAGCGAGATCTCGATCAGAGTCGTAGTCGTCGCCGTCATCCTGCATCCCCCGGTTTGTCGGTCACGATGCACCCGGGCACGGCGAGGTTGACCGCCGCGATGAAGATGGTCAGGAAATTCGAAATCGCTTCCGACGGCCGGTCGTGGAACCCGCATGCGGCGCCCGCGACGTGCGCCAGCGTCGTCACGCATAGGTCCTTGTCGTCGCCGAACGGTCGCATCGCGCCGACGACGAGCGATATGGCGTCGCCGCAGTCGATGACCTTCCCCCTTGAGGCGTCGATCATTGGGTGGCCTCCTGCGTTGCGCGGACGACGGTGCGCGGGCGGCGGGGCTCGCGCCGGTTCCAGACCGCGAGCGCCCGCCCGGGATCGGAGTACGGCAGTGTGCGCAGCCCGCAAGCGTCGCACGTCAAACCGAGAAGGCGCGGCGTGTCGCCCTCGGCGTACGCGGTAACGATGCGGCATTGACAGCATGGACATGGCTTCGGTCGCTCGGTCATTGGGGCCTCCCTGGCTCCGGCAAACGTTTAGCGATCTCTCCCAGCATCGCAGACACACCCATGAGGTTCATGTTCAGCAGCTCGAGCTCGCGAGCGACGGGGTCTACGCCCCGCGCCATGAGCTTGTGCGCGTACTCAGGAATCGCGAGCGCGAGCGCCTTCAGGCGCCGGTCGATTTCGTCGTTCGTCACAGAACCGTCCCGTTTGGCGCGCGGATGACGCGCAGCAGGCGCCTGTCGCGCTTGCGCGGCGGCGGCGGGTCGGCCGCTTGCACGTGGTACAGCCGGCCGCGGTCGAACACCGGCGTGCCGAGCTCGGCGGCCTGGCGCATCTCCCAACGCGCGGCGCGAAAGCCGATCACTAGCGATCCGAAGCCGACCGCGACGAGAACGATGAGGAGCGTGAAGAGTTGCACTGTCATGCTGGTGCCTCCCCACTGGCACGGTGAAGGTTCCAGATATCCTCAAGCGATTCGGCCACAAGGAGTCGATAGTCCTCGCGCGCAAGGCCCGTGAGGTAGATCTCTGCACCGATGCCAAGCTGGCGCGCGCGAGCAGACGCGGACCGAGCCATCGTCACTTGGCGCATGTTGATCCATGCGTCGCGCCGCTCAAGAGTCGCCCTGCTCGATTCAAGCAACTCTAGCGGCTCGATGCATCTTGCGTTCGCGACGAAGTTCGCAAGGTCGACTTTGTAGCGCCTTTGGGGCAAGCGCTCGTGCTCAACGATTTCCAGCGTTTGAACTCGAACGAACTTCACGCCTTCCTCCCGGATAAAGTCGATCACGCTGTCCCTCCAATTGTTCGCCGCTGCGGGTCAGCGGTCGCAGGCGGCGTCGGGGGGCGCAGATCTGCTGCCGTCAGACCGCGGGCCTCAGCCTCCCCTACGATCGCGTCGCGAAGCTGAGCCATGAACGCAGTCTCGTTCGGGCGGTGATAGACGCGTGCGTATTGCTTCCCGAAGTGCTCCCACGTGTGCCACTTGACCGCGATGAGCTGGAGGCCGAGTTCGCCTAGCTCGGCCTTCGCGCCGGCTTCGTCCGCGCCTCTGATTCGAGCTGCAGCCGCCCTCGCCGCGAGGAGGCTCGCGGCGCGCTTGAGCGCGGCTCGGGCGTTGCGGGGGCTGAGCTGCTCCTCCGCTGCCTGTGAAGGGCCGCCGTCTCCTATCGGCCAGTCGCCGCGGGGGGGCTTAGGGGGGAGAACGGTTAAGGCAGAGGAATAGGTAAAGGAACAGGAAGAGGGTTCGTTTGGAGTTGCGCTTGAAGCTCGCTCCGAGTTCGCTCCAGGTTGAGCTTGGAGTTCAGCTTGGAGTTCGTTCTCCTGGTCGCGGACGTCCTCGTCCCCCGCGACGAACGGCGCCGCTGCCTGGGCCGCGATGCGTTCGTCGCGCTTCGCGGCGCGGACCTTCCCGCTCGCTTTGCCAGCCCTGCTGGCTCGCTGCTTGAAGGTCTCGATGCGTTCGAGTTCTGTGGGGTTACCAACGATATAATAGCTGCCGTCGCCCCGGTCCTCCAAGATGTGAATGTGGTCGGACTCGTCGTCGTCGTCGTCGTTCGCTCGCCGTTGGCAGCACAGCGCGAGGAACTGCTGCCCGTCACGCTCCTCTACGCATGCCCACTCGAGGATGAGGCGACGCTTTGCAACGCTCTTGCCACGGTTTTCCTGCGCCTTGGCGTAGAGACACGCGAGGCGTCCGATGGCGAGCCCTCGGGGCCATCCGAGTTCGGCATCGATTATCTCGGCGCGGGCAAAAACCCCGTCGCGTAGCAATGCCCTCATAGGGTCCCTCCGCGGCGCACGAAATCGTTGCGGATATCGATACATTCGCTACACAGCACCGCGCGTAGCGGCTGCGGGTGCGTGCCGTTTCGCTGCATCCGGCGCGTGGTCACTAGATCAGAGTGCAGGCTCACGCCGGCGGCCTCGTTCTGACCGCAGCATGAGCACTTGGGCTGCGACGGCGCAGTCGTCACGATTCGCGGTTGTCGTTGGTGCTCAACGTTCACCGAATGTTGCTTCCTTTCGTCGGCAATGCTCCGCCAAGCCGGCATGCGCGAAGGCATCCGGGACACGGGGCGCAAAAGAGGGAGCTCCCTCGACCGTCGAGGGCAGGCTCGTAGCGTTGCCACACGGTTTCGAGTTCAGCGCACCTTGGTGGGGCCGAGGGAGCTCTTCGACGCAGCGCGCGCGAGGCGGCTGTAATCGATAGGGGAGAAACGTGCGCTTTTGGAAACCTTGTGGCGCCGCGATTTCTACGCGACGCTGGTTCCACAGGCAAGACGCAAATAGGCGTAACGATTGAGTGTTTAGTAACGCTGCGCTGTTTAGCTGCGGGGGAAGGGCGCGAGCTGTTTGGCAAAAGGCGCGACTAAACCACAATCGGTTGAGACAAAGATGTCGGTCCTGGCCGCGCGCGTAACGCGGCGCTCTTGGCGACGACCGCAGGAAGGGAAGGGAGAGGGGGGGCGCCTTTTGGACGAGCGGAGGCCGCTCAGCGGTCGCTGACGTGTGGAATTGAGGTCTGATGGTTGCTCCCCCTCCGGGCAAGAAGGGGAAGCAGGGAAACAACGGAATTGGCTGCGCGGAGATTTACGCGACGTCGCGTGCGCCGTCAAGTCAGTGTGCAGTCGCCGGCGAGCCCAACTCCTTCGTGCATTGAGTCAGCTCGTCGGTGCGGAGTTTCGACACGTCCCGCAACGACTGCGTGTTCTCGTCATCCCACATCATTTTCATCACGACTCCGGGCACCACGTAGAGCGCGTATCCCACGCCGACGGCGACGTACTTCGCTCGGAAGTTGTCGTCATGGGCTCGGGCTGCGGCACTAATTTTCGCCTGCGCGGCGAGCTCGCATTTGTCCTGGGCCGTCTCGACGCGCTTGCAACGAATGTGGCCGACGTCCTCAGCGTTCTTGTTGCGGCCCGTCACGGTAAAGCCTTCGTACGCTTCGCCGGTTCGGGCACAGACTTCGCGCGGGTCGTTGTCGATTTCTGACAGGTGAAGGCATCCGGTCAAACAAGAGGCGAAAATGAGGAAAAAAGTGCGCACGCGACCCCTCCCGAAATCAGGTTCGTCGCTTCTGTCGGCCACCGCGCGCGCGGCTTTGAGCTTAAATCGCCGTTACCGCTTTCGGCGGGAAATCCGGACGGTGCCTTCGTAACCGAGCGTCTCGACCAGGGCCTTAACGGCGTCCTCTACCCGATCCACCGGCGGACGCGGGGGAGGTGTAGTGGCGTCCTCCTCGACGAAGAGTTCGGCGACAGGGACGTCGAAAATCTCGGCGATGCGACCGAGCGTGCGCAGGTCGGGGCCGCTCAATCCGTTGAGCCAATGGCTAACAGCGCCCCTGGTCTTTAGCCCCAGTCGGCGAGCGAGTTCGGCGGCCGTCATACCCTGCTTGCCCATCAGGATTCTGAGGTTCCGCACGAAAATGTCGTGCGAGTCAGCCAATTCGTCAGTCCACGCTATGCCCGCTGCGGGTCTACAGGCTGCGGATCGGCTAGTCATGCGGATTCTTTGACCTTTTGGATAATGAAATTATCCGTTTGAATTTATTTATACAACGCGTTAAACGTCCCCTCGTTACGGATACGTGTCTCGGCAGCATGGGCAAGTGCGCTGGGGGCAGGAAAGCAGCGGAAGGGGCAAGCGCTGGCAGGCGCGACGATTTG
>Ga0208916_10000099_pt1 | contig 39037 bp, 42 predicted proteins | sample DEB19_08_DNA_5_FD_184523 | JGI IMG/M metagenome (GOLD analysis project Ga0208916, IMG submission 184523) | Aqueous microbial communities from the Delaware River and Bay under freshwater to marine salinity gradient to study organic matter... | ecosystem: Environmental > Aquatic > Marine >... | reverse complement strand
GCTGGTCTCCGGTGGCACCAACAGCAACCGCCCATCTACCAACGCTGACCTGAACGAGACTTCTCTTGAGAATGCCGTTATCCAGATCGCCGCTTGGACAGACGAGCGTGGCCTGCTGATTGCCGCCAAGCCCCGCAAGCTGATTGTTCCGCCTGCTCTGATGTTCGTTGCTACCCGTCTGTTGGAAACCAGCCTGCGCGTTGGCACTACCGACAACGATATCAACGCACTGAAGAACAACGGTTCGATCCCCGAGGGTTACACCGTGAACCACTTCTTGACCGACAGCAACGGCTGGTATTTGACCACCGACGTTCCTAACGGCTTGAAGCACTTTGAGCGCACACCGCTGACTAACAGCATGGACGGCGACTTTGATACCGGCAACGTCCGTTACAAGGCTCGTGAGCGTTACAGCTTCGGCTGGTCTGACCCACTGGGTGTCTTCGGATCCCCCGGTACGTCCTAATCGGATCCAGTAAGGTAGAGGTGACTGGCCTGCCACTAGGGCTCCTTCGGGAGCCCTTTTTATTGTATGATTGCAGTTCCAACACGCATGGGGATTGGTCTCGGCATTTTGCTGTGATCGACGGAGCCGCTAGAAAAGGCCAGTCTTCAGTCGTGTTGGTGGTTGTCCGGCGGGTTAGCGCCGCCGTATTGAAGTTCCTATAAATCGGTAAATCAGTAGTTAAGGCCCCACTGCTTTATGTGAGCAGCCACCAACAACTATTTCTTGCACAAGCCCAAAAACCGTGATATATTGGCCCCAATCCGGGGTTTTCCGGTGCATCAAACAGTCCCGGCTGACGACATACAGATTGATGCACTTTACTTGTATGTAAGGAATATTAATCATGGGATTCGCAACTCACCTAGGCCCTTGGCTGCTCGGCACCGTTAAAAACACCACCGGTACAACCGCTGGCACGATCCGCAATATGGGCGCAACTACTGTTGCTCAAACTTATACGGCCCCTGCTTCGGTTATTTTGGCAAGCCCTACAGCACAACAGATGTTTGTGCTGCCTGCTGGCGCTAAGATTCTTCGCTTTGGCCTAGAAGTTAATGTTGCCCTGACTGGCGCGTCTAACTGCGGCGTTACCATCGGTAGCAGCGGCACTGCCAACTTGTACATGGCTACGGTCAACACTGGCACTTCAGCGGTTCAGACTTCTCCAGCCACGATTGCAGCGGCTACTTCAGGTGTTTATGACAGCATTGGCACAACTGATGCGATTATCTTTGGTACGTTTACCGCAGCTACTGCTGACGCTACTGCCGGTACGATTACTGTCACTGTTGAGTACATCGTTCGTGACTCTGACGGTTCAGCTAACCCAACCGCCACTCAGCAGTAATTAATCTCGGGGGCTCCGGCCCCTGTTTTATAGGAGATTAGTTATGCAACAGACAGACGTTAAAAGCGCACACCTTAGTGCTGCGGGTTCTTACTATGTTGGGCGAACACGCCTTAAAGGTTTTGTTGTAGCCCAAAAAGCTTCTACAGCAGTCACGTTTGAAATCAGAAACGGTAGTGCTACTGGGGACATTTTGTACACAATGGATTTAACAAGCCTTGCACAGGCTACTACTTTCAGTGTGACAATCCCCGGTGAGGGTATTTTGGCTTCTACTGGGTTGTATCTCACACTCAGCGTTGGCACTATTACCGGTATTACGGTGTTTTATGGCTAAGTCACCCGCATGGACACGCAAAGAAGGCAAGAATCCCAATGGTGGCCTGAACGCCAAGGGGCGCGCCTCGGCCAAAAAGCAAGGTATGAATTTGAAACCTCCCCAGCCGGAAGGCGGCAGCAGGCGCGACTCTTTTTGCGCCCGTATGGAAGGTATGAAGAAGAAGTTGACAAGCGAGAAGACGGCAAAAGACCCGAATTCCCGTATAAACAAGAGCCTCAAGGCTTGGAATTGCTGAGATAGGAGTTAAAAATGGCCCGTATGACACCTGCCCCAATGCCTGCACGACGAATGCCAATGCCAATGCCACGGCCTAGGACTGGCGACAGTATGCCAGCAGGGTCTCTTAGCCCAAGAGGCGCAGTAACCGGCGGCGGTAGGCCAGCCCCTATGCCAGAACGGCCAATGCCTACGCCGCCAATGCCAGAACGGCCAATGCCTACGCCGCCAATGCCAGAACGGCCAATGCCAGAGCCACAGCGGCCAATGCCATCAACATCGGTACCGCCAATGCCATCAACATCGGTACCGCCAATGCCAGCGCCCCAAGTAATGCCGACGCCGCAACCAGCTCCAATGGGTGCAGCACAAGCAGCTCCAATGGGTGCACAAGCAGCTCCTAACCCTATGACTATGAAACGCGGCGGTCGGGTTAAGAAAATGGCTTCCGGCGGCATGACTTCTAAAGTATCCAGTGCATCTAAGCGCGGTGACGGGATTGCCCAGCGCGGTAAGACAAAAGGACGGTATATATGACCGAACAGCATGACGCCATGAAAGATGTCCTTGACCTGCTGGCCATATTTTCAACCATTGGCTCATTTTTGGAAGTGATTTCACCCGTGTTTGGACTTATTGGTGCGGTCGTTGGCGTGATGCGCATCGTTGAGATGGCCACGGGTAAATCCTTTGCTGAAGCCGTAGGCTGGAAGAAAGCTGACAATGCCGTCGACAAGTAAGAAACAACACAATTTCATGGAAGCGATAGCTCACTCGCCATCGTTTGCCAAGAAAGTAGGAATCCCGCAGTCTGTGGGCAAAGATTTTTCAACTGCGGACAAGGGCCGCAAATTCTCTAAAGGTGGTGATACTATGGCTACAAAAGGCGTTAACCCATTTGCTAAGTTCGAGAAGTCCAGCAAAGACAAAATGATGGACAAGAAGGCGATGGGCATGAAAAAAGGCGGCATGAAGAAGATGGCTGCTGGCGGTTCCGCATCTTCCCGCGCTGACGGTGTTGCTTCTAAAGGCAAGACCAAGGGCACGTTTGTGAAGATGAACAAGGGCGGCATGTCCTGCTAAGGATTTATCATGACTTCAAAAGCTAGGCAGTTGGCAGATAAAGTGGAAACGGAGCGTACTGCACCGTTGACCAGTAAGCTAAGTAAGCCTGACGCCAACCCGATGTTAATCCCCGCATTGTTAGCGGACACAGTTCGTTCCAAAGCTCTGGGGGTTAAAGACCGGTCTTCGGAAGAAATGGATGAGCTAACCCGCGAAATAAAACGGGGCAGTAAAGATATGAAAAAAGGCGGCAAAGTATCCAGTGCTTCCAGTCGTGCCGATGGTATTGCTCAACGGGGTAAAACCCGTGGAAAGATGTGCTAGATTATGATTGCCAGCCGGGGTATGGGCGATATTTCCCCGTCCAAAATGCCAAAGGGCAAGAAGACTGCCCGGCGGGACGACACCGACTTCACGCAATATGCTGGAGGCGGTAAGGTAAATGCTGCGGGCAATTACACAAAGCCCAGTCTTCGCAAGAAGATTGTGTCGCAAGTAAAAGCCGCAGCCACCCAAGGCACCGGCGCAGGTCAATGGTCAGCACGTAAGGCGCAGCTTGTAGCCAAGAAGTACAAAGCAGCAGGAGGAGGCTATCGTGATTGAATATGCAGGACATACGGACGATTGCGCCGTTAGAGAAGATGGGCCATGCACTTGTGGCACGGAAGAAGTTCTTGAAGAGCTGGCCCTCGAAGAAGCAGGTTTAACCGCTGAAGATTTTGAATGAAAGCTCCGCAGCAATCGCTTAAAGATTGGGGTGACCAGAAATGGCGCACCAAATCTGGCAAACCGTCTAGCAAGACGGGGGAGCGATACCTTCCGGAAAACGCTATTAAGTCTTTGTCCCCAGCGGAGTACGCAGCTACTACCAAAGCCAAACGTGCAGGCAAAGCGGCAGGTAAACAGTTTGTGGCCCAGCCCAAGGGCATAGCAAAGAAAACAGCGAGGTTTCGATAATGGCTGAAAAGTGGATTCAAAACGCAGTTAAAAAGCCCGGTGCCCTGCGTTCCGCGCTTGGCGCTAAAAAGGGTGAGCCCATCCCTGCCAAGAAACTGGCAGCCGCAGCTAAGAAGCCCGGCAAGATGGGGCAACGCGCCCGTCTGGCACAGACCCTTAAAGGGATGAAGTGATATGGCAATCTCCGGCGCAGCGACGTTTAACCTAGACCTCACCGAACTGGTGGAGGAGGCTTTCGAACGCGCTGGTTCGGAGATGCGCACGGGCTATGACCTGCGTACGGCCCGCAGGTCTTTGAATCTTCTGTTTGCTGACTGGGCCAATCGCGGCATCAACATGTGGACGTTTGAGCAGGGCACCATTAACTTGGTACCGGGGCAGAACAACTACCCGCTGCCGTCTGACACAGTGGACTTGCTAGAGCACGTTATCCGTACGGGCGCAGGCAGTTCTTCTACGCAAGCCGACTTGACAATCACACGCATCAGCGTCTCCACCTACGCTACGATCCCCAACAAGCTCCAGCAAGCCCGGCCAATTCAGGTCTGGATTCAGCGCTTAAATGGCCAGACGTCGGCTGTGGGCACCACACTCAGCACCACAATTACTTCGACGGACACGACCATTGTGGTCGCCTCCGCCGTGGGGCTCCCCGCTACTGGGTTCATCCTGATCGGGACTGAAACCATTGGGTATGGGTACATATCAGGGAATACCCTATATAACTGCACCCGTGGCCAGAACAACACAACCGCTGCCGCCCACACCGCTGGGGACAGTGTGTACGTACAGAATCTTCCGTCCATCACCGTCTGGCCAACGCCGGACAATTCCACAACATACCAGTTTGTCTACTGGCGCATGCGCCGTATTGATGATGCTGGCGGCGGTGTGAACACGATGGACGTGCCGTTCCGCTTCTTGCCTTGCATGGTTGCCGGGCTGGCGTACTATTTGGCGCTAAAGGTTCCCAATGGAGCCCAACGTCTGGAGATTCTTAAAGCTCAGTATGACGAGGCGTGGGAGTACGCAGCGACCGAAGACCGCGAGAAAGCCGCAGACCGGTTTGTGCCGCGCCAGTATTTCATAGGAAGCGGGTCGTGAGATGGGCAATAGGTTCTCATCTGGCAAAAATAGTATCGCCATGTGCGATAGGTGCGGTGCTCGGTTCAAATTAACTGAGCTACGCAAAGAAGTAAAGAAGACAAAGACGTACAATTTGCTGGTGTGCGGCTCTTGCTGGGATCCTGACCAGCCGCAGTTGCAGTTAGGTATGTACCCAGTGGATGACCCGCAAGCTGTGCGCAACCCGCGTAATGACACTACGTACGTAACGGCAGGCGTTAATAGTGCTGGGAGCCTTACAGGCGGGTCAAGGGATGTTCAGTGGGGGTGGGCACCGGTAGGCGGGGCCAGTTCTTTTGATGCAGTTCTTACGCCAAACTACTTGGTAGGAACGACAAGTGTTGGTACAGTTAGCATATCGGTTACATAGGAGTTAATCATGGACAAGAAACAAGTAAAGCAAATCGCGGACACCGAGGCCAAGAAAATGGTCAAGGGCCACGAAGGCCGCATGCACGCCAAAGGCATGAAAAAAGGCGGCCCAACCAGCGAAGACCGTATGCGCGTAGGTCGCAACCTGTCTCGCGCAGCTAACCAGAAAACGGGGTAATACCATGGCATACAGTATGAAAAGAGACGGCAAGGAAGTTGGCCCAGCTAGCGTTTACGCACCTCCACACACGATGGACGGCAAAGCCATGAAGATTTCCGGTAACCCCGGTAAGCCTTCGGAGTTGAGCAGCACCAACAACATGCGTATGAGTGTTGGTATGTACAACAACGGCCCTGACAAGCCAACCAAAACTGACGGCATCAAAGTCCGTGGCACTGGCGCGGCTACCAAAGGTCTGATGGCACGAGGCCCAATGGCATGAACTACGCTCAGCTTGTAGTTGCGATTTCCGATTACACGGAGAACACCTTTCAAACGGTGGATGTAAACCTGTTCATCACACAGGCAGAGCAGCGCATCTACAACTCGGTTCAGTTCCCCTCGTTGCGTAAAAACGTGACGGGCGCGCTTACGTCCGGCAATAAGTACTTGTCTTGCCCTGATGACTTTCTGTCGCCTTACTCGCTGGCCATTTACCCCGCTGGCGGGGGTGATTACATTTACTTGCTCAACAAAGACGTTAACTTCATGCGCGAAGCGTATCCCAACCCCACCTCCACGGGAACGCCTAAGTATTACGCGCTGTTTGGCCCGGCTGTTGCAAGCAGCACAATCTCCAACGAGTTGTCATTTATTCTCGGGCCTACCCCGGATGCAGCATATTCTGCTGAGCTGCACTATTACTACTACCCAGAGTCAATTACTTCTGCGGGTACTACGTGGTTGGGCGACAACTTTGATACCGTACTGCTGTACGGTTCTTTGGTCGAGGCGTACACCTACATGAAGGGTGAGCAGGACATGATGCAGTTGTACAACCAGAAGTTCATGGAAGCACTTGCACTTGCCAAGCGTCTGGGAGACGGACTTGAGAGGTCTGACAGCTACAGAAGCGGTCAGTATCGCGCACCGCCTTTGCCCCAAAATAACGGTGTAGCATAATGAGCATAGTCCAGACCCAGACCACCAGCTTCAAGAAGGAGCTGTACCAAGGCATCCACGATCTGTCCACGGATACGATCTACATTGCCTTGTACACGGCTGCGGCTGATTTGAACGCCGCGACTACGGCGTACTCAGTTTCTTTGGCTGGGCAGGTGTCTGCTACAGGATACACGGCGGGCGGAAAAATAATGACTGGCGTTGCTATCAACACAGATGGGTACACGGCCTACGTCAATTGGAGTAATGTGTCTTGGACGGCAGCTTTGACTGCTCGGTGTGCGCTGATGTACAACGTATCCAAGGGCAACAAGTCGATCGCGGTGCTGGACTTTGGTTCGGACAAGACTTCGACGACTACGTTTACGATCACAATGCCAGCCAATACGTCAACTACGGCCCTTATCAGGAGTTCAAATTGACATGGCTACGTGGACTCCCATTGACACATCGACAACGCAACCGTCGTATGACTTTAACCCATTTGCAAATTTTGCTTATGCGGAAGGCTGCTTTGCTGATGGAATTATTTACCCGGACTGGGGTCTTATTAACACAACGCAGTCATCTAATTGGGGTGTAATAACAACTGAAACAGCTAGCAGTAACTACGACTTTAACCCGTTTGCAAACTTTGCTTACGCTGAAGGTACTTTTGCTGATGGGGTTGTTTATGCCACTTGGAATTTAATTCCTACAAGCTAATTAACGAGGATACTATGGCACTCAAACTTGGGGATAGAGTAAGGGAATTAACCCAGACGACTGGGACGGGTAGCATTACTCTTGGTGGTGCCGTGTCTGGCTTTGTCCCGTTCTCTTCGGTATTGAGTAACGCGGATACTACCTTTTACGCAATGATTGGTAGCAACCAATGGGAAGTTGGTGTTGGGACGTATGTGTCCTCATCTAATACGATTCAACGCACCACGGTTTTAGCATCGTCAAATAGCGGGTCGTTGGTTGATTTTGTATCTGGCACAAAAAACGTAATCCTCACCCAACCCGCAGAGCGTTCGGTTTATGTAGACGGCACCAATGTAGTGGCAGCTAATAGCGCTACGATACCCAACTCCCTGCTCGCAAACAGCACTATCACTATTAATGGTGTAACTATTGCACTAGGGGGCAGCTCTACCGCAGTCCCGCTACCAAATCCGTTATCCAACTGGACACTGGCTGGCACGACTCTGACGGACAACATAACGCAAGGCACTGTTGTAACAGCTAATTCAGCTTTTGATGCACTGCGAGTGACGCAATCTGGCGCAGGGAATGCGCTCGTAGTTGAAGATGCGTCTAACCCCGACGCATCGCCTTTTGTTGTTACCGCCAACGGGAGCCTTGTTGCTGGGTACACAAGTACCATTAATGCGGGTGGAGCAGTTAACCCCAAGCTGGAAGTCCTTGGTACAACACCTTCGTTAAGCACAATTGCAACCGGCATTTACAGCGCAGACACTACGCCATCAAGCTACTACTTGCTGAAATCCAGAAGTGCGGCGCTTGGAACCAACACAATTGTTCAGTCCGGCGACCAAATTGGTCAAGTTGTATTCTCTGGCGCTGATGGCACTACGTTTATCCCTGCGGCTTCTATCGTGGCGGAAGTCGATGCAACCCCCGGCACTTCTGATATGCCCGGTCGTTTGGTGTTTAAAACTACCGCAGACGGAGCAGCCACACCTACAACAGCAGTAACTATTGATAGCTCTCAATTGGTTGGCATCGGTGCGGCTCCTGTTGCAAGCAAAGGTACGTTTCAAGTTGGAACACTGAGCTACACGGATACAGGCGTAATTGCGGGCTTTGCTTCCAGCGTGGCAGGCTACAACCAGATTGCTTTGCAAAACACAAACGCAGGCGCAACGGCTTCAGTTAACTTTAACGTCTCTAACAACGCCGGTACTTCCACCACAAACTATGGTGAGTTCGGTATGAACTCGTCTGGTTTTACTGGGTCTGGATCATTTAGTCAGGCGGGCTACGTCTACTTGGCTGCTGCTTCGACAGACTTGGCTATTGGTACATACGGCTCAAACAGCATTCACTTCGTTGTGAACAGCGGTGCTACAGATGCTGCAACCATTGATACTTCAGGTAGACTGGGTATTGGCGCTACACCCTCTGCGGTTCTTACGCTCAAAGCCGGAACAGCTACAGCCAGCACAGCCCCGCTAAAGTTTACGTCCGGCACGGTGCTTACAACCGCAGAGGCTGGAGCAATTGAGTATGATGGCACGGCGTTTTACGCTGATTTCGCTGCGTCTACCCGCGCAACAATCGTTGCCCAGCAGGCTGTGGTACTTAACTCCACATACACGCTAACATCCCAAACAGCAGCACAAAAAATATTTAATAACACAACCAACGGAACAGTAACTCTGCCCGTCGGAACGTACTTCTTTGAGTGTTTTTATAGCCTGTCTTCCATGAGCTCAACCTCTGGCTCATTTGGTTTTGCACTTGCAGGAGCAGCTACATATACGCAACAGTGGCGGTCTGAGGCGCAAAAAGGCACCGCAACGCTAACAACGGCTACAGCGACTCAAACAACGTACAGCACAACGGCTAACACTACACTAGCAACTGCGTCTGTCAACACTGTTGGTTGGGCGTACATTTCTGGCGTTATTAACGTGACTGTGGCGGGCACAGTTATTCCACAAGTGTCGCTTGGCGTTGCTGCTGCCGCTGTTGTTGGTATTGGCTCCTACTTTAAAATCAGCGCAGTTAGCCCAACAAATAGCACTACCAACGTCACTATTGGCAACTGGTCATAAAGGGTAAAAAATGTCAATTATTTACACGTCCAATCTTGATCTTGCCAAACCCGTAACAGGAACGGAAGACGGTTTCTGGGGGGAAGACGTAAACAACGGCATCACATCCTATTTGGATATTGCTATTGCGGGGACGTTGGCTTTAACTTCTGCGTCTTTTACGGCTAACGCACTCACCTTGGCAAACACGCAGGGCAATAGTTCGGGAACCGGAATCACTGGAACAACTGCGCAGTACTATGTGCTTAAAGTAAGTTCGCTCGCTGCCAATGTAACTATCACAGCTCCCAGCACCAGCAAGTCTTACATTGTTGTAAACCTTGACCCAACGTATACAGTCACCCTAAAAGCCGTTGGACAGACAGGCGTTACGGTAGCGGTCTCAAAACAAGCCCTGTGCGTGTTTAACGGGACTGACTATGTTCAAGTCGGTGCTTCTGCTGGTGGCTCTACTAATCAAGTCCAATACAACAGCGCGGGTGCTTTGGCAGGGTCAGCCAATCTTACGTTTGACGGCACGACACTAGCAACAAGTGCACTCACATCCGCTACTCCCATAGGTGCAGCATCTGGTGGAACCGGAGTAGGAACAACGCTCTCTGGTGTGACTATTACTGGAACTGCGGGGCAGTTTGCGTGCACATCCGCATCAATCACTTTTGCCGCAGGGCAACCCGTAGTAATAAGCGGAACGTACGGCGGCACAGGGTCAATCACGGGGTACACAAACCCCACGACCTATTACATTATTGCCACCAACGGCTCTACGACATTTACGTTATCTGCAACGCTCGGCGGCGGGGCGATCACAACGACTGCCGGTACGCCTACTGGGTTAACATACACTGTACCGCCTGTAAACGGCGCGCTCCTTATTGGTAACGGCACGGGGTTTACCCGCGCTACACTTACGGCGGGTACAGGTATCACCCTCACTAATACTGCTGGGGGTATCACAGTCGCAGGCAGCGTACAAGGCCCGACCCTTGGCCTAGTACGGGCCGTTTCAATTAACTGCATTCTTCCATAAGGACACATCATGCCCGCAAATACCGCCCCCATATACTCAATCGTTGGCGCTACCGATTCAGTAGCGTCTAACAACTCTGGCCTAATCGTCGGCCCCACAGCCAACACCGCCCAAGACGGTAGCGGAACGCTCTACAAAGCGTTTACTGCGGGCACTAATGGTTCATATATACAGAAAATGCGTTTTCGCCCAGTAGGCTCTCCCGTTGCTACGGTATGCCGCGTGTTTATCTCGTCGTCAACGACTACCAGCGCCACGGCTACTTGGCTGTACGATGAGATCACATTGCCCGCCGTAACAGTATCCCAAACAGCAGCAACATCAGTTTATGAACTGCCGTTAAACTTTGCTATTGACCCAAGCTATTTGCTGTACGTCACGTTTGGAACATCTACTGGTTCAACTGGCACAGGCTATTCCATCGTCACTATCGCTGGAGACTATTAATGATTACTTGGTTTGCAATCACGTTTATTGATAATTCAACCGGGTATCAGAAAATGCAGGAGGGTAATTGCATTGGCGTATACCGCGCTGACGGTACTACGGTTTCCCCCGAAGAACACGTTGAGTACACTTGCACCGACATGAACGCGGACGCACCTTCTTGGGCCTAGTATGTATCCTTTCCCCATAGCCACTAAACAAAAGTGCAACGTCCAAGAGTTTTATTCTGATTCAACTTGGAATAAGCCTGCGGGCGTTAGCCATGTTTACATGCTATTAATTGGTGCAGGAGCCACTGGGACTGGCGCGCAAGGGGCCGGAAGTGGCGCTGTTACTGTTTGGTACGGGGCGGCTCAGCATATCCCAGACACTTTAAGAGTAGTCGTAGGACGCACCCCCGGCACCAATAACACATTAATTCAAGCATTTACTAATTCGGGCGTCACCACTCTTTTAACCGCTGTTTCGCCATTTGGGACTTCTGGGGGTAGCGCCGCTACTAACAATTATTTTTCTGTCTCCGGGCTGTTTACTGGCATTATTGGACAAGACGGCTCTGTTGGTACTGTTACACCTTCATCAGTTACGTTTCTTAGCGGGGGGTCTGGGACTGGAACTACCGGGGCCACCTCTAACTACAACTATAAAAACACTGGAAATGGGTACTTTCAATTACAGCCCATAATTGTTGGGACGGGCGCTGGGTCAGCAACCGGCAAGGGTGGCATAGGTTGCGGGGGCGGTCAAACAAGTGGAGCAGGTGGAGATGGTTTTGTTTTGATTGCAAGTTGGTAATATGTCATACCCAATAAATTACCCCACCCCGCAGGGCGCAAATGTCCAAATCTTTAACGCAAACGCTGTTAGCGGCGCTCGCTATCAAACGTGGACAAAACCACAAGGCGCGAATATGGTGTGGTTTACGCTTATCGGCGCTGGGGGTGGTGGTGGGGGTACTAATGGGTCTAGTGATTTTTATGGTGGGGGGTCTGGCGCAGTTACCAACTTAATGGTTCCTGCATTTTTAATACCAGATAGCTTGAGCATATTCGTTGGTAGTGGAGGAACAGGAGGCGTGGCTGGGGGAAATGTTGGAGGCTCAGGGACTGAAACGGCTATATACTTTTATGTAGACGCATACGGCTCGCTGCTTTTATCTGCGTATAGCGGGGATGGAGGTAGCATTACAGGTGCAAACGGAGGTGGGGCGTTTTCGGCTAATTTCTTTAGTGCTGCGGGCTTTTTTCAGTCTACTGCGGGGCAAAGCGGCACAACATCAAGTCCGAATGCTTCGGGCACTACGTTTTTACAGGGTGGAGGGGCAATAGGCAGTTCAACTAACTCCTATGGATACACCAACGGTACGGGCTCTACTCAAGGCGCTGCGGGGTATTTTCAGATGTCACCAATCATTATTGGCGTTAGTGGAACTGGAAGTGGCGCGGGTGTTATTGGCGCTGGAACGTTTATAGGCGGTATAGGTTGCGGCGGTGCTGGGACTAGCTCCTCCCTTAGCAGTCCAATGGCGGGGAGTGCTGGTGGCAACGGGCTTGCAGTGATAATTACATGGTGAAATTATGTTAGACGTATTTAATACCCCCACCCCACAGTCTGCTAACTATCAAGAGTTCCATTACGGTTCCGGGGGTTTTGCTACGTGGATTAAACCGCGTGGGGCATCTATGGTTCGGTTTCTCATCATAGGCGCGGCGTCTGGTGGGCGACAGGGCCTAAGTACAGGGGGCGGAGGTGGAGGCGGAAGCGGTTCAGTTACATCCCTGATTATTCCCGCTATGTTTATACCTGACTCTTTAATAATTGTTCTTGGACAAGGCGGAATTTCAGCAGGCGGTGGGGGTAGTACAACTATTAGCTACCAAAGTAAAACTACGTACAACCTTATTAGTGTTAATGGCGCACCATTAGGTACTGGTGGCTCAGCAGTAACCGCACCCACGTTTGCTGCTGCCGGTATTTTTAGGTCTTTTGCGGGACAAAACGGGTCGGGCGCAGGCACAGCCCAAACCGCCGCTGCTACTACTTTCCTTTCCGGGGGTGCTGGCGGGGGAAACACGCAAGCCGGAGCCGGAGGAACAGTAACCCCTAACTATAGCTACCCTACGTTAGCAGGCGGTGTTGGAACTACTGGCGGCATTGGTACAAACGGGTACTTTATAACTCAACCTTTTTTACTTGGTACTGGCGGCGCTGGCGGAGGCGGCAGTACCACTACTATTGGTGGGGCTGGCGGTAATGGCGGTGTAGGTTGTGGTGGCGGAGGTGGCGGCATGGGTACTGCAAACGGCGCTCAGGGCGGTAAAGGCGGCGATGCCGCAGTGTATATTTGGGCGTGGTAGGGTGACTTGTGATCGACCCAATAACGGCCTTCGCCACTGCTCAAGCGGCGGTCAAAGGAGTCCAAGCTGCCATTAAATTAGGCAAGGACATCCACGCCATCACTGGCGAAGCGATGAAGTTCTTTGAGGCCAAGGATGTCGTCCAGCGGGCGGCATCCAAGCCAAAGACAGGGTTTGCGGGGTCGGACACGGCGCAGGCCTTTGAGATCGTCATGCAGGCCAAGAAGTTGGATGACGCAGAGAAGGAACTGAACCAGTGGCTTGTGCTTAATGGTCATGCAGATGTTTGGCAGCAGCTACTCATCACCAGAAACGACCTGATCCAAAAACGCAAGGCGCAGGAAATCTTGGACGAGAAGAACGCAGCGGCTAAGAAGAAGGAGTTGGACGAGTTAATCAATTGGTTGCTTGGCGGTGCAATTGCTATTTTGGTTTTGGGCCTTGTCTTTTGGTGGCTTACTATGCTTTTGGAGAAACACTGATGGATGACATCAAATCAAAACTTACGTTCTTTGTGACCCTGATGGTCAGCTTCACCCTGTGTGTGGTCGTCATTGGAATGGTCGGTGTGCTAATGGCAGGTCTGTTCAACCCCATTGTGGACAATGCCGAAATATTCAAACTCATATCACCCGCATTTCAGACCATTGTTGGCGGCTTTATTGGGCTGCTGGCTGGCGTAAAACTTTCCCATAGTGAAGATGCTCCCCCCTGCAAAAAGGATTAAACCATGCTTACCATCCTATCAACTCTAATCTCCTTCCTAATGGGCGGCCTGCCCAAGCTGTTGGACTTCTTTCAAGACCGGCAGGACAAACGCCACGAACTGGACTTGGCCCGGATGCAGATTGAGCGGGAGTTGGAGCTACGTAAGGCTGGCTTTGAGGCGCAAGAACGAATTGAGCAAATCCATAGTGCTGACTTAGAATTGCAAACCAACGCCAAGGGCAACGAGAATCTGGTCAACGCCCAAGTCGCTGAGATGAACGCCATCTACCAGCACGACGAGTCGCTCAACGAGGGAACCAGCCAGTGGATGAAGAACCTCCGTGCAGGTGTCCGCAGCTTTATTACCCTTGGATTCTTTTTCTTGCTGTGCTTTGTGGATGTTGGCTTGTTTATCTACGGCTACAACCACGGCGTAGAGTTCCCAGTTTTGGCTGATAGATTATGGGACAGCAATACCCAAGCGCTATTTGCAAGCATAGTGGCATTTCATTTTGGCGGTAGGGCATTCGGCAAATGAAAGTATCTGCCAAAGCAATCAAGGTAATTTCTCACCACGAGGGTGTTCGGCAGCGGCCTTACCGTTGTCCTGCCCGCCTTTGGACTGTTTGCGTGGGCCATGTGCTTTACCCCGAGCAGGGCAAGTTGAAACTGGAAGAACGTGATGGTTTTGCCCTGCGCCCAGAAGATGATAGGGTTTTCCCTATGGAGGAAGTCGATGCAATACTTGCAGCAGATTTGGCTAGATTTGAGCGCGGGGTCGAGCAGTTCTGTCCTGTCAGCCTTACACAGGGTATGTTTGATGGGCTTGTCAGTTTTTCTTTTAACTGCGGCCTTGGGACACTCCAGCGTTCTACGCTTCGCCAGAAATTGTTACGGGGCGATAAAGCGGGCGCTGCGGACGAGTTCTTGAAGTATTGCATGGGCGGGGGTAAAATCCTCAAAGGGTTGCAGAACCGCCGCATTGACGAACGTGCCCTATTTTTGTCTTAGGATGTGCAATGCCGTTACTAAAAATTACGCTCAAGCCGGGGGTTAACCGGGAAAACACTCGGTACACCAACGAGAACGGCTGGTATGAGTCCGACAAGATTCGGTTCCGTCAGGGCACGCCTGAGAAAATCGGGGGCTGGGCGCGTATTTCGGCCAGCACTTTTGTTGGCATTTGCCGGTCTCTTTGGAATTGGGTGACGCTGGCAGGCGCAAACTTATTGGGCGTTGGCACCACATTTAAGTTTTATATTGAAAATGGCGGCGGCTATTACGATATCACCCCGATCCGTGCGGAAGTAACCCTGACCAACCCCTTTACTACTGTATCTGGGTCAACAACCGTAACTGTTGTTGACAGTGCGGGTGGGTTTAACAACGGGGCGTATGTAACTTTTTACAACAGTACGGCAGTAGGCGGCATAACCATACTGGGGGAATATGCCCTTACACTGGTGGATGCCAGCACCTACACAATAACTGCCGCAACTGCCGCCACTTCTTCTGCAACGGGCGGTGGAACCGTTTACGCTGTTTACCAGCTTAACCCCGGCGGAATTACCTATGTCCCATCTACAGGTTGGGGTGCTGGGTCTTGGGGCTCTGGGACTTGGGGGTTTGGTACCTCATCTGCGGCGGTCGAATCTATCCGTATTTGGAACCAGATCAACTGGGGCCAGAGTCTTTTGTATGGCGTAACGGGCGGCCCCTTGTATTACTGGGATGCCACTATTGGGTACAGAAACTCTACAGTAACAACAACTATCGCATCCCCCTGCGTAGTTAGCAGTACTTTAACCCTAGTAGATAAAACCCCCATCACACTTTCTACTACGGGAGCACTGCCGACTGGCTTGCTGCCCGGTGTAACTTACTACGTCCGGTACTTAACTTCCAGTACCTTTAACCTATCCTTAACCCCAACAGGGGCGCTTATTAATACCTCCGGTACGCAATCTGGCGTGCAAAGCATCTCTCCTCGGGGGGCGCTCGTTTCCACACTGCCCGGCGCAGATAACTATGTGCCGCTGTACCAAAACCTGTTTACGGTGTCTGATGCAAGCCGTTTCTGCTTGGTGTTTGGTACCAATGACTACGGCAGTACCGTGCTCGACCCCATGCTTATTCGCTGGTCGGATCAGGAGTCGTTGACCACTTGGTACCCAGCCGTAACTAACCAAGCGGGTAGCGTTCGCTTATCTCACGGTTCTGAGATTGTTTCGGTTTTGCAAAGCCGCCAAGAGATTTTGGTGTGGACGGACTCGTCGTTGTATTCACTGCAATACCTTGGGCCGCCTTATGTTTGGGGTAATCAGCTTCTGGCCGATAACGTATCCATTATTAGCCAGAACGGGTCAGTAGTTGCCTCTGGTGTGACTTATTGGATGGGTACAGATAAGTTCTACAAATATGATGGACGCGTCCAAACACTCAACTGTGATCTACGTCAGTACATCTACGGGGACATTAATCTGGCCCAATCTGTACAGGTTTTTGGTAGCACCAACGAAGGTTTTAATGAGGCTTGGTGGTTCTACTGTTCAAAAAATAGCACTGTTATTGACAAGTACGTCATCTACAACTACATCGAAAATGCTTGGTACTACGGCACTATGGGCCGCACGGCATGGTTGGATACCGGCTTGCGCAACTACCCCATAGCTGCTACGTACAACTACAACCTTGTGAACCACGAATATGGTGTAGATGACAACACAACCGGAACCCCCGCAGCAATTACCGCCACAATCACCAGCGCCCAGTTTGACATTGGCGACGGCAACAACTTTGCATTTGTCTGGCGTATGCTGCCTGATCTGACTTTCCGTGGCTCCACGGACGGGACAACCCCCGCGTTGACCATGCAGCTCCTACCCTTGCAGAACTCCGGCTCCGGGTACAACAGCCCCAAATCGGTGGGCGGCACAAGCTCCGATGCTGACCAAGCAGTCACGGCTACGCAGACATATCCAATCGACTTGGATACCTACAACGGGCAGATTTATATTCGTATCCGTGGTCGCCAAATGGCAATGCGTATTACGTCTAACCAGATTGGTACCCAGTGGCAGCTAGGTAGCCCGCGTATAGATATCCGCAACGATGGTCGCAGGGGCGGGTAATGGCACAGAAAAACGTAGTCGCTCCAAAACTCCCTGCGGCGATGGGGGATACCTACGACCCCGCGCTGATAAATCAGTTGACTAACATCCTTCGCTTGTACTTTAACCAGCTTGATAACCCGAGCCCAATGGTTGCTAGTACCCAGCGCAACGGCACAGAGATTGTTGCCGGGCTGAGCTTTTTCCCGACTGGAAATACAACTACCCCCAGCCTACCAACACAGGCAGATTTAGCTAATTTGCGGGTGGGAGACATCTACTACGACACCACTGCCAGTAATGTGTTAAAAGTCAAGACATGATAATATCGACCAACCCCCATTTTGAGAGGCAAGTATGAGCCTACACGTTCTCGCTAACCACATGGCCACCCACGGACGTGGGCCAGATTCCATGCTGGTGCACATGTCGCCCCAAGAAGTCCAGTCTTTGCAAGAACTGGCCATGAAGAACGGCGGCTCCCTGACGATCAACCCCGAAACAGGTCTGCCCGAAGCTGGGTTTTTGGACAGTATTCTGCCTATTCTTGCGGGAATGGCGTTGGCTCCGCTCACGGCTGGAACTTCTTTGGCTTTTCTTGCCGCTACCCCTTTAGCAACCGCCATGACTGTCGGCGGAATTACGGGCTTGGCCACGGGCAGTTTGGAAAAAGGTCTAATGGCCGGTTTTGGTGCATACGGCGGTGCTGGTTTGGGGGCTTCTTTGACTGCGGCGGGTGCGGGCACCGTTGCCGCAGAACAACTTGCAGCAGACCAAGCAGTTAAAAGTGCGGCTGTTGACTTTGCCGACCAAGCAGGCGCAATGAAAGGCGCGTTTTTACCACCTTCGTCCGCTACTGCTTTTACGGCAAACCCTTCTGCTACGGATCTTCTCAGTAAAGGATTTGGTGCCGCAACAAGTAGCGGCGACGCCGCACTGCAATTTGGCAAAGACAATCTTAAATATCTTGGTGCCGCCGCTGTTCCCATGATGGCCGACCAGATGGTTGACACCGCAACCAAAATGCCCGCTGCGGCAGACACCGGCTATATCCGCCAGAAAGTCTATGATCCAATTAGCGGCACCTACACTGATGTTGGGCCAGTTAAAGCCAGCGAGTTTGGCAGCCGTAGCTTCTCTGATTTGCGCCGTGGCTACGCCGATGGCGGCATTGTGGCGCTTGCGCGTGGGGATTTGATTGAGGACACGGCTTCGGCAGGAACAGCAGCCCCGGCATATTCAGACCAGCAAATTCAAGACGCCATTGCGGCTTCGCGCCAGCAAGGGTTTAACAACGACCAGATTCTCCAAGGCGCACAAGCAAACTATGGGGTCGATGTAAGCCGCTTCTTGGCCCCGCCAACACCCGCACCCGCACCCGCCCCCGCTGCTCCCGTGGTAGATCAAAGCGCGGCTAATAACTTGGCAGCAAACACTGGCGGCGGCGGTAGTGGTTTTCTGGGCGGCCTTGCTGCAACAGCGCAAAACGCACTTGCGGCCAACCCCAACGCCCTTTCAGGCAACACAGCCGCAACATCTGGCGGATTGGAAGCGCTTGCGGCAAACCAACAGGCAACCGCCGTTACACCCGGAGCAAATAACGCTACTTCAGGTACAAGTGGTGACTCCGGTGTTTTGACTTTGTTGGCCAATCAAGGTGCGGCAAGTGTTACAGGCAACAAAACAGCCGCCGCAGACCAGCAAGCACTAGCGCTTCAGGCAGCCCAAGCAGGCATCAGCGCAGGCAAAACCCCCGCACAAATTGCGGCGGAAGTGAATGCCAAGTACGGTAAAAACTTCACGGCCCAGAACGTATCGGACTTTGCTGTTGCCAACGCACCGGCCCTAAACGCTGCTGGAATATCCAACGCTGCTCTATACGCTGAAACTAACAAAGATTTTAAAGGCGTGGCGGGTGGCACAGGTTTGGCAGGACTCAATGCCAACATTAAGAACGCGATGGAGAATGCTGCTACCGCTAAACCAGACACTACTGCCGCAGAAATTAAAGCGCTTTTGGCTACTTACGGCGCTGACAGCACCGACTTCAAACGTGCTACAGGTATGACCCCAGAAGAGTGGGATGACACGCATAAAGGCATAATTAACATACCACCCAACGCTACAGTTATTGGTGGGAACGGGACTGACGTAGTTACTACTGTTGATGGTGGGGATGGGAATGACGTAATTACTACAACTGACAGCACAGGTAGTGACTTGGGGGTTATTACGGAGACCGGTGAAGTTCTCCCCGTAGTCACGTTGTCCGATGGCACGCAACTTGTTGTCAACCCAACCCAAGTCGCAACAACCGCAGCGGAAACGCCCACGGTACTGAACGAGGCCGACAGCACTGCGTTGCCAGTCGGTGTAGCGGGTAATCAAACCGCAACGATCAACCCCAACGGGACGATCTCCATGAACACGGGCACACCCAACATGCCCGTTGGCGGCTACACAGGTATGACTAGCTTGCGCGACGCTTACACCAAAGGTGGCGGCAGCTTGGGCTACACCCCCTACACACCCAAGACCATTGAGGAATTCAACAAAAAGTACACCAACACGGGTGATACCAAGTCGGCTTACGACTACCTCATGGGCAAAGGCGCTTACCCAACCAAGTCCAACGTCGGCCAGATCATGCGTCCGTACGGCGAGGCTACATTGGGGCTGCCCGAATTTGGCAACAAGCAGTACATCTGGGATCAAGCTGCGGGCAAGTACATGAAAAACCCGGACTACGTGCGCCCGATGCGCGACGCCCAAGGCAACGTCACATACACCATGTCGCCAAAAGAGATCAACACTTTCCTGACAAATCAGGCAAAGAACCCCACGATGTCGGGGGCAGAACTCTACGACTGGGTTGTGTCCAACAACCTCACGGCCCAAGAAATTGCCGACGCACGCGGAGTTCCCCTCTCCGAAGTCTATGCACAGTTGCGTGACTTCAAGAAAGCTGCGGATGCTAAAACCGCAACGGCTAAGACAGGTCAAACCCTCCAAGACGCAGGCATTGCGCTTGATGCAGACGGCAAGCCAATCAAAACTATTGGTCAAGCCAATGGCGGCATGGCAGGCTACGCCGTAGGCGGTGGGCTTGGCTCCTTGGGCAGCTACTCTGATGGTGGCCGACTGCTCCGTGGCCCCGGTGATGGCGTCTCTGACAGCATCCCCGCAAGCATTGGCCAGAACCAGCAACCCGCACGCTTGGCTGATGGTGAGTTTGTGGTGCCTGCGCGGATTGTTTCTGAACTGGGCAACGGCTCGACCGAAGCTGGCGCACGCAAGCTTTACGCAATGATGGATCGGGTGCAGCGCGCTCGTGGAAAAACAACCGGTAAAAACCGCGTGGCTGCTAACACCAGCGCCGACAAATACCTCCCCGCATAAGGAACAGTCATGGCTGACCCACAAGTATCACAGATATCGCAGACGCAAACGACCATCCCCGACTACGCCGCTCCGTACGTCCACGAATTGCTGGGGCAGGCGCAGGCGGTTACTGATGTCAATCAAAACCCCTACATGCAGTACATGGGGGATCGGGTTGCGCAGTTCTCACCTTTGCAGCAGATGTCGTTTGACAACGCTGCGCTTATGCAGGGTTCCCCCCAGTTGCGAGACGCAACCGCTGGGGCCGGGCAGGCTATGCTGGGCGCGCTCAACACTGGCTACACCTACAACCCCTACCAAGCGCAGACTTTCACCTCGCCGGGCACTGCCAAGGCGTACATGAATCCGTACATGCAGCAGGTGGCGGACATCCAAAAGCGCGAAGCTGCCCGTAACTCAGCCATCCAAGGCACCCAGCAGCAAGCCCAAGCAGCCCAAGCCGGAGCATTCGGCGGGGGCCGCGATGCCATCATGCGCGCTGAACGGGAACGCAATCTTGGTACGCAGATGAACGACATCCAAGCGCAGGCTTCCAACCAAGCCTACCAGCAAGCGATGCAGCAGTTCAATGCAGAGCAGCAAGCCACACAAAACGCAGCGCAGCTCAACGCCCAGCAAGGCCAGTTTGGTGCAGGTCTTGGACTTCAAGGTCTGCAAACTGCCCTGACCGGAGCCAACAATCTGGCCAACATCGGCAACACGCAGTACAACCAAAACATGGGTATCAACCAGTTGCAGAACCAGTATGGCCTGCAGCAACAAGGCCAAGCACAGCAGGTGCTCAACAACCAGTATCAGGACTTCCTGAACTACCAGAACTACCCGTACAAGCAGATGGGCTTTATGTCCGACATGCTGCGCGGCTTGCCTTTGACCCAACAGTCCTCCACTATTTACCAGCCCGCGCCTTCAATGGTCTCCCAAGCGGCAGGTCTGGGAACGGCAGCGCTGGGCGCGGCCAAACTGTTCGGCGCAGAAGGCGGCTCCACAGGGGATATTCAAAGACGTGGTGCTGGCTTAGCCGACTTGGCAATTTTTCAGATTGGTCAGGAGTAAAAGATGTTTAACCCGTCTCCCATGCAGCAGCCTGCCCAACGCCCAATGCCTCCCCAAGCTCCACCGCAACAGCCCCCTGTTACGGGGTCTAACTTCACCATGAACCAAGTGCCGGACTTGACGGCCAAGCTGTCGATGCTGCCTGCTGGTTCTTTGCAGCAGTTTGCCCAGTTGCATAAGGGTGACCCATACGTCATGGCGTTGGTGATGAGCGAGAGCAACCGCCGCAAGGCATTGCAACAAGCAGGCCAGCAGCCCCAAGGCGAAGCGCCCAAAGTAGTTGACCAGATGATTTCTAGCTTGGCATTGCCCGAAGATCGCGGTATTGCGCAGCTTCCCACCCCGAATATGGCCAACATGGCTGACGGCGGCATCGCCGGATACTCGGATGACGAAGAAGGCTACGCTGCTGGCGGAGTTCCGGGTTACGGCACTGGTGGGGTGCCAGAGGGCGCACTTATCATAGGTAACTCGTACCAAGACCCCGAGACCGGGATAATGAAACCATTGCCGGAAGCAGAATCGCTTCCTTTTGGTAACGTGCAGCAACGCCCCAAAGACCCCGGCCTACGTTCGGTGTGGGACAAGTACATGGAAACCTTCATGACCAAGGGGCGCATCACGGAGCGCGACAAAAAACGGCTCCGCGAAATGGATAAGAATTACCAAAATTCTCCAGAAGCGGCGGCTACACCCCAGACGCAACAAGGCACGATGCCCGGCCCGAACTACACCCGGACAGACCCACGTTTCAGCACCGAAGGCAAACCGCTAACACCCGTGAGCGCTCCTTTGGGAGAACGACAAGCTGCTGCCGCTGCTGCGGCTGGCCCACGAATGCCCGGCGGAGCAGGCGCGGGTATTACTGCCCTAGATACTGATCCGGCAAAACTTGCCGCGCAGCAGGCTGCATTGCAAAAAACACCGACAAACCCGTTTGCTGGGCAGATTGATGACATTGTGGCGGCTCGACAAGCTGTTGGTCAAAACCAATTAAAACAACTTGACGAAGATATTGCAAAAGCTGGCCCTGCTTTTGCAGACCGCGAAGCCCGTTTAAAAGCAAAAGAAGGCCGCATAGAAAAACAAGGTACAGATCTTGGCGGCATGTCTTTGCTAGAAGCGGGTCTTGCCATCATGGGCGGCACGTCCCAAAACGCTTTGGCCAACATCGGCGCAGGCGCTCAAGTTGGTTTGAAATCTTACAAAGCCGGTTTGGACAAGTTGGAAGAATCACGTGATAAGCTGGACGAAGCATACGGGCGCATTGAAGAGTTTCGCCGCAACGAAGACTCGATGAACAACAAAGAACGTCGAACAGTAAAACGAGATATTGACCAGTCGCTGGTAGAAGGTAAGCAGCTTGGACTTGCTGCGCTGCAAGAAGATTGGAAGATGAATCGCCAAGACGCAAACAAAGCGTTTGAAGTGCTTTCCAATAACAGAGCTAAGATGTACGAACAAGGCCAAGAGAACTACCGCACCGGTGTGCGGGAAGCAGGAGCAAACGCCCGGGCAAATATGCCCGGCCAACAAGAACGACTATTTGCAACTCTTGGTGGTGGAGATGTTAAAAAAGGCTTTAATATTTTTACCGAGGCTAATGCCGAAGGTCGCGGAGATCAGGTTATCTTGGCTGCGTACGCAAAAGACCCCAACGCTTTGGCCACGCTGAAAGATACTGACCCCATACTCTACAAAGCTATTTCCGAAAGACTTAGGGCGCAAATGATACCGACGCCCCCACTGGTAGGCGGAAAGCCCGCTGCTGGACAAGTCCGCGCACCTTAAGGTATAGTTTGGATAGGCGCTAAATTGCCGGGATGCGCCCCCGGTTACTTCACTGCTAAACACTATGGCTCAATACCTACCTCTGCCTGATGGCACATACTACCCAGTAGCAGAGGGGGAAGACCCCAAAGTTGCGTGGCAACGCGCTATGCAGAAGTACCCCGAAGCCTTTGGCGCGGGGGAGCCAAAGGCGCAACCCCGTAAAGGTTTACTTGCCGATGTAATGGGGGGTGCCACAAACCTGCTCAGTATAGGCCAAACAGGTATAGCAGCGCTGACTGGCAATACCAATGCAGCAGCCCAAGCAGGGCTTGAACGGCAAGCACAACAGCAAAAACAATACGAATCTGGTTTTCAGCCGGAAAAAATTCTCAGCGAGTTTGATAAGGGTAACTACCTATCTTCTGCTGGTGAGGCAATTAAACAAATTCCATCGGCGGTTGCTGGGCTTTTACCTTCTGTTGGGCAAGAAGCCGGATTGGCTGCGGCAGGCCGCTTGGGTGGCGCGGCGCTGGGGGCTGTTGTTCCTATTCCGGGAGCATCTGCGGCTTTTGCTACTGCTGGACAGTATGCACTCCCGTTAATCGTAAATGCCATCCAAGCATTGGGGAGCCAAGCGCAGGAAAAAGCGCAAGCCCAAATTGAAAAAGGCGAGAAAGTTGACGTAGGCGTTGCGGAATTGGCCCCATACGCCGCTGCAAACGCAGCCCTTAACTTGGTGGGCACACGCATTGCCATGCCAAGCATATTCAAAAAGGCTATTGGCCAGAAAGTTGCCGCAGAAGCCGACGATGTAGCGCGGTTAGCGCTGATGGAAGAAGCCCGAAAAGTAGCTGGGCGCGGCACGCTTAACACCATAGCTCGGGGCGCTGTTGGTTTTACTGTTGGAGAACTGCCAACTGAAATACTACAAGATGTAGTAGACCGGGCCGCAATTGGCAAACCGCTTGCCGATGATGATGCTTTACAGCAATACCGCATTACCGCTTTGAATATGGTGCTTGGTGCCCCGCTTGGCGGTGGGTTAGGTGTGTACGAGCGTGGCGGAGCCCGCACGCAGGTTGCCGCTCAAGACCGGATAGAACAGAAGAAACAGGCCGACGAGGCCAAAGCTGCACAGGACAAGCTGGACGCTGAGACGCTGGCCACGAAGCAGACCCCTGAGTATGCGCTCCAAGCGCAGCAAGCCTACCTCGACGCCGAGAAGCGCAAAGCTGAGTTAGACGCTCAGATGCACAAAGCGTCCAAGGGCCAGAAGCTGACCGAAGACCAGAAGTTGGACAACCAAGAGACGCAACAAGCGCTTGCCGAAAACGCTGACGTGCTTAACAAAGCCGCCAAAGAGTTCCGTCAGTTCCGCAAGTTCCTCCCCGCCGCTGCGCCCGAGGCAATTAAAAACACAGAACAGCTCCAGCAAGTGGATATGTTTGGCAACCTGCCAACGCCCAAGACGCCGGAGCTGGATTTGCAAGGCAAGCCGGTGGAGCGTGCAGCGCCCGAGCCGGAGGCTGAAGATCAAGGCAATTTGCAACTGCAAATTCGCGGCCTTTCGGATTATCTTGACCAACTGCGGGCGCAAAACGCAAAAATCCCCGTTACGGACACAGACGCAAAAATAGCAATCGGCGAAAAATACAGCTCAATTAAAAAAATGCTGGCCGAAGTACAGAAGTACGTTCCTCCAGAAGTAGATACAACTGCAATCACCACAAAGATTGCAGATCTAACGAAGAAGATGGCCAAAGCAGATGCAGACGGCGATGTAGACATAAGTGCAAGACACGCTACCAAAATCAAAGAACTGCAAAGCCAATTAACAACATCGCCTACTGCGCCTAGCCCGCAGCAAGAGATGGAGATGCAGCCGTTTAAATCCACGGTTGAAACTACCGAGCAAATGCAAGCGCGTAAACGCCAAAACGCGCAACAAGCCGCAGGCGCAGAGTCAACAGATTACGTTAACCAACGAATTCAAGAGCGCCGCGCACAACGCAAGCTGGCAGAGAAAAACGCACCGCCCCGCGAACAACCCCAACGGGATGAGGAACTGCGCCATCTGGCTGAAAAAGAAACCGTTGATAAGATAGTAGCCACCTTCCCTGCTGGCGAAACCATTACGCCCGGACAAGTCATGCATGGTATGGGCGGTGAACAAGCGCACTTGCGCGACCTGCAAACACAGTTGGCTATTGCTAAGACAACAAGAAACAGCCAAGCCATCAGCGATATTAACGAGCAGATTGCAGACATCAAAGCAAAGCAGGAAGAACGCGCTACATCAGGCACCCCCATAGAACGCCTACCGCAGCTTGGCGAAGGTCGACTCCCAGAAGCCCGCGCTAAAGAAGCCGAAGCTGAACAGCACGCAGACAAACAAAGCGAGATGCTGCAAGGCTTTGTCGCACAGTTGCAGAAGATCAAATTACGCCCTGACACCGCTGCCGTATCGGAGCGTGTAGCAAAGATTAACAAAGCCCGTGAAGCCGCAGGCAAGCCACCCATCACGTTGGCAGACCAGTCCGCCACTATGTTGGACACGGCTCGGATGGCGTACCTGAAAAGCCATTTGGACGAGATTGAGGCCCGCCGCGCAGCGTTTGGCCTACCGCCTATGGCCGACTGGGAAATTGGCGAAGCTCGTGCACGAGTCATGGAAGGCTTTAACGAACTTCAAAGCCGTTGGGGTCAGGCAGTCGATAAGAATGCCCCCGCAGGGCAGCGCCAGTTTGGCGCTCCGGTAGCAGCCGTGGCAACGCTGCAAGACCAGATGCGTACCAACATATACAACAACGTGGCTTCTGCTGCGGATCGTTTGGGTAAAGAGACCAAAGGCGAGCTTAAAGAAAAAACTACTACGCGGTCTGCCACCCCGACGCTGGAGCGCGACGAGAACGGCCAACTGGTTCAAACAGGCTATGCCCAGCCAACCGGCCCGCAGCCTGTAACAGAACGGCTTAATCTGCAAGGGCAGCCCAAGCTGGCCAAAGACGAAAAGCAGAACACGCTGGACATGATTGACCAAGTGCTGAACAACCTTGAGACACGCACCACAGCGGTGCCGACCAAAGCAAACAAAGCGCCTGAAAAAGTAACGAGCTTGGCCGACATTGCCAAGCTCATGGAAGAAGAAACGTCTGGCGAACGCACAGCAAAAACTGATGCGGCCTCTGTTGAGTTGCTCCACCAACTGCGTGACACGCTGCCCAAGACATCCAACGAAGAGTTTGTTTTGCTGGCGCAAGAGCAAGTGCAGCGCATCATGGAAGGTAACCTCCCAAGCCCATACGCCGTGCGTGAACTTGGCGAAATGATTGCCGCACAAAAAGAAGGCCGTCGCAGTGAGTCTGCCCCCGGTTCGGACTTGTACGAAAGCGCCCAGCCGCAGAAGTCTTTGTTCCCAGAGACCGAAGTATTGCAAGTTTCTCGCGCTACGCCTGAGAATTTTCAAAAGCTGCTTGACTCAAAGAACGTGCAAGAGCTGCGCAAAACAATTGCAGAAGAAAAGGCTGGCAACCAAGCCGCGTTGCAAACGCTTCAAGACAGCATAGCCCCCGCCAAAACTGCGGTGCAAAAAGCTGGGGAAGCGCTCAGTAAAGAAAAAGAAAAGGCCGCACCATTGTTGGAAAGCGCGGCCAAGGAACGTGGCGAGCCCACTTGGTACGCTCCGGCAGAACGCAAAGTCGTGGAGCTTGAGACCGCGCTGCAAAGTATTCCACCGCGTTTGAAGTTGCTCAAAGATATCCGGGAAAAAATGACCGGGCTCAATGAAGACCAAAAACAAACGCTGCTCAAGCAGGTAAACGCTGAGCTGCAAAAAGCCGACAAAAACGATGACGCTAATGCCGTCAAGCAATTGTTTGAGTTCAAACAAGCCTTGCTAAGTAAAGAACCGCTGACAAAGGAAATTAACCGCTTGACTGCGGCTGTGCGGCTTGCCAAGCGCACCATAGATACTGCGCGGGCAGACCTCAACAATCTGGTGAAACAGCACGTAGGCGACAAGACCATCCGTGAATCGTTGCTGGCGCAGGCTGACAAAGCAACCGAAAGAATCGACAAACTGACTAAGGCGTTTGAAGAAGCTCAACGGCAAGAAGCTCGTACGCAAGCCAAGCCCATTGAAGAAAAACCAGCAACCGAAGCAACCCCAATGGCTACATGGCGGGCAGCTTTGCAACGCGGACGTGAAGGCTTGGATCTGCCGGGTATGCGCAACTTGGTGGACACGGCAGGCCTCAAGCAACAAATACTTGCAATCCGCCAGAAGCTCGGTTCGTTTGACGCGCAGCTATCTGAAATACAAGACCCCAAGCGTAAGCCCAAAGAAGGCGATAAAGCCAAGATTGCTGCACTTCAACAAAAGCGCGCTGACGCTATTACTGAGCTGGACTCCGTTTACAAAAACGCCCCGCGTATTACGTCTGAAATAAAAGAGCAAGGCCAGCTTGATCTTGAAAAAGCGTTTGATGAGGCGCAAGCCGGTGCTTATGATTTGAAGGTACGAAAGAAGCAGGCTAAGGCTGGCGAACTGCCCCCCACACTGCGGGCCGCAAAGAAAGGGCCAATAGTCGCAGACGTACGTACAAACAGAAAATCAGAATCAGGGGTGCGCCAAACCGCAACCCCCCGCGAAGAACTTGCCGCAGCCGCACTAGAGCAAGTTGCCAAAGGCCGCGCAGAACTTAAAGAACTGCAAGACCGCATGCAGTATCTGCGTGATAACAATAAGGCCAAGAAGAGTGGCCGGTACACGGATACCTTTAAGCAGCTACAAGCCAAGGAAGAATCGCTTAAGAGCAACATAAAACAAGCCGAGAATGCGTCGGCAGTTTTTGCCCGAGAAGCAGCAGAAACAAAAGCAGCTTTGGCATCCTCGCGCAAAAGCGTAGAAGGCGCACAAACTGGCAAGGAAGCACTTGCGCTCAAGGAAGCTGAAGAAGCACGCGAAGAGGAAGCTACATCGCGTCCGGCCGTGTTCCGCACCATAACCCGCAAGGGTGCCAGCCTGAAAGAGCAAACAATTAAGCGCGTGGCCGACGCCATAACCAAAGAGTGGTCGGTTGTTCCTGACATCATTGTGATTGCTGACGAGTCCGAGTTGCCCGACAACCTCCGCAAGCAAGCTGAGCGCGACGAAATGATTGGGAAGATTCCCGGCTTGTACGACACCGAGACCAAGAAGGTCTACTTAATCGCAAACAACTTGTTTGACGAAAACGACATTGCCTTAACCATTGCCCATGAGATTGCCGGTCACTTTGGCTTGCGGGAAGTTCTTGGTAATACGTACGCCAAGATTATGAACTACGTCTACAACGGCAACGCCAGTGTCCGTACTGCGGCAGACGCCAAGATGGCAAAAAACAAAAAACTGTCCCGCGAGGTGGCCGTCGAAGAGGTGCTGGCCGAAGCGGCAGAAAAAGGGCCGCAAGCTGAAAAAGGTCTTATGGCCGCACTGCGCCGGGTTTGGTACGCAATCAAGCAAGCACTGGCTAGGGTTAAAGTCTTCAACGTCTCGGATGCCGAGGTCAACCAGATTGTGGTCAACGCACGGCGCTACGTTCAAGAAGGTAAGGGCGGAAAACCAAAAACAGTTTTTAAACCGGAGCAGTTTGTTGGGACGTTGCTGGAAGAAGCGGCAACTAAGCCCCGCGTGGCTTACTACGCAAACGCGGAAGACTTAAAAAATAAAGCCCCTGAGTTGTATGACCAGATAAAAAACGATTTGGACGAAGACGCTACGGCCCCTACGTATGCGTTTGGTGAACTGCAACCAGAAGGCGGGTTAAGCCGCAGGCAATTTCTTAAAGGAGCTGCTGCAACAGTTGGCGCTTTGCAACTACCCGCTACCTCTACCACAATGAGTAACGCGCAGATTGTTGACGCTGTGCTCGAATCAATGAGTTCTGGATATAACTTTATCCAAAACGCGGCGGCAACGCTTCCACGAAACGTACTTAAGGCGCTAAAAGCAGAAGCTATTGGTAATGAATACCGTTTAAATCGCACTGATGAGTATTTGTGGAAAGGTATGGAAAAAAGTGGTTTAGAAGAACTGACCGATTTACAAGACGCTTTATTTAACCAAGGCGAAGATTCTTACACGGTTTCTGTTATTGAAGATGCCGTGGAAGAACGCGGCATAAAAGTGCTGGAAGAAATGCAAGAGATTGCAAGGGCGGCACGGCAAGTATTTATAGAAGACATTCAAAATGTAACCAAAGGCGCAAACGCTGCGCAAACAAAAACACCCCCCGCCACTATTGTTGTGCTTACCAACAACATAGTCAGTGCCCCACAGTTGTCGCGGTCTATAGCAACAAACATGCTTGATTTTGGCGCTCCGTTAAAAAACTCTAACGCCATAACTAACGCCGCCAACTACCGCACCAAAGCCAACTACACCTCGGACGACGACCTGTCCAAACTGGCCAAAGACATTGTGGCTACCAAGCAAGGTTTCTTTGAAAAGCTGGGCGGCGAGAAAATGCTTCGGTTTGAAATGCTGGTTGCCGATATGCGGGCGGGGCTGCGCAAAGCTATGGAGGCCGGAGCTAAGCAGATGGGTGACACCCGTTTGTTCCAGCAAGCCATGATGAGCGTGACCAAGGCTGACCAGAAAATGCCGCTGGTGTTAACTGCTTTAAGCAACGGCCCGCTGGAAACCTACACAGACGAGAAGGGTTTCAAGGGTGTGCGCACCACCAACGAGAACAGCGCCAAGGAAATCTTTGCATCTACTTCTGATGTTCCAGACCGTTACGGCAACGGCGAGGCCAAGATGGCCTTGGCCACCACTTACATGATTGCGCAGCGTGCTGCCAACAAAGGGCTGACCAAACTGGACTTGGGAGCGCTGGGTGTCACAGAAGAAAAACTTGCCGCCGCCATGCGGCAGGTCGAAGCCGACCCGGAGCTTAAGAAAGCGCTGGAGCGTACACGAAGCCTGTACAACAAGTTCAACGCAGGCATGATTCGGTTCTTGGCGTCAACAGGAGCCATCACCCAGAAAGAGGCCGACGGTTTTCTTAAAGAAGGCGACTACGTGCCTTACTACCGCGTGAATGAAAACGGCCTTGCGCAGCTTGTCTTGGGTGCAGGAAAAACCATCACCATTGGTGACATCCGGTACCAGCCCCATCTTGCCCAACTCAAAGGCGGCGAGACTAAGATTCTTTCGCTGGACGAGTCGCTGCCGCGCAACACCATGTTGCTGGTGGAGAAAGCCATGACCAACATGGCGACCCGCAACGTAGGCTACGCCTTGTACTCTGTAGGTAAAGGCAACGGCGAAGTGAACGAGCGCACGGGCAAAGCGGCTGACCTGATGCCAATACATAAGGGTGACGGCCCGCCTGACTCTGGCGTTATTCGCTGGAACCAAGAGCCAGACCGCAACGATCCCAAGGACACGGGCAAGCGCTGGCTGCGCGTGCAGACCAACGACACGGTACTGGGCGGAATCCCTGCCGAGATCATTGTCAAGAGCCTTGAGGGTGCGCATCTCACGCTGCCCGGCTTCCTAAAGTTGGGCGCTATAGCCGGGGACTTCCTCCGCGCTGGGGTGACGCGCACTCCGGTGTACCTGCTGCGTCAGTTGTTCCGTGATCCGTTTGTGGCTGCGGCTACCGCCGGTTTGGACTACGGCCCAATCAAAGCCATCTACAAGGCGGGTAACGAATACCTCAAGATGAACACAGGCCAAAGCGAAACTGCCGCCAAGCTGATAGAGAAAGGTTTGATCCAGAGCGGCATCTTCACTGGCGACCCAGACGACATCTCCAAGTTTGCGTTGCAACTTGCCAGCGGCAAGGACATGGGGGTTATGGATAAGTTCTTTGCAATGGCTGACGCCCAAGCCATGAAGGCCGACGCGGCAACCCGAGTGTTGGTCTACGACAACGCTATTAAAAACGGTCTGTCCGAAGTCGAGGCAGATATGGCGGTCATGGAGTCCATGAACTTCCACAAGCGGGGGCTTTCGCCTACTGTGCAGTACGCCAGCCGCATGATACCTTTCTTCAACTCGCAGATCCAAGGCTTGAACGTGTTGTTCAAAGCGGCAACGGGCAACATGCCGTTTAACGAGCAGCTACGCATCAAGCAGAAGTTTCAGAACAACGCCATGATGCTGATGGGTATGGGTCTTGTCTACGCCATGATGATGGAGGACGACGAGTACTTCAAGAACGCCAAGCCTAGAGACAAATACAGCAACTTCTTTATACCCCTGCCGGGCGTTGACGAGCCGCTCAAGCTACCTATTCCATACGAGTTTGGTTGGTTCTTCTCCGCTGCCGTGGCGGCTGCCGATGCTATGAAGGCTGAGACAGATGGGCCACAGCAGCTACGGGCGCTGCGTGATATGTTTGTGGGCGCTATCCCCGGCTCCTCATCCTTGGGCGTGCCGCAAATCGTCAAGCCGTTGGCAGAAGTCTACACAAACAAAAACTTTTTCTCTGGGTTTGAAGCAACGCCGTTGGAGTCTGCGCGTTTGCGCAAGCTTGACCCTGAAGCTCGCTACTACGACACCACGACCGAGATGGCCAAGCAAATCAGCAAGATGGTGCCCATACTGTCGCCAATCCAGATCGAGCACATCGTCACTGGCTACTTGGGCTCCCTACCACTGATGGCGGCTGCGGCTACCGACGGGCTGTTCAAAGGCCAAGAAGCGGCTGAAACACCTACACGCCGCTTGTCCCAAATGCCTTTGATCGGCAGTTCTTTCCAACGCAAATATGGTGGTGAGGATGCGGATGTTGTGTACAAGCTAGCTACCGAAGCCCTGCAAGCCAAGGCTACGTTCAACGAGTACAAGAACACCGGCAAGCTCAACGAGGCCAAGGAGTACTTCCAAGAGCACCGCGCTGAGTTGGCGGTGGCCCCAATGGCCTTGCAGTACGAGAAGTTCATGGGCAACTTGCGCAAGCAAGAGCAGATCATCCGCCAGTCCAGTATGCCTGCGGATAAAAAGCAAGAGCGCATTGACTTACTTGACAAGCAGCGCCAGCTACAGTCCGAACGCTATGCGCAAGCTATCAAACGAGCCGAAGCGGCAGTCGGTAGAACCACACCCCAGTAAGACCATTGCGGATGCCCGGCTGAGCCCGGGCATCGAACAACCGCAACAGTGTGGCTTTCTTTAACCCCTCCGTCTTGACGGACTCGGGGTCGAGGCAGGGGACAAAGAACCCCTGCCCCCGCTTGGTTTTAGTCCACGGATAGATGATCTTCAAGGGTCTCATCGACCGGCCTCGTGATCTTGATAACGCCAGTGCGCATCGGGGGAGCGCCGGTCTTGGCGGTCAAGTCCTTGCGCGGTAGGTACTGGACTACGAACAACTTCTCCAACTGCTCCTTGAACTCAGCGTATCCGAAGTTCATGGTGGAGCAGAACGATTTGAGTACCCGCTCCTCAAGGTAAAAGTCCGAGTAGCCAACCACAACGCCGTTCTCTACACGCCCATGCACCTCGCTGCGGGCGGTGTTCTTACCAACCGAAGCCCCGTCGCCCATCTCAGCCAGCACGCCGCCAGCTACGCCATAGTTAACCACCACAAAGCGGCTGATGTTCTCGCGGATGAACTCATTGAGCACGTCCTCTGCGGTGCGCTTGTTGGCCTTGATGACGGTACGCTGGTACTCAATGCGCTTGCGGTACGCCTCAATAATTTGCTCCAGCGGGAAGTTGGCAATGCCTGTGTGGTTGTCGCTCATCAGGATACCGGCGGCAATGTTGGCCCCGATGCTGGCCATCCAAAAGCGCTCGTCGTTGGTAGCGCCGTACTCCTCGTACATGCGCTCAACTATCTCTGGCACAAAGGTCTTGAGCATGTCCACGTTCTTGGCGTAGAAGTCAGCCAGCAGATGACCGGCCACACCATAGTTGCTCGACAGGGAGCGCAGTATCTCTACCTCGGCGTGTGACCACGATCGGGTCTCGTTCATACGGAACTCCAGCAGGCGGCGCATCTCGCCCTCCGAGCCCACCTTACGCAGACCGGTCAGGCTGTCGACCACGTAGGTGTTGGAGGACATGATGGCGTTGGCCATCCACGTTGAGTTGTTGATGCGCTCCTTGTTGGCCCCGGACTCCATGCGCTCCTTGCCGCGCCCCTCGGTCATGTCCAGCAGGAACTCAGAGAACCAATTGGGCGTCTCGCGGTTCTTGCTGGTGATCTCGTCGGTCACCAAGGGCAAGCTGTTGAGCAGGCCAAGGCGCTGCTGCATAGCCACCATTGACGTGCTCTTGCCTGTGCGGTAGTGGGTGGGGTGACCCCAAACTGAAGCTGCGCCTTCAAGCGCCAGCGTTTTGCCAGTACCCGAGTCCCGCGCTGCGCAGTGGTATGTCATGCCGTAGATGCCGGTGAATCGCATCAGTGGGGAGCCAGCCCCGGCGAGGACAACTGCCAAGTGGTCGTACATCTTGTGGCGGATAAGTAGGTTAACCCAAGTGCGCCACGCCTCGATGCTGCCGGTGGGTTGCGTGTTGTTGACGATGTTCTCCAGCCCGGCCATAGGTACGGCAATAGGCTTGCCTTTGGAATAGATTTGTCCCGCGTAGACGAAGGTGTCATCCTTCTGCCAGCCGTAGCTTTCGGGGACTCGTACAGGTGCTTTTTCCATGCTCATTTTTTCTACACTCGCTCGTATGTAATAAAACAAATTGTTGTCGTTCAACGAACCAAAGGAAGCCATGACGTTTTGGTTGGCAAGGCTTTTCAATGTCTCGTCTTTACTGACAACCGCTTTTTGCGGTAGCGTTACTGTTTGCCCACCATCGGGGCGCAACGCTACCATGTGGATGGTGTGCTCTCTGTTGCTCATCAGGATGTCTACAGGGAACAAGTCGTACGGCACAATCATGATCTTGCGCTGCACTTTGTTGCCATCGGCATCCTCATCGTCCTTCAAGACAAACACACCACCATGCTCGCCGTAGGCATAACCCTTTGGCGGTTCAGGGCGCAGCACGCTGCGCACTTCCTCTGACACCGTTGGCTCGGCAATCACAACCTCCTTGGCTTGCACGCTGACTGCCGTGTCTCGGCCCAGTATCAAAGGGTTGGTGATCTTGCCCCAGTGCGGGCAGCTTGGGCACACGCCGGGGTTTTCTGAGTCAAATTTGGTACAGGGGTACGGGCCTTTGATCTCAGCCAGCTTAGTACGCATCCGGTCTTCGTCGTAGGGGTGCAGGCCGCTAAGCCACACCGCCGCCTTCTCGCCGTCCTCACACTTTTGCGCAATGCTTAGATGCGCCCGCCACAGCGGCTCCATACCATCCTCGTCAGCGTGCTCCACGTAGTAGCGCAGTTGTTCGCAACCCTTGTCTTGCTTGGTCAGCTTAAAGATGTTGCCGAACTTGGTGATGCTATTGGCGTACAGCTTGACGTTGGAGGGACTGGCTGGCTTTGTAGGGCGCTGCCCCGGTAGTACCAACCCGCCGCTCGGCGGCGCAGATGTGATTGCATACGCAGTCCCGACCAACTCACGCTCAAGGAGTGAGCGCACGTCTTGCAAATCAAACAGGTCACCCTCGTTCATGAAGCGCACGTTGGTCTCCCCACGCACTTGCTTCTTGCCCTTGAAGCCCCGATTGGTTGTCGCCGGGACGCGCAGCACCCGCGCCGCATCGCCTGTCACTGTTGGGTCAATGCCGAGTTTCTTCTGTACGCACAGGCGCTTGAACGACTCCGCTACAGGTTTCCACTCAGCAATATCCACCGCCTCAGTCAGCGGCCAGTATGCGTGTACCCCACCGCCCGAAGCGACCAGCCACGGGTTGCCCAAAGCTGCCAGCCCCACTTCCTCCGTAAAGGTCATGATGGCCTGCGCCGCTAGGCGGGCAGATGCGTACGCCTTGGGTTTGATTGTCCCGTCTTTCTCGGGAATGTCCTTGGGGTGGTTGCAATCAACGTCGATTGCAATGCACTTTGCCATCCGGGCATTGGCGGCTTCCCGCTTGTTTATGTCCCCGAATGTTGTCAGCGCAAAGTAGATGTCGTACTTTGCTTCGTTCCAGCGATTGATTGGCCCACTTAGTTGCTCTAGCTCCTCTACGTAAACGTGTTCTTTTTTATTAGTCAGTTCCACCGCGCAATAGCGCCCGTTACCCGGGGGCGGTAGAACCGCCGCCATGAATGCAAGCGGTTCCATAGGAATCCTCGGGTTAGGTTAGGAGAGGTCTAGTTCAAGCTGGTCAGGATTGTGTACAGGTTTGGTATCCCAGTCTTTCTCCGTTCGCCTCAGCATCTCCTTGGCCCAATCAAGCGGTAACACGTTAAAACCAGCGATGTACGTCAGGCGCTCCAGTTCATCGTTGGTCAGGGTTTGAGGTTGTATTCCGTGCATATTCTTCTCCAAGCCTCATCAGCGGTTGCTGACGTGGACATAATTGTTAATAAAAGTTCGACGCGGTTTTGGTACGCGCCAAAAACATCTTTACCCGCAAACCAGTTGTACACAGTCTGTCGGGTAACGCCCAGTGCATAGGCGATTTTGGTAACCGGAAAGTCAAGATGGATTGCCCAGCGCCCGAGTCGGTTCCCCGGTGTCTTAGGTGAGGACGCAACCAAGTCGATAATTTTTTGTGAGTAAGCCATAGTTTAGAAATAATAGAGCGCTGGGACACGCAGAACAGGAAACGCAGTCATAGGTATGTTGAGGAAACCTGACGACGCATATTTCAAACGCCGACCTATGCAATGCGACCGCTGCCTGCGGCCCAGCGAAACTTAATTACTCGTCGTCCCAAGCGTCAACGATGTCAGCCAGCTTGCCCTTGGCAACCGGCACAGCAGTGGGCTTAGCGCTCATCTTGCGCACCTCGGGCTCGGGGGCTGTATCTTCCTCCTCGACCACGGCGGGCTTGGCTTTGGCCTTCGCCTTGGGGGCTGGGGCTTCTTCCTCTTCGGCGGCTACCGCAGGTGGTTTGCCAGCCAGCTTCAAGGGAGCCGCTGCGGGTGCAGCAGGCGCTCCATTGGAGACAGCCTTCTTAGCTTCGTCGGTATCGGCTTGGCGCACCACGGTGTCGTACTCATCCTCTTCCAGCCAGCGGGTAGCTGCGAACAGCAGCTTGGGGGCCTCGGAGGTGGTGTCGAACTTCATGCGCGTCACGATCTGCTCGGGGTTAACCGGCGGGTTCTGCGCTGCCAAGTAGCGGGCGTAGGCTTGCAGAGCGCGCTTGTCACCTTGCTCCTTACCGAAGATCGACGTAGCGGGCAGCGTCAACTGCATCACCGAGCCCTCGATGTCGTTGGCCAGTACCACGGCCATGCGCTGCAAGTAGCGGCAGGCGCGGCTGTTGCCGGTACCCGAACCGGCTTGGTTCTGTGGGCACGACAGGCAGGTTGCAGCTTGCTTGTTCTTGGACGAGGCGTCAGGGGTCTTGCCGTCCTCGCTGGTGCAGTCAGGGGCTGTGATAGCGTCAGCGCTGTACGCTGCTGCGTAGTACTGGCGGCTCACCTCGGGTGCAGCCTTGATGATGACCACATCCAAGTGGCGCTCGTCGATTGCAGCGATCTCCTTGCCGCCGTCGATCAGACGGAACACGCCGCCCTTGATGGAGATGCGCTTGCCTGTTGCGCCTTGCGCTCCGCCGCCGGTCAGGGCGCGGGCTGTTGCCGACAACTCGTTGTTACGAGCGAAAGCGGGGACTTTCGAGCCGGAAAAAATTGATACGTTACTCATACTACTTACCTCACTTGCTTGGTTTAGTTACGCGGATTTCAAAATCCGAAAACGAATTCAGGCCGGGTGGCACTGAACCGGGGTTCTCTTCAAGGAACTTTGCCATATTGCTCTGCGCGATACGCTTCTCTAACAGGTCTACGACATCGTGCTCGATGATGAACTTCTTAAACGAGTCCCAGTCCTGTGTTGAGTAGCGTGTCTTGTGGATCATTGACACGGTTCCGAAGGTGGTTTGCACAGACTTCACGCCGAGCGCTTGCATCTGGTCTTTCATGGCGAATTTGATTTCGTCCTGCTGCGCTTTCAAGGCTTCCAACTTGCCGTCGTATTCCTGTGTAAGCGTGTCAATCTCGGTTTTAATCTTACGATAAACCCGAGCCAGCTTGTCGATTGGTACTGCTATTTCAGTCATTAACTTCTCCTGTTGTTTTGTCTAAGGTTGGACAGTGTACATGGGTTTTATGGCTTTGTGTGCTCCTTTCTTAAGAACTTATAGCTATTTCAAACATCTTCGTTATAAGCGAGTTATCCACAACTTTGGAGGCCAAGGCTGTGAACATCTGCTTCTCCACAGGGCTACCTTCGATGTGGATAACTGTTACCTTGTCGGAGTTCTGGCCCTTGCGGTCAGCCCGTGCAATGCACTGGATGTACTGCTCCACGCTCATCAGCGGGCCGAAAAAGACCACGGTGTCGGCGGCAGTTAGGGTAATCCCGTGGGCAGACGCTTGCGGCTGCATGACCAGCACGCGGGGGTCTTTCTCGTTTTGGAACCGGCGGATGGTGTCAGCGCGTTTGTTGGCGGTTACCCCGCCGTGGATGCACTCAACGGCCACGCCCTTCTTGGTCAGGTAGTGGAAGATGGTGTCGATGCTGGAGCGAAACAGCGCGAAGATGATGACCTTGCGGTCGGTCTCCTCCAGTATCTCCTCAAGCACCGCTAGGCGCGGGGCAGCATCGAACTCCACCACATCCTTGTCGTCTGTATATACAGCGCCGCAGGAGATTTGCAGCAGCTTGCTGAGGTTGGCAGCAGCGTTGACCGCCGTGATCGTCTCGCCTGCTGCGGTAGCAGCCATGCGCTCTTTGAGCAGGTTGTAGTACTTGGCCTGCTGTGGAGTCAGGGGCACTAGGCGGGTGGTAGTCAGCACGGCAGGCAAGTCCAAGCACTGCGCCTTGGTGAACCTAATAGCGGGCTGCAAAGCTGCATGCACCGTCTCGGCGGCGTTGGGCTTGGCAGCCCACTTAAACATCGTTATCTTGTTCATCACCATGTCGCGCCACGCTGTGTAGAACTTGGGCACGTTGTTGGGGTTGACCAGCTTGGCCAGTCCGTAGGCATCAGCGGGTGACTGCGAAGCAGGCGTGCCCGTCATCATCCACAGGTAGGTCTCCGGCCCGAGTATGGAGGCCAGCGCTTTCCAGCGCCGTGTGGTCTGCGTCTTGTACGCATTGGCTTCGTCCACGATCACCAAGTCGAACCGCCCATCATTGCGCACCTCGTTGGCGATCAGGTTCAGCCCGTCGTAGTTGGTGATGACGAACTCATAGTCTTGCTGCACCATCTCGATACGGCGACCAGATTGCGAGTGGTGCGCTACCACGGCAGATCGGTGGATGATGCTGTTGCTCAAGTCCCCCAGCCAAGCTGACTGCATGATCGACAGCGGACACAGGATAAGCACACGGCGCACCTTGCCAATACTCATCAGATAGTCCGCAGCCCACAGCGCCGATAGTGTCTTGCCCGTGCCCGGCTCAGAGAACACAAAGGCTTTGCGGTTGAGCGTCAGGAACTCGGACGTCTCGCGCTGGTGTGCCATAGGCTTGTAGCGCCCGGGCCAGTTGTATCGTTTCGTGATAGGTGAGGGGACATCCTTCACGCCTAGGTTGCGCAGTACCTTGACTTCCTCTAATCCCCAATACACCAGTATCTCGTACGTGCCGTTCTCTTGCGAGACGATCTTGTGCTTGGGGATGATGGAGTACTTGTCAGGGTTGCGGGTCTTTAGTAGTAGGGCTTTGTCATCAATGATTTGCATTTGCTTCTCTTATTTATTTTATGGAGTGGTCGCTCTTGCGGGCGAACGACCTGTTGGCTG
>Ga0208916_10000098_pt1 | contig 39080 bp, 83 predicted proteins | sample DEB19_08_DNA_5_FD_184523 | JGI IMG/M metagenome (GOLD analysis project Ga0208916, IMG submission 184523) | Aqueous microbial communities from the Delaware River and Bay under freshwater to marine salinity gradient to study organic matter... | ecosystem: Environmental > Aquatic > Marine >... | reverse complement strand
GGAAAGCCTTTGTCATTCACAGGGTTTAAAAACCGAGTAGATGCACACGAATACGGACGTGGGCGTAATAAAATCTATATTGTTTTTGTAGGACACCCTAGAGAAAACCTATTTGCATTTTATCCACCACAGACTACCAAAGCTGATAGTTTAAAAATTGCATACGAATATTATTTAGATACGGTATTGACTGATATAAAACAGGAGTACGTTGACGGAAATGTTATGTGGGGCAACAAAGGTTATCCAATATCTTATGGGGGTATTGGGGCTTATTAAAAAATAATCCACATTATATTTGGTAGTGTGGATTTTTATTCTTATATTTGTACTCTAATCAATTAAAACATATATTATGTCAAGCAAAAATTTCAACAATGATTTAGACAATTTAGAAAGTGAAGTTGCAAACTACTTTTCTGAATTATTAACCAAGCAATCCGAAATCACTATCTTTGATGAAGTGGATTTGGAAAACGATACACCCGATGATTACCTAGAGGTAAGAAACGATATTACAGGGGGCGTATTTGATGTACACCCACTAAAAGTAACACAGGACGGAATACTGGTAGTTGAAGCAGACGGTAGCTTTGTAAGACACCTATTGAAACTATCTGATTTGGGTAGCATTCAAGACCGTATTACGATTTGTGAATTAATGGAAACCAATTTAGAATAGTTATGAAAAAATTGTATTATGTTATCGAGAAAGAAGTACAGGATATTGATGATGTCCAAGAGTGTACAGGTTACAAAGATGTTACAGTATATCAAATAATCGACAATGAACCCAAACGAATTACTACTTTGACGTTGGAGAATTTTACTGATAGCCAAGAGGAAATTTTCGACTGGTTAAGTGGTAATGGATATGGCGACAATGTGAGTGATGAATACGAATTAGTAAGATTATAAAAAATAATGGCATTATCATTTGGTAATGTCATTTTTTATTTCTATATTTGTACTGTAATTAAAAACGATAGTTATGGCGAGAGTTAAACGGATTAAGGTAAGATTTCATTTAGGGGCTGGAAAACATTTCATGCACTGGAGAATACAATACCCGAATGGCGTTGTACAGTATGTACACCCAGACAGTTGTCAATTGCATTTGGTTAACAGCGAGTTGCGTAATGGCAAGAAGACAGCTCAAAAGATTTTTGACGGTGGCGAGAAAGTCGTATGTGCGTGGGTGCTATGTGAGGAAGTACGTTGTAGAGGTATGATATACGGATTAGGTGGCGAGGCTGTAACGTATAATCCTAGAGTATATCCTCACTGGATGTACAATGGCGTAAATGCTGACGGTTACAAGTTTGGGTTTATATACAGTATAGGGAATAAACTATTTGTAAAATAAATCAAAAAAGATTTGGATATGTGAAAACATATCCTTATCTTTGTACTCTAATTAAAACACAGTATATCATGAAACAGAAAAAAGTAGTTAAGATTTTAGAAAATTTGGTTGGTTGTAGATTTTCAATTGATACACTTGCTGAATACTTACAGGGAGAATTTAAGTTAGATGCACCAATGGTTATCGAAGATGTTACTGACGGTAAAGATGAATGTGATACAAGTGATTACAATCTTATGTGTTGTTTGGAAAAGAAAGATATTTTTTGTGATATTGATGTTTATTATTTGAAGTTGCGTAAACCCGATTATTTTGGAAATACAATTCACGTTACAGAAGTAGGTTACGAATTCCAATAAAAATAATTAAAAACACCATGGAAAAAACATATAACATAAAGGTACTTGAAACAAACGAAATTCAAGAATGGACACTAGCGGATATTTTAAACGAAATAAATAGAGATAGAAGTAGTGGTTGGACTGACTATGATGAAACGGATTGGGAAGAGGGTTGGAATGAGTGGATTGAGGGAGAATTTTATTCATTAATTTTAAAATAAATTAGGATTATTCAATTTTATTTATTATCTTTGTACTCTAATTAAAAACATACACAGGATGACAGCAGAAATTAAAATAGGTAGTTCATACGGCTTTGACCATAACTGGACACTAGTGTTAACTACACCGAAAGCTCAAAAATCTTTTTATCTAGGACAAGATGTTAAGTTTTGTAGTAGGGTTCTAGGAGCTGAACCGAGCTATATTGTTAAACAAATTGGTACAGGAATCATTGATGAGGGTACAAGAGGCAACAAACGTCTAGCCAAGTATATTTGTGAACAGTTGAAAATTACTGGACACTCAATGAAAAAACTGGAAGCGTGGAGCTTGTGTGCTGAATAATGAGTTGCGAGGAAATATATGTACGGCACATTGAGAATGGAATCCGTGCGATTAGGATGGGAAACAAGAATCCCAAAGAGGCAAATGTAGGTTTGCATTTGAATAAGTTGAAGCTTGTGAATCTAGGGCTGTATGAAGACTTGCTACAGAAGTATTCCAACGTAGTAAAAGATTATCAAAGAAAGATGTTAAAAAATTAGGTTACCTGGATATTAATCCATACCTTTGTTCTCTAATCAATAAAGAAAATTATTATGTATCCATTTGTAGATAAAAACGGAGTTAAGTTAGAAGTGATGCAAATTGTAACCGTGCCAGACCCAATAGCGGATGACATTCATAACCACGAGTTTCAAGGTACGATAGCTGATATACTGGATAACGGTAATGTTATTGTAGAAGACGGTGACAGCGATTTTTTTGAAATCGAGGGCTACAGGTTAGAAGTTGATGTTGACTAAAAATAATTCAAAAAAGATTTGGATTATAGAATTATAATCCTTATCTTTGTACTCTAATTAAAAACCATTAGCCATGAATTACAAAGTAAAATTAAAAGAGGGGCATAACGCTAGACCCGACCAAGTATCAACTACAGGATACTTAGGAAACGAAAGTAGCGAATCAATCTATACTAGAGGCGAAGCCTTGAAAAAAGCTAATACCTTTGGTGGTAAGATTGAACTGGTGGAATTATCTAGGTACTTAACCAAAGCTACTATTACACAGATACCACAAACAGCTTTGCTAGATAAAGTAATCAAAGAATTACAGGGGCGTGAAATGTTTGAAGACACCGATACTGATTTAGGGGAGAGAATTTATAGTGGCGATGTGTTTGAGGCTATACTAGGAGAATTTGCTGAACTGGAAGATACACCAATGTTTATACAGGAAACTGTTATGAAGCAACTGGACGAACTGGCTCAAATGGTAGATACAGATTATGTACAAATTACAATGATATAAAGATGTTTTAATTGGTTAGCCTAGGAGTTGTGTCCGAAGCTAGGAGAAAGTGAGAATCGAAAGGTTCTCATTTTTTTTGTTAAAAAATTAGGTTATATGAAATAAAAGTATTATCTTTGTAGTCTATTAATCAAAACATATAAGATATGTATTATAAATTTGACCAAGACCAACTGGCGTTCAAAAAAGTAACGACCAAAGAATTATCATTTTTTACACTAATATTTGTAATCATTACACTAATCCTTTCAATCATTATTGCTACTCAATTATACAAGAGTACAATTCTTACAGAGGAAGCTAGAGTAATTGTAATGCGAGAGAACAACGAATTTTCTAGGGCTAAGTTAAAAGAGTATATCTTACAGCTGAACATTAAATTTCCACAGGTGGTACTGGCACAGGCTGAACTTGAAAGTGGGCATTTTACCAGCCCGATATTCAAAGAGAACCATAACTTTTTTGGAATGAAACCAGCCAAGTTGCGACCAACGACCAACAAGGGGGAGAACAAAGGACACGCTGTATTTGACACGTGGCGTGATTGTGTGGTAGATTATGCTTTTTATTCGGCAACGTATTTGAATGATATGAAAAGCGAGGCTGAATACCTAGACTATCTACGACAAAACTATGCAGAAGACCCGAACTATGTTGAAACCTTAAAAAAGATTATAGAAAAAAACAAAGAATAATTTGGTAGTTACATTTTAATTACCTATATTTGTACTCTAATTAAAACACAGTAGTTATGTCAAAACCAAAATTTTATCAAGCTGTATTACAGGAAGTCAAAGGCGATGTACTTGAACACGTTTACCATAAAAATCATGGAATGACCATGACCGAAAGAATGGGAAGTGAAGAAGCCAAGTGTGGCGAGTGTGGTGGGAACAAATGGATATTATTGCCACAGGAAAGTTGTGCTGTACAAGAGGGTGGAAAGCCTTATATTGAGTGTATGGGTTGTGGAAGTTTAACACATTTATAGTTATGGAAGAAAAAGCAGTTTATATAAGCTATGATAACTTTGAGCTTTTTGAGGGCGATAACTTTTGGTTTTTGGTATCTGATATTGTTAACGGTAAATTAATTTACCATATCAAATATTGGGATTGTAAGGTAATGGAGAGCTTTGCTAATAACAGGCTGTACCTTGATGACAAATTAAAATTTTTAAATAAAGATGAAATAAAAAAATATATTCTTACAAATAATTTGGAAGTTAGGAATTTTAATCTTATATTTGTACTCTAATTAAAACACATAGAACTTATGAGCAAAAAACTTACCTTTAGCGTTACTCTTACATTTGAGAGTGCTATCAACGATGACAAAGATATCCTGGAAATTGCAAGTAACATTGCTAGGGCTATCAAAAATGAAGCCGATACTGGAATGGGAATTACTACTGATTTTAGTGATACCTACACAGAAAAAATTGAAGTGAAGCCACAATACCTAGATGAAGTAGTAACACTTGAAATAGTATAATATGGCTACAATACTTTACACTACCAATGATTCAATAGATGACTATTACCAACGTAGACGTAATTCTATGTATATTCGAGAAACGTATAAAACGTATAGAGAATTAAAGAAAAATCTACATAGAGTTTTAGCTGTAACCAACGAACCGTATGTAAGTGTTTACCGTAGTAGACGAGGCGAGTGGGGAGAATGGTTTGAACACTGGGCTTTGATAAATGGTAAGCTAAAAATCATTACACAAGGTTGGCAATAAAAAAATAATCCACATTATATTTGGTAGTGTGGATTTTTTGTTTTATATTTGCACTGTAATTAAAACATATACACTATGAAACTAGAATTAAAGAATGTCAAAATCAATGAAGCGTTTAGTCAAGAAACGCTAATGTTCAAAGCCGACCTATTTGCTGACGGTAAAAAAATTGGTTATGCTGAAAATGACGGACACGGTGGCTGTACTTGGTACAATGCTTACGAAAATCAAAGAGAAGCCCTAGCCAAAGCAGAGGCGTTCGCACTTACACTACCTAGCACTATTACCAATTTTGGTGGCAAGGATTATGAATTTAAGTCTAGCCTTGAAAGTTGGATTGACGATGCTGTTAGTAAGATTGCAGATGCCAAAGCACAAGCGAAAGCAGATAAAAAAATGCAGAAAATTATGGAAACACAACTTGTTTGGGGTGTACCTAACGGAAACACTTATAAACACATGGGTTTTGTAGGTGGTATCAAGTTGAATTTATTGAGTGAGGCTAGTATCAAAAGCCTAGTTTTGGCTGTAAAAAGTAGAATGTTACCTAACGAAGAAATTTTTAATACGAATATACCAATTTAATTTGGTATATTCATTTATTATTTCTATATTTGTACTCTAATCAAAACACAAAGAAATTATGTTAGAACTTATTTTAGAAGATATTGAGTTGGCTGAAAACACTACAAACGGAAATGTTTTTGACGTATGGCACAATGACGAAACTGGAACGTTCATTGCACAAGAAGTTGATGGCGTTAGAACTTTTAAGTACAAATTAGATGGCGACTTTGAAAAGATTGCCGAAGACCATAGACAAGAAATTCTTGAATATCGTTTAGGTAAAGTAACGCCCGAAGATGTTGTAACCATTGGCGATGTTTTTATGCACGGAAAATTTATTGAAATTATTTTATAAATTATTTGGTAGTGTCAATTATTATCCTTATATTTGTACTCTAATTAAAACACTAGAAAACATGGCAAGTAAAACATTTAAAATCGGAGAGTATTGCAAAGGTGGAGTTATTACCGTTGAAGCAAGTAAAACCAAAGTAACCATTATCGCTAAAGAGTGGGATTTCTCACAAGGTAGCAACAAAGGTAGTAACCAGTCAAACGCTAAAGAGTGGAATAGGCTTGAAGTATCTACCAGTAGCAGTGATGCTGAAAGACAATTGGATTGGTTTCTATTTGACTTGACTACTAGCTATTATGCGGGACAAGTTATGGATTGGATTAAAACCAAAACAACTTTAAAATGCAACGGTTGGTAAAATAAATTGAAAATAATCTACATTATATTTGGTAGTGTAGATTATTTTTCTTATCTTTGCTAAAGAAAATTAATAACAATTAAAACACAAAAAAAAATGGGACAGTATTATCATGGAATTATCCTTGCACCAAGAGTAAAAAAACAAATTGAGAAAGTTGTAAATTGGGTTTATTCCCACGATATTAAGCATACGTGGAAACGTGATGACGGTACAAAAATTAGTATGGGTAACGGACTTAAACTAATGGAACACTCGTACAGACGAAACAATTTCGTTAACGCATTTGAAACGCTTATTGCTGATAATCCGCAAAGGGTTGTATGGGCTGGAGATTATGCAGATAACGAACCCGACCAAACACTAACGGTCAAAGAAGAAAAAGAATTGAACTGTGTAAAATACCTAGTAGATGTTGAGGAAGAAGTTAACCTTTACGGTTTATGTGATGATGATACAAAAATCATACCTAAAGCTAGAAGAAAAGAATATCGTTTCGTTATCAACCATACCAAAAAATGTTATGTTGATAAACGCAAAGTACCAAAATTTAATGACGGTTGGCAATTGCACCCACTACCTATTTTGACTTGCGAGGGCAACGGCAGAGGCGGTGGAGATTTCAGAGGCGAAAGTTCATTGATTGGTTTATGGGCTAGAGATTTGATTTCTGTAAGTGATGCAGAACCAATAGGTTACGAAAAGTTTATCTTTGACTTGATTGAGGATTAAAGATGTTTTAATTGGTGGAAAGGTTGGGTAAGAAATTATCCAACTTTTTTATGTTAAATAATTTGGTAGATTAAAATAAAAGTTATATATTTGCATCATGGAAAAAGAACAATTAATACAGATAACTGAAACGGTTGACGGATATGCTGTCAAAGATTTAACTTGGTTGCCATTGGATAATGTTATTCGTGGATTGGTTAAATGCCCTGTTGTTGGCAAAGAAACATTACACGGTGGATATGTTGTAGCCACTTGGAGAAAAAACGGTAGCCTTATGCCACGATACGGTGGTAACACACGAACTGATTTATACTTGAAAATAAAGTAAAATGAGAAGACATAAACTTGTTACAGAAATTTACAAACACGCTGAATTGCTTAATTCAAATAAAACAACAATTATTTTCTTGTTGGCAATGATGACTGATAAAGCATTGACGAAATTCCATAAAGAATTTTTAGAAAAAAAACCTACTAAAGATTTGGTAGTGTAGATTTAATTCATTATATTTGTACTCTAATTAAAACACAGTAGTCATGCAGAAAAGAACCGTAATTAAAAACATTAACAAAATCATTGTTAAGTTTGGTAGTTTTACCACAGCCGATGTTGAAGCCGATAGCAGTCCTTGTATTGCTTCATTGGGCAAAGATACGCACCAGTTGTTAGAAGAGTTTGGAGAACACAAAGTAACAGCTTTGACCTATGTTCACGAAACTGTAGTTGACGAAGACTATATAAGTTACGAAGACTTGGACAAAGACACCCTTGAAGAGATACTTATGTTGGCTGAAACTTGGGAAGCAGAATGTTTACAAACTGAAAAAAGAATATCCAATTAATTTGGATATTTCTTTTTTTATTAGTATCTTTGTACTATGGAATTATTACTAATAAAAGAAGACAGCCCAGAATGGATTTCCATGTGGGAGAAGGTGGCAACACATCCAGTTAACGAAGGTCTGGAAAACCCTAGAGAAGCTCTCAACGAAGGAGAAGCCTGGCAATATATGGGTAGCCTCAAGGAGAAGGATAAAGTTATCCACAGCTTCAGACATAGGCTGCATCCAGTAACACAGGCTGTATATAATATGAGTTTTTATGCCAATTCAGATTTGGCTTCAGAAGAAATTGATGAGCATAGAAAAATAAAGTAAAAAACATTTGGTAGTCTCAATTATATTCACTACCTTTGTACTGTTGATGAGAAAGGAGCACATAAGTCACTCCACCGAATGTGAAGAGCATTAGGTTATAACTGTGTCATCAACAAATGGTTCTGTAGCTCAGTTGGTTAGAGCAGCTGCTTCATCGTAGTACGTCACAGGTTCGAGTCCTGTCGGTTCCACAAGTGGTTGTAAGCATATCGTGCCCCCTTAATTGCACAAAGCCAGTTTGCCTCTATCTGATAAAGTGGAAATGGTCCAGCAATGGGCCAGCGGAAAATTGTTGCATGGCTTGCAAACAAACGAGGGTGGTTCCTCAAAACGAATGGCTGTCTCTTGTGAGGCGGCCTTTTCGCATGTATAGAGCCCCACACATACACATTTGTGTACATAGGGTCGCCTAGTGCCACCCACAGGGAGAACGTGGCTTAAATGAGCTATATTTGATTTGCGTTCTACTACGGATTGTGTTGACTTTTGCGAACAGGATATATAACAGGAAAACCCTAGAGGCTAGTCTAGGGCTGGGTATATTACACATTAGTGTACATTAACTACATTGACACGTACCGTATGGATTGCTATCAGTTATATGCGAAAACATTTGACAGCAACCGCACCATTGGTTGTAGCCCTCGTCAGCTTGTGATAGCTCGTTGAAGCAGTCATCACACATATTATTTTTTTCCAGTGATTCGTGGAAGCTATCTTTTTCTTGAAGACATTCTTCACAGGTAAATTTTGCCATGATAAAATTTTTTTAGATAAAAAAAAGGGGCTATTTCAGCCCCACCATTTTCTTTAATTCAGCTTTGACACGTTTGGCTGTTTCGCCTCGCCATGTACTAGCATTAGACAGGAAGTACAGCACAATTGACTTTCCAGTATCCATACCGAAATTATCCGATACATTAGTTAGACAGCCCATAGCATCTAGGTAAGGCTTAGCCCCGTAGTTTACTGATTTCCAGTCGCTTCTGATTTCACTTGCAATAACATTCAAACTTCTTTGAGTACTCATAATGTGTGTATTAATTGATTAGAGTGCAAAGATACGATAATATTTGATATATGCAAATTTTTTACGTAAAAAAATAAAAAAAAAATAATTTAAAAATAATTGCTAAAAAGTTTGGTAGTATCAAAAATTTGTCTATCTTTGCAGTGTTGAATTAGTAACCAATTAACACACACATATTATGAATACATTACTTAACATTACAGCCCAGTATCACGAGAACTACGGAGCACACAGCTGGGACGGTCAAGGCGAGTGCCCACAGGCTTGGAAACCGAAAGGTGGTCAAGTGTTTACGCTTCGTGTTGACAGCGACAGCTTTATGTACGCTGAGGCTGAATGCTTGAAAGCGATTGCTACGCTTTTGGCTAAGCAGTCGAACGAGTACGCACGTTACACGTATGTCGAGCATGAGCTGGTTTTTAGCGAACCAATTGCTTTGGACAGCGATTTGTTCCAGTCGGAGCTTTTGTACGAGTGTGAGCAACTTGGCAGAATGCAAAGATAGGTAAAACTATCTGGAACTAAAAACCCTATTAGGGTTTTTTTTGTTTTTGGGTTGAAGTGAGTATAGGGTGTGACGGAGTCTACTCTCTCACTTGCCGTGACCCGTTGCTCTTTCAACACTACAAAGATAGAAAAAAGTTTTTTAATAACCTAATAAAATAATCACTTTTTTATTAGGAATTGTAATTTTTTTATTCTATATTTGTACTCTAATTAAATGACACATATAATGAAACTTACACAAACACAAATTATCAAAAATGCACGTAAAATTGAACGTGAATTACAAATTGAATTAGGTATGAACTTTTCACGTCATCGGGTGCATACAAGTAAGAAAACATATAGCAGAAAAGAATTTAAAAAAAATGTTGGAAATTATTAGGATATATCAAATTTAATTCTCATCTTTGCAGTGTTCAATTAGAACAAAGAAAAAAAACCAATTTAAAACACAAAGCCATGTTAACAGAAACATTAGATTTAGTAGGAGAAAAAAAAGCAAAATTTGCTGAATTAAAACAATTTGTATTAGCAAACTACAAAGAAAAAAGCGTCAAAGAAATGGCGTTGGAATTAGGTATCGGTACTATGAAGGTAAGCAATGCTTATAGTAGATTAGTTATTGAAGGATTTGTAGAAAAAAAAGGTGGTAACACTAAACAAGCCAAGCGACTTTTAACACTAGAGAGTGTAAACGCAAAACTTGACAAATTAATTGAAGTGGTACAAGAAACAAACACTTATAACAATAGTCAAGGTGTTGAGAAACAAATTTGTAGAAACAAAATTGTTGACAAAATTCAAGGTTCGGGAACTATTTTATCTTTGCCGTTTTTCACTTGTGAGATTGAAAAAATGATACTTGCTAAAAGTGAAACATTTGACTTTGTAGGTGTTGAGAGAGATGCGAAAACCTACCGTGCTATGACTAAAACTATCAAAAGTGATGGTTTACCAATCAAACCGTATCATGGAGAGATTAAAGATAAAATCTACGGTGTAGGACGTGAAACGTATGCACATATCATACTTGACTACTGCGGTATGTTATCAACTGTTAACTACGAAATTGAGTATTGTTTGAGAGAGAAGTTAGTACCTATTGGTGGAACTATTCACGTTACATTTTCTAAAAATTTGCGTATTAGTGGCGGTGTTCACGAACGAGTAAAAAGTTTAAGTCATACCGTTACAAATAGTGTTGACGACTTGAGAGAATCGAGTGAGGTGGCTATAAGAAGTTATTTTGACAAAGTAACGGGATTTGATTATAGACTTGACGAAATTTATTTTTATCGTGATGTAGATACCAAAACGGGAAACCTTAAAACGCCTATGGTTTTGGTTCAAATTACACGAATTGCATAAATAATTAAAAAAAACCACATTATTATTTGGTAGTGTGGTTTTTTTATTCTATATTTGTAGTGTTCAAAATAAGTAACCAATTAATACACAAAATTATGTCACTAAAAAAAATCACAATCCTTGAAAGTTCAGTTGAAAGACCATTTGATGCTAATGAAACCTATGCTTTGTTAAGACAAAGACAACAATGGCTTTGGAGCTGGGGTGCAAGAAATTTCACAAAGTTTACAGATAAAGCTTTTTTCTTTACAGTATCGGGACACCACCACAAAGGAATTGTTTTGATAACATTAGGCTGGAATGATACCTACACAGTTAGATTATTATCAAGTCAATGGAATTTGAAAGATACAATCACAGACGTTTATTTCGACCAATTAAGCGAAATCATCGACAATAAAGTGGAACGAATAGCAGAATATGAAAGATAAAAATTAAGCCCTTAAATGGGCTTTTTTTTCGGACCGACCTATTGACGTATGTGCGTGACGGAGTCTACTCTATCACTTCGTCAGCGACCCGTTGTTTTCAACACTACAAAGATAGGTAAAAAAAACTTTAAAAAAAAATCAAAATGATTAGGATATTAAAAAAGAATGTTCTATATTTGTACTCTAATTAAAACACACATATTATGTCAAAGAAAAAACGTTACGATATTTTAAGTCCCGATGGAATTGGAATGTATATGGACAAAGATTTTGCAAGTGCTGAAAAAGCTGAACAAGGGTTTATTGAATGGGCAAAACGTTTTGAGCGTCAAGGCTACTATTCATTTAGAGGTACTCAAATCCCTTTGGCTGAATTAAGAGAATATTGCAAATTAGTTAGTTATTAATTTGGTAGTGTAAATTATTATCACTATATTTGTACTCTAATCAATTAACACATACACAATGGAACAATTATCAAATATTTTAGGTTGGAATAAAAAAGTTGCAAAGGTAACTAAAAAACTTACACCTACACTTGATGATGCTGATATTATCAAAGAAATTGTAGTAATCATTAAGACAGACAGAAACCTATTTGATTGGGCAAAGTGTTTGTACATTACACCAAGCGACAAAACAGATATGTTTAACGTTGAATTGTTAATGAATGACAATCCGAAAGAAACTTTGTTGGCTGAAATCTATAATCAACATAAAACCAAAGATTGGGAAAGTGCCAAGTACGGACACGATAAGCCAATGATTAACTTATTGGTTAATGCTGAAACTATCAACAAAATAATTAATTGGTATTATTCAAAAATAAATTAAAATAAATTAGGTTATATCAAAACTATTCACTATATTTGTACTCTAATCAATTAACACATAGAAAATATGTCAAAAGAAATCACAATTCCGTTTAAAACCCACAACGACAAAGAAATCGAATCGGGTGGTACTCACTTGCAAGGCGAAATCCAAACAACCTATGCAAAATTAAAAGCAATGTTCGGACAACCTACTGATGGCGATGGCTACAAGGTAGATGCTGAATGGGAAATCGAATTTGAAGATGGCACGATTGTAACCATATACAACTACAAAGATGGCAAAAATTACAATGGTGCAAGTGGTTTACCTAAAACCAAAATCACAAATTGGCACATTGGCGGTCATAGTTCAAAAGCCACAGACAAATTGTTAGAATTATTAGCAATAAAATAAATGTTAAATTGTTTGGTAGTGTCAATTAAAAAAACTACCTTTGTTCTCTAATCATTAATAATTAAATCTTTAAAAGTATGAAGAAAATTCTCGGAATGTTTATGTTATTGGCGTTTTTGTTCTCGGCAACAAGTTATGCACAATGTTCAAAGGTCAAGCAAAATTCAACTGATGTTACGTTTCAATACGGAACGGCAAACACACTCGGTGCTGAATTAACCAAAACCACAAACAACACCATAGTAGGAGTTGGGTATAGTCGGTATGTAGGCAATGAAGCACAAAGCAATGTCGGTGCAAATAACTACACGTATGTCGATAGTTATCGAACAAGATACCAAGCGTTTTATCTATTGGTCGGCAAGAAAATAAATAAAATTATTTTAGGGTTGAGGGGTGGAATATGCAATGATGCGAATAACAATAGGTATGTAACAACTACACCGATAAGCGTAATACACGAAAGCAAGTCGCCCACAGATTATGAGTTTCAATATGGTGGATATGTCGGATATAAGTTAAACGACAAGTTAAATATCAATTTAGGTTACGATACGTTTAACCAAGGAACATTGGGGCTCACGCTGAATATCTAAAAAAAATTGAAAATAATTTAAAAATAACCTATCATTTATTTGGTAGGTTATTTTTTTATGCCTATATTTGTACTGTTGAAAATGAGTAACCAATTAAAACACAAACACTATGAATGCAAGAGTCCAAGAAATCTTAAGAAAATCAGCTTACAACTTCGCTATCAAATGCGGTCACACACACGCTGAAGCAATCCAAGCTGGAGAAGACAAAATAAAAAGTGTTGAAGCTTTAGCCAAAAGAGAATCAAAACAAAAGTGGGTGGATATAACCACAGGCAAAACACACACACCAAGAAACCCTTACTAGGGTTTTTTTTGTTTGGGGTTCACGTGGCATATAGGCGTGTCGGAGTCTACTCTCTCATTTGTCATGACCCGTTGCTCTTTCAACACTACAAAGATAGACAAAAGAAAATTAATAAACAAATAAAATAACTACAAATTTATTAGGATATTAAAAAACTTATTCCTATATTTGTACTCTAATCAATTAAGATATACACAATGATAAAAGTAGATAAAAGTTATACGATAAAATTTAGTAAAGGTGGCGTATTGCAGTACGCTACATTTAGAGAATCTAACGGAGTGTTGGTAAGACCTACATTGCACGTTTCGTGGGCAAACATCAACGAAATTCCCGATGTTACCAAAATGACCGATATAAAAGAAGTATTGGAAGCAATCAAAGAGTTTTCTTTTTGCAATAGAGCTGAAATTTATTTAATCAATCACGCACCAATATTTTACGATAAAAAGAAAAAAGCTCAAAAGCTTATCAAGTCAATGGAAACAGCTTACGAGAAATTCCTTGAAACTGAATTGACGAAATTCTTTGAAAGTGAATTAATACCTTTATTAAGAAAAAATAAATGGTTTATAGGTCGCAGTCATGTAGGGTATTTTGTACCAATTTACAAAGATAAAAATGGCGAGTATGACAATATCAAAGACGACAAAAAAGGGTTTGAATTTGAATATTTATGTGCTAAAGCGTTGAAAGCGTTTGATTTGATTGATAGTATTGATATATCCAAAGAACACGGAAACTATTTGTCAGTAAGTCATAAGTTTTTAAATTACATTTATATTACGAATTATTCTGAATTTTATTTGGAACTTTAAAATATTATCACTATATTTGTACTCTAATCAATTAACACACATTATGAACGTAGCAAAATATGTTATCGAGGAAGTAGGGGATAATTTCTATATCAATAGTAATAGAATACCAAGCGAAATATTCAACGAGGAAAAAGTTGAGTACAGAATTGAAGACCGAGAAACTCTTATCGACAATCTTATTATGTGGATAAGTGAATGTAGAAGTAACGATAAGCAATTAATGAAAGACGATTTAAAGGAATTGATGAGTATTGACGATGAGTTTGTTTTGTCCTCTATCAGCACCAACGATTACCTATATGGAAATTCTGAAAGGTTTAACGAGGAATGCCAAGCAATCCTAAACGAAATAAAATAATTAAAAAAAGACTATCATTTATTTGGTAGTCTTATTTTTTATTCTTATATTTGTACTCTAATTAAAACACACACATATTATGGGAGCATCAAGTTTCAGTCAAAGACAAAAAGGATTTAGTATGCAAGAGGCATACAAAGAGGCAGTAAGCGATGCAATTGAGGAATACGGCAACGATACCTACAATGGCACAATTAGTACAACACGTGGCGTTTTTGATGCTACTAAAAAATTCAAAGCAAGTGGCAAATCAGTATCTGAATTTATCAATGATGCTATCGAAAATCATTGCTCAAAATGGGACGATGCGTGGGGTATTTGTACCAAAGAACCTAAAGCCAATGAGAATAAAGTCAAAAGCCAAGTTGACCACATTGTAACCAAAGGTACAAAAAAATGGGAACTTGTTTATGTTGTAACCGATTGGGACGAAAATGAAGTAGGGGCGAAAAAAACCAAAGGCGATGCAGTTAAGATTGCAAGAAGTCATACGGAAAAAACCAAAAAAACTACACGTATTCATTTAGAAAAACGTATTGTAGGTGGTGGTAGTTCGGTGGCGACAATACGCTACAAGTCAGCAACTACGGAAAGTTCGGGCGAGTTCGTTTTCTTTGGGTGGGCGGCAGAATAAAAATAATTAAAAAAAGACTATCATTTATTTGGTAGTCTTATTTTTTTGTTGTATATTTGTCGTGTAATCAATTAAAACACACATTATGAATAAATTTAATTTAGAATTTAGAAACGAGAATGGCGAATATCTATTTGATATTAGTGGAGAATTTGCACTTACCACATTTAACAAGTTGAAACTATGTCCAGAATTTGTTCACACTACAAGAAAAATTATAGGTAAACAAGAATTTGTTGTATTGGATTGTATAAAACAATGTGGTTATAAAATGGGTGGTACAATTAACTTTGTCCTTAACAAAGGTGGTTATATTAAATGTACTATGAATTAAATTAAAATAAGACTATCATTTATTTGGTAGTCTTATTTTTTTTACCTATATTTGTACTCTAATCAAAACACATAGATTATGTTAGTAGTAAAACACAAAGATTTAAAATGGGGCGTTTATACAAGTCCACAATCGGGAGAAGTTGAAATTGAAAGATACATAGTTGAAAATGATGACGACTTACAAGCATTTGCTAAAAAGTTCCCACAAATCAAAATGTTTAAAATGAATGAAAATCTTAAACAATGTTTGACCCAAGGGTACATAATCATATTGACAGATTTACACTCAATGAGCGGTATGCCTACATATTGTTTTGAAAGCAAAGCTGACAACACGCACCCAAGTTCAATGCACAGAAAAAGAATTGGAAAATAATTCAAAATAAATTAGGTTATATCAAATTAAAGTCTTATATTTGTAGTGTAATAATCGAGGTAGAGTTGGAACGCACGGACTAACAACCGACTAGCAATCCCCACTCGATTATTACTTAATCAAAAACATAGAAATTATGGTATTATTAAAATATAAACAAACAGGTACTAAACCACATATTTTTGTTGAATCATATGGAGTGAAAACTCTTCTTGTTCAACCTGGAATTGTTAATTATGACCAAGAAGAGGAAGTTGAAGCGTCCAAAGTAAATGAAAGAATTAAAGAATTAAAATCTTTCAAAAATAGAAATTATCACTCATTTATCATAATAAATTAGGATATGTCAAAAAGTTTTCTTATATTTGTACTCTAATCAAAACACACAAGTTATGTCAAAGAATTTATCAATATTACTAATCGTTACAATCTTATCAGCATTGGCAAGTGTAATGGCTTTTGCACCAACAATTTGGAGCAACTTTTTTAAAGGGTTCGCAGTTTTCTTTATTTTCTTTTGTGGAATGTTAGCACCCGCATTTGATATAAATGTAAAGAAAAAAGATAATAGATACGGAATGGAATAATATATTTAATTGGTGAAACGTTAAGCAATTAACGTGGGGAAAGAGGGAGTTGTGTCCCTCTTTTTTTGTGGCTTGTCGGGAGCAGTTCGCATATAGACGTGTTGGAGTCTACTCTTTCACTTGTCGTGACCCTTTCAACACTACAAAGATAAGATAAAAAAAGTTTAAAAAAAAATGAAATTCATTAGGATATTAAAAAAGAAAGTCTTATATTTGTACTCTAATTAAAACACACGTTATGAAAATTATAGTTTGGATTAAAAATAAATTACATATACATTACTTTAACAAACCAATTGTTTCTGAATATGTTTCATTTCATACAAGAAACATTATTTTTGAATGTAGGTGTGGTAAATGTGAATTAAGAAAAGAACATAAAGCGTTTGGCGATGCCTTTTCAATTGAAACTACACATTTCATAACACATAAAGAAATGAATGAAATTTTAAATAAAAATTTGGTAGTCTCAAATTAATTCACTATATTTGTACTCTAATTAAAACACACTATCTTATGAAAAGTTATCACGTTACAATTATGTCTATCGACCCTAACGACCACTATGGCAGAGAACAAGGCGATGACCACCAAAAGTATGGACTTACAATCCAAGCGACCAGCGACAAAGACGCACAAGAAAAAGGGGTTATACAATTCAAACAAGAATACGGAGACCTACCTATCTTTTGGGTAAAATCTTTTGAGAATGATTAAAAATAATTGGTAAAATATTTGGATAAGTGAAAACTTATCCTTATATTTGTACTCTAATCAATTAACACATACACAATGAAAAGATTATCCTTACAGCAAATAGCAAACATACTTAAAGTTACGGCTATCGTTATTTTTCTATACATCATTTATTCAGTAACATTTTAATTCAACCACAATGGCTAAAACAAGAAAGTTAGACAGAGATGAACGACAAGAAATTGGTATTGCAATTACCAATAAACTAATCGAATTGGGTTATGTTCCCGATTGCACCGATACTGATAACCAAAGCGAGTTTGAAGTGCAAGATATGGTTGCCGAAGTAATCAAAGATTTGAAGTTACGAAAAAAAGTTTAAAAATAATTGAAAATAATTCACATTACATTTGGTAGTGTGGATTATTATACCTATATTTGTACTGTTGCAATGAAGCAACCACCAATACACTATGATTATGGCAAGTACAAGAAAAGCAATGATGAAAGCAATCGAAGCAAAGTATCCAAAGTTGTTTATGAGAACAACCGAAGAGTTCAATGGTTCTAAAGGCGGAATTTGGAGTTCTGGAGAGAACGGAGACGAAGCAAAAGATGGCTTTGACCTATTCAACTACTACACCGAAAACTACACAAAATACGAGTTTGGAGTGCATACAGAGTTTATGAAACTACTAACCAAGCACGGCTGGTATGCTGAATGGAACGACCCTGGCACGATTATGTTTTGGGAAGCATAAAATAAATTAAAAATAACCTATCAAATATTTGGTAGGTTATTTTTTTATTCTTATATTTGTACTCTAATCAAAACACACTATGGCAAAGTCAAAAATTCAAAATGGTTATTATCCTATATCTTACGCAGACCTTATTCGTAGGGTTGGGTATTGTGAGAATTGGGGTTACGGAAATAAAGATACTTGCAAGTACGTTGCAGAAACTACAATCGAAATGCTACAAATGGAATATCCCGATTTGCCTATAAAAGATACGTTGTATGGCGTACTTGTCGGAATAGCACACGACTTGAATAAGGGCAGACGTTACACAGACAAATTATTGATAGGAATAGTAGACTAAAATAAATTAAAAATAATCCATATTATATTAGGTAGTGTGGATTATTATACCTATATTTGTACTCTAATCAAATAAGCCATACAAAATGACACAGACAGACTTTTACGCAAAACACGGGGGCGGTATTTTAAATGTACGCTATGACAATGCAGAATTTGGCGACCACTTAATTCTACACCCCGAAGGCGTTGACCAAGCCAAAGAACTTGAAGCCAAAGGTTACACTATCGTAGCAGTTTATGAAGCAGAAAAAGAGGGTAAAGACAACTATGTTGAAATCGAAAAACCTTTCGATAATAGTACACACCCATACAAAATTGGTTACTTTGCAGTATCGGATATGATAAAATAAATTAAAAATAATCCACATTATATTAGGTAGTGTGGATTTTATTTTCTATATTTGTACTCTAATCAATTAATACTAGCATTATGAAAGCAATCGTTACAAATGTTAAATTCGATACAGACGGAGAAGTAGTAGACTTACCTGTTGAATTTGAAATCGAAGTGCCAAGCGACATCGTAGAAGAACAAGACATTGATGATTTTGTTTCAGACGAAATTTCAAATATCACGGGCTTTTGTCATTATGGATTTGAAATGAAATTAATTTAAAAATAATGGCACTATCATTTGGTAGTGTCATTTTTTATTCTTATATTTGTAGTGTTGAAAGAGTAACGGGTTGATATGGGAATATCAAAAGAGTAGACTCCAACACGCACATACGTCAGCAGCCAACACACACGAAAAATAATTGCAAATAAATTAGGATATGTAAAAAGTATTTCTTATATTTGTACTCTAATCAAATAAGTCATGACAAATTATATCATTGAAAAAACACACATATCAAATATCAACGTGGGCGATACTATTATGCACTATGGCGAAATGAAAACCATATCGGGAAACAATCTTAAAAGAGATAGTTTTATGGGTACGACTTTGTTTGGCGATAGTTACAACATTGGGCACAAACTAATCGATAGAATTATTTTCACTAAAAATTAGGTTATATCATTTTTTATTCTTATATTTGTACTCTAATCAATTAAAACAAACACAATGAAAAAATTAAATCTTATCTTTGCACTTATCACACTTTTTTGTCAAATCTTAAGTTTCATCGGTATATTCGTATCAGAAACCAATGACCAATTAATGTGTAGTTTATTTATGTTTTTAGGGTTCGGCACGTTGTGTGGAATTATTTTAATACTTGATGCAAAAAAAGTAGATGAAAATTTGGTAGTGTCAAACTAATTCACTATATTTGTACTCTAATCAATTAAAACACTTATTATGAAATCATTTAGACCTTATGCAATAGCAATCGTATTATTTTCTGTTTGGTTATTATGCCAAAGTTGTGCCTCACGATGTGGACAACAACGTAGATACTGGAACAACCATAGATGCGTATAAAAATAATTGAAAATAATCCACATTATATTTGGTAGTGTGGATTATTATCATTATATTTGTAGTGTTGAATAAGTAACCAATTAAAAACACAAATTATGGAATTAGTTAAAGCAATAGAATTAGGGGAAAAATTAATGAAAGAACACGGACTTGATAATTGGACGTTTAATTTAGATAACGCAAAGCGTAGATTTGGCTGTTGCAACTACACTTTCAGACGTATCAGTTTATCAAAACATTTGATACTATTGAATGACGAAGCAAGAGTAAAAAATACAATCTTACACGAAATTGCTCACGCTTTGGTTGGTAGTGGACACGGACACGATAACACGTGGAAACGTAAAGCATTGTCAATCGGTTGTGATGGAAATCGTTGCTACACTGAAAAAAATACAGTAATCGTTAAGGGTACACTTGAAGCGGTTTGTCCTAAATGTTCACACGTTCATAGAAAATTCAAAACGCCAAAAAAAGCAAGTTCATGCGGTAAATGTTCAAACGTATTTGATAGTGCAAGACTTTTGATATTCAAAAAAGTTTAAAAATAAATACAAAAAGATTTGGATAAGTGAAAACTTATCCTTATCTTTGTACTCTAAATAAATCACTATGATACCAAAAGAAATCACAATGACAATTCATAACACATACCAACACCCAGACAAATTAGAGGTGCCAAAAAGTGGTAAAGAATTAAGACGTGAAAGACGTAAATTAGAACGTAAAAAAAGATAGAAAATATGAACAATTGGAAACTATTCGGACTTACTATTGGTAGCGTTACAATCATACCTTGCTACTATGACATTTTAAGATACCAAAGAAACATCAAAAACTTTGCAATCAAAAACCTTGACATAGTTAGGTTTACAACAATCTCTTATCGGTTTAGACAACTATTCGATACAAGCCTAAATTAATTTAAAAATAATCCACATTATATTAGGTAGTGTGGATTATTATACCTATATTTGTCCTGTAATTAAAACCAATTATTATGACAACTAACAGAAACATCTTGACTGACGCATTCAACAACAAAACTCTAGTATCTTTTATCCGTGGCAATATGAAAGAAACTAACGTAAAAATCGTAAAACTACAAAGCGATGACGTTTGTAACAAAGAATTTACATACGAAACATCAAAGGGCGATAGATATTCAAGTTTTGAAAACAATATAGAATTTGTCTAAAATAATTTAAAAATAACCACACTATTATTTGGTAGTGTGGTTTTTTATTCCTATATTTGTAGTGTTGAAAGAGCAACGGGTTGGCGAAGAGCTAAAAGAGTAGACTCCGTCCTACACATTTGTGTACATAGACCCATAAAAAAACCCTCTATTGAGGGTTTAGTTCTTGTTTGTATTTCTCGACAATCTCAAGGAATTGCGGTAGGCAATCCTTAGCACTTCTACCTGTTAATCCGTAATACTTTTTAATCTGTGTAAACGTAATGCCCTTGAAAGACATTCCTTTAGCCATCAACGATAAATTGAATTTGTGAACAGATAACTGATAACCAAAATAGTCAACAGTCTTTGCCCCAGCCGAAACATTAGGCGTTCTCAAATTTCCGTTCTTTACTTGCTCTTGTGCTTGTTCAAATGGTGTCATAATGTGTGTTTTAATTGATAGGGCAAATATAAGACATTTAAACCATACTACCAAATTTTAAATGTTAATATTATGTTAATTTTTTACTGGATAACATATAGGCGTGACGGAGTCTACTCTCTCACTTGCCGTGACCCGTATCTCATTTTGTACACTACAAAGATAAACAAAAAATAATTGAAAAAAAAATAAAAAACACTAGGATATTAAAAAAGTTTGTTTTACATTTGCACCATATTAATAACCAATTAAAAATCACACAAAATGAAAAATCTTACAAATTTCGTAATTGCTTCTATTGCACTATTAACTATATATGATAATGTATTGATAATCAGTGTTTTACTATTAGTAACAATAAATTTTAAAAAAATAATGAAAATAATTGCTTAAAAACTTGCGTATATCAAAACTATTCACGTTATTTGCAGTGTTCAAAATAAGTAACCAATTAAAAATCACACAAAATGAAAAAAGTATCACAAAAAGAATTAGCACAAATTTTATTAAACACTAAAGTTGTTGCAAACGTTAATGTATTTGCAAGTGTATTGCAAAAATCAAGTCCTAAAATGTTGGTAAAAAGCCGTACCGACAAAACAATAAAAAACAACTTTGAAAATGTTGTTAAATTGTCAAAAGTAGGTATTCTTTTAAATAGCAACTACATTTTAGCCGTTGAAAATCAATTAGTAAAAGAAGATAAAGATACAAGCGACTACAAGCAAGGGCAAAATACAATGGTATTGGAATTTGGCGAAAATAACCAATTTATTGGAACGTACAAAAATGAATTTGTTTTACAATACCGTCCTAATGATAATGTAAAACCTCGTACAAAATTTGTTGCAAATGGTAAAATTACCGACAAAAAGAAACTTGTTGATTTTTTACCTACTGAAAATCATGCGACAAATCAAGGAACGGAACGTGAAATCACTTGGCGTAAATTATACCTTAAAAACGTCCGTAAATTAACGCTAAATGGTGAAACGTACAAAGTTATAGATTAAAAATTATAAGCCCTTAAAAGGGCTTATTTTTTGTCAAATAATTTAATGTAGAATGAATATAAATAACAAATAAATTAGGAATTGTCAAATAAATAATAATGTAAAATAATTACTCAAAAACTTGCATACTAACTATTTTTTACAGCACATTAAATAAGGCGATTTAAGACACGATAGCCTTATATGATATATGGATATGTAAATACAAAGATAATGCAATAGCAGACCCCCCTATGGTACCCCTACCCCCGTTACTGCCCTTATATACCCCCCCGTATGGGTTGCTAATCGGGGCTATGATGACGTTCACGAAATTTTTCTGGGGAAATTTTTTGGACTTGTTTTTTAGAGACCCTATTTTCAAAAAATTATTTTCCAGATTTTTTCCAATAAAAAAAGGGGAGACCCCCTTTTTAAAAAAATTATTTCCAGAAAATTTTGCATGATTATTTAGGCTGACCTACAAGCACCTTTGTATGCATGTGACCACCTAGCAATCTATCATATGTTCCATTGCCATTATATGAGATTTCTTTATTAAGCACTTGTCTTATTCTATCTTCATCATCTATGGGTTGTAGGTTAAACTTGTTGGCCAAGTCTGGGTCCATTTCTATATAGAAGCCTTTGGTATGCATTAGTTCGATTACTTTATGTATGATATCCTTTTTAGCTTCTCTAGTTCCATCTTGTCCCATTACGGTAACCTTGGTTCCGTGTGGAGTTTGTTTTCCACCTATTGCAATATCTGCGTCTGGGTCTGCGTCCATATCGTTAGCTAGCCAGAAGTTAAGGTCGGAAGTTGTTAGGTCGTTAGGGTTGGTTATTTCGAAGTTTCCACCTTTGTCTGCGTATGCTGTTTTTATAAGGTTGAAGAAAACTTCTTTATAGTCTGATAGGTCAGATGGGGAAATGTTTATGTATTTATGCTTACCGTATTTATCAGCGAATGATATGTGTTCGTTAAGCTTTTGTTTGAGTAGGGTTTTTATGTATGTATTCATATTAATTAATTTCTATATAAATATTTGGTTATTAGGTTAAAAATTTGTACCTTTGTAAAATGAAACTATTATTTTTCTTATTATTCTCTATTATGTCTTATGGGCAGCAAGTTCATTTATCTATGTTTAGCAAGCGTATGGATTCTATATACATGCATAATCGTATTAAGTTTATTGTTCCTATTGTTGATGATTCGGTTGAGACGTTTCGTATGAGCAAGTGGGTCAAGGTGACACTAAAGACGAGCATAAACGGTGATGTGTTTGAGCAGTTGGATTCTGAGGAAGTTTCGTTTGGTGATTTGGAAGCTGATGATTATTTGAGCATTGGCAAGTATGATGTTCGTGTAAGGGTTTATTTAACTCGTAGGCTTCGGTTTGTATGTCAGATGGTTGCTGCTGGAATTCAAGTTAGTGATTATACATATAAGAGTGGTTTTATATTAAAGTTTTAGATATGATAGAAATTAAAAAATACGAGTTAAAGTTTATTCATTATCCAGTAGATGGAAACATACATCCAATTATCCTTTCTGATGAGAAGTTATTTGTAAATGATTATGCATATACGCCAGACGGTAATTATTGTAGGGTAGATGTTATTGATAGGAAAGCTGGAAAGTTTAAATTTATTGTTCAGAGTGATTTATCTTTCGAATTTAATCTTGCTGATTGCAAGAAGGTTATTGCAAAGCCTAACGACCTTGGGTATGTTTATAATGATGGGCCGCCACACGACCATAATTCAATATGGAATGGTGCATATGTGGAAGACTTGCACATGCAAGGATTTTTGGATAGGGTAACGTTTGCGGATACCAACGAGATATATTTGGTTGTGGAAGAAGTGTGTCCATCGCATGTGGGGAAAGATTGCAGTTGCAAGTCTGGGTTCATACAAGTTCCAGTGTTATACAACGGAAAGGTTATCATGGATACCTATGGAATCTTGCAGCGGCAAGCTGGGGTTTACAAGTATTAAAAAAGGGACCGTGTGGTCCCTTGATTATTTATTTCTTCTTGCCATCATTGCATTTCTTCTTGCTATGGCATCTGCTTGTCGTTTTTCGAATTCGGCAGCTTTGTCAGCGTCCATACTTGTAACACCTTTACCTTCTGGTTTTTCGTTTGTATCTAAGTATGTTTGGAATTGTGCGTCAGTTATTCTTCTACCTAGTTCCATTTCCAAATCCTTTTTGGTTTTCTTTTTTTGTAGTGCTGGGTTGTTGGCCATTGCTTGTGCTGAAACTTCGGCACCGCTACCATCTGTATATGATTTTGTTTTTTCTTCCATCTTTGACTTAACGAAGTCTATGATAACTTCACCATATTTGAAGTATGCTTTTATTTGAGCATCGGATGCTGGGGAACCGAAGTCACCTTGTCCTACTGCTGTTGGGTTATTTATACCACCTTTTGTGATTGCGTAACCTGTTCTTTGTTTTGCGTTAGGGTGGTCGATTCCTGGGTGGGCTGAGATTGGAAGAACTAGATGTTCTGAATCTTCACCTCTTAGGTCGAATCTATTTTGTCTTACGTCACCAGCGGCAGCGTTGTATGTTCTAATTTGTACATCACCACGAATATCAACGACAGCTGAAGCTATGAATCCTTGTTCTGTTGGGTTGTGTGTGATAACGTTCCAATAGTTAACTAGTTCTGCTTTGGGTCTTGATTGTACGAATTGGTATGCGTTTGTAACTCTGGCCATTGTTCTTGCTAGGTCGCTTTTGGTTGCGTACATACTTCCATAAGAAATTTCATCAAGTCTTTGTTTGATTAATTTTCTGGTTTCGGTTATTGCTTCTTTCACGCTCATAAGCGTATCGTAGGCTTTGGCTTTGTAGCTATCTAGGATATCCATAAAAGGTGTTCTTCTAAGCACCTTGAATACCATATTTTCTATAGAGAACTCACCACCTTTTTCAAGACCAGCTGTTCTATATTTTTTGATTTTGTCTTTGATAACTTCTACCTTGTCTACTACAGCTTGATAATCGTTTTCTTCATAGGATTTTTTGATATCTTTAAGAGTAGCGATAAATTTATCTGCTTTGTTTTTGATTACGCTTTTATTCACCTTGAAGTCTTCACGCTTAGGCTTAAGAATCCATTTGTTATTCTTTACAGAATAAACGGCAGTTGCTGTTAGCTTGGCTTTAACGTCTTGGACGTATAGTTCGATTGGGTAGTTATGGATTGTAATATCGTGTTCTTGGTTCCATAGGGCTTTTTGAGCATAAAAGAAATCTTCTTTAAATTGTTCACCACCTTCTAATTGTGAGAAGTCTAGTACGACATGTACATCGATATCTGAAAATTTTGACCAGTTATAGTTAGCGAGGCTACCTGTAAAGATAATGTCTTTCATTTTAACTTCGGCTGGAAGGTTAAGCTTTTTGAAGAAATCCGTGGCTATCTTGTTAAGCTTTGTGCGTACTTGTGGGTTAAGAGTATCATTGGTCCAGATATCTGGATTAAGGGTATCTTTGATTTGGAAGCTATCTAGAACATCTTTAGGTATTCTAACTTCTTTTGCTATGTTATCAGAAATACTATTGGCAATGTCATCAATTTCATCGATAGGTTGTTTATCGGTTGGAACTGAATAGTTTTCTAGTATTATGTTTCTATGTAAAAATAATTTCATTTGTTATAAGATTTCTATATAAATATTTTGACTTTTGATTAAAGCTTCGTATCTTTGTATAAAAACATTAAATATGACAGAAATTTATAAGATTACCGACAAAAACCATTGCGATAAGTGTCCAGAATGTGGTCACGATTGGTTCAAAGCTGATTTGATTGATACGTTGACTGGTGACTATAGAACTAGGGAACAAGCGAAAAAATATGCCAGAGAGCATCATGATTGGAGTGAAGAAAACCAAGTAAAGATAAGCAACTTAAACTTTATCGAATTATCTGATGGTGATGTTGATGCCAATGGTGTTGATGGTTATTATCAGTGCGAAGCTTGTCAAATTGGTTGGCATTCGGAAACTGGAGAGAGAACGGATAGATACAAGGTAACAATTGCACCTACAGCTGATATGGCTGCATTATTAACAAGGTTACATGAGCAAAAATTAGCCAAAGCGGCCAAAAAAATGTCTGATATTCAAAATATCCAAGAACAAGCAAACTGGATTGACATTGATGACATGCCCCGATTTTAAATAAAAAGACAAATAAATTTGGAAATGTCATTTATTATACATACCTTTGTACTTCAATAGTATTAACTTTAATTTAACAACATGAAAAAATTTCTATTAGTTTTAGGTTTAATCTTTACCTTGGTTAGCTGTCGCCAATCTCAAAATGATAATCGTTACAACGATTCACAGGTTTATGTGAACGACCCAGCTCCATCTACAATTAGTGTAACTCCGACTAGTGCATCTATCGGTGCCAATCTAGATTTACAAGGTCTTGGAGAATTGGTAAAGACATCACAAACGGCTCAAGAGATTGAGAGCAAATTAAATTCCGATGGTTCAATCAACAATTTAGATTTAAACAATGATGGTAGCGTAGACTATATCAAAGTTACTGAATATGGTGATGGAAACAACAAGGGATTTTCTTTTACGGTAGACTTACCTAACAATGAAACGCAAGAGGTTGCAACTATTCAAATCGCTAGAGGTGATGGTGGTGCTCAAATGAACATTCAAGGTAACCAACAACTTTATGGTAACAACAACAATTACCAATCACATTACAGCTTAGGGGATTTGATGATTATGAATTATTTATTCTCATATCACAGACCATACTACAGTCCATATCATTATGGGTACTACCCTAGGTCTTATCGTTCTTATAGAAGTGTACCAATGAACTCTTATCGTTCTAGAGTATCTACCACTACAAGAACCAGCACAATAACAAGAACAACTAGACCATCGCAAACATCTTCTAGGATTACTAGTCCAAATGCTAACAAGGTATCGAGTGCGGTATCGGCAAGGTCAAGAAGCATGGCAGCACCTACTCGTTCACAAAGAGCATTTACAAGCACATCAGCCAACCGTTCTAGACCAACTACAAGTGGATTTGGTTCACGTTCTAGAAGTTCATCTAGTTCTGCTAGTCGTAGTTCTAGTAGCCGAAGCAGTGGTGGATTCTTTTCATCATCAAGAAGTTCATCTAGAAGTTCTGGAAGTCGTTCATTTGGGTCAAGTTCAAGAAGTTCATCACGTAGACGTTAATCATTATGAGATATCAATTATTAGAAAAGGATAGAATCAATTACATTTGTATTGTTCTTCTTAACGAGATTATAAATTTCCAAGTATATTTTCCAACCAATTTAACTGGTGAAGATATCTTCTTAACCCAATACTTAGAGAAGTTGGTTGAGACTGGTGCTTTGGAAGTCAAGGGTGGTGAGTATCACCCAACACAGCTTGGCCGCAAGGTTATCGTAGATTTCTATGACAAGTACTATGAGTATTTAAAAATCTTTGACATATTCTGTGCTGTAGATTTGGAACTGGGAGACTTTGCATTCTCTAGAATGTTTGACCCATCTCTTTATGAAGCGGATTGGATTGATTACATGAGCAATGAGAGGTTCAGTGACGTAAGAGTTGCTGTTGCAGATTTCAAGGGCTTAAATCCACTGGAAATTGTTTTCATGTCATTCTTAACTGAAGGTAGATTTGATTTATCAGCACCGAGATGGCAGTACAATCTTACTGACATGTTTATCTGGGATGAAATGTTAGATATTTGCAACACGGCTGTGGATGTGGATTATCTTAGAGAAAACGGTGTATTGGAAGATGTAATCAAACAAGGTACTGAAATTGCTATGCAATTAATCAAAGAGGCCGAGGAAAATGCTATTGGTGAAGAAACATTATGTTGGCCAGAAGAAGTTGAAGAAACTACGACAACTGTAACAGAAGAATATGTTGACGTTGTTGAGATGCCGACATATGGGTATGATTATTTTGACCCATACTACGACCCATATTATGTATCACCGATTTGGTTGGTTCCGATATTATTATGGTAAGAGCAATAACAATAACACTTCTTTTATTTGTGACCACCATGTGGTCACAGGTAAAGATATATGAATTTGAGACATTTGATAAAAGAACACCAGATGGTTGGAAAATCGAAAAGATGTCTGGTGAAATACAAATAGATGATAAAGAGATAATTCTTATTACACCTAGCTTTGTGTTTGTTTACGAAATCACATCCAAACAACAATTCATTAGAGTCGGTAGCTTTATTTATTCTGCTAATGATTGGAGAGATGAAGATATTAAAATCAAGATAGATAAAGGTGATGAATATTCAAAATATTTAGACTTTTATTATTATTCTGATGAAGAAAATATGAAGTATTTTAGGCTATGCTTAACCAGATGCCCATATGAAAAATAAAAAGACCCAATTAGGGTCTTTTTTTATTCTAATATCTTGATTTCGACATAGGTACATATTTCACCTTCGACAAATCCTTTTTCTAAGAGTAGTGGTAGGCTAGAATTTTTACACCATGCATATACTGTATGACCTTTATAGTTTTCATTTACGTAGTTCCATCTGGTTTCCCATAGGTTTCGATAGATACCTTTACGTCTATGTTCGTCATGCACCCATGCGTCTAAAAATTTAATTTTATCGTTGCTTTCAATCTTCATAAAAATATGACCAACAACTTCACCTTCTAATAAGGCAATCCAAGATTCTACGTCTTGACCGTTAGGTTTTACATGTACTATATTCACTTATCGTTTTTTCATATAAATATAGGAAAAATCAACAATAGTATTAAGTTAATATTATTTTTTTGGTGGTCTTTTATTTTTTGGTTCTTTTGGTTTAAGAACCGCAGCCAGCTTGGCTTTAGGGTGAACTTTTTTCACACCAGCTACAGCTTTCTTTTTAGGTTTTTTCTTATATTTTTTAACTTCGAATATTCGTTCTTTGGTTTCTTTCAATTTTATGTTGTAAGGTTCTTTTGTTAATAGAGATAGGTCAAGTGTCCACTTGTATCTAGAACGTTCTTTATGGAGCTCAAAAGAAGCTATAACATGTTCTTGTACTTGTTGTGGTGTCCATTTATTTACCTTGGCTAGTTGAAGAAAACATACTGATTGTTTTCCTATGGCTATGGCTCTACCGATGTGTTTAACTTGATGACATGTTGGACACAAGGAGATTAGACCTACAAGCTTCTGTTCGTGCTTTTCATCATCGTAATTCCAGATTTCGTGACACTCTACATTATGTTTATATCCTTGGGCCTTGCCAGTATCTTTACATATTTCACATTTATTATCGGCAGCTTCGTATGAGATGAAGCGAATCTTATCCCATTCTGATGGTTTCACGGTTGTTCTAACATTTGAGAAGTGACAGGTTGATGGAATGAGTTCTACTGATAATTTTGGTTGTTTTGGTTTTGTTGACATATTTGTTTTATTGATAAATATTATAGTTTATAGGTATGGAAATGTTCTTTAAAATCTTTTCGTTTTATCAAGTACCCATGGGTTTCACTTCCGATATCTCCAGCATCCATAAAGACTTTGAATTCATTGTCGAGTATAAGTTGTTTCAAGTTTTCACTTTTGATGAACCAGACTTCGTTTAGGTATTTGAAGTATGTTACGAACCAATCAGCTTTGGTTACTGAGATTCCAGATTGTTTTCCTCTGGATTTGAATTCGATAAAGATGTTCCCAGTATCGAATAATGGTGCACATGTTACATCGGTTTTAATTTCATAGGTTATTACTTTCCCGTTCTTTAACATTTTGATATCGTATTGATTATCATTGTTTGAACTGATGTATTTGCTACCTTTGGATTCCAAGAAATCTATGATAGTTTTTTCACCATCATTACCTAATTTCAAATCGCTATTAAATTCTAAATTTGCCATGTTTAAATATACTACAAATTTTATTAATAATCAATGATATTTATAATAAAAAAGATTATGAAATTAAAAATAACTGAAGCACAGCTTGAAAGACTTAAAGGTAGATTAACCGAAGCTCCAAAAGACAAATCTGGTGGCAATACTTACCAGAGATATATTGAATTTAATTTTAATTATGGTAACGCAAAATTAAAAGGACACGATATAAACGATATAGAGTTAAAACCAAAACAACCAGTATCATTTGAAATTGAAATAAATTCTCGTGAATTTGGTGTTGATGGTATTTCACTTCACAATATTTCTGGGCCAACAGATGTTGAAATTGAGGTGAACTACTTTGTTAATGATGATAACACTGATGATGTAAATTTAGATTTAAAATTGGATTGGAGTGAGCAAACTTTAAGAGTAGAACCTCGTACCAATAATGGTGTTATAACTATTGATAATGAGATTGAAATTTATTTAACCAATGATGACCAAGGCAATCTAATTGTTGATTATATGATATTGATTGTTTTTGGATTATAAAAATAATAAAAAACATTAGGATAATTTAAAAATTTTTCATACCTTTGTACCTTAAAGATATAAAGTATGAGAAATTTTTTATTTATAGTATTGTTTTTATTCTTAACATCGTGTCAACCAGAACCGATATCTCCGACTGATACTTATCCAGCTGGATTAGGTTCAATGACTAGTGTTGATACTGGTCCTACTGTTAGCATGTGGGGTCGATTTAAGTTGATTAGTGGGGTGATGTATGTTGATAATCATGAAACTGGTGAACATTTAATCTTTAACCATTTCAATGCTACGAAGCATGTGTCTAGTCTTAGATGGGGTGGTAGTTTATTTGATATTGAAAATATAGAAGAAAATGTTACAACTTATTCTTTCTACCAACCAACCTCTTATCCAGGATATGGAAAGTTCATATTAAATGATGACTCGACCAAACACTATGCTATTTATTTTGTTGGGACAAACAAAACGATTGTTGAGGACCCGATTTATAATGGTAGTGTATTGATGGGTGGTTCTTCTCGACCATTTAGTGGTCAAACAGTTGATTATGCAAATGGAATTATTAGAATACAAATACAAGAAATGGAAGGCAGTATCAATGGGTACAATTGTCATTACTGGTCAGAATTAACCTTTCAAAAGGTTGCTGCGTGGTAATTAAATATTAAGGGCTTTTGTGATAAGTTTTTCAGCTGTGATATAGTTGCAGTCAAATATCTTTTTGATGATGTTACTGAGTTCTATTTTGATTGGTAGCGTAGAATTTGCATCACTAAGTATGTGTGGAGTTTTACCATCGATAACAATAGCACGTCTAAAACGCATATTGTGTTTTATTCGGGCAACTGGATAATTTCGTTGAATGAACTTTAGAATCATTTCTTCGTCTTTTTCGTCTAACATAAAAAAATATTTACTATAAATATTTTATAATTGATTAATAAATCGTATATTTGTATAATAAATGAATAAATTTGATAACTTTGTAATGCTCACGATATGTGAAGTTTCTTTTAGACAATTTAAGAAATCTAACTATTCCTCTTTCCCAAACTATTGTCATGGGTTGGGCTACGCTATTAGAGGTGGTAATCCATCTTCTAGGGAACGTGTTGATTTGAGTGAAGTGGCGATTATGTTAGAGAAGATATATGGTTTTACATTTGAAGAAAGTGGTCGATATATTGCAATATTTTTTAATTTAGATGTTACTAGATTTACAGATTTCGAAAGTATTGTTAGAGGAACGATGGAATTTTTCCCTATGTCTTTGAATTAATACAGGGGTTTAACCTTTATCAACGCTTTGGTATATTGGTCTTTTTTCATATCTAAGAATCCTTTTAGGATAGCTTGAACAAAGCTGACCTCAAATGGTGGACAAAATATTTTTTTAGTAATTATCATAGCTTTATCTATTGCGGTTTTAGGGCTTCTAACGTTGCCACACACGTACATATAGATAACTGGATGGTCATCTGGGAACTCACGAGATAAAAATTTCCATATCATTGCTGAATCTGTCATTGATTTTTGTATTTGATTTAATATATTTATAACTATAACAAAAAATAAAATTTAAGTAAATGGTATTAGAAGTAACGAAAGAAAACGTACAAGATGTTTTCAAACAAAAAAACATAACTGTTTTAGATTTTTGGGCACCATGGTGTGGCCCATGCAAAATGTTAGGCCCAGTAATTGAGGCTCTATCAGTGGATGAAAAAAATAAGAATATCACAATTGGAAAAGTGAATGTTGATGGTGACGGAAACCAAGAGCTGGCACAAAAGTATGGTGTTAGAGGAATCCCAACGGTTATCTTCTTTAAAGATGGTGAAGAAATTGTAGGTAAAAGAAGTGCTGGTGCTAAGAGCCAAACTGAATTACAAGCTATTATCGATAGTTTATAATATAATTCTACATTCTTAAAAATAAAAGGTCCCATTTGGGGCCTTTTTTGTTTCTAAAGATATTTATAGATATGAAAAATAAATTAATCATAACGGAAAGCCAATTAATACGCTTGAAATATTTTATCAGTGAATCAACTGCACATTCATCTATTGTTAAACAAATGAAAGATGAATTAGATGCAAACTATACACCTACAGAAAACTTTGCACGTGAAGGTGGTGACTATAAACCAATGAAAATGGTAAAGGTCAACCTTGATGATGAAGTTATTTCACCGAAAGATTTATTTGACTACATGCAATTCAAATATAAGACCAACGAAGATTTCACCAAACAGGTAATTAAAGATTGGATGTTTGGTAAGATAACTGACGACTTCCAGTTATCTAAAAATGTTTCACATAGATAACTACAAATGAGATGAACCTTAAAGATAAAATAAGAAAGGTGCTAAGGGAACATTACGGTTCTTTTGATACGTATTTAGAACACGAGTATGAAGACGTGTTAACTGAAAATCTTATTTTAGGTGATGTCGAAAACAAACAAGCATGGGTTACATACAACCAAGTTATTTTAGAACTTAAGAATACCTTAAAAGATACATTAAAGGTAAAAGAACTACAATATAAATTGACTGAAAATTCTAATCCAAATGAAGTTTGTATTGAAGTAATAGGTCAAATTAGACACCAGAGTCCAGAGCTAGATAGGCTGTATAATAAAATCAAAAATTTCTAAAAATTATTACGCTGAGACTCAGTAGGTGTAGGGTTTATTAACAAAAATTTTATGTTCTGATTGGAGATATTGTGATATTTATTATTAAATAACATTTAATTTAATCGACACTTATGGAAGCTAAAAATTTTTTATTAAAAGCTGGAAGAAGTAAAAGAACTACCTTGGACAAAGCATATAACAAACACGTTATTTGTATCTTAGAAACACTAGATGAAGAAAAAGAAAACAGATGGGAAACGTATAATTTAGTGATTCAACAATTGATGAGTCAAAATAAGGGAGAGTACTTCAAGGAGATTAAATATCGATTAACCGATGGTGAAGACCCAAGCAAAGTGATACTAGATATCATAGAAAGAGAGATAGATGAAGTGGATGGGTTGATATGGTTTTTAAAAAGAAGAATCGAAGAATATATTGAAGATGATTATTTTAGTAAATTTTTGATATAATACTTGCCTTATCCGTTTTATTTGTGTATCTTTGTTCATAAAAAGAATAAACATGAAAGAAAACAGTATAACCGATAGATTAACCTTTTTGGCAGAGACCTTTGATGTGTTTGAATGTGGTTCAGATAATTCTCAATTAGAGAGTAAAATGGAAACGTTAACAGATAGTCAATACATGTCTTCATTAATTACAACTCACACTGGGCAACTATTAGCTATTCTGTCTGTTAAACCAAATGGAAAAGACAGAATGCTTAAAAAAGTTAGTGTTTGTTCTGATGTTTTCGCTTCAATGATTGTTGCTGACCCGACTGAAAATAAGGTTTTTATTCAATGGATGTTAAACATGTTTACACGTTTGATTAAAGATGGTAAGCAATCTAGCGTTGATGCTGCGATTCGTTTTGTAGATGAAGATTTACCACAAGCAAATAAGTATTTGGTTTTATTTGAAGACAATAAACGTAAGAAAAAATTTAAAGATTTATGTAAAGGAAGCTATAGTCTTAAAGGTTTAACAGACCCTACTGACATTAACCAATACAAATCTTTATCACAACTATTTGATTCGGTAGACCCATTTATCGAAAAAGATGCAAGTGCTATTGAGAGAACTCTACAAAAATTTGTAGATTCTGGACAAGCGGAGATGCCAGTAAAAGATAGAAAGTTTACGTTGTTTATACCTAAAACTACTGAGGCTAGTACAGTCTTCGATAACTTTGCTAACTGGTGTACAGCTAGAGCTGGAAATGGAATGTTCAAAAGCTATACTGAAGGTCATAAAAAGCCTAATGGTAAAAAGTCTGATATTTATATTATAATTAACAATAAGTTCTTTGAAGGAACTTCAAAAGAATTATATCAAATTCACTTTGAAACCAACCAGCTTAAAGATAGTAGAAACGGTCAGAATGTTAGCATCTTTGAAGATGTAATTAACCAGAGTGCTGGTATTAGTAACTTTTTTTACGAAGAGTTAATGGGTATGGCTAAAAACCATAGCAAAGGATTAGAGAATAACAGATATTTAGATTATTTGATTCAATTTGGGTTCGCTGAGAGCTTATTTGAATTATTAGAAGAAGATACACCAACAATAAGATTTATGACAAGAGAAATACCGAGATTGCCAGATATTAGCAAGTTTAAATCACTTGACCAACTTATCATTACAAATGCTAAGATGGTTGAATTGCATCCATCTATCGGTAAATTAACGAATTTAGAAATGTTGGTTCTAACGGAAAACCGTATCAAAGAATTACCAAAAGAAATTGGTGCGTTAAAAAATCTTCAGTTTTTAAATATCATTGGCAATCCAATAAAAGACATACCGTCTGAGATTGCCTATTTGGACAAAAGTAATGGTGGGTCGCTACATAGAGTAGGAGTGCGTGAAGAAGACATAGGAGCAGAGAATTATCAAAAATTAAAGAGGTTGTTACCAACCACTTATATAAGTTAAATGATAAAGGGCTCCAATTTGGGGCCCTTTTTGTTTGAAACAATAAAATAAACAAAAAAGTAGAAAACATGAAATGGAAAAGAAATGACAAAGTAATCGAAGAATCTATAGTAGATTACTTAGCTAACCTTTTTGACGAAGAATTAGCAAAAAATAAAACACTTAAAGTATCTATTGGTACTGACTCGCAAAAAATAAGCAAAACGCTTTATAAATTTGCGACTGTTATCCTTATTACGGCTACCGAGGATTTGGGTGGTGGTGTTATTTGGGGTCGTGGTGGTATGATTATTTCTGCTACTTATAATCATGACTTTAAGAAAAAAGACCTTGATGGTAAAAAAAGAGACAAGGAATTAGTAAACGAAAGAATGGTATTTGAGGTGGGTAAATCTATCGAAGTTGCCACAGAGATTGCTGAATTGCTAGACCTATACGAAATCAAGATGGAAATTCACGCTGATATTAATCCAGACCCTAAACACGATTCTAACAAAGCGTTACAATCTGCTGTGGGTTATATCTTAGGTATGGGTTATGATTTCAAGATAAAACCAGATGCATGGGCAGCTTCAACTGCGGCTGATAGAAAATGCTAAAAAAACTTTATTTTATGGTGCTTTGTTTTATATTTATTTAAAAACAAAGTATCATGGTAAAATTCGCATTAAAAACAAAAAAAGGTGAAGTTATTAACACAACTTCGGCAGATGATTTACAAGGAGCAGCTGAAAATTTTGCAGCGATAAAAAAATTATCAGTAAATGAGCTGTTAAAAATATTCAATGTAGATATTTTTGTTAGATAAATTAAACTTTTCTATTATTTCAATATATTTATTATAGAAAATAAGATTTTATTTAACACTTAGAACATATGTCAAACGTAAAAAAAACAGTTAAAATTAAAGAAAACCATTTAGTTGATTTAATCGACAATATTGTAAATGAAGCAGTTGCTGTGAAAAAACAAGAATGGATTAACGAACAAGCTAAAAAAACCAACAATAAAACTGCTGTTTTAGAAGGTAAAATTGCTGCGTTAGAGGCTAAATTCCAACAATTAACTGAAGGTAAAAAGTAATTTTTATCACAAAATATTAATAGCTAGGGACATTATTTTATGCATCCCTAGCTATTTTATTTAAAAAAGTTTCATGGAAAAAGTTATCCAAAAATTAGTTAAAGATACCACCCCTTTGGTGTCTAGTGTTGACCGAGATGATTTTATCACGGCCAGTGAAAAAGCTTTTGACTGTACTTTTGATGGTACCTCAAAATTCTACCAGTGGAAATTACCCACAAATCTACCAAAAAATTTTAAACTAGGTGTAATCGTTGGTTCAAGCGGTTCGGGTAAATCAACCCTTTTAAAACAATTTGGAACCGAAGAAAATCCTATATGGGAATCAAACAAATCTATCGTATCACATTTTGCTAGTCCAGACGAAGCCATAAATAAATTAGGTAGTGTTGGGTTGAATTCTGTTCCATCATGGTATAAACCATATCACGTATTATCTAACGGTGAAAAATTCAGAGCTGACTTGGCTCGTAAGATTAAATCCAATGTTGTTATTGATGAGTTTACTAGTGTCGTTGATAGGGCGGTGGCCAAGGCTGCTTCGGTATCGTTATCTAGGTACATAAAAAACAATGACTTGGAAAATATAGTATTATCAACGTGTCATAGGGACATATTGGAATGGTTGGAACCAGATTGGGTATTAGATACCGACACAGGCGAATTGCTAGACGGTTTTTTTTTGCCCGACCAGAAATCAAAATTGACGTATATCGCACAAACTATGATAGTTGGGGAATGTTTAAAGACCATCACTATTTAGACGGAAATGTAAACAAAGCTTCCAGATGCTACATTGGAGTATGGGAAGGAAACGTGGTTGCGTTTGGTGCCGCTATAACAATGCCGAGTGGAACACTTAAAAATGCATGGCGTGGTCACCGTACAGTTATTCTGCCAGATTATCAAGGAATGGGCTTAGGTGTTAGGTTTTCAGACGCTGTTGCTCAAATACATATAGATGAAGGTCATAGATATTTTTCTAGAACTGCACACCCTAGAATGGGTTATTACCGAGAACATTCAAGTCTTTGGAAACCAACTAGCAAGAATAAAAAACTAAGAAAAGATGTTTCAATTGAAAATATGTACAAGGAACATTATTTTGACAATAAAAGGATTTGCTTTAGTCATGAGTATATTGGCTAACTTTTAAGAATCCTAACATATTTATATTAAAAACACACTATGAGAAAATCAGATAAAAAATTGAATATTGTTAAGACCAACCTTTTGGCTGAAGAAAGATACCTAAATTCTAAAGGGATAATCAAAGAATCTTTTGAAGAAGAACATCCAGCATCTATGGAAGAAGTAGCACCTAGTATGGAAGAAGCTTTTGATAAAATTGATGAAGAAATGGGTCAACCAGAACGTAGAATGTCATTACATGATTATATGGATTCGTTGAATCAAATTGAACCACATGATATCGAAGCTAAAAAAGAATACCTAGCGGCACTTCAACAATACGTACAAGGGTTAAACTGGAGAATTCGTAGAGAATCTGGAGAAATCTAAATAAAAACAAAGAAGCCTGTTAATAACAGGCTTTTTTTATTTAATATTCTCACGTATAAGACGTTTAATTAGTGTTTTGGTATTCTCGGTCACATCTTTAACTTTCCAGTCTTTAGAAGCCTTATTTTCCATCTTATCTAATCTATCATAATAGTCAGCAAATTCGGAAACGTGGTCAGTTGCAATTTCTCTAGCTTTTTCTTTATCGCTAGTATGTTCCATTTCAACTTTGATTCCTTTTTCTATTTGTTTTTTGATGTTGGTAACTGGCACATCGAATTTATCGGCAATATCTTTTAACGATAGGTTATCTGATTTACCACCTTTTAATTTATTTTCCATACCTTAAATGTATATTTCTGGGTGTATTCTACCCCATTTTCTTATTATTACTCCAGCAACTGCGTTAGCTTCATTTTCAAATTCGCTACCATCTTCACCTGGTTCTATTACATTTTCAAATCTTCCTTCTATATTTTGTTTATGATGTACTAGCTCGTGAGCGATACTTCTACAAACATCAACTATGGCTCTATCTTTAACATAAATCTTAATGAACCCTTCGTTGTTATAATACGCTGTTGTTCTTATATCTGGTGTTTTCTCAAAAGCTAAACTTATCTTAACATCATCGTTGATGTCTAGGTAATCTTTCGCAAAGTTTACGAAGTCGGTTACTTTTCTAATATCAGCATCAGTTTTGTTTAGAATGGTTTCATTAAGTGATTTCTTTGGTTTATTGTCGTGACCACATTTATGGCAAACATATAAATCACTTTTTTCTGATTCCGATTCTTTCCAAGTCCAACCACATTCATCACATGTGATGGT
>Ga0208916_10000097_pt1 | contig 39112 bp, 51 predicted proteins | sample DEB19_08_DNA_5_FD_184523 | JGI IMG/M metagenome (GOLD analysis project Ga0208916, IMG submission 184523) | Aqueous microbial communities from the Delaware River and Bay under freshwater to marine salinity gradient to study organic matter... | ecosystem: Environmental > Aquatic > Marine >... | reverse complement strand
GTCGTTCCGCCGGACGTCAGCCCGGTGTCGACGGAGAATGCCGCGCGGATCGCGTCGGCCAGAGCATCAGCACCGGCTGGGCCTGTGCCTTCGGGAAGGTGCGCGGTGACGAGAAAGGATCCGTCGTGCCTGATCTGCGGCGACGGGCCCATGACCGCCGGGCGGCTGGTCACGGGGACGAGCGCCATGCGGACCCACGACGTGCCGGTCGTCGGCACGAATTTGACGTTCTCCCAAGCGCGATTGCTCGACGACGGGATCCCCGAGACGTTCGCGATCTGCTGTTCGAGCGCCGCGCGGATGTCCTGCATCACTGTCATGGGATCCCCGTCGCTTTAATGTTCTTGATCTCGGTCACGACCGCCGCCGCGATCGAGCGAGAGCGCGCCAGCACCTTCCGTAAGAACTGCGTGCGCGCCTCGACGAAGATCGCATAGTTTGCCCCGTTGAGCAGGTAGATCGAGCCGTCGAGCTGTGCCAGCGTCTCGGATTGACCTGCGAGGCGCGCCATCGTGACGCCCGGAGCGCCGGTCGTTGCTTCACCGGCGGAAGCGCCGGGAGAGCTCGAGAGCGTCGGAGATAGGAACCACGACGCCCTGAGCCTCCCGGTCTTCACCGGCGTGCCTCGCACGACCTCAAGCGAGAGCCGGTTTATGTATTCGTTGCGCGCCTGCCCGACGGTGACGCCCGCCTTGGCTACGAGTTTGTCGAAGTCGACCGTGATCTGTTTGAGGATCTGCCCGTTCGCCATCATTCCCTCGCTTGGCAGACGTAGGCGAGGATCGAGGAGCCGCTCTTGATCGTCTGCACCGAGACGATCCGGACGGCGTCACCTTCTCCGCGCAGCTCGTCGTCGATCTGCGGGGTCTTCGAGATCGCGCTCCCGTTGTAGGTCGCGGCGATCACGGCCTTGCGGTCGCCGCGCTGCACGAGCGTCCCGTCGATGTCGCGTGCCGTGTAATTGAGAAAGATCGCGCGGACGCTCTCGTCGGCGTTCGAGCCGCCGGTGATCGTGCCGGTCGAGGGGCTGTAGGATCCGCCGTTATTCGGTCGGCGGAACGTGAGGTCATAGCCGTGATCCCGGAGGAGCGCGACGACATCCTTTTGCATCTGCGCGCCGGTTGCCATGATTGATCAATACTCGTCGAGGGGATTGCTAAATCGCGGGGGGTTCGTGAACTCTTCGATCCGGAATGCCCCGGGAACGCGGTCCGTGTCGGTCTCGACTGCGGCCATGTCAGAAATTGACATCCCCCCAGCTTCGGGAACGCCCAGCCCGACGGATCCGAGCCGCTTGCTGTCTTTGGTGAGCCGCACCGCGAGCTCGGCATATTGCGCCGCGCGCTGCGAGTAGGACGACGAGACGCTCTCGACGCTGCTGTCGACGAGGCGCGCATATTTGCCGGAGAGTGCCCGACATATGACCGCGCCCGCGACATAGACGTCGTCGGAGCCCTGAGAGAGCGCGAAGGCGATCTCTTCGTCGGTGACTTGCTGGTCGGTCGTGTCCGTGTCCCCTACGAGGAGGCGCACGGCGTCCCGCCGCGTTGCTGCGCTCGTTGTGCCGGGCGCTCCCCCGTAGGTCCACGTCATTCTGTCACCTTTTTCGCTCGCGTCTTTTTGGCGGGTGCGGGATCTGGAACGTCCTCGGCGAGCTTCTCGCCGAGACCTTTGTCTGTGAGGTCGATTTCAGGGTTTCCGAGCGCGTAATGGCGGACCTTACCCGCTCGGAATAGGAGCTCGACCTTTTCTGCGGCGATCCCGAGAGACTGCCAATCGAACGCCGCGCCACGGTTAAACCGACGCCCGTGAGCCACGAACGCGCGGAACGCGAAGAGCGGGTCCGACTTCTGGAAAGATCGTTGCTCGAGCGTCTTCATGCGACGATCGCGTCCCAGAAGTAGCCCAGCGACGAAGACACCAGCTTGTGATCGTAGTGAGCGCGAGCGCGGATCACGTCGGTGTCTTCTTCATCGCGACGCTTGGTGTCGACGACGAAGCCATACTCGTTCGTCCCGCCCAGATAACCGGACCAAGAGAACGTGTAGCCCGCTGCGGGGGTCATGATGCTCGGAGCTGCCGGGCGGTAGGTCAGCAAGCACTTCTTGCCCAGAATGAACGAGTGAGCGGCGGTGTCGCCCTCGGCTGCGGTGTTCTGGATTGCTTCGCCGACCATGACCTCATCGACCTCGAAGATCTGCGCGAGCAGGTTCAACGAAGCGATTGACGGTTGCGCGGTGGTCGCGCCGCCGTTGATGCGGCCTTGGACGTCCGGGTGGTCGATCAGCGTCGAGTAAACCTGACGGCCCATGACCATCACATTTGGCTTGATGCCGGTGTTGCCCAAGATCGTGTCGATGCCGGTGCGGACGTTGCCGATCGGGTCGCCCGAGGTGGTGTCCGACCATTTGATGACCTGACCGGTCGAAGGCGAAGACGCCACGCCGGTAATGTCAGTGCCCCACAAGCCGGTCGTGAAGAAGGACGACGAGAAGTCGTTCTCTTTCTGGATCAGCATCTGGTGCGTCGCCAGCTCTGCGGCTGCACGAGCAGGATCCACGGCTGCGTCCGAGTTTGCGCGGATCTGGTCGGGGATCGGGATCGCTACGCCATATTCTTCGCAGAAATAGCTATCGTTCGAGACGGCATAGCCGACCTCGGACACACGAGCACCGGCGGCGCGCTTCTTAGCGCCGTTGCGGTTGAAGTAGGAGCGATCGAACGTGAAGTATTTGTCCGACTGCTTCTGCACCGGCACGTTCTGGAAAACGCGCGAAGAGACGAAGCTCTGCGGGTTTTGCAGCAATGCGACGGAGATGTTCGTAAGGGCTGCGTCGATGTGGAACGAGCCAACGGTAGGTTGCGGCATGATTTAAATCCCCCTGCCTTATGCTGCTGCGCCGCGCGGCTGGAAGAGGATCTCGATGATCCGCCCTGCCGCACCTGTTTCAAGCGCCACGCCGAGGATGATGTCCCCGGTTGCGGCGCTCACCGCTGTGCCGCTGGCATCCGAAGCCACGGGACCGCCACGGGTGACGACGCCACCGCAGACGACCTTGACCTTGCCAGCGATTGCCACGAGCGCAGCGCGCCCTGCGGCTGCGGGAGCGTCTTGTAGGACGCCGTCCGCGTCGAGCCCGTCACCGGTGGGGTCGATTTGACCATCCGAAGCGACGGAAACGAAGTAGAACTGCTTCGTCGAGAGGTCTGCACCAGCCTCGAGCGTAACGCAGAGCATATTTTCTTGAGTTGCCATCTTGGCCCCCTTTACTGCACGTTGCGTTTAGCGAAGAGCTCCGCGCCGCGACCGGTCAGCGTTACCTCGGCGAATGCCTTGGCGAACGTCACCTTCTTCTCGACTGCATAATCTTCGGCCATCTTGTTGAGCTCGGACATCGCATCAGTCTCTTCCGGTGCGACCGTGCCGAACTCGCGGGTCAGCTTCGAGGCGAGAGTGTTCGCGCCTTTTAGCATAGCGTGAGCGGCTTTGCGGACCTCGTCGTCGGCGATAGCGTCGACCGCCTTGAGAACCGCGCCCTTCATCGCCGGAGCGCCCGAGAGATGCGGGATCTCGGCGCTCACGCGCTTGACCAGCTCTTCGGCTTCCAGCTTCTTCGTTACTTCGGCCAGCTCGCCAGCCTGCTTGGAGATCATCGCAAGAACGCTTGCGGGGAGCGCGCTTTTCAGCACGGCCTCACCAGCGACGTCGATGTAGTCCTCCGGTTTACGCTTCTCGACGGTGACGGCGTCGTCGGCGATCTGCACGACATAACCCTCGCCCTCGAGCGACTTCACAAGTGCGTCGCGAGATGCCTCGAGGCGCTTGTTTGCTGCCTCGAGCTCTTCGAGGCGCTTCTCTGGATCGGACATCGAACGGTCTCCTTTGTCCAGATCGCCGGTCGGTCCGGCCCCCTTGTTGCGCCTCATACGCGCAACTTGATCTCGAGCTTCTGCCTCCGGCATCCCCCCGTCGATCAACTCTTGGATCTTGTCATCGTCCGGAGCGGCGCGCTTGAACATAACGACGCGCGCTGCGGGGTTGGCGGGCTCGTCGACGAGCGACAGCTCGATCAGCTCGAGATCTGTGACGTTAAACGGCATTGCGTTTCCCTATGCCTCCGATCGAGAAAGCGGCAAGCTCGCCGCTCTTCACCCTATTCCATACACCATCGTCGTGAACTTTCATAGCCACGATCCACCCTTCTAGTGCAGAGTGCACGCCCAGCGCGTCGCCCAGCTCTTTGGTGAGCGGGAAGGAGTGAATGACCTCTCCGATCTGCGCGCCCTCGTGCATGGCCTTAGCGACGCGCACGTCGACCATGAAGCGGTCTGCGGCCTTTGTCATCACCTCGGCCGAGATGATGTCGCCCTGCCGGTCGACCATAGGCTTACCATCGACCGAGACGACCGACGCCCAGCCCCAGACGATCCGCGCCTCGTCGTTGATCTTGATGATCTTTGCCGCGCGCTTCTCCATCGTCGCCTCGATCACGGCCTCGATCGCCGCACTGATCACGCTCTCGATCAGCTCCGCCGCTGGGTTCTCGACCTCGGCCCCGTCTTCGGCGACCATGCCGGTCTGGCCGACGAGCTCGAGGTAATCGTCATGCGATGCTCCCGGCATATAGAACGCCTGCCCGTCTGGGCCTTCGGTCATATGCGCGACCAGCCCGAGCCCGAGCTGGTGCGACCGCTGCACCGCCTCGGTGACCGTCGTGAAGACGTCGTCCGAGATCTGCCGCTTGTTCATCTGTTCCATCTTCGTCATCTCCGAGACTGAGGTTCCACTTTCCCACATTTGGCAAGACCAGTAACGCGCCGAGGTCTTGTCCGTTGCGGTGTCGCATGAATGCCGCGCGCGGAAATTTGCGCGCGCTTCTGGATCGTCGCGCCGGATCTCCATGTTTGGATCCCCGAACGTGACCTTCTTGATCTTGTCTCCGGCGGTGACATAGACGCCGAACTTCTTGCTCGCGCCTGCCGGTAAGCGGAACGGTTTGTCGAGCTCGACCTCGCGGCCCTGATAGAGCGCCTTCTCGATGCTCTTCTCGACATAGACGCCGGTCTTCGGATCCTTCTTGAAGCCCGCGCTGTCGATCGCCGCATATGCCGCGCCGAACGAGCGGCCCTCCTGATAGCCGCGCTTCATGCTGTCATTGAAGACGGTGCGCCAGATCGTGCGCGCCTTATCGGAGGGGAGCACGCGCTTCACCGCGTCAGGTAGGTCGTCGTTTGTCGAATATGGCATGGATCAGATCCTTCTGTAGGACGCGGGAGGACAGATCTCGCGCGGGTGGTCAAAATCGGCCAGAACCTCGGAGGGGTATCCCTGCGATAGCAGGGTTCCCCTTCGGGTTCCAACCGGTGAAATGTAGGGAGGGGAGGAGAGGATAACACTATAGGGAGATCTGTCCTCTCCTCCCATGTTTTGCGCGCTCTTAATCTGCATCTTCGAGCCACCCGTAGAACCCCGCCGACGCGGTCGCGCCCTTGTCCGTTGTGACGCGAAAACCGAGGATCGACCCCGCAGGAAATGCCCCCAGCGCGCCATCTGCGAGCGTCGTCGTGTTGTCTTGCAGCTCGATCGTGCCCTGCCGGAAGAGCAGACCGACGTCCTCGAAGCGGTCGACGGTCCCGTCGAGGTTGCCGATCACCGAAGCGACGAGAGAGACCTGCACCTTCGCCGCCGCTGTTCCGGAGCACGCCCCTGCAAAGAGCGAGTGCACGATCAGGCGCTTGCCTGTGGGAACGCGAAAGGCGGTGCTGCGCGTCGCGCGCGCGCCGAGATCGAGGAGCTTGTAGCGCGTGCCGCTGTTCGTCACGGTGATGTCGCCGACGGCGTGCTTCTCGGATCCGAAGGTGAGCCCGGTCAGATCCCCGACCCAGCGCACATTGGTCGCCACGGTCACGACCGGCGTCGTGCCGTTGAGCGTCACGATCTCGCTGTGCGGGTTGAGATCCGCGTCGAGGTAATTGAACCGCAGCGTCCGGATCCCCGTCCCCGCCGAACCGTCCTGCGCGCTGGTCGAGACGAGCGTCATCTGCACGCCGCCGACCGGCGCGACCGACGGATCCTTCACGGTCGATCCCGGCCAGATCATGATGTCCGTCACCGCGCCGCCGACCGTGATCGTTCCCGAGACTGCGACCGCCTGCGAGCCCTCGACGCGCCCGCGCGTGATCTCGAGCTGTTGTGCGAACATGAGCCGCCAGACCCGCTCGTTCCAATCACGCACCGGCTTGATCGTCTTCGTGTAACCGACCTCTGTCATAGCAAGATCACCTTCTGCGTGTCATCCGCCGCCGTGATCGCCTCGTAGATGTAAAGCTCGACGAGATCCTTATCGTCCTCGGTGTAGGATTTAAGTAGCTTCTCCGCCGCCGCCTCTCTCTGGCTGGCCGGTAGAGCGAAAACCTGATTTGCGAGCTCTTGATAGGTCATCTCGTCACCTTCTTGTCCAGTTTGCGGTAAATCTCCAGCAATGCCGGATGAATGCGGAAATGCTCGCTCTCTGGCATCCCCATGTAGATCGCGAAGGTCTCCGCGATATACTCTTTGTCGTTTGTGTTTCCGTAGACCGAGAGAAGCAGATCCCACCCAGTGCTGCGCGGCCTCTCGCGCAAAAGAAATGCGTCGAGCTCCGGCCCGATGCGGCTGTTTTGCAAATGGATGTAGTGCCCGTATTCGTGATAGACGGTCGAGCGCACCCTGAACGCGCTATCGAGCGAGGTGCTGTCCACGCACCAGTTATAAGGCTTGCCGCCCAGCGCATCCATCTGCTTGACGCGTTCGCGCACGCGCGGGTCAATCACGATCCCCGGCTTTGGACTAGCCAACGCGGCGTCGCGTTCAGCAATGTAACGCGCAGCACTTCTTTTTTCGCGTGCTGCTAATTCCTCCACGCCTTCCCCAAAACCAGAAGCGGGGATGTGGAACATCCCCCTGTTTCCGGTTGCCCCATCTGTGACCTGATACATCGCCGCAAGTGCGCGCCTGTTGACCTTAGCCCGCGCATAGAACCGCTTGGCATATCCGAACGCGGCAAGCGGCGAGAGCCCGAACCGCTCGGTGACCTCTTGCATGGCAGGAACCGCGACGTTCAACGCTGCTAGGGTTGTCCCTTTGAGGTCCACCCTACCAGCGACGCCGCTCGTCCTTACATAATCCTCGATCTTTGCTAAAGATTTGAGCGGAGTGTAGCTCTCATAAGCGAACGCCGGAGCAGGCGTTGCGGGCCCAGCACTCCGCCGCTCTGCATCCGAGATCACCGGCGCGGGAGGAGGTGCGCTGGGAACCGGACGCGGTGGCGGCGGAGGTGGCGCGACGACCGCTCCCGGGGAGGACGGGAGCAGACCGCGAGAGATGATGCGCGCGAAGACCGCGCACCTGCATTGGATCGTGTTCGCTGCGAGCGCGCTGGGATCGCCGGGGTAGAGGATCGGCCCGAGGGGGCTCGAGAAGGTCTCGTTCTGCCCGACGCCCTTCGGGTTCATCGCGGGGATCTGCAAGTGCGCGTTGCGGACGTGCGCGTCGCCGGTGTGGATCCACGTCCGGCGGACCTGCCGAGCGTCGATCTGCCCCTTGTTTATCATGTCTTGGAAGAGCTCCCACTGTGCGCCCTGCACGGCGCGGATGCTCTCGGTGCGCGCGATGACGTTCGCCCGATATTTGACATAACGGTCGCGATACCGGTCCACCAGAGACCGCACCTGTGCGTCGGTGAGCGCCTTGTCGTTGTTGATCGCCCGCGCCACCGTCGGGTCGCTGCGCCGGTCGCGGAGCTTGCGATCAAGCACCTCGGGGTCGAGCGCGCGCAGCATCCTCTCGTAATTGTTGACCGCCGCCTCTTGGCGCTGCGTCAGCCCGATCGAGCCCCTGATCCGGCGCGCGATTGCGAACGGGTCGTCGCCTGCGGTGAGCCCAGATTGCAGCACCTGCCGGATCGTGTCGCGCGTCGTCTGGTCGATCTCGCGGATCCGCGTCGAGGTCATGGTCTGGGCGAACTGCTCGAGGCGCGGGTTCAGCCCGACGCGGATCTCGAAGTCCTCTTGCGCGCCGTTTACGACGCCTTGCGTCTCGCTTGTCGCCTTCGTCCCAGCGATGACGGCCTGCTCGATTGCTTTTCCGTAGGGTTGCCACTCGGTCGACGTGAAGTGCCCGGAGAAGGCGTTCTCGAGCGAGGTGAAGTCGCGCCGCTCGATGAGCTGCGCGATCTTCTCTGCCGGAACGCGGAGCCGGATCGTCTCGATCGCCTGAATAAAGGCGCTCGCGATCTTCGGATCCATGCCCTCCGCTGCCCGCAAGAAGACGGCCACGGCGTCGGAGGCTGTCATCTTGCGGATCGCGATGTTCATGCGGCGACGTCCAGAGCTAGGAACGAGGGGGTCTCGGCGGGGAGCTTCTGCTTAAACTCGGTGTAAACCTGACGCAGCGGCGCTTCTCCGGGGAAGAGGTCGAACGGTTGCCGGATCCCGTCGAGCAGGACGCGCACATAATCGTCTCCGAACCGCTGCATCGAGGTGATCGCCGAGGGCCGGATCCAGCGCGCCGCGCTCATCTCGACGAAGTCGCGCGCGAAGGCGTCGGTCTCGATGTAATCCTGCCCGTTCGTGACGGGGATCTGCAAGCCGGGGACGTGCAGGATCATCGTCTTGCCGGACATCGACGCCTCGATCGCGTAGATGTTCCAGATGTCGATGTCGATCCAGATGTCGCGGGGGTAGACTTGGAACCTCACTGGGGAACTCCTGTGTCGAGAGGTTGAACGGGCGCGGCCCCGAGCAGATCGGGGTCCATTGTCTTCTCGGGGAACCCGGCGGCGCGCCGGATCGTGTTCTCGGTGTCGTCGTCTGGGAAGAGCGGCATCCCTGCGCCTGCGATGTCGCGCACGAATGCGCCCAGCTCGGCCAGATCCACCGGCGCGATGTCACCGAAGGAGATCGACGGCATCAGCTCGGGGTCGAACCCGTTGAGCTCCCAGAGGCGGGTCAAGAGCTGCCGGTTTAGGACCGACGCGATCGCCTCGGTGTAACCGCCCGCCGCTGCGAGGAAGAGATCTGTCTTGCTCTTCGATAGCGCGAAGGATCCTTTGTCGCCGCTGCCGAGCATCAGGAAGTCGGCCAGCACCGACCGCGCGATGTTCTGCTGATGCCGCAAGATCACGTCTCCGGTCGGGATCGCGCGCGTCCCCTTGGCGGTCACGAGGTCGAACTGCACCATTGGGATCGAGGTCTTCGAGCCGTCGTCGTTCTCGTAGACGTCCGAGGGGATCAGGATGAACCCTTGGTCGTTGAACTTCACGTCGCGCAGGATCTTCTTGAAGGCGTTCGTGAATGCCTGCTGTGCTGAGGTCGCGCTGTCGGCCAGATATTCGGACGGGATGCGCCCGACGGGGATCCCGTTCATCTCGCGCTCGACGGCGATCGCCTCGATCATCTGAATGTGCGAGGAGTAATGGTAGGACGTGAAGGCGTTGCGAAGGATCGAGCGCCCGCTCGGGTCGTTGTTGATCGTCGAGGTGCGGAAGTGCAGGAGCTTCTCGATCGGGATCTCGACCGATCCCATCTTGAGCGTGAGCGCCGTCTGCCGCACGCCGGTGATCGCGCCGTTCGCGTCGGTCAAGAAGCGGTCGATCGTCCACTGGGCGCGCGGTGCGAGCTTGTGGATCCCATAGCGGCCGTCATCGAACTGCGAATAGCGCGTCGGATCGCTTGTGTTGCGCCCGCCTCGGATCTTGTAGACGACCTCGAAGACCGAGAACCCGAAGGGGAGGAAGGTCAGCACCTCGGCGAGGAAGTCGTCGACCGTCCCCTCCATGTCCTCGAAGCATTGCTCGACGAAGAGCTTCGCCTCTTCGGCCTCTGGGCTGTCGTTCGCCGCCTCGACGCGGAACTCCGCCGCGCGCAGGAGCATCTCGAACGCCATGAGGATCGCGCCGATCACCGGATCGTTGTCCTTCATCTCGCGGAACGTCCGCGTCGCGTTGAGCCCCCGCAGCTTAGGGAGAAACTCGTCCGGCCGGAGCTGGTCGTTCATCCCGTAGGATCCCGACGCGCCCAGCTCCCGGGTCGCCGTCGCCTTCTTTGGTGCTTGTGCCATCAGCTCGGCCTCGCTCTATTGCCCACATGATCACCGACCACGAAAAGACCGGTCTTTTTCTGACGCTTAGGTGCTACGGCGTTAAATGCCGAGCTCGCGGCGTCCACCTGATCCTTATACACGCCTCTCGGGAAATGTCGAAGCTCTTCTATGAAGTCTCTGTTCCATAGACCGGTCACGATGTCGACGTTCCCTGCCTCGACCTGCGCCGCGAGCGGTTCTGCTCTGGTCTCCTTCGAGCCTGTCTGCGGCTCGATCCGCACGCGGTAACCGGCAAGCCGGACGGTGAAGTCGCGCGCCTGCGCCTTGCCTGCTTGGCCGGGATCCTGCGGGATCGAGATCGGGACGTCGCCGCCGTCGATCTCCGCCGTGTCCTCGATGAGCCGCCGCACGCCCTCGGGACCGACGCGCTCGCGCCGAACGCCTGCGATGATCACTCGGCGCGCCGCCACGCGCCATCCGACGAGCACGCCTGCGGTGTAAGCGCCGCCGCCGTCCGTCGCGGCCAAGTCCCACGCCCTGCACCAGACGATCTCCTCGTCGTGCGGCACGGCGTCGATGATCTGGATCTTGTCTGCCTTGAACAAACCGCCCTCTCTCGGCGTCGGGCGCTGCTCGAGCTGGGCCGAGGCGGCGTAGATCCTGAGCGTCGTCTCGAGCTCGGCCACCGCCTTCGCCGAGAACCGCTCCGGCCACATGAGCTCGCCGGGCTCGGTGCGCGGATCTGTCCACCCGATCGAGGTCGTGCGCGCCCTGCTTGGGTCGTGGTGCATGGGGATCAGGAGGTGCTCCCAGCCCTGCTCGATCGCCGCCGCTGCGACATCCTCGTGGTGCACGCGCTGCATGATGCAGACGAAGGCGCTCCGGTCCAGATCGTTGACGCGGCTCGGCACGACCTCGCGGAACCATTGCAGCGTCTCGCCCCTGATCGCCTCGCTCTCGGCCTCGAGCACGTTGTGGGGGTCGTCGATGACGAAGACGTCACCGCGCTCGCCCGTCGCGCGGCCTCGAACCGAGGTCGCCATCATCGAACCCGTTGCTGTATTGGCGAAGTTTACCTTCTGCGCCTGATCGTCAGAGAGCCGGACGTGCGGGAAGAGACGCTGATAGAGCGGGCTCTCGACGATCATCTTGGCGCGCCGGTTGTCTCGAGCGGCCAGCGCCTCGGCGTAAGACGCGCCGATGTAACGCAGCGACGGGCCCGAGACCCAGCTCCACGTCGGCCAGAAGGCGCGCGTGAGAAGCGACTTCATCGACCCGGGCGGGACCGTGATCAGGAGCTTGCGGATCTCGCCGCGCGTGACCGCCTCGAGGTGCTCGGCGATCGCCTCGATCGGCCAGCCGGTGACGAGCTTGCGACCGGGCTCGAGCACCGGCCAAAACGTCTGGGCGAAGTAGAGCACCGACCGGCGGCATAGCTCCGCCTCAATTAAGTCGCGGTCCGCCGTCGTGATCTTCGGGAGCTGCATGGGTCATCGCTTTCGATAGCTCGAGGAGCGCCTCTGTTGAGAGCTTGGAATAGTCGACCGTCTGGATCGGACCGCCGTCCGCGCCGGTGATCTCGACGCTCTGCTTGATCTGGTCGCGTTGCCCGAGCATCTGCTTTCCCAGCCAGATCTGCATCGTCACATTGCCATTGTGCGCGGCCTTCCACTGGGCGCGCCGCAGCGACGACCGGCCCTCCTTCGCGTGCTTTTCATAGAGCGACGCAAAATTTTCGACGCCCTCGATGCCCTTCTCCTTGATGCGGCGGTTCAGCGTCTCCTCTGACACGCTGAGAACCTTGCAGATCTCGTCGCGGGTGCACTGGATCCGGATCATCTCGATCACCTGCTCGAGGTCATCGAGCGGCTTGCTAGGCCCCTTGGGGCCCGTCTTCTTGCGTGCAGGCTTTGCTGTGGTCTCGTCCATGATGTCCCTCACCGGTATCCGGCTGCATGATACGCTAAAAGCGCGGCTTCCGCTACGCCGTCGTCGGAGATAGCGCGGAAGGTGAAGGCGTCACCGAACCGCAAGCGACATAGGTCGAGGCTGTCGCGCTTCTCTGTGCCCAGCCCGAGGTCGCGCTTCCAGACCGCAGGCGTCACCCAGATCACCGTCTCGGCCATGAGGTGCGCCATCGTCTCGACCGCGCCGGTTGCCCTGCCGAAGGTGAACGCCGAGACAACGCCCTGCCCCGGGCGGGATCCGACTTGCTCGATGACCGCTTGGTCGATGTGCCCGATGTCATCGAGCCAGACGAGGAGCGCACGCGCGTCGACCATGCTCTTGCCCCTGTTCTTGACGATCGGGACGCGCGTCCCCGCCACGAACGCGGGAGGCGCGCCCTCCTTGGTCTCGATGAGAGCGAGACCACCCCCAAGACCGGGGTCGATGCCTAGATAGCGCGCCATTGGAGATCCTTTGCTGGGAGTAGAGAAAAGGCTGGGGTGACCCAAAATCGGCCAGAACCCCGGAGGGGTAACCCCCGCGCTAGCGGGGTTTCCCCTTCGGGTTCCAACCGGTCAGGATCAAGGAGGAGAGGAGAGGATAACACTATAGGGAAATCTGTCCTCCCCTCCTGAACAAAGAGAGAACGAAAAACCATGCTTTGCGCGGTCATTCTTCGTCCTCCCCGATCATGTTTTGGACAAGCGCGAGACCGCCCTTCGTGACCTCGTATGCCTTGCCGCTGTTCTTGCTGGGGCCGGTATCTTTGAAGTCGACGACCTCGAGCGCGCCCATGCCGACGAGCTGGGAAAGGACCGCCGTCACGCGACCGCGCGCCGCACTCTCCTCCTTCGTCAGGTCGATCTTCGTCTTCTCATAGCCGAGATCCAAGCCGAGCGCCTTCGCCACGGCGTAGTCGGCGCGCGACGCGCCCTTCGTGCGGCGCTCCTGCGGGGGTAGAGACTGCAAGACCTGCACCGCGAGCACCATGTCCCCCACGCGCTCGACCTGCGAGCCCGGGGACGGCTTCCACGTCGTCGAGACCGCTACGACGTCTTCGTCGTTCTCTGCGTCGCCGTTCCCGAACGGGACGAGCTCGACCTTGACGAAGTCTCCGCCGAAGGTGCGCGAGCTCATGTTCGACTTCGGGCGCGTGAGCTCACCGTAGAGCGCGCGCTCGTTCTCGGGGATCCCGAAGTCTTGCGCGTCCTTCGCCGTCATCTCGTTGAGCACCATCGAGACGCGCGCCGAGTTGACGATCGCGCCCGCACCGCGCGTCGCGGTCGCCGCACTCTTCTTGCCTGCGTCGACCGACGCCTTCGATGCGTGATGCAAGAGCAGGATCGCCGTCTTGGTCTCGCGCGCCACTGATCGCACCATGCCCATGAGCTTGGACATCTGGACGTTATCGTTCTCTTCCAGCTCGTGAAGCTCGGCGATTGGATCTAGGACCAGCACGTCGAGCTTGTTTGCGACGATGATCTGCTTGAGAGCTGCGACATCGACCGCGATCACCTCGCGCAGCTCTTGGCTAAACCGCGCGATCGTGATGCGGAGCTCGTCGATCGAGACGACGAGGAGCCGGTCCCCGATGTCGGCGCGCGTGAGCCCGTGGATCTGCATCGCTGCGTCGACGCGCTTCGAGAGCTCCTCCGGCGGATCTTCCGACCAGATCAGCACGCGGCGCGGCTTGCCCACGCGCTCGCCCATCACCGGCTTGCCCGACGCAAGAGAGAGCGCCCACCCGATCGCGAGCGACGTCTTGCCGCCGCCCCCAGATCCGGCGAGGACCGTGACGTATTGCCGGATCAGGATGTTTCCCAAAAGCCACCGGCGCGGCTCGTAGGTGTAGAGCGGACGCGGTGCGTGCCCCTCGAGCTCCACTTGCTCCTCGATCTCCTCGACCACGCCCTCCGGAGGAGCGCCAAGGAGCCCCGCCAGAGCATCGAGAACGGCGCGCTCGTCTCTGGGCCGGAACCTGCGGATCGCCCCCTCGAGCGCGCGCTCTGCGTCCTTGCGTGCCTTCTGCCACCGGCCCAGCGCCGCGCCGCCCTTGGGACGCGCCTCGTCGTAGAGAGCGAGGAGCTTCTCGAGCGCCTCGTCGTGCTCCATACCGGCCAGCGCCCACCGCTTTGTCAGCTCGAGGGTCGTATAGTGAAAGTCGGCTCCGGTGCGGATCCGCTGCTCGAGGTCTGCGACGTCGACGCCGGTGAGATCCGCGCCCGCGCCTTCGGCCCCACTGACACGATAAGCGGTCTGCATCCGCAAGAGATCCGCGAGCAGAGCGCGCGACATCTGCGGCGGCTCGACGTCGTGCGTGACCGAATAACCCAGCGACGGGGGCCAGACGACGAACCCTGTCGAGGCGCGGATGTCGATCGCGTCGCAGGTCTTGCGCGACGAGACGATAGTCCACTCGGGCGCTTCAAAGATAAAGTGCTTTCCGCCGCTGGTCGTCCGGTGGATCCGCGCCTGCGCGAGCTCTGGACCGTGCCGCTCGAAGAACGCCTCGGCGACCGGGTCGTCCTTCTTGGCGCGGTCGTCGTCGATCACGACGAGCCCTGCCGCGCCGGTCGCAACGCCGAAGGCTGTGGCGCGCCCACCGGCGGCGTCGAACATCGCTTCGAGGACGTCTTGGTCCTGCGTCGCGGCGTAGAACCCAGCCTTGAAGTCGTCGCCGGTCCCCTGTCCCCATTTATTTTTCTGGCAGATGTCGCGATTTAGCGCGGGGATCTTATGTTTGTCACCTTGCTGATCGGTGTAGACATTGACCCAGAAGATCGGGTATTTAGTAGATGCGGCGACCGCGTCCGCTATCAGTTGTGATTGATCTCCGTCTGGTGGCATTGTTTTTGCTCCTGTTGTGCTCCTTGGCAGGTCCGCACCATAGGACATATGGCGCGGTCGCCGCAAGTCTGTGGTTCACCTCTCTGCTGGAACTTGAGACCCGCTCCGGCGGGTCTTCTTTTTTCTTTGACCGATCCTTGCGCGCTTTGCGGATCGGTCATATGTTGAGCCCTCGTTACACCAGAAAAGAGAGGATCTGCCATTGACTGCATATTACAACGAGTATGACCCAAAAGCGGCTGCTTGGCTGCGCGAATTGATTAAACAAGGACACATTGCCGACGGCGTAGTAGATGATCGGAGCATAGAAGATGTCACCCCAAACGACCTCAAAGGATTTACTCAGTGCCACTTCTTCGCAGGAATCGGGGTCTGGTCCTACGCCCTCCGCCGCGCAGGATGGGCCGATGATCGTGCTGTATGGACAGGATCATGTCCTTGCCAGCCTTTCAGCGCGGCAGGCAAAGGCGCAGGGTTTGATGATGAGCGGCACTTGTGGCCCGCGTTCCACCACCTCATCAGCCAGTGCCAGCCTCCAATCGTCCTTGGTGAGCAAGTTGCAAGCAAAGACGGCCTTGGTTGGCTCGACCTTGTATGCGCTGACTTGGAAGCAACGGGCTACGCCAGCGGGGCGGTTGATCTCTGCGCTGCGGGCGTCGGTGCGCCGCATATCAGACAGCGGCTCTGGTGGGTTGGAGAAAGGCTGGGCAACGCCGACAACGCACGACGCGAAGGGGACGTTTTACACTCGCTATGGGGCGGACGGGATAGAGGCGGGCCGGATGGCGGCGCTTCAGGATCAGGCCCAGCTCTCGACATGGCCGACGCCGGCGACCCGCGACTACAAGGGGGAGAGTGGATCTGGGAGGCAAGAACGCAAGGATCACCCAGCGGACACCGTGCCGAATGCGGCGGTCTTAGCGGGCTGGCCGACGCCCATGACGCAGACGGGGGCGGGGAACTCAGACTTTACGCGCAAGACGGAAGCGATGTGCGGTCGGGACATAACGGGACACGGCCTGACCTTGTTGAAGGGCTGGCCGACACCAGCGGCATCGGACGGAGAACGAGCGGGGTCTGGCATAACGGCGGGGATGACGGGAACCAGCCTGACGCAGATGTCAAAGATGATAGGCCCAGCCCGACTAACGGTCACTGGCGAGATGCTGATTGGCTCTTCTGCCGCGATGGAAAGTGGCGGCCAGTTGAACCCGGCACATCCCCGTTGGCTCATGGGTCTGCCGCCAGAGTGGGACGACTGCGCGGTTACGGCAATGCAATCGTTGCCCAAGCAGCGCAAGCCTTTATCGAAAGCGTGATGTGAGCTGCGCGGGGGGCTTGACGGCTCCCCTCGACTTCGCCTAAGTCTAGGACCGGGCCGAATGGGTCCATGTAGCAACGTAAACCGAAAGAGACCTGCCAATGATACTGCTCCCCCACCAGATCGAAGACGCCGCCTTTCTCGCATCCCGCGCATTCGCCGGATGCTTCTCCGGCATGGGATCCGGCAAGACCCGCACCGCGCTCGAGGCTGCGCGCCTCGTCGGTGCTGCTCCGCTCGTCATCATCGCACCGCCGATCGCGCTGCGGATGTGGGCACGCGAAGCGGAAGATCACCTCGGCGCTGTCGCGCGGATCGTGAAGACCGGCGCGGCTAAGATCGACCTGTCGGCGCGCATCTTCGTGATGTCTTACGAGATCGCCACCAAGCGCGCCGCCGAGCTCAAGGCGATCGGCGCGACGAGCTCGAAGGCTGTCTTGATCTGCGACGAGAGCCACGCCCTCAAGAGCACGACCGCCAAGCGCACCAAAGCGATCCTCGGATCCGGCGGGATCGTCGGCTCCTTCGCGCACTCTTGGCTGTTGACCGGCACGCCGTCGACGCGCTGGAACGACGACCTGATCCCCTTCCTGTTCCGCGCCGCGCCGGAGACGATGAAGGCGAAGCTCGGCGGTCTGTCGATCGAGCGTTTCCAGATCCGCTACACCGTCCGCCAGCAAAAGCAATTCCCCGGCGCGCGCTTCCCCGTCACGATGACCGTCGGCTCGCGTAACACCGAAGAGCTGCGCGACATCCTCTATTCCGGCGCGAACCGTGTCGCCGTCCGCCGCGAGCTGGCCGACGTCTGGGCTGCGATGCCGCCGATCACCCACAACCGCTATTCGATCTCGCTCTCGAGCTCGCCCGAGCTCACCGCCGCGCTTGCGGATCTGCGCTCGATGTCGCGCGCGCAGGTCGAGGAGAAGCTCGCCGCCAAAGATCCCGCGCTCTCGACCATGCGCCGCATGATCGGGCTCGGTAAGGTCGCCGCCGCTGCCGAGGTCATCGCAGAGCGCGCAGGAGACACCGCAGGAGCGGTCCTCGTCGGTGCTTGGCATAGTGAGGTCATCGACGGGCTCTGCGCTGCTGTGCGTGCCAAGGAGCTGCGCTGCGAGATCCTCGACGGCCGCACCTCGATGTCGCGCAAGTCCGAGCTCGAGGCGATGTTCAACGCAGGAGAGATCGACGTCCTCGTCGGCCAGATCGGCGCGATGGGGGTCTCGCTGAACCTCCAGCGCGGCGGGAACTGCATCATCGTCGTCGAGGAGGATTGGTCCCCGGCGATCATGGATCAGTTTTACGCGCGCCTCTATCGGATGGGTCAGGAGCGCCACGTCCACATCGACACGCTCGAGACCGAGACCAAGATCGACGAAGCGATCCACAAGATCAGCCGCGAAAAAGCGCGGCATCACCAGAAGCTCAACGTAGGAGAAGAGAATTGATAACGATCGCAGCGGCGACCTGCCTCGCCATGAATGTCTATTGGGAAGCGCGGAACCAAAGCGTTGACGGCCAGCGCCTCGTCGCCGAGGTGACGATGGAGCGCGTCGCGACGCCCGGCTTTCCTGACACCGTCTGCGAGGTCGTCTGGGAGCACCGCGCCTTTAGCTGGACCGAAGACGGGAAGAGCGACGAACCGACGGATCCGGAAGCGTATCTGCTCGCGCAGATCATCGCGAACGAGACGCTCTTGAATGGATGCGACCTGTGCACCGGCGCGACCCACTACGCGACGATCAACGCAGATCCCTACTGGGCCGACGACCTTCAAATAATCGGGATGTATGGGAACCACATTTTTTACATCGAGCGCACGGCGCGGATGCACCCACCACGCCGCCCGGAGGGGATGAAATGAGCGAGATCGACACCGGAAACCCTGCGTTTCCTATTACGACGGGGCACAGCGTCTATCACCAAGGCATGAGCTTGCGTGATTGGCTTGCGGGGCAAGCTCTGTCCGGGATTTTGGCGGGGTATTGGGCAAACCCTGAGTTGAGCGCCCTTACTGAGGACGTCCTCGCGCAGCAAGCATATCAAGCCGCCGACGCCATGCTTGCCGCCAGACGCCCCAAACGCCCGGAGGGGATGTGATGCTGGTCGGTGTGCGCGGGGTCATCTATCCATCAACAAGAGCTGCGGCGCGTGCGCTCGGCGTAAGCATTGACGCGGTTTATTCCGCGCTTGCCCGGGGGAGCATGGACAAGCTCGGGCTCGGCACGACCCAGCGCAAGCCGGTCGAGATCGGGGGGATCCCCTTTCGCTCGATGTGCGCTGCAAGCCGGGCGCTCGGGTTCTCGCGGTCTTACCTTCGCACCGCGTTGACCTCGGGGAGCGAACACGTCAAGGAGCGCGTCCGGATCGCCGTCGAACAATACAAAACGAACCTCAACAAAGGAGACCTGCCACTATGACACCCGAAGACCTCAAGAGCGCGATCCTGCGCGGCGCGGACGTGATCGACGCCCGCAAGACGTGGAGCGTCGACCGCTCGAAATACCTCAACGCCTCCGAGGCGCTGTCGTGCATCCGCAAGCAATGGTTCGCCAAGCACGAGCCCAGCACCGCGCCGGAGGATTGGGGCTTTGCCCGGCGCGGAACCCACGGCGAGAAATATGTCGTCGAGATGCTGCGCGCCTCCGGCATCGAGCTCGCCTACGCCGGGGAAGATCAGGAGAGCGTCGCGGACGAGGAGCTGCGGATCTCGGCCACGCCCGACGGCGTGCTCTGGAACGCCTCCGGCGCGCACATCGCGCTCGAGATCAAGACCATCGACCCGCGCACGAACCGCGCGAACCTGCCGCGCAGAGAGCACGTCGTGCAGATCCAGATCGGGATGGAGCTTGTCCGCAAGGTGCGCGGCCTCGACATCGAGAGCGGGTTGATCGTTTACATGGACGCCTCGAACTTTAACCAGCTCGATGTCTTTGCAATCGGGCGGAACCCGGGGCTGATGGACGATATGGCGCTGCGCGCCGGGCAAGTGCTGCGGACGCGGAACGTCGACCGCCTCGACCGCGAGGGGCGCGCCACCGGCGCTTGCAAGACCTGCCCCTACGCCGACCGCTGCGGCGTCGACCTGACCGAGACGAAGGCGTTCACGCGCTCGAACCGCGGCTCGCAGCTCGACGCGATCGTGCAGCGTTACGTCGAGATCAAGGAGACGCAAGATCAGCTCTCCGACGAGAAGGACAAGATCGCGGAAGAGATCAAGGAGGAGCTCCGTAAGCGGAACACCGCCTCGACGATTGTCGGCGACATCGAGATTGAGCTCGCGTCCGTCGCCGGTCGCTCTAGTCTCGATCAAAAAGCAATGGAGAAGGCGGGGATCGACCTCACGCCCTTCAAGAAGACCGGTCTTCCGTCCGAACGGTTGACCGTTAAGGCGCTCGCGACCTAATCGCGGGAATGTAGCAACGTGCAAAAAATGGAGCACAACATGACGACCTCTTTGACCGCCTACCTCGACAACAACGCCCTGCCCGAGATCTCGGACGATCAGATGATCGCGGCGCTGGCCGACACGACGGACGAGCAGCGCACCGGAACCGGCGCGAATGTCCAGTATCTCGCGTTCTCCGGCAAGACCGGATCCTACGCTCTGGGGCGCGACCGCACCGACCTGACCGACGACGTCCTATTCATCCTCGAGCCGAAGTCGGTGATCGAGGGTTGGATCTGCTGGAAGGCGTCCAAGCCGATCGACCGCGTCGAATGGTCGATCTATAACAAGCGCGCCGCCGTGCAGGACGTCGACCTGCCCGACCACGCGCCCTACAACACGAAGACGGGCGAAGGCTGGCATCGTTCGCTAGGCTTCGGCTGCATCTCGACCGACGGCGCGGCGACGAACGTCAAGTTTGTCACGAACTCGGTCTCGGGCCGGAACGCGATCACCGATCTCTTGAACGAGATCGTCCGTCGCATGGGATCCGGAGCCCCAGCTCTGCCGATCTTTGGCTTCGGTGCTGAGAGCTTTACCGCGCAAGGCGCGCAGAACTTCAAGCCGAAGTTTGGGGTCTCGGGCTGGGCGACGCGCGACGAGGTCGAAGCGTTCTTCGCTGGGAACGCCTCGCTCGACGAGCTGGTCTATGGGGATGCCGCTCCGGCCCCGTCCTACACCAAGCCGAAGGCTCGCCGCTAAACCCCTTGGGAGCGCGTCCTACGCGCTCCCTGCCCTCATAAGGATCTGCCGCATGGAATACGACCTCATAACGACCAGAGCCGCCCTGTCGCGCGTGCTGCAAAAGTGCCACGCCGCAACCGCGCTCGACTTCGAGACGACGTCCCTGCGGCCCGTAGACGGGCGCGTGCGGCTCGCCCAGCTCCGCAACGCCGAGGTGCGCTGCATCATCGACTTCGATCAGATCCCGGGAGGCTTTGCCGCCTGCGCGGATCTCTTCGTCCCTCCCGGCCCTTGGGTCGTCTTCAATTCAGGCTTCGAGATGCGCTGGTTCCTTGCTGCCGGTGCGACGCCCGAGATCATCGACGTCGGCCACCTGCGGCGCGCTCGCATGGGAGGCGGTCGCTTCTCCTTGGCCGACATGGTCTTATGGGATCTCGAGCAGAAGCTCGCCAAGGACGAGCAGGTCTCGAACTGGGGCGCGCCGGAGCTCTCCGCGTCGCAGCTCGACTACGCGATCCGCGACGCCGACGTCACCTTCGAGCTCTGGCAATACTGGAAAGAGAAGACGACCTCCGCCCACGACCGCGCCGCCCAGCTCCTCGATGACATGACGCTCGGCGTGATCGAGATGGAAGAGGCGGGGATGCTGCTCGACCGGCGCGCCCATAAGGAGCTCGTGCGCCGCTGGGAGGAGATCCGCGACGAGCTCGCGACGCAGGTCCGCGCGCTGATCCCGGAGACCGAGGTCGCGAACCTAAACTCGAACCCGCAATTCTCCGATTTTTTCGCGCGGATCTTTCCCGATCGCGTGCTCTCCGTCTGGCCCAAGACCGAGAAGACGAACCAGCTCGAGATCTCGGGAGAGGCGCTGGCAAAAATGGCCGGGCTCTTCCCCGGGACGCCGGTCGAGGCTGCGCTCGATGCTCTGTCGCGCTACCGGCGGATCCAGAAATATATCTCGAGCTTCGGGGTCACCGTGATCGACACCGCTGCGCGGTCACCGGACGGTCGGGTCCGCGCGCGCTTCAACGTCGGCGCGGCGCGCACCTGTCGCTTCTCGAGCTCCGGCCCGAACCTGCAACAAGTGCCGCGCGACAAGAAGCTCTTCGACGACGACGAGGATCAAACGCGCGTCCGCAAGAGCTTCATCGCGCCCGCCGGATCTCTGCTCGTCTCCTACGACTATTCGGCGATCGAGATGCGCGTCCTCGCGCTCCTGTCCGGTGACGACCAGCTCCTCGAGGATGTCGTCTTCGGTGACGTGCACTCCGAGGTCGCTGCGGTGATCGCTGGGCACAAGATCGACAAGAAGACCCCAGAGGGGAAAACTGCGCGCAGCGCGGCGAAGGGGGTCTCCTTCGGCATCATTTATGGATCCGCCGCCGCCGGGCTCTCGATCACGATGCGGACGCCGATCGAGAAGGCGCAGACCTACATCGACTTCTGGGCGAACCGCTACAAGCGCGCCTTCGCCTATCGCTTCGAGATGCAAGAACAAGCGCAAGCGACCGGCTACCTCACCATGTGCGACGGCGGGACGATCTATCTGGGCAAGCGAAACGCGGATCTCCCCAAGTGCGCGAACTATCCCGTCCAGCGCGCCGCGCTCTCGGTCATGGCGCGCGCGATCACTCGGCACAAGGCGACGCTCGATCGGCTGCGCGGATCAGGGGAGCTCGATCCGACGCGCACCTTGCTGCTCGCCACGATCCACGACGCCCTGATTGACGAGGCGCTCGAGACGCAAGCCGAGACCGTCAAGCGCGCGATGGCCGAGGACATGACCGCCGCCTACGTCGACTTCTTCCCCGGCGCGCCGACCGAGAACTTGATCGAAGGCGGGGTCGGACCGAACTGGGCGGATCTCGGCTAAATCTTTTTTCGGATCGGTCCTTGAAATGCTTGCAGACCGGTCCTATATCTAGGTCTCACTACCAGACCATCGAAACAAAACGGAGATCATCAGAATGCGCCTCACGATCCAACAGGTCGCCGAATACGTCCCCGCCTATAACGTCCTTTGCGACGGCGCGGACATTGGCACGATCACCTCGTTCCCGGGCGAAGGTCCAATGGGCACGGTCCGTTATAACGGCTCGAAGCATACCGTCGCCGGTGCGACGATTGCTGCCGTGCTCTTGTTGCTGGAAGAAGAGGTCGAGCGCGAAGATTACTACGCGAGCGAAGGCGAGATTTACGACGAGGACGGGAGCATCGCTTACGCGCAGATGCTCGAGCGTCAGGCCGAGATCTGGTCCGCGCAAGACGAGTGCCCCTACTAACATCACCTCGGGGGGCTGCGGCCCCCCACATCACCACGAAAGGATCTGCCATGCTTGCCCACTACGAGACCGGAAAAATCCCAGAGCCCACGCCCGGAGAGCTCTCGAGCGCGAACGACGCGCTCCGCTTCATCTTCGGCGGGAACGCCACCTTCACGATCCGCAGCGCCAAGACCGGCACGCGCTACACCTACAAGATCCGCCAGAAGGAGATCGGCAAGCCGTTCTTCGCGTCGGTCTTGTCCGGCCAGAACAACGAGACCGACTTCGACTATATCGGTTTCATCCCCGCCGCGACGCGCGACGTGCTGGTCGCCGGGAACAAGGGCAAACCGGACGCGCCGAGCTTTAAGGCGCTCGCATGGACAGTCGCCCAGCTCGCCACGAAGGCGCGGATCCCCGAGCATCTCGAGATCTTCCACGAGGGGCGCTGCTGTGCCTGCGGACGCAAGCTCACGACCCCCGAAAGCATCCTCTCCGGCATTGGGCCGGAGTGCGCCAAGAAACCCCACTGAAAGGATCTGCCATGTGGTCACGTTTTATCGACTTCTTGAACGAGCACGACGCCATTGAGCGCGCGCTTCAAGCAATCATCGCCTGCGGCCTGATTTACGTCGGTTGCCTGCTCTTCTTCGTTCTTGTGACATTGTGAGGCGCGCCATGCAGCTCCCCCTGTCCTATATGCTCCCCGCCCTCGATGGATCGAGCGCAGAGCGTGCCGCCGTCCTGCAAGAGATCCGAGATCGCGGGATCGTCGAGACGGACGATCTGGTCGCGTTGTGCTTCAAGGTCGAGGCGCTGCTCGACATTGCGGAGACCCGCGAGCTCGAGCTCATGCAAGACCTGATCGAGGCGCGCCGAGAGAAGACATCGACGACGGACATCGAGGAGATCCGCGAGACGGTCGCGAACGGATTTGCGGATCTGTCCGAGCTGCTACCGAAGCACGCCGACTTGATCTATAACAAGTGCACCGAGACTTTGAGGAGCTTGATATGACCGACCAGAAACTAGACGCACGCCGCGCGCGCGATCGAGAGCGCAAGCGCGCCGAGCGCGCCGAGCTCGGGGAGCGCGGCCTTGTGCGCGTCGAGGTGCGCGTGCCGGTGGAGAAGGCGGACCAGATCCGCGCGCTTGCCGAGATCCTGCTTGCGGATCGAGGTCCGGAAAAGTAGGTTTTAGATGACGCGCGCAACAAAACGGCAAGCAAGCGGTTTTTGTAGTGGTCCGGACCTGTCTGCGCTACGGCCTAGTCCTTCACCCTGCGCGTCTGGCCCCCGGAAGATCTCCGGGGGCCTTCTTCGTCAGCCGATCAGCTTTGCGAGCGTCTTCGGGCCGACGATCCCGTCCGGCGTCAAGCCGTTCGCTGTTTGCCACGCCTTGACGACGCGCTCCGTCCCCGGGCCGAAATCACCGTCTGCGGCGACGCCCAGAGCCTGCTGCACGCGCTTGACGAGCTCGCCCTTGCTACCGATGCGCAGCGTCTCGCTATGCGCTGTGGAGCCCGCTGCGGGCGCTGGTGCGGATCCGTCCAAGATCTTGAGAGCGCGGAGGAAGTGCGCGCGCCGATCGTCTAGGCCGATCGTGCCCCCGTTGACGAGCTTCGTCATCCGAACGATGTCCCCAGTGTCGCAGGCTTCTTCGTTGATCTTCCGACTGTTCCAATACCAGCACGCGCTCTCGAGCGCGCCGCGCTTGGTCTGAACGTAGTCGATGACCTCCTCTGCCGTGAGCCCGATCGTCTTCCCGAAGGCGGTGTAATTGTCGCGCCCGGTAAGTTGGATCGCGCCGCGCCCTCGGAAGCGATAACCGTCCCCCGAGGCGGTGTCTCCGTTGCCCATGCGCGAAGCGTATACGATATTCGCAATCTTCTCGGGCTGCTTCGCATAGTCTGCGGCGTTGCGCCCAGCGTTCGCGAAATATTTGGGGAAGATCTTGTCGAGCGTCTCGGCGCGGTAGTGCAGGTTCTCCTCGAGCGTTTTTAGCCCTGCGCTCTCATGGCCGATTTGAGCGAAGAAACCAGCGATCCGGTGCGGCGTCGTGATCTGATACTTGGGCAGGATCTCGAGTGCGGCGTCGGCCCATGCCTCGGCCTCCGGGTTGCCGTGCAAGAGCTCGATGATCTTCGATCGGTCGAGCGCGCTCATTTAATCACCTTCTTGAGCATATCCACCGGGCTGTCGATCGCCGCCGACTTTATCATATCCTCGACTTTCGGCGGGAGATCCACCTGATCGAGGACGGTGTCGACGATCTTCTCCTTCACTTTGCGCCCTATGAGCGCGCCTACGAGCTTTCCGATCATTCTGAGCCCTCCTCGGTCTCTTGTTTGCGGTTGTTCGATGCTGCGAGCACGCCGCCCAGAGCGCCGACGATAAACGAGGCGATCGGGGTCAAGAGCTCGAAGAACTTGCGGTCGTTCTCGCTCGACGCGCCCATAGGCTGCGTCACGAAGATCAGCGAGTAAAGGATCGAGAAGATCGTCCCGCCGAGGATCAAGGTCAGCGTGACGCCGATAAAATAGCGGAGCTTCGCCTCCATCAGGTCGGGGTCGTTTTTATTGGGCAATGTCTTGTCCTCCTATCAGGTCGCTCGTGCACGACTTGAGAGCGGTGCACATTGGCGGGTTGCATTCAGGCGCGGACCAGCGCGCCGGATCTTGGCACGGGTAACGATAGAACCCATCTGCGGAAAAGTAGAAGATCGCGACGATAGCGGCGGCGAAGACCAGCCAGAGCACTCTCTCAAGTTTTAGCATTCCCTTATCCCCTATTGCGCGAGCGGGTTGTCTAGAGCCCGCTGCAATCTTCCATTTAGTCGGTCTTCGAGCTCTTTCATATCTTGGTCTTGCGACATTCGGAGCTGGTCGCGCCGGGTCTCGAACCGCTTCTCGGCGTCGTCGATCAAGGTGCGGACCTTCTCTTCGTTTGTTCTGACGGCATCTTCGGCCCGGTCGACCTGCTTCTCGAGCTGGATTATATCGTCCTTCAAGCCGTTCTTGATGTCGCGCGCGTAATCGAGCGCCTCTTGGACCTTGGCGTCCATGATCTCCATCTGCTGTTGATAGGCCCCAAGATCCATGCCCGCGACCTCTTCGACCTTCTGATACATCACGAACCCGCCATAGAGCGTGCCGCATACGGTGGACAAAAGCGCGACGGCGGCGGCGATAGTCGCAGGCGTCATCCGCAGGCCGAGGACGGTGACCCCTTTGTCCTTTAGCCCTTCGATCTCCTCGAGCGCCTCGCCAAGATCCGTCATGGCTCGAAATCCATCTGCTCGTCTTGGAGCGCCTTCATCGCCTCGAGCTCTGCTTGGAGCTGTTGGATCTCGAGCCGCCGCTGTTGCAATTCGAGCAGATAGAGCTGGTCGCAATCAATTCGAGACTTGGGCGCGTTGAGCGGGATCACGATCCGCGCGAAGATCCCGAGGTCCTTTGTCTGCGGCGCTAGATCAGAGCCGCCAAGATTGTTGACACCGCCGAGCACGCCGACCTCGAGGTTCGTGCTCCCGCCGATCGCCATCGAACAGTCCAGATCCCCAGCGCGGAAACTATCACTTTGATAGGTCAAGGACGTCGAGGGGAGCTGCAATGCCAGCGAGGTGCTGTCCGCCTGCGCGGCCCCTCCTATCATCGCCAAGATCAGCGCGAGCCGCTTCATGCGCGCTCTCCATCGAGCCGGGAGCAGATCCGAGACGAGATGATTGCGTTATCCTCCTGCCCAGCTCGAAGCATCGAGGTGGTGCAGACGTAGACGACGCGCGCCATGTCGTCCTCCCTGATGTAGATCTCGAAGTCCTGCCTGCCTCCCGGGGGGACGTGCATAACGCGCTGGGCCGAGGCGAAGACGATCGGGTTCATCTCGGCATCGAGCACGCTGATCGCGTAATACTCGACGTCATCTCGCGCGTTAAAGAGTGACAGATCGGCCTGCATGATCTGCGCCATCGCCGATTGATGGAGCTTTGGATATGCCGGTGTCATCTCGTGCGCGCCCGCGCCCGTGGCAAACAAGATCAGGGCTGCGGCGGTCCGTTTCATTTTGCGATACAGTCCGCTTGAATGACGGCGCGATAGGTTCCGGCGGGGAAGGCTTTGTTATAGCCATATTCTGCCGCGCTATCGACCTTGAACCATGTCGTCCCCGCGACGGTCAGATCGAACTCGGTCGTCGCATCATACTCGACCTTCGCCGCATCATAGGCCGACATCTGCGCGCTCGATACGCTCGAGACCGACGCGCCCCCAGACCATGCGACGGTGTCGGTCAAGGTCGGGCTGGTCGAGAAGGCTGTCGGGTGCGTGATGCGCGCGATGTAGTAGCCCGCCAGCGCCACGTCGTAGCGGATGATCGGCGTCACGCCGCCGTCCGCTGCCAGCGCGCTTAACTTGTCCGCCGTCGGGTTGCCGTAAACGCCGGTGCGATCGGTGCGGATGATGCACTTGGCCTGAACATTGCCTTCGATCTGGACGCCCTCGGCCAGCGCCATGTGCGGCAAGACGACCAAAAGAGCGATTGCGAGGTGTTTCATCTGCGCGTCTCCTATTGATACTGCGAGCCGATCAGTTGCTCGTGCAGCACTTGTTGAGCTAGGCCATTCCGTAGCCCGCGCTTGTTTTCTGGGATCTTCCCGTCGACGAGCATGGGCGCGTCCGCATAAGATCCGCCCTCTAACTGCGCGGCGTAATAGACGGCCATGTCGGAAGTATAACCCATCGAGGCGATAATAGCATCCTGAGAAATCCCGTCGGCCAAGGCGAGCGCGTTCTTCGATGCGGCGAGCCCGCGCTCGAGCCGCGCCTTGCGTTTTTTATCGTCGCTCCGGTCTTCGTCGGCGGTCTCTTCGTTCTGATATTCTGCATCCGTTTTCGCGCTCGCGATCCGATAGGCGTCATCCTCTAAGGCGTCGTAGGTTGCTTGCTCCTCAATAGTCACCGGCGTCGCGGGGGGAACGTAGCCATCGCACGACGGGCTCGACTGCGGATTGGCGCATTCATCGACCCGGTAGGCGTAGATCACCGAGGCGTCCGAGATCGAGCCCTCGCCCTCGAGCTCGATGGATCCGATGCCCCAGTATTCGAGCGGGATGTTCGGCACGGGGACGCCCTTGGTGATCGTGTTCCCCGCGATGCCCGACCAGTCGTCGGTCTCGCGGAAGATGTAACCGGTCCCCAGCGCGTTCTCGTTCTGCACATGGACCAGCGCGTCCGCCGCCGGATCTTTGTCGATCGTGTATTGATAAAAGACGCCGCTGATGTCCAAGCCCGGGACGTTTGGAACGACGTTACTCATGGCCCACGAGAGCGCGTCCGCTGCGGCGTTGCCGGTCGATCCGTAGGTGTAAGGATCAGATTGCGAGGAGGAGCCCCAGAACGCCAAGCAGAGCGCCCAGACCCATCTTTGTTTTGCCATCGAGATGTCCCCTCGGGTTGCGATCAGCGCGCTCGGGATCCGCCTCCCACGCCGCCTTTGCCTCCTCGCCGATCATGCCGTCGTAGGGGCAAGGCGTCCCCGCATCGAGCATCGACTGAAAGACGCGCTCGTCTTGGCACATGGTCGAGACCGCTGCGACCTTCATCCCCATATCGTAGAGCGCCTTTGCGTTCTTGAGCATCTCGCAATTCATGTCGCGCGTCGTTTTGCCTGCCGATAGACCGAGGATCTGCGTCTGGACGGCGGCGGAGACCCCCACGGTGCAGATGTCATTCCCCGCGCCCGCGCTGAACTGCGGCGAAATAGCGGACGGCGGCGGGGAGATCAAGGTCGTCGTCATCTCGCCCGTCGTATTGACCGACCCGTCGGATCCCGACCATGTGCAGATGTAGCCCTCCGGGCACTCGACATCCGGAACCGTCTGAGAGTGCGCGAGAGCTGCGGCAAAAAGAAAACCCAAGACAAGGATGCAGATCACGATGACCTGATCTTTGTCTAGCTTGATCTTCATTTAGTGAGCCGATCAAGGAGCCGCTCGATCTTCGCATCGAGGTTGTCGATCCGAGAGATCACGCGGTTAAAGTCGGTGTGCATATCGACGCGCGTCACATAGTCGCGCGCCAGCTCTTCGCGGGTCTTGTTGAGGAGGATCTGTTGCCGTTGCAACTCGGCATAGAACGCCTTGAGAATGAACCCAGAGACGCCGAGCGCGGCGGTCAGGATCCCGCTCCATATCATCTCCGGGCTCATGTTCACGCCTCCGGATAGGGGAAGCGTGCTTTGATCTCTGCGATCTTAGCGAGCCACTCGTCCGTCGTCGCTTCTTCGCGCTGGGATTTGAAGAACAGCGGGTCGGCTTCTGTCTTGTAGGCTTCTGCACGGGCTGCTCGTTGCATTTCAATCGTTAATGCCGGTTCAGGAAGTGGCTCAGGTTCAACTGGGTCTGGGATTTCCACAACAACCCATGATCCAGATACCCATTGCGCCAACTGTTTTTCACCAAGTGATGGTGGAGGCTCAGTGACGCAACCAGCGGGAATCAGCCAGTTGCCTTGATCAAGCGGGTCTGGATCAGCCATAGTCTGACCGACATAAAAGCCTTGGTGATCTGTCTGGTATACTTGCATGGCTGACCTCAATACTTGATGCAGGCTAGAAGGGCGATGTTGCGTGACCGTGTTTCAGCACCTGTTCTAGCACTTGGTGAATTTGCGCTATCAAATGTAAAACGTCTAAGCTGCTGTGCGCCGCTATTAGGCACGTTGCTTGCCGTTGCTTGAGCCGTATGAGAGAAAGCCCCACTAGCCGCAGATGTTATGTTGGACCATCCGCCAGAGGCCGCAAAATACCCAGTGATCTGCTGCATCTGATCATCTTGTGCGGAGCCAAACGCACGACCGCTGTCAATGCCACGGCTATCATCCCAACCACGGATGAACTCGCCGCGAAGATCAGGCACGTTAAACGTAGTCGATCCGTCACCCACGCCGAATGTAGTGCCAATGGCCGTGAACAAGGCCGCATAGGTTGTGCGGGATACCGCAGCGCCATTAGCTTTGAGCCATCCAGTAGGCGCGGAACTCATTGCAAAAAATGAAACCTCACCCGCCGCTTGGCTTGATGCAACAAACGCAGTCGTAGCGATCTGGGTCGTGTTTGTCCCAACAGTGGCAGTCGGCGCGGTCGGTGTGCCTGTCAGCGCGGGCGATGCCAACGGAGCCTTTGCGTTGAGCTGGGTCTGGATCGCCGAGGTGACGCCATCGACGAAATTGAGCTGCGCGGCGGTCGTTGTGATCGTCGTCCCGTCGAGCGCGAGCTGGCCGATATTCGTGCGGCCCGTCCCCTTCGGGGTCAGCGTGATGCCGATGTTCGTGTCGTTACCGATCGCCGAGATCACGGGGTTCGTGCCGGTCGCGGCGTTCGCGACGTTGATCTGGTTCACCGCGCTCGCGGTCGTCGAGAAGGACAAAAGCTCGTTGTTGCTGCTGTCCCCGATGTAAGGAGACGCGATGTTGAACTGCAAGCCGGTCGAGCGGATCGTCGCGGTGTCGACGCTCGCGATCACGAACTTGATCTGTGCGGCGGTCGTCGCGGTGATATAGCTTGTCGCGGCGCTGTCGACTGCGACCCGGGCGACGTTGTTCGTCGCGTCGATGATGCCGACGTCGATCGACTGCGCGCCGTCGTAGAGCTTGAGCTTGTAGTTTGCGGACGTCGTATCGAGCCAGAGCATCCCGGCGGTGATGTAGGACGGCGCGCTGGATCCGCCATGCGTCGAGTGCAGCGCGTTGCGCCACGAGTTAAGATCGGTTGCGAGCGCGGTCCCGCTCTTCGTGTTCGGGTCGATCGTCCCGAAATCATACTGCGACATTTAAGTGCCCCTCTCTCTGCCGAACCCGATCGCCTGATAGTCGAATGTCCGACTGATCGCTGTTCCGGCGCTGTTGCGGAATATAACACTGAACCCCGTGCGCGTCTTGCTCGAAATCTCGTAGTAGTCGCCGGTCGCCATGTTCTGCGCGGCGATCGTGATCGAGCGGATCTCGCGGAACCACGGGGAGAACGCGACGGCGTAAGACCCCGCGCCGGAGACGATGTCGTTCCCCTGCTCGATGCGGTCCGGCATATCTATTGAGACCGAGAGCGCGCTCACGGTTGGCGTGATCGTCGAATAAAGCGTCGAGAGCACCGCGCGGAATTTGAGGTGACGCGCCGTGTAGTCCCCGACGACGAAGCGCCTCCACCCTTGATAGACCGGCGTCGCGCTGTCGACGATTGAATAGTTGACTTGGATCTCGATCTGCACCTCGTCTCCGGTATCGAGCCCCGCGATAGTCGCCACGCCGGAAAGCGTAATCCATGCCGCCATCGTGGAGAGCCCGCCGGACGTGCTTACGACGGCGTCTGTTGTAACGCGCGACGTGTAGACCTGACTGAGGTCCGTCTCCCCGAACTCGTAATACCCCACCGAGGCGTAACCTGTCGCTGCGGTAAACCCGATGAAAGAAACAGAGGCGAGCGTCGTCCACGACGCCATAAAGTTTTGACTTTCGAGCTGTAGATCTCCGCTGTAGAGCTCTACACCAGTTTTTGTTCCCGCCCAAAGGGGGTTTTGTGGCAAGGTCAAGATCACGTTGAGCGCCGCCGGATCCTCTAGGGAGGCGTTGATATAAAGCGCGGCGACCGAGCGATTGCCCAGCACGTCGATCGGCTTGATCCCGTAGGATCCGGACCGGCTGGGGATTGTGAACGAGCGCGCCTCTCTCGGGATCGCATCCGAGAGGACGGTCATCGTCGACCACGCGGTATTGTTCTGGTCTGGGGAGTAGCGGATCTCGTAGCCCGTCACGTCGACCGCGATCGACGGATAGGTCCATTCGACATAGGTGTGATCGCCGATCGTGTTGAGCGAGAAAGTGTCAATGGCGGGAGGTTTTGCGGTTGCCCCGAGCACTTGATGGTTTGCGATCTCGGCAAACGCGCTGGTCGTGCTCTCGTCTGGGCCGATCGCGCGCACCCCGATGTCATAGTTTATCCCGTTCTCAACTGGGCTTAGAAGAATAAAGGGCGCATCGACGGCGGAATAAGGCGCGTAGGTGAACGGGTCGTCGGTTCCTGACCGGCGATAGCGCGCTTGAAAGAATGACGTGCGCGTTACTGTCCCGTCATTAGCTGCCGCTGTCTTGCCCGGCTGCACATAAAGCAAGATCGCCGGAACGATCGAGCCGGTCGACGTAATTTGCAGCGCGGCTTCGTCTGAGACGACCTGCGAGATCGTCGGGCGCGGCGGACCGACAAAAGATGCCGAGACCGGCGTCGAGAGGATTGTCGTGTAAGCGGGGATCGTCGCCGCCGAATTGTAAATGTCCGGGGAGTATGGGACGCAGGTCACGACGGCGGCGAGGTCGTCGATGTATTCGATCCCCGCGATCAGCACCTCGAGGCTCTCGAGGTTCTGCTCTCCGAACTGGAATAGATCCCCAGCGTTGACCGATGTCCCGCCGCTGGTGACGATCACGGTGTCGCTCGTGACGGTCGTCCCGACTGCCGCCACGGTGAGCGCGAGCGACGTGTTTGTGATCGTCGCGCGGACGCGCAGCGTGTAGGTCTTGCCCGCCTCGCGCGTCACCGGCTCATCGAGGACGATCGTGTTCGTAGCGCGCGAGACGACGCGCCCCGACATCTGGCCGATGCTGGGGACGTCGTGCGTGAGGCGGCAAAGATCCCCGCGCAGCGCGATGAGGTGCTCGATGTCGACCTCGAACGTGAATATCTCCGGACGAAGGCGCGCCGCCGCGATGTAGTGCCGACCGAGCTTATAGACGTTGTCGGGGTCGGTCTGCCCGGGGAGGTCGATCACCTGATAGGTCGTCGCGTTCGCCTCGTTGAACCCGTCGTCGAAGACGACGCGCTCGTCCTCGCGATAGTCGGCGTTCTTGTTGAAGAAGCGGATCCGCAGCGCCTCTGGGAGCTCGTTGTAAAGGATGCGGCCCGCGAAGTTACGGGTGTTGCGCGGCGTGAAGTGCTGCACGATCGTCGAGCGCGTCTGCTCGATGACGACGGTCCACTTGTCATCGACGTAAGCCGGGCTCGCCTTGCCCGCGTTCGCGACGTCTTGCAGGATGTCGCGGACCGAGAGCTGGAAGTCGAGCACCTGATCGAAAGCGAGCCCGTTCGTCGCGCAGAACGTAAACCAAGCGCCGAGCTGCGCGTCGTTGATGTTCGCCGCTGCGACCGGCTTCTTGTTTGGCGCACCCTTCAAGATGTAGCGGAAGATCGCTGCGGGGTTCGAGCTCGCGCTCGTCGTGGTCGTCCACGCCGAGCCGTTCCACGTCGGGATCTTCAAGGAGACGATCGCGTTGAGCTGCTGAACAATGCCGTTGAGCTGATCCGTCGCCTTGATCCGGAAGGCACTCTTTGCGATGCCGGTGAGCTTCACCGGCTGCGCGTCGGTGTTAAACGAGCGGAGGTCGCTCCAATCAGCGCGGTCTATGTGCCTCGGTTTAGTAAGGCCCTCTTCAGTGTCGCGTTTAATCTGAACCTCATACTGCCCAGACGTAAGCCCAGTCTTTCGCTGCGAGATCCGCTTCACCTGCGAGGTGTTATCCCTATATGTCTCGTCAAACCACGGTAGCCATGTTGCAGCTCCAACAAGCCGATATTGCCCAGTAATCTGGACCTCATTACCTAGTCTTCCCTTTTTGTCGCTCGCATAAAATAAACCTTGCGGAAATGTCACAGTGATCCCGAACTCTGTCGTGTTGAGCGCAGTCGTGCGCGACACATATGTGGTCGTCAGGCGGATCGAGAGATCTTCTTGCGAGGCATCCGCAGGGTAGAGCCCCAGCGTCGACGCGGATCCGGCGAAGTCGTGCTCCATCTCGACACCGGCGTAATCCGCGATCTCGGTGTTCCCGATCTTGATCGCGGTCACATCGACCGGCCCATAACCCCAGATCAGCACAAAGCGCAGATATTGATCGTTCCCCACGATCTCGGTGTAGGGAGCCGCGCCGTAAGGCGGAACCATGCGGTGCGTTCCCAGCACGACGGGAACGGGCGAGTAGGGGGTCAGTCCGTTGCGCGCTGCCGAGAGATTGTAAGACGGGCTCTCGTTCCTGTTCTGGGTTGGTCTGGGACCAAAGAGTGCCGAAGCGGCGTAGGTGATCGCCATCGCGATCGCTGCACCAGCTATTGTTGCTGCAAACCCCGTAAATCCGATCGCTGTCGCGATAGTCGGCGCGACGGCGGATGCGAGGATCGCGATCATTGAGACCGGATCCTGCAACGAGATGCGAAGATAGATCGACGCGCCAGACTTCGGTCTGGTCTTCGCCCAGAGATCTTGCGGGATGTAATCGCCACCGATGAAGGCGCTTATGTGCTCGCGGTCGCTCTCCTCGAGGACCAGCGCGGCGATCATCTGATCGAGCGTCTGCCCTGCCATGATGCGGACGACGAGCCGCTCGCCCTTGGCGAGGGGATTTAAGATCAGCGTGATCTCGACATATTCGGCGAGGGCGCGGTCTTTGAAGGGGACGAGATCATTCAAGGCGATATGCTCCGATCACGCGCTGCAAGAAACGGTTATCCCCCTTATAGCGCGAAACGCAGGATCCTACGACATCTTCCGCATGAAGAACGAACCCCGGCTCGGTGACGATCCCGCAATGGGTCGCGCGCCGTCTTCCCTTATAAAAGCCCCACATATGGAGGACGTCGCCAGAGCGCACGTCCTCGAGGTCGACCTGCACGCCGGTCGAGGCGAAATCAGAGAAGGATCCCGCGCCGCGCTCGATCTGCGTCTCGAGCTCGTTGTAGCGCGGGAGCTTGATCTTGTAGACCTCCTTGTAAACCAAGCAGACAAGACCCCAGCACGACGCGCCCTCGCGCGTCGATCCGTTCCACTCGAACGGGATCCCGATGTAATCGTTCCACCAGTTAGAAGATGCCGGGGAACGTTGAGGGCGAGAAGGTTGCACTTGGGAAGGGCTCCGTTAGGAAGTTGTCGATCGTCAGGTCGATGTCCATCACGTCGGCGTTATAGCTCACCGACGCCGCCACGAGCCCAGAGACGCTCTGCAAGACGGTTGTCGGGTCGCTGGCCTCGATGACCTTGAGCGCGAACGTCGCGCGCGTGCGCTGCCCTGCTATGGAGCGCAGAACGGCAAGCTCGGTCGTGACGTTCGAGATCGTGAGCCGCGCTCGCACTTGGAGCTCTGGATCGTCGGGCGGTAGCATCACCGAGAAGGGGAAGGCGAGGTAGGTCGTCGCTCCGGCGACGACGTTCTCGGTGTTGTTGACGAGGTAATAAGTGCCGATGCCTGGGTGATAGATCTCGAGCAGGACGAGAAAGACGCTCGTCGTTGTCTGCTGATTGACCGCCGTTATGACCGATGTCGGAAGAGAGCGCGCCATTTACGGAAGCACCTCGAGCATGATCTCCATGCGCCACTGGACGGTCGTCGCGGTATCTCCTCCGGAGACTGCGGACAACGAAGGCGGCTGCGTGAAGCGCGCCGAGACGGTCGAGAAGTCGATCGGATCGGTGAAGTCGAAGGCGTCGGTCCCTTCGGAGATCGTCGTCTTGTAGAAGGTCTCGAACGTCGCGCGCTGGGATCCGGTCAAGAGCATCGAGCCCGCCAAGAAGCGCGCCGTCGCGGTGAACCGCTTGCGCTGCTTGTAAGGTCCGGTGTCCGTCTGCGAGCGGATGAACCCTTGCTGTCGGGTGTCTTGCACGCCGACCTCGAAGTATTGCGGGAGCGATAAAGGCCAGATTGCCATCTCTTATCCTCTTTGCTGCAAGCGGTTCGAGATCCCGAAGGTGCTCTTGATTGCTCGATAGGTCGGCCCGCCTGCCGTGATGTCCTGCGCGATTGCGCGCCCGATCTCGACGATGATGTTCCCCATGTTGTCCGTAGACGCCGACGCTTCTTGCCCGCTGTAATTGTTGATCGTGATCTTGGGCGCGCTGTTCCCGTTCGCTGCGACGACGCCGAGCTTGCCGTCGGATCCTCGGGAGAGCGGCATGATCGCCTCGGGCCCTGCTTCTCCCATGAGCCCCGTCCCATTGGCGAACGGGAAGACCGTCGGCCCCGATACGACGCCCCCCTTGGCAAACGGCACGAACCCGCGCTGGTCGAAGACGTTCCCGTCCTCGCTGCCGATGAACGATTTGATCCCAGCGGCGATCGGCGCTGCGAACTGCTGTGCGAAGAGATCCTGCGCGACCTTGGCGAGCACGTTCGAGGCGAAGCTGAGAAGCGCGTCTCCGAGCGTTGCGGTTCCGTCGATCACCGATGCGAAGGCGTTGTTGAGCTCGTTCTCGACGGTCGAGGCGAGCCCTGTGATGAGCTTCCCGAGCGGATCGAACTCCTCGGCGAGCTTGCCGACGGCGCGCGCATAGACATCGCTGTCGATCGCGCCGGACCGGTAAAGATCGGCCACCTTCTCGAGCTCTGCCGCATACTTTTCCGCCTCGGTGCGCGTGCCTTCGAAAAGCCGCTTCGCGTCCTGCTCTGCCGGTGATTGCTGGGCCCCAGACCGCGCAGCGCGCGCCGCTGCTTCGGCGTCTGCGGCTTGCTTGCGCTCCATCCGGATCCGCGCCTCGAGGATGCTCGCGGTATTGTCTGGGATGTCCGGACGTCCGCCCGCGCCGATCTTGACGCTCGAGGTGCTGATAGCGATCTTCATCGCTGCCTCGGCGGCGCTCCATAGCTGCTTTGCGAGCGCCTCGGCCTGCGAGAGCGCGCCGGAGAGCCATCCGCTCTCGGGATCGAGCGCGACGATCTTAGCGACCGCTGCCGCGCTGTCGTTTGCGGCGGCTTCGACCTGCCGGAGCTGTAGCGCGGCGTCGGTGACGGAGCGCGCGAACTCTCCACCAGCAACAGTTGAGCGCGCGAGGATCGCGTCGATCTTTGCGAGCGCATCTGCTTGCTCTTGAAACGTCGTCGCATTCTGAGCGTCTTTAATCGCGTTCTGGAATGCGATCATAAGATCTTTGCTTAGGCCCAGCTCTTTAGCGATGTCGGCGGCTGCACCTGTGCCGGTGATCTTAAACAGGTTCATCTGTCCGCTTGCGACGGCGTATTCATCCGCAAGCTGTTTAACGGCCTCCGCCGCTGCGGATTGCGCCACCATGATCTGCTGTTCGCGCATATGCCCGAGAAGCTGCACGAGCTGCGTGTCGACGGCCCCGTATTTTTCGGCGAGCTTGTCTAGGCTCGCCATCTCGCTCGATAGATCGCGCAGCGCGCCGACGCTATCGGATAGCTCGTCGATCCGCTCTTGCAGCGTTTTTGTGTCGGCGGCTGCGCCCAACAAGGTTGGGCCGAGAGCTAAAAGCGCGCCCGCCGCGAGACCGACGACTGCACCAAGCGGTCCGAACCCGCCGAGGAGCTGCGGGAGCTGTTGCCCGAGCGTCCGCGCGATCGGGACGCCCATCTCCATCTGGACGATCACGTCTTGGAGCTGGAAGCTCGCGTTCTGGATCGCGCTCGAATTGTTCTTGAATGCCGAGCCGAGGTTGCCGACTGCACCTGCCATCCCCTTTGCTGGGGCTGCGCTTTTGGTTTGAGTGCTGTTTAGCTGCCGGACGCTGTCTTCGAGATTGTCTGCGGCGGTTGCCGCGCCTGTTGCGGCTTTCTGGAACGTCCCCAGCCCTTGCGCGGCCTGCGCGCTTCCGGTTGTCTGAACTTCGACGCCAAGCGTCACTAGGTCGACCATTTTTTCGCCCTTTCCTTGTGCCACAAGGCGTCGAGTGCAGAGATCGCGTCCACCTCGAGCGGGGTAAACCGGCGACCGGTGAGCGCACTATACGCTAAGACCTCGGAGAATACTATCGGCGCGTCGGGCTGCCGAGAGCGATGAAGGCGCAAGAACGTCTCCCAGAGCTCGCCCATTGTCTTGGGGATCTCTGGGAGATCGAGCTCTGGGGGTCGCATCCCGGTCGTCTTCTCGACGTGCTCGTAGTGAGCGCGGATCGAGATCCCGTCCTTGTCGGTCTGCGCGAGCTTAAAGCTGGCCTCGGCGTGCTTTAGGAGCCCGTCGAGGGCCCGGCGAAAAAATTGGCGCGCTCCGATGCTGCGGCGAAGATCTGGTCGCGGATCTGGGGCGGCATCGCGCCGTAGACCTTCTTCGCGTCTTCGAGCTTCGCATCAGCTCCCCCAGCGTAGACGTGCCAAGCGGTCGTAATAAGCGCCAGAAACGCTGTCAGACGCTCGTCTGCGTCGTCGACCCCTAGACGTGCGACTTCGGCCAGCGCGTTGCGGTAGCCCTTGCTGTCGGAGCCGTAGAGCGTGATCGTTTGAGGGGCCCCGTCCTTGTGCAGGACGGGGTCTTTCGTGATCGGGTGGAGGATCGTGTGGGTGTAGGTGTCCCGGAACGTGAGGTCGTTTAGGTCCATCTTCTAGCCTTTAGGTTGTCGTGCGGGTGATGCGGAACTGCGTCCCCGTCGAGCTGTCCTTGAGCGCGACGAAGGGGATCGTGATCAAGCGCGACTGCGGGTTTGCGACCGGAACTGCCGCGCCGTTGATCTTGATGCGCGGCATCAGGAGCGTGTAATTTTTACCGGCGACGCGGTCATCGAGCACGATCTCGAGCGAGCTCTCGGTCTCGCCCAAGAACTTGTCGATCAGCGCCTTGTCTTGGTAATAGACGGTCATCGTCCCCTCGAGCGTCGACATCCCGAACTCCATCTGCGGGGTCACGTTCGAGCCCAAGACGTAGGTCTGGCCGAGGTTATTGTTCAGCGTGAAGTCGATCGAATTGACGTAAGCGATCGCGGATCCGCCTTCGGTGATCGTGCCCGAGAACGCGTCGAAGGGTTCGTTCGTCGAGGCTGCGGTATAGCTTCCCCCAGAAGGCGCGCTTGCTGCTTGCGCCATGTCCTGCCCGACCATGCCGAAGGTCGCCATGACCATCTCGTCCGGGCGCAGGGTCATCTGCATCGTGTTGACCATCGAGCCCTCGAAGGTCCGGAATTGGGTGATGTCGAGCGCGGCGTCTTGGATCGAAAACGATTTAACGGTCGTTCCGGTGTTCAAGACGTCCGAGGAGAACGCGCCGAAGAGCGCGCCTTCGAGGAGCCAATCATAATCTGCTGGGCGCATCTCGACGGCGATGTCGCCCGAGACGCCGCGCTGGCCGTGCCGGTCGATCGTCGGCATCCGGTCCGAAGTGATCATCGCCGATTGCACGCGGCTCTTTTGCAGGTCGAGCGAGTGCGTGTTGAACGGGATCTGTGTGTAAACCGGAGACGACGACGGGGTCGTCCCAAAGGTTGCTTCTGCGATGTAGGAGAGCCGTGTCCGGGCTCCTTGTGAAAACGCCATGATGTGCCCTCCTTATGAGCTGGTGTAGGTATACCACGAGATCGCCACCGTGACGATATACCACGGCGCATCGAGAACGGCGACGCTACGCTCGGCGTAGCGGAACCGCACCGTCGTTCCGCCGGACGTCAGCCCGGTGTCGACGGAGAATGCCGCGCGGATCGCGTCGGCCAGAGCATCAGCACCGGCTGGGCCTGTGCCTTCGGGAAGGTGCGCGGTGACGAGAAAGGATCCGTCG
>Ga0208916_10000096_pt1 | contig 39130 bp, 58 predicted proteins | sample DEB19_08_DNA_5_FD_184523 | JGI IMG/M metagenome (GOLD analysis project Ga0208916, IMG submission 184523) | Aqueous microbial communities from the Delaware River and Bay under freshwater to marine salinity gradient to study organic matter... | ecosystem: Environmental > Aquatic > Marine >... | reverse complement strand
TTGCTTTCGACCATCACAATGATCTCGGCAGGCGTTTTGCGTCCGGCATCAATTGCCGCGATCCAGCTGGGTAACAGCCGATCAAAGTCTGCAACCGGGTACATCGCTGGCTGCTTTGGCTGATCGTCGCCTTTCACAAACTCCCGCAATTCATCGGGAAAATCCTCGAGATCTTGGGAGAAAATATCCGATGCGGCTGTGACGTTTAATGTCATGGCGACCATTGCGCGCTTACATGCCATCTTGAGGATGGTGTTAGCAAGGTCAGCAATGTTTGTCTTAACCTGGTTCGTAGAATATGCAGGAGATCCGTTCTTGCCCTTGCTCCACTTTACTCGCTTGTTGGATTCCGGCGTGGCATCAAACTCTTCCTTACACACGGCTGCGCGGTAGGCGTACTTCTCTTCCATGCTTGAGCATTCGCCCAAGCCTTCGCCAAGGATCTGGCCTGTCATCTGGTGGCGACCAATGCAAGTCACCCGGTAGCGAGCTTCGTTTGTCGTGGACAGATCCTCAACTCTGTATCCCTGTGCAATCTTAAATGTCATGCACAGCACTTCTGCCCCTGCCTTATACAAGGTAGGCTTTGGGGTGTAGGGGATTGTTCCGTAGTGCGTGTCTTTCTTCATGACCGACTGCATGACCGTCTGGATAAGGTTCACCCGATCCCTTACCTCTGGAGCTGAAAATTCCAGCTCCTGTGTTGCTACTATATTTGACATTTGCGCCTCCTGATCCGTTGAAACATTCAACAGAGCGTACATTACACCAGTACGACACAACATGCAACACCGGAAAGCATCGGATAAATGTCGCAGATCAAAACAGGCTGATTTCATTTGACTGGCTGGCGATTCTGTGTAATCTGTCCATCATCCTGTTGCAATATCTGGCAGGAAGAGTAAGATCGTAACAGCCGAAAGGCAATCACCCGCCCTGACTACAGACTGATCCCTGTAGTTCGATGGCTTCGCAGGTCGTAGGGCGCGGTGATACTCATAAATCCCATGTATGGGCATGCTGCGAGGAAACTGCGAGATAATCATGCACTACTTTAAACGCAACATTGGCGACTATCACAAAAAGGCCGGAAGGCTAAATATGCTACAGCACGGAGCGTACACGCTATTGATCGATGCGTGCTATGACCGTGAACGATTCCCGTCAAAAGATGAAGCGATAGATTGGTGCTGGGCATCGTCCGCAGATGAAATAGCGGCGGTTGAATTTGTTTTATTGAAATTCTTTGATCTTGTCGACGGAACATACAGGCAAAATAGGATTGCTGAAGAAATAGAGCAATATCATGCCACAGCCCTTGTAAATGCTAGGATTGCTCAAGAAAGGGAAGCTAAGAAAAGAGTAGAAAAAGCACGAAGCGTGAACGCGGCGTCAACGGTTGAGCACGAATCGACACCTAACCAAGAACCATTAACCATAAACCAAGAACCATTAAACATACAAGATACACCCGCTAAAGCGGTTGCTGTGTTATCTAAAAAACCGAAGTTTGATTTGTTGGATTCAGTACCAGACCTAGATCAACAGGTGGCCGCTGATTTTCTAGCTGTTCGCAAATCAAAACGAGCACCAATGACGGCAACAGCTCTTGCACTGATAACAAGCGAAGCTGATAAGGCTGGAATCACTACGGCTGAGGCGATAGCAATCGCAGCAGGGAGAGGCTGGCAGTCGTTTAAAGCGGAATGGATAGCGGATAACAAACAACAGACTAACCAACAGCAAGACAATTTTATCAACAAACACACTGACCGCTCATGGCGTGACGAAGGGTTTGTCGAAAAATATCAAGATAAATCATGGGCAGACGTAATATGATAGAGCTAATAAACATCGACTGCATGGAATACATGCAAAATCTGCCTGACAATGCTTTTGATCTTGCTATTGTTGACCCGCCATATTTTACAGACTACGGTAAGAAAAACTATACAGGGAGTGATATTTCTACAACAGGAGTCAATCGGCAGACTAAAAAAATAAATGAATGGGGGGGGCCTGATGCAGAATACTTTGCGCTATTACATAGAGTAAGCAAAAACCAGATTATATGGGGAATCAATTACTACGCAAAATCCACAGATAGCGTTGGGAGAATTGTATGGGATAAGAAAAACGATACATCTACATTTTCTAAAGCTGAAATAGCGTCGCATTCTTTCGGATTGCGCGTTGATATGTTTAGATTTGAATGGAACGGTATGCTGCAAGGAGATATGAAAAACAAAGAGCTACGCATTCACCCAACCCAAAAGCCGGTAAAGCTCTACGAATGGCTTTTACAGAACTATGCAAAGCAAGGCGACAGGATACTGGACACGCATCTTGGCAGCGGCTCTAGCGCGATTGCAGCGCACTATGGTGGCTTTGACTTTGTAGGGTGCGAGCTTGATACAGATTACTACAACGCAGCAAAGGCGCGGTTTGAGCAGGCTACTGCACAACTGGATATGTTTAGCGACACATCATGGGCAGAGGGGTTATGACATGAAAACCAACGTACAGGAAACAAGCATAAACTGTTACCACGGCCACATAGCTCCACTCAAGGAAATGACACAATGCGAAATAGTGGAAGTCGAGATTGGACGGCAATAAGTCTGGCCAGCGCACGCTGCATATTGAGCCAGACGTGTTGCTGGACTTCCGCCACCTGCCTTACGCAGACGAATCGTTCCGGCTTGTTGCGTTCGATCCGCCGCACCTGATCCACGCCGGGCCGAAAAGCTGGCTGGCAGCGAAATACGGACGGCTGAGTGATAACTGGCGCGATGACCTGCGGAAAGGCTTTGCTGAATGCTTCCGGGTGCTGGAGCCGGAGGGCGTGCTGGTTTTCAAGTGGAACGAAACACAGGTGCCCGTACGAGAGGTTCTGGCGCTGACACCGGAAAAGCCGATGTTCGGGCATCTGAGCGGGCGTAAGGGGCTGACGCACTGGCTGGTATTCATGCTGCCCAACCCACGCATAAGGGGCGCGTAGCGTCCACCTTGATGCGGTTGTTATACGGCAAAACTATTAACCTGATAGGTAAATAAAATGAAGAAATTACACATTGCAGCAAGCCCACTAACAGGGACTATATTCGCAGGCACAGTGCTTAAAAGTGGCACATGGGCAGCAGGAAAGCAGGACTTAACTATTGAGGCGTTGGTGGCTGTTGCGGAGCATGGCTTGAAGTTTGGCAGGCCGATTGAGATAAGCACTCCAGACGGCAAGCCAGAGTACAGAATTACAGTAGAGCGACTTGCCGTATAACACCTGACTTAAGCGGCTCCGTCCGCTTGAAGGAATAGTTATACGGCAATACTTGGAGAAAGATTATGTACAAAAGGCACGTTTTAAAGAAATACCCACACGCCTACGCCGCGCAAGATATTGATGGGTACTGGCATATCTGGTGTCCGTCTGTCCGAGGAGCATTGAGCGGCGGAAGATTAATGACAAGAAGCGCAACAACCGCGTGGAAATACGCAATGGCGCGACTTTGACGTATAACCCCCGAATTGAGCGGCGGGAACCGTCCGCTCGAATGAGTTGTTATGCACCAGAAACATTAACCTGAGAGGTAAACCAAAATGAACCAGAGCGAAATTAAGAATACTTGCAGCTACTGCGAAAAGCCATTTACCGCCGACAATGACGCAAAGACGATCAAGGAGCGCTACGGCGACAGATACCTGAAAGGTCTATTCCATGCTGATTGCGGCGAGATAGTGCTTGACGGCATCGACGCTACGATAGCTATGGCTGGTGCATAACACCTGAGCTATGGGGCGAGCCGTTAGGCGAGTCCAGTGACGAACACAGTGAGGAACGACCATGAGCGAATTGTTATGCGTCTTTAACTACGGAGAAATTACATGAAAAAAAAGATATTTGTCTTACTTGCGCTTCCTTTTTTTATTATTGGACTCAGTATTCTGTCCTTTAACGAAGGAGGTTTGCGCAGATTGGTGTATGACTGGAAAGAATTTTTTCGCACTCATGGCAGCCTTGTACGTCTTATTACTATTGAGGAATAAAAACATGGAACAAAACTTATTGCCATGCCCACTATGCGGAGGAGATGCGCGGCACGCAGTTAGTGCAGAGCACGGCAGCCAGAATACAGTAAAATGCGATGATTGCGGGTGTAGAGTTTCTAGCCAGTTTGACGGATGTATAGAAAAATGGAACACACGCGCCACTAACGCTGCCGCAACATGCAAAGACTGCGGAAAATTATTTGTTCCGCACAGGCTTATACCGCAGGCAAAAATATGTGAGGCTTGCTGCCAGCATGCTTGACGCATAACCCTGCAATAACCGGCTAGTCCGGTTGATTGCGTTGTTAGGCGTAAACATTGGAGGGATTATGAGCGAAGATGAAGATAGAAAATTTTTAGAAAACACACGAATGCTGGAGAAAGTTGATTGCAGAACTTGCATGATGTTCACTGAAAAAGGAAGGTGTGGGTCTATAGCAGAGTGTAGCTATCGGTTTCCTATGTATCACCCGAAAGTGGCTATTCAGCTTTTTCAAAAGACTGAGAGATTTAATTGGGGGAAGTGATATGAGATATGAAGTAGCAAAAGACAAACAGCACGAAAAAGCCTTCGCTATAGCGTTGCTTGAAGTCCCGCCGTTTCCCGAAAACGCAGACAACATTCAGGAAGTGGTTAGAACTCCGCTATCTGCTGTGGTTGCAGCCGTAGACAACGGGAATGGGTGGAGTTTTACCACGCTTTCGAGAGAAGAAAAGCGAACCATTGGCGACCAGCTAGTTGAGGCTGGTGCTGAATTCGCGGAATGGTGGTGGTGCGTGCAATATGTTGACGCCTAACACGATATAGACATCAACTGACGCGAAGTTTTGCGTCACAGCACTGGGAAAGTATGGTTTATGAGAGGGCTTATGGACAAAACCAGCAACGACTACCGGCATGCATGTGAGGTGCGCTGGATTGTGAGCCTTGGCAGTATGCAGGCAATGAAGTCCTACATGGACAGGGTACAGCTAAAGCGCGGGCAGGCGGCTGCTGATAGGCTACGGGATGATGTGCGGGCAGAGATCAAGAGGCAGCGTGATGAAAGGAAAAGCACCGACAAAAGCAGAAAAACTATTTCATGACAATCTGTCGCAGATTGGCTGCATTGCTTGCCGAATGGATGGAATATGGAATCCAATTGTTAGTATTCATCACATTGACGGCAGGACAAGGCCGGGTGCGCACATGAGGGTTCTTCCGCTTTGCGCTGGGCATCACCAGCAAGGCACCGGAGCGCCGGGACTGGTAGCGGTTCACCCGTACAAAGCTCAATTTGAGGGGATCTATGGAAAGCAGATTGACCTGCTTGAATTATGCAAAAACATAATCAATCCATGATGTTGTTACTCTATCGCATCTATGATATAGTAATTATTACAACTGAGAGGATTAGTTATGATTGGTAAAAAATTTAAAATGCTTGAGGTTTTAGACCGAATGCCGAATAGTTTTTTACGGTGCAAATGCGATTGCGGAAACGAGAGGGTTATTCGTGTTGGGCATTTTAATGCTGGTTATTTCGGGTGCTGCGGATGTACGACAAAACACGGTCACGCTGGCGGCTCAGGTTCAAAAAAATCACGTGAGTACGTTTGTTACTACAACATGATGGCGCGATGCCATAAGAAACAAAACAAAAGGTTTAAGGATTATGGCGCTAAAGGAATCGTTGTTTGTGAAAGGTGGAAAAATTCGTTTATTAACTTTTTGAGCGACATGGGAAAGTGTCCACCGGGATTTACTATAGACAGGATATGTAATGAAGGATCATATTCTTCTGAAAACTGTAGGTGGGTATCAAGAAAAGAAAATCAGTCAAACAGAGGGGTATCCATGATTTGGACTGTTTATGGAGTTGAGTTCCAAAGCTCAATAGATGCCGCAAAATTTCATGATGTAAGCCCGTCAACAATAAACGCATGGTGCAAAGGAAGAAAAGCTTTTGGTAGGTTTTATCCTAAAAAGGATGGATGTAGCGTATCAAAAAAGTTTTGACTGAAAAGATGACGCAATGGCAGAAACGCAAATGAAACTAATCGAAAAAGGGCTGGTGGTGATAAAATGAAAATCAGCCAGCAAATTTTGTCGACACACACACAGATCGCTCATGGGCCGAAGGAGTTTGACATGAAAACCAACGTAAACAAAACCTCGATCGACAATCACGAGATCAACAAGCGGGCTGGCTTGTACGGGAAGCAAGCTGGTGGCCTTCTGGATGTGATCAAGAAAAACCCAAGAGGATTAACCCGCAACGAGTTGTCTGCTGTGAGCGGTGTAGCGATCAACGCTGTTACCGGGCGAGTCAACCAGTTGCTCGGAATTGGCCAGCTCAAGACCAACGGCAAGCGTAGATGCTCTGTGTCAGGTCGGGTTGTGTGGGTGCTTGTGGCATGAGTAACGATCTACGCAGAAAAACTGCAGAAGCCCGCGAGCTGGAAAAGCAGATTGATCAGTTTGAACTGAACGGCGGCAAGATCACCAGACTAGGAGCTGTTGCATCGGAAAGGTCTGGCGGCACAGAAACATGGTTCGACACCGGAGAGACGTTCATGGAAAGCGTACGCAAGGGAATCAAGCGAAGCAATGACGTGAGGCGCAAGGTATGAGCGAGGGCTGGCTATGCCGTGATGAGCGCATGCTGGATGCGTTTGTTGGCCACATAAAAACCAACTGGGACTGGACCAAGCCGCTATTGGTCAAATGGCAGAACGGGAAAATGAAGTCTTATGGCCAGATAAGTCTGGCCCATGTCTGGTTTCAGGCTATGGCAGATCACGTCAACAAAAAACAACCTGGTCATGACTTCACCAAGGAAGATATTAAAACCGAGTTGAAGCGGCAATACGGCATCAGGCTGACAAAGCCGAACTTCATGACGGGAAAGGAAACGGTCTACCTCAAGAGCTTGGGCGATTACACCAAGGGCGAGATGCATGAGTTTATGGAAAAGGTAGATCGGTATGCCGTCAGCATTGGCTGTTTGCTTCCGGTGCATGGCGAGTACGAAGAACTGGCGCGGAGGCAGGTGGCATGAAACAGTGCAAGAAGTGCGGCTCAACTGAGATGGTCAAGCGAGGCGATGCCTGCCGACCATGCACCTATGACAGCAACAACGCCAGATACCAACGCCAAAAGCGCATGAGGGAAATCTTGGCAGCTTGGGAAGCAGGCCAGATCGTGGCCAATCTTGATCGGGTTACCGCTGAGATCCTGCACAAACGGTGGGCGGCATGAAGGGATCAAGCGTCAGCGCAGCATCAAAGCGGTTCCATGAGCAGCTGGCCAGCATCGGGTGCATAGCTTGCCTGAAGGATGGGCGGCACAACCCGATTGTCTCCATACACCACATCGAAGGGCGTACAAGACAGGGGGCACACATGAAGGTCCTGCCGTTGTGCGCCGGCCATCATCAAGACGGGACGGGTGCGCCTGGGTTGGTGGCGGTTCATCCGTGGAAGCGAAGGTTTGAGGATATGTACGGAAGCCAAGAACAGTTACTCGCTGAATGTCTGGAGATCATCAGGCAGAGAAGCATCAGGATGGCGCAAGCATGAGATGCCTAGAGGACATGCACCAGCGTGCACTGTTCGGGTGGGCATCAAATGCGGTTATTGGCGGCATCAGCGTGGGTGACTACCTGATCGCAATACCAAACGGCGGGCTTCGGAACAAGAAAGTCGCGGCACAGCTCAAAGCGCAAGGCGTAAAGGCTGGAGTCAGTGACATATTCCTCCCGGTGCCAAGATCCACCATGCATGGACTCTGGATAGAGCTCAAGACACCAAAGTCAGCACAGGGGCCGGCAGGCAAACCTTCGGCACTGCAGATCGAATGGCTGGACAAGATGGGGGGCCAAGGCTATGCCGCAGTGATCTGCTACGGCTGGACGGCGGCAATGGACACAATCATCGCGTATCTGGAGAGCTAATGGCACTCACACCCAAGCAAGAAAATTTCTGTCTGGCGTACCTTGAAACGGGTAACGCTTCCGAGGCGTACCGGAGGGTTTATAAGTCGCAATCCATGAAGCCAGAAACGGTAAACCGCACAGCAAAGGCCATGCTTGATAACCACAAGATTGCCGCAAGGCTTGCCGAACTGCGTGAACCCATCCTGAAACGCCACGCAACCACGGTGGATGATCTAATTAGAGAGCTTGAAGAAGCTAGGCAGCTTGCTTTAAGTATGGCCGCTTCGGCACCTGCAGTGTCAGCCACGATGGGCAAAGCGCGCATCCTTGGCATGGATAGGCAGGTTATAGATCACAAGATACAAGTGGTCGATGACGGGTCGAGTCAGTGGTAGTAAACCTTGCTAATTTCAGGGCGCATGTAAAGGCAAAGTCTCCGGCTTTTGTCCCTGCTTTTGTCGATCAAAGCAGGTACCAGGTGCTATATGGCGGGGCTGGCTGTGTGCATCCTGAGACTAAAATACACACAGAGTACGGGCTTATTCGTATTTGCGATATAGATCGCCCAATGCGCGTTCTAAGCTGGGATCGGAAAAATCAGAAATTCCAGCTTTCTCTAAGTGGTGGCAGCTTCCCAAAAGGTAGGGGGAATCTATACCGCATCGTAACGCAGCACGGAGAATTTCAATCAAGCGCGCATCACCTTGTTTTACTTTCAACAGGTGAATATCGACGGGCTGATAGTCTTCAGATCGGCGACGAGATAAGTCTAGCGCAGCCTTCCCAATCGCTGACCATTGAGGAACATTGCCGGTTATTGTCGCTTTCAGATGATCCGCATTATTCTCAAAAAGTCGTAAATTATCTGGGTGATTATGCAAACGAATGCCGTCGATATGATCCACAACCTCATGAGAATGGAGATTACGCCTTATTCTCTGAGCCAAAATTAAACGATGCTCTAGCACCCTGCCATTCTTGTTCGCCATTAATTGGAAATCCCTCGGGCATATTACAGAGGCATAGCCGTCCTTGTTTATGTGGCGACCCGTCTTGTAGAACGTGTTTCTGTGCGAAGGGACAACGCTTTGCTGGCGACGAGGCAAGCCATAGCGAAGCATCATCTTCTGGATATATTTCACGTTCTCATTTAAATGTTCTGCAATCTCGCCAGATGACAGCACTCCATCGCAAAGAGGAATTATCCGGAGAAGCCTATCAAGCGCCTTTTGGTCTTTTGGGTAATTCATCGCTCGAGCCCTCAAATTGTGAAGCTATATTATCCGGCTCCTCCCTTGTTAAGTCAATAGAAGTTGTTGAAATATCTGAATATTGGTGTATGCAGGTTCTTAACACCAATAACTACATTTCAGAGGATGGCGCTATTCATCACAATAGTGGCAAATCGCATATAGTCGCAAGGAAGATTCTTTACCGCCTGCTGAAAGAACATGACGTAAATCACAACTTCTTGGTGATCAGGAAGGTCGACAGGACTATCAAGCGGTCGGTGTTCAGGTTGATCCGCAACATCATCAGCCGCTGGAAGCTGGCAGATCAGTTCGAGGTTAACCTCACAGACAAGACAATCATCTACAAGCACAACGGCTCACAGATCATGTTCAGTGGGCTTGATGATGTTGAAAAGCTCAAGTCAATCGAGGGTGTTACGTCGATCTGGGTCGAAGAGGCAACCGAGTTAACGCAAGAGGATTTTGAACAGCTCGACTTGCGTTTGCGCGGCGATCACGGATGCCTGAAGCAAATCATCCTCACGTTTAACCCGATCAGTGAACAGCACTGGATTAAAAAAATCTTTTTCGATGACCCTATACAGGGCGTTTTCACCCTGCACACAACATATCTGGATAACGTATTCATTGACGACGAATACAAGATGGTTATGGAAAACAAGAAAAAGACCAATCCACGCTATTACAACATCTACGCGCTGGGCAACTGGGGAACCGCTGAAGGTCTGGTATTCACAAGGGCTTTCGCTCGTGCAATCAGGCAAGAGGAAATACTGGGGCTCAGGTGCATGCAGGGCTTGGACTTTGGCTACACAAATGACCCGTCAGCATTCTGCCAGGTGTATGTTGATCTGAATAATATGCGCCTGTATGTCTATGACGGATTCTATGAGCATGGGATGAGCAATGCCAACATAGCCAAAAGAATCACCGACATGAAGGCGCACAAGCACAAGACCATCGCTGACAGCTCGGAGCCGAAATCCATTGATTACATCAAGTCCAAGAGCGTCAGGATAGAAGGGGCGGCGAAGGGCAAGGACTCTGTGTCTGCCGGGATCGACTTCCTGTGTGAGTTTGAAATCATCGTTAACGCGCACCTTGTCGAGTTTATGACGGAGTTTGGAAACTACAGCTGGGCGCTGGATAAAGAAGGCAAACCAACAAACAAACCAGTGGATGACTTCAATCATTTTATTGACTCGCTCAGGTACGCAGTCGAACCCCTCACCCGCAACCAGTCCACGATTGCGCCGGTTACTTTTTCTCTCACTACAGGGACAAACGCATGACACGCGACGAAGCTGAAGCCTTGCTTGATAAGGCAATCAATGATCCAGCGTTATGTGAGAAACTGTTATACCTTTTGCGGTGCGATAAGCTGGCAGTTGTCATGTACAGGCGGCGTGTTGCGGCAAAGCTGTTAGCTGAAGGCATGCGCAAGCGTGACGTTATCGAGGCGCTGATGGAACGGCTGGGCGTATCAAGACCAACTGCATACAGGCTAATGGAAGATGAATAACTGGACGGATCAAAAGGCAACGCAAAAGCTGACAAAAAAGCAGATAAAGAAAATCACGGACAAGGCATATAGCGATATGATCGGACTGATCTTGGTGGAAAAGCTCCCGCCTCGTGAGGCCATTGCAGCCGCCATTGCAGCATGGGAGCCAGCGTATTACGAGGTGCTATCAAAAGCATTCAGTGACACGCTCCAGAAGTCGGTTGGTGTGGATGAGATCAAAGCCTACCGAGTGGGCAAGGTGAGGCTATCAGACAAGCTCTACAAGGATGCGGCAATCGTCACCCGTGATGTGGAGAACATCGTCAGGAAGCACGCGCAGGGCTGGCAGGACGTCAAGAAACTCTCGCTTGATCTGTTCGACGGTTACGCGCCGATTGCCGAGCCTATCAAATGGAATCCACGCAATACAGGTATAGCAAAATCAATCCGAGAGGCCGTTCTATCCGATCACCCGTCAAAGTCGGCAATCATCAAGATCACCAAGCGGTATGCTGACTCACTTAAAACCCCGGCACTGCGGGCGGCGTACATGGAAGCGCTGGACGCAGCTGAAAATGGTATCGGAGGACACAGGCTGAAAAACAAGCTGGACGTGGCATTCAATGAAAAGATGCGCTACAACGCCAACAGGATTGCGCAGACTGAGATGCACAAGGTCTGGCAGAACGCACAGCTTGAAGAAATACAGGATGATCCTGAAATAACAGCCGTCCAGTTCAAAATGTCCAGCACTCACGCTGTCGAGGACATTTGTGATGTTTACGCAAGGCAGGACAAATACGGGCTTGGTGTTGGCATGTATCCAGTGGGTAAAGCCCCAGTGCCGCCTCTGCACCCGTTTTGCCGGTGTCGGCTGGTTACCAAGCGGGCAGTGGATGGAACGAAAGGCGTAGAGGATGCGGATTCAGAGCGCAGGTTCCTGCAAGTTATTGCAAAGAAAAATGCACAACTGGCAGGCAGGATTGCTGGATCACAGAGCAAGCTGAAATCTATCCTCAAAGGTTCTGATTTTACTGAGGTGCAGAATGCCAGCCGCGATCCAGTCCACGCAATAAGGCAAGTGGGTGGTGCGCCGCCTGTTGTGCCTCCCGTTAAGGCGAATCCGAAACCAACAAAAACGAACCCAGTTACGCCAAAGTCGGCAGATATGAGCTACACACCAAAAACAGAAGCGGAGCTTCGTGTGATGGCGGCTAACGATTTCAAAACGGCAGCACAAGCGGCATCACAAGAACTCATAGAGAAAGGAAGGCTATCGGGGCGAGAGGGCGCAATTGTACTTGATGACGCTGGCGGGACTATTTTAAAGAAAGGGGGAAATGAAAACTCTGTTTTGTTCACGCAGGCAGAAATGCAGGACATTGCAAAGAATGGCGCGCAACTGATTCACAACCACCCGGGCGGCTCTCCGCTGAGTATTGAAGATATAATTATGGCGGCACGCGGTGATTTTGGAATCACAGCAGTTTCTTCTGCCGACTTTGCTTCGTCATTCACAGCGCGAACATACAAAATTGCAAAAAACAGAGTTAACAGCTTCCAGTCATACATTTTATCGGCTGAAAGTATGTTTGACTCGGCAGTGCGACCCAAGATGATTGCCGCAATTAAATCCGGTGATTTAACGATACATCAGGCAGAAATGTACCACCAGCACCTACAAACAAAGATATTCCAAGAGTTGCGGCTGCTTGAATCTTACGACTATGATATTACCGAATCCCCGATTGAGGGGCTTGACGTGAGGGTATTTGCATCTGTTGAGAAAGAGGCCGATTTCATTGATTCAGAGGCAAGCATGATCAGAAAAACGCTTATAAACATGAGGAACTTCTAATGGATTACATTCTGGTCGACTTACGCAGCACCCAATACAGCAGCGAAAGTGAAATCATTGCCGAGATCAAGGAAGTCGAAAAGCTACCGAAAACACCGGAAACAGAAAGGGCTTTGATGCGGCTTAGATCATATCTAGGCGGCCCTAGCCTTCCACTTCAATTCTGACAGCCATGATTTTGTAGACTTCCAGCCGATCTTCATCGGTGATGGTTCCGGTGTACTTTGCGCGCCATCCCGTTCCCTTGATCGAGCAGGCTTCAACGATCTGCGTTTCAAGGTCAAGCAGGGTGGAGTAGACAGCCTCCAGACCGTCTGTGCTTTCGTCAACAGCCGCGCCAAAGTAAATCAGGATGTTCGCCTTGCGCCTGTCCCAGTTGTTGCCACCTGACCCAGTGAAGTCTTGCGGGACAACACGGATGATCGGGTAGTCATCGTGGGTAATCCCTTGTTCAAGGCCGATCTTGCAGGTAGTCACACCATTGATTGTTGCAAGCCTGTCTCGGATAGTTTCAAGCAGCGGGTAAAGCGAAGGGATCATATCAATACCTACCTGGTGATGCTGACAAAGAAGGGAACGATGGTGAAACGGTCACGCCGTTAACAGTGTCAGACTTTGCCAGTCCAAGCAGTTCGCTCCATTCCTTGCGGTAACTGGATAGCTTGGTGGCATACACATCATCCTGCCCGCCTTTCTGCGCATCAAGGCAGATTGAAATATAAACGCGGATCACAACCAGCTTGCCACGCCATTTGTCGGTGAACTTTGCGATGTTGTCCACAAAGTCACTCGCGGCAACCTCCTTGTCATCGGTAACAAGGCGGGCTAAAAAGCTGTCTGTGTATTCGTTCTCAAGTGCCATTTTTGAACTCCTTGGAAATGATGCCATCAAACTCACGGATAGCCTGTTCGGCTGCTTTGATCATGTACGGGTCGCCCTTGTAGCCTGGGTGATTAACCCGCTTGGCAAAGGCAAAACCGGCACGCATTGCCCAGCGTAATGCTTTCTTGTTCTTTGGCCTGATTGTGTGAGGCCTTGATCCCCAGTGAACAAACGGAGCGTGCTTTGCTATCTGTAAGTCGTGCCGGATCAGCCAGCCGTTGGCAATCTTGGTGGGGCCTGACCCAAGGGAGCGCCATAGCGAACCAGTACCGCCATGCTTTTGCGCTCCGTCTACTGTCAGCTCGTGGATACGCTCGGCAAGCAAAAGGATTGCGTTATCGACCTTTCCGGGTATCTGGCCAAGCGTCCTGTTGACGCTATCAACGCCGGTTACGCTTACGCTGATCACAATGCCTGTTCCATTGACGCCACAGATTCAAGCATGGCATCCAGTGTTACGGTGTCACGATTGGCAAACAGGATACTGATCACGCTGCGCATCTGTTCCTCGACAACCTCACGGGAGAATCCAGAGGCTACAAGGGCATCCAATGTGGCAAGCTCGGTGGCAATGTCGGCTATCTGGTAATCACGTGACCACTGCACATCCAGCGCGGTTGTAGCGTCAATTCCAAGCCACAGGCCTGCAACATAGAACACGGCACGCTCGAAATCTTCCATGCGCATAGCGAAGGCAGACAGGGCGGCGTTGAGTGCCTGAAAACGGATAGTCAGGGCAAGGCCACTCTCTGCTGATTTCTCGCCAGTCTGCGCGGTATCAAACCCGATTTCCTTGACCTTCTGTTCGATGTCCTTAATCACGCTCTGGTAAGTCGCGGCCGGGCCATCGGGAGGCGCAACAAACGAAACGGGCGATGGGGTCACAATGCCGCGCTCTTTACCGAGGCTTGCAACGGCATCCGTCAGGGACTTGATAAGCGCAACTTGCCTTGCTTGCAGGCTTTCCGGTAGCTCATCACCAACGGGGTTAAGCATAGGGAATTGGGCAGAGAAGATTGGGAACGTGTGGCGGCGCAGGATTTCATCCAGTTCAGAACGCAGGTTCATCAGCCGCTTGGACAGGGCAACCAGACCAGAGAACTCCCCCTCGCACGGATAATAACCAGACTCCGTGAACACCAGAACAGGGCAAACACCCAAGCCGTGATTACCCTGCCTGATAGTGTCCTTGCCGTCAGTGATCAGCCAGTTGTCTGTATCCCAAGTGATGAAGATTTGTTTGCCGTCCTCGGTGTCGGTGAACGTCACATAGTCAAACCCGCCACGAGCATTCATAACGTATTCGGTCACCCGCTCTGGCTTGATCATTGACAGGTAGGGGACAGGACGCTCTGCAAGCTGATCCTGAGCTGGCATATCAACCAGAACCAGCATTGTCCCGCGTGCCTTGGCTTCCACCATGAACGACTGCCAGAAAATATCGACAGAGTTTCCACGCCAGTCGGCATCATCAAACACCGCTTGCAATGAGGCGTTCTCGGTCTGGCGTAGCGGCTGGCGCTTTGACAGGTAGCCAACAAACCGCATGCAGGCCGGGCGAATGTCGTTGACGTACCACGCAACCTCTTTGCGCTTTTCAAATTGGTCATTCGTTTCCGATGGGTACTGTATTAAAGCACCGCCTTTCTTGAACGTGCCGGAGCCGTCAAGAGCATCGCTCACTTCCTGAAAAATACTAGCCATACTTAACCCCGCTTTTTTTGTCATTGTGCTTATTTAATTCTCACCGCCTGAGAAAACGGGAGGGGACAATCTGCCTGCAATTAACCTTTTCGGAGCGAGTCCGTGGATATTACAGAACTGAAAGAAGTGATTGGGGACGAGAAGTTCACCGCACTTGAAGGGTACATCACTGACTTGGCAGGACAGCGGGACAGTGCAAGACGCGAAAGCATTGACGGGCGTAAGACGCTGAAGGCCGAAGTCGAAACACTGCGGGCAACACGTCAAAAGCTGTTCGAGAAGCTAGGGCTTGATGATGATGCCGATATTGATTCTCTGCCAGAAGTGAAAGGGCAGGCAGAAGCGGCCAAACAGTTTGAAGCCAAGATGAAACGGCTTGAACGAGAATTGCAGGACTCTGGCGGGACAGTGGCAACACTGAAAGGCCAGATCAGAGAGGCCACACTGGAAAGCCAGCTTGAAAAAGCGGTTGGCGCACATGAGTGGATTGATAAAGACGTGGCAGTAATGCTGTCAAAGAATTGCATTAAATGGGAGGACGATACCCCATTTTTTGAAGCCGAAGGCAAGCTCATGAGCATTGCTGACGGTGTGAAGTTTCTGGCGAGTGCGAAACCGCACCTGCTGAAAAACGCTGGAGCGGGAGGCTCAGGCTATCGACCAAAAGGCGCGATGCCTGACGTAAAGAATCCTTGGGCTAAAGAGAGTTTTAACCTTTCGCTGCAAGGGAAAATCCTGAAAGAAAACCCACAGCTTGCCGAGCAATTAAAGCAGGCGGCTAAGTAAACCAGAGGAATTGAATCATGGCTGAAGCAAGAATTGCAGATGTAATTGTCCCGGAGATTTTTACTCCGTATGTCATTAACCGGACTGCTGAACTGTCCAACTTCTTCGCCAGCGGAATCGTAGTGCCAGACGGGCGCGTTGAAGTCGGCATGCGTGCAGGCGGTGAAACCGTCAACATGCCTTTCTGGAACGATCTGGATGGCGAAGAAGAGGCGTTGTCTGATCAGAAAGCACTGACAGTCAACAACATCACTGCTGATCAAGACGTTGCCGTTGTGCAAGCTCTCGGTAAAGCGTGGGGCGTGAATGATTTGGCTTATGCCTTGTCAGGTGATGACCCAATGCGCGCTGTTGGTGACCTCGTTGCTGGATTTTGGGGTCGTGTAATTGACGCTCGTTTGATCAGCACACTGAAAGGCGCGATGGCTGCTACCAAGCCAACCGCTGGTTCAGGTATGACTGGAAACGTCCACAACATTTCCGCTCTGTCTGCTGCCAAGTCTGTTATCGACAAGAACACCTTTGCCGATGCAGCTTTCAAGCTGGGTGATTCTTACGCAAACCTGACCGGCGTTGCTGTTCACTCCTCAACGTATGCCAGCCTGTTCAAACAAGACTTGATCAGCACAGAGCGCGGTTCCGATGGTGCTTTGTTCCAGGCATATCAGGGCAAGCGGGTAATCGTTAATGACAACCTTCCTAAAACCTCTGCTGGCGTTTACACATCGTACCTTTTCGGTGCTGGTGCATTCGGTTATGCAGAAGGCACTCCTAAGATGCCGGTTGAAACTGACCGCAACAGCTTGAGCGGCTATGACGTGTTGATCAACCGCAGACACCTTGCCTTGCACCTCCGTGGTGTTAAGTGGGTCGGTACTGCGAACATCAGCACTGGCGATGGTTCAAGTGGCCACCCGACTCGCGCAGAGCTGGCAACCGCTGCGAACTACAGTCGCGTGTATGACAACAAGCAGATCCGCTGCGTTGCATTCATCCACAAGCTGTCTTAATCGTGGGTCTGTTGTCTTTCCAAGAGATCATGACCGGCTTGCCCGCTGAAAAGCGGGTGGAGCTGGAAGTGGCTGTCTTTGATACAGACAAACAGCTCGTGCAAAGCCTGTACAAAAAGCATCCCGGCAAAGTGTTTGCGGTTCTTGGTGGTGGAACGTCACTGCCTGCAAACATGAAGCAACTGCCAAGGACTGTCATCAAGATCGGTGTGAACCAGCACGCAGCCAGTGTGGCCGCTGTTGATTACATCGTCAGTCTTGATGATGGCATTCCGGCAAAGTGCAGGGAGTTCTCACAGGCGCCGATAATTTCACCACTGCAAGACGATAAGCACGTCACGCATTTGATCGCAGGGGATGAAAACGAGGTGCTGAGTGCGGGATTCCATAGCGCAATTCCAGCGATGATGCTGGCGGTTCGGATGGGTGCAAGGCAGGTAATCATGTGCGGTTTTGATCTGTTCACTGATGGCGAGAAATACTTCACAGGCGAGGCAGCAATGAAGCAGCCGGGATTAAGCCTGATGTTGGATTTCTGGAAAGGTGCAGCACAGGCATTAGGACCTGAATCGAAAAAGGTTAAGGTGTTTGCAGGCTCTCCGCTTGCTGGCATTTTTGAAACATACAAGTAAGGGGTAGGCATCATGGCATTAGTATCAACCACACGAGGTTACATCGGTAAAGGTAAAATCTACCTGATACCGAGAACTGGCGACACCACACCGATTGAAATCGGAAACTGTAAATCACTGTCAAACTCTGTAGACACTGACCGCAAGGCTCGTGTTGATTATCAGAATGCTGGTGGTGGTGAATTGGACGTTGTTGAACGTATCACGTCTGTTAAGGGCGAGATGACCGTTGACGATTTCAAACCCACAAACCTTGCTCAGGCACTTCGCGGTAGCGTTGAAGCGCAAACGGCATCTGCTGTGACTCTGGAAATCCAGACGTTGTACCCAGAGAACTCTGTGTTCTTCGCTTACATCCCATCGCCTGACGTTGCGCCTGTTGTTAAGGCTGCACCGTCTGAAACGTGGGTCGCTGAAACTGCGTACACCGCAGGCACGCGCATTGTCGAAGGCAGCAAGGTGTTCGAGGTTACAACCGCAGGCACATCCAAAGCAGCACCAAAACCTACATTCACCGGCACTGTCGGCGCGACTGTAAGTGATGGCACTGTTGTATGGACTCTGCGCAGCCCTGAAACTCTGGTCAAGGACACTCACTACACCGTTACAAACACTGGCATCAAAGCTCTGGCTGCTTATGACGCGCTATTTGCTGGTGGTCTGCGTCTTTCAATCGGCTACACAAAGAACATCCAGTATTTAATTCAGGCATTAACTGATGCCGGAACAGAATACACGCTGATCTTTGACGGATTGAACGAAGTGGACAGCGGTAACCCGGTTGTTGTGAAAATCCATCGCACCAAGTTCTCGCCAACGTCCGGCCTCGATCTTATCGGGGATGATTTCGGCGAAATCAAAATGGCGTTTTCGGCGCTGAAGGATGAAACCATTACAACTGCTGGCTTGTCGCAATACATGCAGATCGCGATGGTGTAATACGGGAAAACATGCAATGCGGCAACGGATTGCCGCTCCTTTCTGATCATATTTTAAGGTGCTGCCGTGACTGATAAAGAAGTCAAAATCAAGATTACGGCAGACACAGCAAAAGCGAAGTCCTCCATAGATAGTGTTGGCGAGTCGCTACACACTGCAACTGGCACAATCAAACAAACCTCCGCTGCCGCCGAACAGGTAAAGCAGTCAACAAGCGGTGCTGCGTCTGGCCTTGGCTCAATGGTTACTGCTGCCAAGGGCTTCATCGGCATAGGTCTTGCCACACAGGTTCTGCGTGTTGTTGCTGGGTTTGAAAACCTCAAGCGGATGATGGTCGGGCTTTTTGGCGACACTGAAAAAGCCAATGCACAATTTGAATATCTGACAAAAACAGCGCTCCAGCTTGGCGTTGATGTTGAAGGTCTGACGAAGGGTTACACATTACTTGCCGCAGCAACTCGGGGCACATCACTGGAAGGCGCGGCAACGCAAAAGATATTCAGCGCGTTCGCTGGTGCAATGGCTCAGATGGGAGCAACAACAGCCGAAGTTGAAGGCGCAATGGTCCAGCTGTCCCAAGGTATCGGCAAGGGCAAATTCGAGCTTGAGGACGTCAAGTCGATCATGGAGCGGATCCCCGGCTCTGCAAAGATTTTTGCAGATTCGTTGAACCTCACCACAACCGAATTTTACAACATGATTTCCGCAGGGCAGCTAGGACGCGCCGAAGTGGAAAAGATGGCCACCGGGCTTGAAAAGGTCTACGGCAAAGACGCTGAGATCAAAGGGCTGTCGCAAAGTTGGAATAACTTTGTCACACAGTTAAAACTTGCAGCTACCAGCATCAATGAATCGACAAACGCTGGCGGCTTTCTGTCTGGCGTGATGAATGGTTTATCAAAGGCAGTTGAGGGTGTGAGTGCTTTTGTGGGCATCGCAGCATCTGGCATTGATGCGCTTGGAAAGACCATTGGCACAACCGCTGCCGCTGTCCTGACCTTCAGTTTTGAGGGACTAAAGACCGACCTGAAAGAGATTGGTGGTTCACTGGCAGACAAGACTGGCAGCGCACTTTCAAAACTGTTCCTTGGGTACGACATTAATGCAAGACGCGCAGCGGCAGGCCAGAAAGAAGCAACCGCAGGGGTTGATGCATTCCGCTCATCCGTACTTGAGGGCGCACAGGCTTATACGAAGGCAGCAACAGCCACCACAAACGCAGTGGCGGCAACGAAAGAATATGGCGATGCACAGATGGCAGGCGCCCAAGCTGAACTGTCACGCGCTCAGGCAACGGGCAGCTTTAACGATGTTCTGCAAGCCAAGGCCAATCTTGAAATGGTATCGGCAAAGACCGCACAGGAAAACGCACTCGCGGCACAGCAACAAGTCGAAATGACGCAGAAACGAGTGGAGGCTGTAAACAATGAAATCATCGCACTCAACAACAAGAAGGCGGCAACGGATGCAGAAGCTCAAGCGCAAGCGGAAACAATTCAGAAACTGAAAGACGAGCAGATCGAACTGGACAAAATCCAGCCAAAGCAGATCGCAATGGCGGCAAACCTTGCTGCCTTGTCGATTGCCCAGGGTGAGAATGCCCGGCAGACACAGGCCACCAATGACGCCATGCGCAATGAGGGCTTGACCTATGACACGCTATTCGTCAAGCAACAGCAGGCGTTGCAGTTCCTTACCATGCTCAAGACTGCCAAGACGGACAGCGCTGCTGCTGATGCTGCCTATGTTGAGCTGCAAACACGCCTGATTGATCTGGAACAGGGGCGCGCCGAGGCCATGCAGGGAACGGCGGCAGAGCAGGAAGCCTACAACATCAAGGTGGCAGAAGCACAGGCGGCACTGGATGCTTTGAACGCTGTTCTGGCTGGTGGGGCAGGTGCAGAGCAAGCACTGGCAGCGGCAACGGAAGCCACGGCAACAGCCACAGCAAACGCTACCGCGGCATTGCAGGCAAGAGCAGCGGCAGAGCAACAACAACAACAACTCTCACAGGCGCAACTGGACATTGATCTGAAGAACAACGACCTCAAGCAGATTGAGCTGACCAGCCGGTTAGCAGTTGCCAAAGCTCGCGGCAATGAGGCAGAGGTGCAGCGTATTCAGACCCAGCTATACGGCGCGGAAATTGAGCGAATCAACGCGATGGTTGAAGCGAAGAAGCGCGAAGTACAGGCGTTTGTCGAGAAGGTCAAGCTGGCAAAAATGGAAGCCGATCTTGATGGAACACGCACAGCAACAGAAACCCGCATGATTGCACTGGCAGAACAAAAGCTGGCAATCGTAAGGGCAGAGCAAGCTGCATTGCAGGCGTCAGCAAAAGGCAAGCGCGATGTGATGGCAGCAACCGAAGCGGCAAGGAACGCAGAAGCACAGCATGGCGCACAAGCGAAACAAACCGCAGCAGACATACGCACTCAGGTAGACGCAAAGAAGGACGTGGCCAACGTCACAAACAACAACGGCGGTGGCGGCGGCGGTGGTGGCTGGAGGACGCCCTTAAAACTGGCAGGCACTGGTGTGGACCAGTTCCAAACAGAGGAAGCCAAAAAGCTGTACCTCGAACTTGAGGCGTCGATTGACCGCCAGAAGTTTGGAAGCACAAACTCGGCGCTCAGGGCTGTGGCTGATATGGTCAACAGAGCAAAAGCAGCGGATGTTGGCGCACTCGACGAGAAAAAATTAAGCGATGAAAGAGCAGCAAGAGAGGCAATTATTTCACAGGAAAAAAGCACACAGCAGACAGTACCAACAAAGGTCGTGCGCTTTGAATTGTCATCACCATCAGGCCAAAGGTTCTCGGTTGATGCAGCTGCGGGAAGCGAGGACCAGCTTGAAGGCTGGCTGAAATCGTTAGAAAAAGGGAAGGGCACAGCGCAATGATTACTTTGAGCGATGGCGTAACAACCATAGAACTTCCAGAGGGCTTGCATTGGCAGGATGAACACAACTGGCAGGCGGTTGGTTCTTCGTTCACTCGTGGTTTGACTGGGAAGCCAATTATCCAGACGCAGCAATCCGTTAAAGGCAGGCCGATCACGCTGGTCCCATTCTCGGAAGATTCTGCATGGTGGACACGCTTTCAACTGGCTTCGCTTGATACCTGGTTAAACGATCCAGACCAAGTGTTAGAGCTGGAATTTATGGGGACAGCCTACGATGTACGATTCCGGCATTACGATGCGCCAGCGGTAGAGGCAAGGCCTATCATGTTTTATAGCGACCCAACCGAAACAAACTACATTCAACCCACTTTGAAACTCGTGACGGTGTAACCAATGCCAATCCAACAAGACAATATAAAATTTCTCGAATCGCAGGTGATGGATGACGTACCGGAAGGCGGCGGTGCTTCCACTGGCACACAGATCATTGATGGCGAGATGAACAACATTTTTGAAGATATTTCCGATACTGACCGAGCGTATGGCCGGTTCAATCTGCGCAAAATCTTTTTGGGTGTGGAGTCGCTTGATACCTCACTGTTCGGCGGGGCAAAGACTGTAATAACAGCGCTTCCCGTAGATGAAAGCATCAGTTACACGCTGTTTGCCACTGGCGATCCGTTTGACGTTCGCAGCGAAGCCGCCGACAGGGTGGAGTCGTACCTGTACAAGTCAACAACGTGGGGCGGTTATCTCAACGAAAACCACATTTCAGGCATGACGGCAATAAGCGTGATCCAGAAAGTAGGTTCTGCACTGCCTCCAATCGGCAAGACGCTTTGTCTTGTGCAGGATGAGGGGAAGCCATCTGAAAAGGAGCAGTATGTTAGAGTGATCGACGTATCAGCCACAGACGTTACTTTCGAGGATGACAGAGACACATTCCAGCGGATGATTGTCACGCTCACGCTTTCCGATGCACTGCGGTTCGACTTTAACGGGCACACTGTCAGCAGGACGGATGCTGGATACGGCTACACCAACAAAACTCGCATCCGTGACACGCGTGTTGCAGATGCCACCCGTTACTACAGTTCACAGCCGCTTACCGAGGCCGCTGATATTGGCGACCTTACCGTCATGGCTGGCAGTATTTACACGCAGCTCGTGCCGTCTGCACAGTCAGAAACCCCGCTGGTTAACAAGACCCTTTCGCCAACTGTCACACAGATGCGGGCGATCAGTGAATCGCCATTGTCTTTGCCGATCCTTGGCGCTATTGGCAGCGGGCTTCTGATGGAATTACCTACGGGCATTTACCAGGGATCACTGACAATTACCAGAGGGGCCTATACCTTTACGGATGATGGCGATGGTGTGCTGCTGAATGGCGTCACCGAAATCGGCAGCGTTGAGTACGAAACGGGCGAGATCCGGTTTACTGCAAGCGCACCCACTGTCACATCCGGCACAAATACCGTGGCATTCACACCTGCAGTTGTGGTGTCACAGCAGGCGCACACAAAGGCGCTCGATGTCACGGTGGAGAATCGCCGGTTGAACTGGACAGAAACATTACTGCCCCGCCCTGACAGGGGTTCGCTGGTCATTAGCTACATGGCACTCGGAAACTGGTATGTACTGCAAGACGATGGCAACGGGATGATTTCAGGAACTGACCCAAGCCTTGGAGCTGGCACAATTTCCTATGTAACCGGGGGCATGCTGTTATCACTCGGTGCGCTGCCTGATGCAGATAGCAAGATAATCATGTCATGGGGCTCGCCAGCTCACTACGTCAACAGGGCAGACAGCGAAGATATTAACTCAGACATAGAGGTGCGGTTTAGCCTGGGCGAGTCGATCAAGCCGACAGAATTTACCCTGACATGGACAAGCGGAGCCGCCACCAAAACAGCAACCGCTGATGCCGCTGGCGTAATTACCGGGCATGCCGATGGGTATATCAATTACTCAAGCGGGGAATTTGAAGTCACCACGACTCTCGCCCCTGATGCTGCCACATCATTTACCGTTACCGCTAAAAAGCAGACGCAAGTTATGGTGATCAAGAACAGCGTAGCCGCACCGGGTGGAGTTGCAACCATTGACCTTGAGGAAGCGATACTGCCCGGAACCTTGCGTTGCGAGTGGGATACCCATTCAACAACAAAGTCTGACAGCGTATCGACCACTATAAAATACAGCATGACGGGAATTTAATATGCCAACTATTGATCTGAACAAAAAAACAACGTCCACCAAGTCGAACACGGCGGGGGAGGCGAGGCGCTACCATCACATTGCGGCAGACGATGGGGCGGGCAAGATACTCAACGAGTCTGGCATTGTTGACTATGACACTGGCGAGTTCACGCTGCCTGTTCTGCCTGCTGTAACTGAGAGCGTATGGAATACCAGCGGCGGCCAAAGCAATTCATGGTCAAGCTCAACAGCGGGATCAGCTAACCACAGTTTCGTAACGGGAACAGTGACCTGTTATTACACGCCAGCGGCTGCCGGGCAGGCCGACCTTTCGGAAACAATTACGCCACCCGATGTCACTATCCAGTTAATCGGCGCCGACATTGACGAAGCTATCGTGCAGGGTTCATTGCTGTTTACCTGCGGTTCATACACATACTTTGACCGGGCAGGCGATCTGCTGCGCTATACAGGCGGCGACACTGCAAATGCAGAGATTGTTGGGACGGTGAATTACATTGCCGGAAACATAACGGTTGACCCGTACAAAATATCCTTTTCCAGCCCGATCACCCTGCTGACACTGCAAACCATTTACGGCAACTGGTCATCCATTGCTGCCAATTTTCGCACTCAGCTTGCTCCGTTGAAACCAGAGGCATTGTCGGTGACTGCTGTCACGGAAGATGGGGAGCAAATCACAGCAAGCGCAGACGAAAACGGCGACATAACCAGCGAGTGGATTACCGGGACGGTTAACTATAACAACGGAACTGCCGCAATAGAGTTTGGCAAAATCATCGCCGATGTGTGGACTCCCCGCAGAGTTGACCCGGCAACGATCCGCTACAACGCAGTGAGTTACAAATACATCCCGCTATCTGCTGACATTTTGGGCATTGATGCAGTAAGGCTTCCACCTGATGGGCGCGTGCCAATCTATCGCACTGGCGATCTGGTTGTCATTGCGAACACAGACGAAACCGCGCCAGCAACAAAGACAACAGGCCAGACCATTAACGCAGGCCGGACGCGCCTGTCATGGGTGCGCCTTCTGGATGATGATGGTGTAACAGTACCGAGCGACCAGTACACTCTTGACCGCGCAGCTGGCACTGTGACCATTGACGATGACACCGGCATTGCACAGCCTGTCACGCTACGCCATACGGTTGCAGACCTGAGGATGGTGACTGATGCACAGATCAACGGTGCGCTGACACTATCACGGGCGCTTTCGTTCAATTTCCCCACGGATGGAACCATCATTGCCGGGTGTCTTTTGCATGGCGACAGGCGGGCAAGAGTGAGTGATTCATGGGATCAAAACAGTTGGGATGGCACTTGGGTAGACAACATCGAGGGGAGTGCGGCAACTGCTACACTTGATCTGATAGCGCACCCGATCACTGTGACAAACGAAGGCTGCGAAACGGAACGATGGGTATTGCGCTGGACAAATACAACCAACGTGGAGTTGATTGGCGAAACACGCGGCCTTGTGTTCACCGGTGCATTCAATGCCAACATCGCACCGATAAACCCGCGTACGCGTGATGATGATGGGTTAAATGGCGTACCGTATTTGACTATCCCTGTAGCCGCAAATGGCGGCGGCTGGTCGGCTGGAAATGTGGTGCGCATTAACACTGTAGGCGCAATCGCCCCGATCTGGATGGCCCGCAGCATTATGCAGAGTGATGAACCGCTTGGTGATGGTGCAGACGGTTGCGAGATTCACGCTCTTGGCAACATCGACAGACCCTGAGGATTAACTAATGGCACTTTCGCACAAGACAAGGATCTTCACCTCTGACATGACCGGCGCTCCAGTGATGGGTGTGGCTGCTGGCGGCATCATCAACGTGCTTGATGCCTGTCTGGTTAACGGGTTCAACTCGAAAACGCTCACCAGTCTTGTTGTGTCCGGTGGTATTGCAACGGCTACCGTTTCCGGTGGTCACGGATTCACGCAATACGCAGTGGTTGCAATTTCCGGCGCAACACCGAGCGGGCTGAATGGATCGCATCGTGTGGCAACAGTGCCGGGCAGCACCACATTCACTTTTGACGCCACAGGCATTTCCAACGCAACGGCAACAGGAACAATCACCGCCATAGTCGAGGACGCAGGCTGGACAAAAGCATTCACCGGAACAAATAAAGCGGCATATAATTCCGCAACGTCTGACAGCGGGTTCTATTTCCGTATTGATGACAGCGGGGCGTACAGCGTTGGCCAGCCAGTGCGCGGCTATGAAGCCATGACCGATGTTGACACAGGAACACGAGCATTCCCGACCGTGGCACAGCAGGCTAATTTTGCAACTCGCAGAAGCACAGACGCATCAGGGGATAGAGTGTGGGTGTTGGTTGCCGATGATAAGTTCTTTTATCTGTTCATTCGATTGGCTGCCGTCGCAGAGCGACATCAGGCAATCTATTTCGGGGACATTGCCAGCTTTGATCCTGCCGAGGCAAATGCCTGCGTGATAAGCGCAGTTAATATAGCAACCCCTAGCGTTGGCATCTTTTCGCCATTCTATTCTTCTTCAAATACTACAGGAAATAAGTACATATCAAGCGCGCTCGGCGAGTATGCAAATGGTTCTGTAGCCTGTGGGGTTTACTCACCACAGATTGACTCAAGCTGTTTGTTCATTAACCAGACAAACTACCCGGCAAACACAGCACCAAACGCTGGTCTTGTGATACATCGCAGCGGAATCGTTATGGAAAAAACCGCATCAGCAAATGCTGTGCGCGGGATGATCCCGGGTTATTACCCGTCACCGATAAAGAAAGACAACTTCATCACGTCTGGCAGTCACACGATTTCTTTGGTAGATGGCAACCCGTTCCTGCTTGTTAACTCTAACGGGAACGCATCGAATGACAACCTGATAGCCATAGACCTTGGGGATTGGCGATGAGCGACGATATTATCGGGCGGGTTATAGTTTCACAGCATCCCTACTTTTCGGGAACTGCATCGCTATCCGGCACGGTTAAAGCAACGGGCAATCCTAACACGCCAGTCCAGCGGGTAGTGGTTCTGTTTGCTGAAATGCCATCACCTAAAAACAACTCATTGAAGCGAACCAACCTGCACTACATTGCGGAGAAAGTGTCGGGGCCAGACGGTACATGGTCATTCAGCAACCTGAGCCCCGATTTCAGGTACACGGTACAGGCTTGGGATGACACCGGATTGTACGCGCCGGTTATCGGTGCAGGTCTTGTTGCAACATGACGCCCAATGTAACGCATGCAGCACTAAGGACGGCAGCTATCCGGGCGGCAGCAATACAGGCGACCTATGATTACCTGACTGACGGAGTGGCAGACATAACGCTGAAAATCTACAGCGTTAGCAATCTTCCGTTATGCACGATGACAATCCCAGACCTGACGCTAGACCTTGTGAATTACCGGATCACGCTGGATGAGGCAACCGGAACATGCACCGGAACCGGTATTGCTGGTTATGCAGTGCTGACAGGCAAGGCTGGAACTGGAAACGACCTGTTGAGCGTAGGCGAGAGCGGTGCAGAAATCGTGCTTGATTATGACGATCTGTTCGCTGGGCTGCTTGTATCTTTATCGGCTGACCCTCTCAAGCGTAGACTGCAAGGGTGAGCAATGATCTTTTATTCCAGTGGGTGGCCAATGAAACCGATCTGGTTTTTGGTGACGTAACCACTGAGGAAATTATTGCCCAGATTGTGGCTGATGCTATTCCGTCAATGCCGACAATCACAGCGATGTTGACCAGCAACAACTCGCTCGACCTGATTGATGCTGACGGTGTGGTGGCGAGTGCTTTAGCGCAAACCGCAGAGAAAACATCCACGGCTATCATCACAAGCCAAAGCCAGGCAAGCAAGCTGGATTCGCCACTGATTGCACACGGCACAGAGGCAGACGTTCTGGCATCAGGGCTTGTTGCCGCACAGCAGGACATGAACCGTTCAGCGTCTGCCACAGAGGAGTGGTCACAGCAGGCAACCACAACAGGCCATGCAGCACTGGCACTGCACACTGAAGCGAACAGAACTCGCAGCGCAGTAAACGAATCTGCACAGCAAACCATCCAGATAGATGCAACGGCGAAAGCGCAGCACACAGAAACGGAAAAGGTAAGGCCAATACTCGGTGCAAAACACGCGCATGGCTTACCGACTGTAACTGCTCTGCACGTTGACCATCATCACGGCAGGCTGGTCAGTGTATCAATCGGGATTAACTGGCAGCAGGCCATACCCCCACCGTCCGGTTACTGGCAGGGAGTGCTGCCACCCGGGCCGCCAATTCCTGTGCCGGACAACGGCGAGAAGGCACATTTACTATTTAGCAAACAGAACGGCGTTGACCTGCTGTTCGGTCACTTAACAGCCGGGGAAGCACTGGCAGACAGAGAGGCATACATTGTGGCAAACACATTCGAGATGAAACGAGCAAGCGACAACGAGCCAATTGAGTGTCGGGATTTCAATGCGTCCATTGATGTTGATTCGTGGTCGTGGTCGTGGTCTGCATCCATAGCAGCATCGCAGCAATCACTTGTTGAGCCGGCAGACGGCGATCCTGTTGAGGTCATTGTGACCGTGAACGGTTTTGTATTGCGCCTGGTGTGTGAGCGGATGAGCCGCGCTCGGAAATTCCCCGACACATGGTTAAGCATAAACGGGCGAGGCCGTAGCGCGTGGCTTGCCGATCCTTACGACTTTGCCCGCACCTATGACAATGACGCTGGAACGCTGACAGCAAACCAGCTTGCTGATGAGGCCATGAAAGAAAACGGGGTTCCCGTTGGGTGGACAGTAGATTGGGGAATTGAGGATTGGTCTGTTCCTGCGGGAGTCTGGCATTTCCAAGGGACGCACATAGACGCGGTGAACCGGATAGCAGAGGCGGCAGGCGCTTATGTGCAGGCCGATCAGTCAACCAAGACGCTGCACATCCTGCCACGTTACCCAGCAATGCCTGTCGATTGGGATGAATTGGTTGGGGATGTTGAACTACCAGAGGACATTTGTGAAACGGAATCAATCGAGTGGGTGGACAAGGCAGATTACAACGCGGTGTGGGTAGCAGGCGGGGCAGATGGTCGGCTGGACAAGGTCAAGAAAACCGGAAGCGCAGGTGATAGACCTGCACAAACTGTCACGGATGATTTAATGACAGCAACACAGGCAACAAGGCAGAGAGGAATCAGGGTATTGGCCGACACAGGCCGTCAGTCAATGGTGACGCTGCGCCTGCCAGTGATTGATGAGGTTGGCGTTGTTATGGTTGGTGATGTTGTTGACTACACGCAGCAAGGGGTAGCAAAACGCGGCATCAATCGCAGCACATCGCTCCAATACAATTACCCGCAGCTATGGCAGACAATCAAGGTGGAAACTCATGGCTAACCCATACAAAAAACTGATTCAGATGCTCCCACAGCAGACCATCGAAAGAGGCGAGGTGATGGTGGTGCTGGATGATGGCGTGCTGATTGATCTACCAACGGGCGAAAGGATCAAGGCCAGAGGCGCTGCAACTGTCGGCGATTTTGTCTACGTTCGGGCCGGAGCAATTGACGGGATCGCACCAGAATTGACCGGCACAACAATCGACGTTTAACAAAACAGCTATTTTCCCATGCCGTGAGAAAAAAACCAGCAAAATACAGCTAGAGGTTTTCTTCTTATGCGCGCAGGAAAATACAACTTATATCTTGAGCAGGGCGTGAGCCTGCGAAAAGAGTTTCGGTGCCTTGTCACTGGTGATCCTGATGTTGCTGTTGACTTTACAGGATACAGCGCACGCATGCAGGTGCGCGAGACATACGATTCGACGGATGCTCTGTTAGACCTCACAACCGAAAACGGCGGGATTGAAGCGCTAGACGCAACCGGAGTTGTTGCAATTGTTGTCACTGCGGAAATGACCGAGGGCGCTGCATGGCGCAGAGGTGTTTACGACATCGAGGTCTATGGTAATGGCGGTGTCGTGATGCGCATATTGCAAGGCAGCGTTCGTTTGTCGCCGGAGGTCACCCGTGACGATTGATGTGATTATCACCGAAGAAAGCAGTATTGTTGTTATTGAGACACCCATGGAGCAGGGCATCCGGGGCGTTCAGGGCGAACAGGGCATACAGGGAGAACAGGGCATACAAGGACCAACTGGATCGGCAGGAGCCGATGGTTCTGATGCTGACATAACGCCAATAATGGAGACGCTTACCGATGTCTTGACTGTTGATATGTCAGCCGGAAACGTAACGCTCAGTTCTGCAAATTCAAAACGGCACGCATACCATCTGACAGGCGCAACGGAAGAGCGGACAATAACGTTTACACCAACTGCTGACACTCCTGCTATGTTTTCAGTGGTAAACTCAACTGATTACGACATAACAATTGCATTTTCCACTGGCGAGGGTGCGATCGTTGATTATGTTGATGCAAAAACTGCCTGCGTTGTTGCGTTTGCTGCTGGCGTTGGATTTGCCGTTGTACGAATCGCGCTTACAAACTCGGCGACATACCAAAATTATCAGCATGCCCTAACGTCTCACGGCGGCTACATGATCGCGCAAGGTGCGCAGACAGCAGCAGATGCCAAGGTCGAGGATAACCTTACTGCAAGCACGACAGTCGCGCCGAGCAAGACGGCAGTAAACACTGCGCTTGGGTTAAAGATTGACTCCAGCACACGAGGCCAGTCCAGCGGCGTGGCTACTCTGGATGCCTATGGGCAGATACCGATTGGACAGATACCGCCAGCAGCCATCGAACGACTAGTACTCGTTGCAGACCAGACCGCCCGTTACGCTCTGACAACGGCAACTGTGCAGCTTGGAGATACAGTCAAGCAGACCGACACAGGGCAGATGTATTTCGTCAGCGACGATGCGAATCTCGGTAACTCCGCAGGATACACAGCGTATTCAGCGGGAACGGCAGCAGCGTGTTCGGGGCTATCAGCAACTGCTACAGCACTCGCAACTCCCCGCACTATTGACGGGGTTACTTTCGACGGCACTGCTAATATCACGGTCTTGGCGCCAGCTACCCATGCGGCGACTAGCAAAGCAACTCCGGTAGATGCGGATGAATTACCTATAGTCGATTCTGAAGCAGCCAACGTGCTGAAGAAACTCACATGGGCAAACCTGAAAGCCGCAATAGCAACATATTACAACGGCCTGACAGCTACGATGACGGGCAAGACCATTACCGCGCTCATACTGTCAGCGGGCGGCACAGTGGCTGGAACAGCGCCACTTAAACTTACAAGCGGGTCGCTACTCACTACGCCGGAAGCTGGCGCCATTGGTTTTGACGGCAAGGTCATGTATCAATCACCGACAGCGGGTAACAGGGGGGTGCTCCCAACTACAATGTTTATGGCGTTAGCAGCCAACTACACGCTAGGAACAGGGACAACAGTCCAGAAGCTTTTCAATGGCTCTACTAACGGGCGTATTACGCTGGAAAGCGACACAACGTATATGTTTCGGATGAACGTGCACTATACCGGCACAACTACCGCCGCAGACAAATCATTCGGGATAGTCGTTGATTCAGGGTCAATGGCCGTGAGTTACAGCATGACTGGCGTGCCTGTCGGCGAAGAAGCTGGATCAGGCGGAGTGGTGTGCAAATGGGGAACAACTTCGACCGCGCCAGTTATACTATTTACGGCTAATACCAATGCGGGCGGTAGCGTGAGTATCGAGGGTATCATCCGTGTTACGACTGGCGGGACTATCACCCCGTCATTCAAACAATCTGCAAACTTTAGCCCGGTATTGAAGAAAGACTCGTTCATCATGCTTACCCCAATCGGAAACGCCGCTGTTGTTTCATCCGGTAACTGGTCGTGATAGTTAAAAGCACAAGATAAGGATATTTTGATATGAACTGTTCAGAATGCCCCAACGCCGGATTGAGCGATAGAATCCAGAGAGTCGAGATGGATAGTGCTAGGCTGATGGCGGCGCTTGAGGGTATCAAGGCTAACACTGATGAATTGGTATCATTCTCGCGCACTCAGGTAAGAATGGAAGAGCGTCAGCTTAACCAAGGGCAGGCGATTAAAAGGGCTTTTGCAGCCATCAAAGAATGTAATGATGATGGTGGTACACGACTAGCAGCGATTGAGGCTGAAATACCGACACTCGTTTTAGCTCGCAAGATGGTATTTGCATCGATGATATGGATGATTATGATGACTGCGACAATGGCATGGCAAATTATATTCAGGCAGTCGTGATGAGCTTCGTTGATTACGCTGGTTATGGATCTGAGTGACAACATCTATCGCCTTGAAAATACCGGCTATACGATTGTGCAAAAATATCCAGCATCGAGGTGGGTTGTATGAGTTCAACATGGGAAAAGGTAGGTCGCGCTGTTGCTGATGCTGCTCCAATACTTGGCGGCTTGTTGGGTGGTCCAGCTGGCGGTGCAGCAGGTGCTTTGATCGCATCGACACTCGGATCATCATCCAGCCCGGAAGCTGTTCTGGAGAAAATGAAGTGTGATCCTGAATGGATTATGAAGGTCCAGCAACTTGAATCCGATGAGCGAAAGCATTTGCTGGATCTGCACGTGCAGACTTTGCAGGCAGAGTTGGCTGACGTACAGAGCGCAAGGCAAGCGCACGCTGGCCACTGGATGCCATCAGTGCTGACTGTATTACTGACGGTCATGGTGTGCGCTATGACGTATGCCGTGATAACGATGGTGATTCCTGCTGATAATAAAGATATGGCTGTCTATATTTTTGGTGTTGTTACTGGTGCATGGTCTAGCTCTATCGCGTATTGGATCGGCACATCACGCACATCATTTGCTAAAGATGCGATTATCGCGGGGTCAAAATGAACGTAACCCAGCGCGGCATCGACATTATCAAAGAGTTTGAGGGCTGCAAGCTGACAGCCTACCTATGCCCAGCTGGCAAGTGGACTGTGGGCTATGGGCAAACAGGCAGCAAAATCGTAGAGGGCGTCAAGTGGGCTCAGTGGCAAGCTGATGAGGCGCTGGCACATCACTGCGAAGGATTGGCTGACCATATAACAAAGCGGCTGCGAGTTCCGGTAACACAGTGCCAGTTCGATGCATTGGTGTGCTTCGTTTACAACGTTGGCATCGGGGCTTTTGAAACATCCACCATGCTAAGGCTTCTGAATGGCGGTGACTATGTTGGCGCTTCTGGTCAGTTTGGCCGGTGGATCAACAAGGGTTCAACTTTCGAGGCTGGGTTACGGCGCCGGCGCGAGGCAGAGCGGCAGTTGTTCACCTGTGCCTGCTGATCTCATCGCCTGCAAGAAGTATTGCAACCACTTGCAGCATGCTGCCGATGCTTCCGTCTGGCCTCATGCGTCATAATCTCCTGCTAGTATCTTATGGCAAACCTTACTCATAACGGTAAACGGAATTGATAAGTCTGCCTCTTTATTATCGCCACCTTCCCTAAAGTCAATATCTCCGTCCTTATTTAGCCCAACGATTACGACATATTCAAACTGACCGATAGCCTGTTCGAGTACGCTGTCAGGGTTTATTGATGTCGGCAGTCTTACTACTGACATACATCACCTATAGCCTCAGTTAATCCGCAAGTACACTCTCCGTTCTGCTTGCAGTCCCATCCGTGAGTGCCGTACTTTTGCAGTTCCAATTCAAGCACTTCAAGCCGGTCTGCAACTGTGTCTAGCAATTCGCCCAGCTCTGTCGGGTTTGGCTGCGGTATGGTTTCGCTACCGCGCCGCCACTCGTTGTACGTTCGCAGTTGGTCAGATAGCTTCATGGCATCGCCCTCCCGATCTGTGCCGCTGCGCGGACAATGGCGCGGCGGGTGGCTGCCATTGGATCGCCGTTGTGCGGCTCGGTTTGCCAGTGATTCATGCCGCCTTGCCATGCGTTCGCTACTGAACTCTCAAGCCCAAGATGCAAGTTCAGCTTCACAGCCAGCCGCAGCGCGTCACCGTCATCGGTGAGTGGGTTCCACAACGCTGGAGGAACGCATTTTTCTGTGTTAAACAATCCGTGACGGTACATGCCGTAGTAGTTAATCTCGATTACATACCCCGCCGCCTTAGCAGCCAGTTCAAGCAGTTCGCGGTCAGTCATTTCGCCGCCTTGCACGTCTTAGGTTGATCGGCGGCATTGTGTGCAGCTATCAATCTGTCACCCTGTATGTGTTGGATAACGTCACAGCCGCGAACGGTGACAATGGCTGTCTGGATTGCTGGCTGGGTATCACCTTCGCTGGCCTTGATTGTCGCCGCTACCCATGCGGATAGACACACAACGAAAGCCACAAAAAGCACACAACCGACAGCCTCTGACAGTATTTTCCACGTCATTTCACACCTACCTTGGCGATGGCTTCGCTAAATCCGCAATCGCATTTGCCTGTTTGCTGGTAAATGACAATCTGGCAGCATGGTCTGTGCGATCCATATTCATCCAGCGCCTCCACCAGCTCCGCATTCAGCGCGGCTAGGCGGTCGTGGTCTTGTTGTAATTGCTTAACTTGAGCGTCCATGTACTGCAATATGCCGTTATCTGTGCATACGGAAAGCTGCTCATTTGTTATACCTGCACATGCATTAACGCAGGCGGCTATGCGGTCAGCGTTGATAGCTTGCGTTGCAGCGGGGTTGTCAGACAGCGCCGGAGGGCAGGCTGTTTGCCCTACTAACAAGTGATTTTCAGCATAAATAAACTGATGGTGAGCCACGTACCACGGCTCTTTGGTGTGTTTCATTCTTCATCCTCCTCATATTCCACATAGTCCGGATCACGCGGGTCGAGCATGTCATTTGCCCTTTTGCGTGCCGCGAGTCGGCGTTCCTCGAAAGGGCTTGCCCCGTCATAGCCAGCGTCACAGGCTTCGCTGTAACGGCTCATGCGGCCACCTGCTGGTAGTCGCCCATGATCCACAGGCGTGCTTTGTAGAATGCTTCGGTGGATGTGCAGCCAAAAAAGGCAGCTCTCTCGCCTTGGATCTTTGCGATCCAAAAGCCACCGGCCGGAGCTGGCTGCGCGGTAACCACTTCGTCACCGATGATTGTCATAACGGGGGATATGTTCATGATTCTTTCCTCTTTGCAATGCATATACGAATGAACGGCTTTGTTATTTTGGTCAGGTAGTACCTATCTGATTCTGACAAATCTTCGCCCTTATACGATAGCCACTCTTTAACGGTTTTCTTTGTGCAGCCGCCCCATGCAATCTCATTGTCTAATACGATTATTTTGTATGGGTCTATTTGTAAGCACTGGATGCGATGATTTCCACCGACTGCATTTGTGAGTTTTATATCCGTCAGGTTAGCGCCGGTCAGGTTAGCGCCGTACAGGTAGGCGCAGGACAGGTTAGCGCCGGTCAGGTTAGCGCCGTACAGGTAGGCGCAGGACAGGTTAGCGCCGGTCAGGTCAGCTCCACTCAGGTTAGCGCCTCTCAGGTTAGCTTCGGTCAGGTTAGCGTCGGACAGGTCAGCTCCACTCAGGTTAGCTTCGGTCAGGTCAGCTCCACTCAGGTTAGCGCCGTACAGGTTAGCGCCGGTCAGGTTAGCGTCGGACAGGTCAGCTCCACTCAGGTTAGCGCCTCTCAGGTTAGCGCGTTCGCCGCCATCATTATTCATCCACTTTCTGTGACTATCTAGCACTTTTTTCAATTCGTCTGCATTCATGATTGCTTTCCTCTGTTGGTCTGCACATATTACATCAAGTGCAACACCGTGCAACTAGTCAATTTGTCGTATGTGCGGATATACAGTGACGTGATGTTTTGCGTCAGTTGATGTATAACTCTGTGTTATACGGCAAGTCGCTCTACCGTAATTCTGTACTCTGGCTTGCCGTCTGGGGTGCTTATCTCAATCGGCCTGCCAAACTTCAAGCCATGCTCCGCAACAGCCACCAACGCCTCAATAGTTAAGTCCTGCTTGCCTGCTGCCCATGTGCCACTTTTTAGCACTGTTCCTGCAAATATCGTCCCTGTTAGCGGGCTTGCTGCAATGTGTAATTTCTTCATTTTATTTACCTATCATGTTAATAGTTTTGCCGTATAACAACGCAATCAAGCTGGACAGCCTAACGGCTGCCGCTTATTGCGGGGTTATACGGCATACATATCCATTTGAGCAGATTTTTCCCATGCCGCTGCGCTGTTGTGCGCCTCAATTCTGTCCATTATTACAACCGCTCTCGCAGCCGCTGAAACCGGTGTGTACATTCCAAAACGATTCACACTACCGGAATTCACTGCCGCATTTGTGCTGTCTGCTGATGACAGCGGAAGTCTTGTAAAAATTGCAGGATCGAGCATTCTCAGCCCATGTAATTTTGCCTTTGGTCTGCCTATTGAGTTACAGGCTACGCCCATTGCAGCCTCCATCCTCTGCCACCACCCGATAGTGCCTGGCGTTGCCCACTGACCGGAGCTGCCCAAAGCGACCACCTGAAACTTATCTACTAGATAGGCAAGCCACTCTAGCGACTCGTGCAAATGCCAAACCGGAACAGATAAAACGCCGAAGCCTTCGCGCTGCCACCTTGTTACAAGTGCAACGTTTTCTTCCTCTGTGCCGTCTATCTTGTCCGGTATCAAACACCAATCAAGACCCGGATGCCCCTCAATCGAATGTACCCAAGCATGGTATTCCGTGAACGGAACATCGCCACCTTTTTTCCACAATGAAAACGCTGAGTTATCCAATACAAACGACTGGCAAACTTCCATTGCAATAGCCAAATTGTCCGGCCTGAAAAACGGGATAAGCGCATGCCTGCCTTTCAGCGAATGACAAACATCTAAACTTTTTCCTCCCATCGGTGTGCCGTGATAATGAATCATTTTTTTCTCTGTAGTTAGTAGCCGCATAACAACCGCTTCACAGACTGCCCTTATACTTGACAATAGCAGCCCTGTCGAATACCCACCGATACTGCCCAGCGTAATTCTGCTTTTTCGGGCGTGGTATTGGCTGCGTAGTATCGCGCTTTTCGTTAATGTGTCTATGCACCCGTGCCCGCATTGCAGCATGGCTTATGCCAAGTATTTTTGCCGCCTCTTCAATTGTTACTGTGTCGCTGGTTTTCATGCCTTTTCCCCTGATTCGTATTTAGTGGTGGCCGTTTTGCAGCACAGGTGGCCAGCCTGCATGACAACACCGCGTTACTGGTGGGCTGCTAAAATGGGATGAGTCCGTCGTCAAAATCATCCTGTACACTTGGCGCTGGTGCGCTTCGCTGTGCCTGACCTTCCGGCTTGCCGTCTAATAACTGCATTTCACTGGCAACGATTTCTGTACTGTAGCGATCCGCACCGCTCTGATCCTGCCATTTGCGGGTTTGCAGCTTTCCCTCAATGTAGACCTTGCTGCCTTTTTTCAGGTACTCGGCGGCGATTTCAGCCAGACGCCCAAACATCGACACGCGATGCCACTCGGTGCGTTCCTGCTTTTCGCCGGTATTTTTATCCTGCCATTGCTCCGATGTTGCAAGTGACAGGTTTGTTATAGCATTTCCATTTGCTGCATAACGCGTTTCCGGGTCTTTTCCGATTGATCCAATGAGTATTACTTTATTGATACCGCGTGCCATGTTAAGCCACCTCTGATTCGTTAAAGTTTGTGGTTGCAAGCCAGTCACGCGACTGCCGTCTTGATACATCAAATTCCCGTGCGATTACTCCGATCAAATAATCTGCGCTTGGTCTGATTGGTTCCTGTGCTTTCACTGGCTCAACGATTGGCCGTTCCAGTGTTACAGAATGAACCATTGGTGCTGGTTCACGTACCGGAGCTGGAGCTTGTTCTACCTGCGTAATTTCAGGGGTTACTTGTTGAGTTTCAATTGCTGCCAGTCTGTTGGCTTCTGCGCGTTCCTGTGCTTCGCGTGCTGCGGTTTCTGCGCGTACCTTTGCCTCTGCCTTTGCCTGTTCCTCGGCGCGTATGCGTTCGCGTAATGCTTCGGCTTTTGCTTGCTCTGCCGCTGCATGTTCCTGGATACGCATTTTAACTACGGCGGCAAAATCGTCTGGCTGTTTGCTTGCAATATTTTGCAGGTCAGGGAATAACGTCTTGCTATCCCAAGCGACAATGTGGAAGTGCTTTAGGTTCGCATCGATCCTGTCGGCTACTTCATTTGCTGCGATCTTAGCGTTAGCAAGCTCGGTATCAATGGCATCCTGCATACTGGTGTAGTTTCGCTTGCCTTTGATAGCGTCGGCAAAATTTGGCATGGATAGATTAAGCCTGATAGGGGATACTCTGGCTTCCAGCGCGGCTACATGTTCCATGTATGCGTTTTTGCCAGCGATTACCATTGCCTCTTTTTTGGCTTTGTCCTCGCGTTCCACGTCCTTTTCCAGTTGCAGGGCGGTAGCGTTAAGGTCTTTTGCCCATGCGTCCATTTTGCGTGCAGCTTCCCCGATTGTTTCAGTCTGTGCAAGCATTTGTTCCTTGGATATGGCGATAGCCTTTGCCGTGTCGCGAAACTTTTTCGCCGCTGCTTTTGCGTTGCTAAAATCCTGATCGGTGACAAGAACAATGGCGCGAGTCTCCGCAAGGTTGGCGGCAAGTGCTGTGCCAAACTCATCCATGTTGTGAGTGGTAATCTCGCCCCTGGCATGAACAAACAGTGCAGGAAGATCAATTGTAACCTCTGCCTTGGGCATCTCTTTTACCTCTGACGGCGCGTAGTTGTCGAGGTCATCGCTGAATTGTTTCCAGCCTGCAATCAGCCGATCAATAAGCTCTTCATCACGGAAAACCCACATTTCAATATGTTCGTTTTCGTCCGATGCCATGAACAATGATTTTTCTGCACCCGACACAAGCATCTGATGGGCAAGCTGCCACTGGTAGTGCATATCCAGACCGGTATCGAGCATATTCCGCAGGTCTTTATTGAGCATCTTGTGTTCCCAGTTCACAGACTCATCCATCGTGAGGCCGTCAAAGCTGGCAGACAGCTTCATCTCTTCGACAACAAGCGTTCCGGTGACTGGGTAAAGATCCTCACCAACAATGCCTTCCGCAATCTGGCGGGCAGCTGCTTCAGCTGCATGGCCTTTGTCGAACAGGCGTTGTGTGTTGGCATCAACTTCAGGCCGGATGCCGGTGGCGTATTCTTTCAATAGTTCATTGCGCGTCTTGTATTTGCTTGCGCCCATCATTGCGCTGGCATCGCTGGCGTTGTAATGCTGCATGCGGTGTGCATGCCACTCGGGGCTTCCTTGCTGCAGTTCTAAGATTTTCATGCCTGTTCTCCTGCGGCGACAAACTCGCCTTCAATTACGCTTGGTTTGATTTTTAATTTCTGTGCATCGGTCAGCTTGCCCTTGCTTTCGACCATCACAATGATCTCGGCAGGCGTTTTGCGTCCGGCATCAATTGCCGCGATCCAGCTGGGTAACAGCCGATCAAAGTCTGCAACCGGGTACATCGCTGGCTGCTTTGGCTGATCGT
>Ga0208916_10000095_pt1 | contig 39216 bp, 50 predicted proteins | sample DEB19_08_DNA_5_FD_184523 | JGI IMG/M metagenome (GOLD analysis project Ga0208916, IMG submission 184523) | Aqueous microbial communities from the Delaware River and Bay under freshwater to marine salinity gradient to study organic matter... | ecosystem: Environmental > Aquatic > Marine >... | reverse complement strand
CCTTTTTAGTTGTTGCTTAATCGGTTCAAACACTAACTGAATTATTCTATCAGGTGCATCAGGATTTAAGTCATTTACATATCTGAGTAGGTGTTTGAAAAGCATTCCGGCTTCATCATCTTTTAACGATTCAATCGTATGAATCAAATCAGCGTAAAGAATAAAACTTTTTTTATCAGTTGCCATAATAAAAAGTTCCCTCAGTTAAAAAATGTGGAGCAATGGCTTCTGACGGCACAATATCACATTCAGTAAAAGAGGGAATTAGTTTAAGTAGCTTTTGAGAAATCATGTCAGAATTATTTGCTCGGGTTCAAATATAATTTTAATTTCTTATTTCAAAAGTCTTTTTTGTGAACAATAAAAACCGACACATCAGCAAGCCGTTCAGGTCGCTACAACCATATAAACTTACTGAGTGCCGGCATTTTTTCATTTGTAGCGGACTTAGAATAATGTTTGAACTTCTTTATTGTGAAATCTAAGATCAGCTTCTTTACAGTTCGCTATTGCCTGTTTGTAATAAGAATCTTTCAACTCTATTCCTATCGCTTTTCTACCAAGTGAAACAGGACTGAATACCTCACTTCCTACGCCCATGAAAGGAGTTAATACTAATTCGCCCGGATTAGAATATAACTCAACTAACCTATCAATAACATCTAACTGCAAAGGGTGAACATGCTTTTCATCATCTTCTTCTTTTGCGTTACGAAATGGTAAAACATTTTTTCCATCAATATCATCCCAAACACTTGAAGCATATCGCTGCCAAATGATATGAGAAAGTTTATTCGTTGCAGGGTCCAAGTGGTCACGATACTTAATTAAAAGATGTTCAAACTTACCATACTTTTCTTCCATCGCCGGTAACATTGGAGTTGAACCAAAATAATGTTTGAATCCTTTTTCGTGTGTAACCTTTACTTTATTCTCTCCTGATTTTCTGAATAGTAAAACATAATCAGGAACGGCGGTAAAACATAAAGTCGAATCTTCAACAATATTTTTGTGCATTAAACTTTGAACCATTGTTCTCATTCTTACTTCAAGCGGTTCCTTCCAAATTGTTATCCGGTTGTTATAAGTGAAACCATATTTTTTATGCAACTCAATTATTTCATGCGGAAAATCCCAAAGGTTATGCTTCGTAGTATGTGTTAAAATATCTTGACAATGAACCGCATTTATTCTACCCGGCTTTGTCACTCTACTCATTTCCGCAATTAGAAATTCATATTGCTGCATGAACTGTTCTTTGCTTTCGCAATTACTGAAATCTTTTTCTGATGAACTGTAATTGTAAAGCCCTGCAAACGGCGGCGAATAAATTGAAAGGTCAACTGATTCGTTTGGAATAGTTGGCATAACATCCATACAATCACCGCAGTAAATTGCATAGTTTTCAGTAATGGTTTGTTCTTTAATTAAATTTTCCATGTGTAGCGATTTTAGATGAATGAAGGTTTTATGATTTGTTTATTAAATTCTTTTGAACTGAGGTCGACTAATCCGTTAATAGTTTTCTGAATTGATTCGTTAAACTCTTTTGCTTTTTGTGTTTTATAAAGTAAAGTGTCAATCACTCTTTTTTGTCCGTCACTTAAAACTAAATCAACTACAACTTCTTTTGTTTGCCCGAATCTCCAAAATCTTCTTATACTCTGATAGTATTGTTCGTAACTCCATGTAGGAAAATAAATGGTGTGGTTACAGTGCTGCCAATTCAAACCGAATGAAGTAATCTTTGGTTTGGTAATCAGTTTTTTTATTTCACCTTTTGCGAAGTTCAATAAAATATCTTCTTTCAATTCCAAACTCATTCCACCTTTCAATTGAACAGCATCTTCATCTAACTCATTAAGTAAGTCGCCTTCATCATTGAAGTTGCACCAATAAACAGATGTGTCGTATTCACCGGATATTTCAACGGCTCTTTCACATCGCTCTTTAATTGTTCCCTTCTGTTCCTCTCTTACCTCGCTCATTGTTTTAGCAATACCATTGAACAACATTATTTGTCCGTTGATATTCCAGTTGTTTTCATTCTTAACGAAAACTTTATTCTCAATCAGCGGCGGTAGTTTATATCGTTCATCTGAAAATCCTAAGTCAGATGGCTTCTTAATTGATATACTCCACTGATTCAACCATGTAAAAAAATTATCTTTTGCGTGTGGTTTCAAATACCACTTACTGCCAATATCTTGAGGTCGAATATTGTTTTCATTGTTAGCAAAAAATCGTTGGAGCATATCCATATAAGGTAAGTAACCCAAACATTCAGAAGATGTTCCGAACTCAATATAATCATTCGGAGCCGGTGTTGCAGTTGAAAGAAAGCGGTAAGGAATCTTTTTTACAAATGATGTTACATGATTTTTAATTGCTCCATCAAAGTTTTTTAGTATTGAACTTTCATCTAAAATTATAGCGGTGAAATCGGTATTATTAAAATAATGTAACCGCTCATAATTACATATAACAATTTTCTTTGTGTGGTTGCCGTCCTTTGAATATTCAATATCATCTATACCTAATTTTTCAGCTTCAAGTATAAATTGAAATGCAACTGCAAGCGGTGTAAGTATCAGCACTTTTTTATTTGTATGCTGAACAATATTTTTTGCAATAGATAATTGAATAAGTGTTTTGCCTAATCCGGTATCAGCAAAAATTGCAATGCGACCTTTTCTTACAGACCGCTCGATTATTTCTTTCTGAAAATCAAATGCAATTTCAGGAATGTAATTCGGCTCGAATCCGAAATTACCAATAGAATGTTTTTTACTTTCTAAGAAGTCATTGTAATTCATAAGTAGCGTTTGAACTGGTGTAAATGTAATTTTGTTTTTTATATTTCCTAATTAAAAAAATATTCCTTTCAACTCAAGTTAAGGAGAGTAGAATATGTGAGTCTCGCTTAGTCCCTTAACGACTTGCGGTTAAGAAACAACCTTTATTACAATGGTCATTCTTTTCTTTAAAAAAGTTTATAATTAACAAGTGAGTAATAAAATGCCGCCGCAACAGATCCAACCATTACAGCGGCTATCAAAAAAAACACAACTATTAATGTGAATTGAATCTCTTTTAAAATACTGATGAGGAGTTTCATTTTTTACGATAAACCTTATTAGGTCGCCCTGATGAACTTAATCTTTTATCGTCTGTGAGTATTAAATATCCGCCATTAAATAAATCAGTACATGACCGGCGAACGCTGCTTTCTTTATGATTGTAACCAATTGAGCGAACTTTCTCATACACTTCATAAGCTGTTAATCCGTTTGGATTGTTGGTGAATATCTTTTTAATATCATCATCAACAGAATCATTATGTTTCCATGCAAGGCATAACTCCGGTTGCTTTTCGTTGGTCGTATTATAATAACTCATCTTGGTGGAAGTTGGTTTTTTTCGTTTGTAATGTGTTTCTCCATTCGGTATGCGTAGTATAAATTAAAGTCGTTATAACCTTCGCTGTTATCTTTCCATCTTAAAAAGATTACAGCCCTCAGTCTTTGTGATGGTGACTTTTGCATATCAGCATCTTCAACTTTTATTTCGTCAATCATTTTTTCTTCTGACTGAGTGAAAGCGTTTAGATTGATTCCTAAAACACACTCTTTACCGTTCATGCTTCCTAAGTCCATCATTTGCGAAGGTGAAAGTTCGGGAGTTGAAAAGGTAATGGACCAGGACTTATCTACCCTGCTTTTAATTGAGGTTACTTGTGCGGCTATTTGGATCATATAGCAATAGGGAAAGTTTCAGAAGATGAATTATACCATAATGTTTTTATGGTTGCACCTTTTCTATATGCGTTCCACGATTTAATAACTAATGCAGTTACTACATTCGGGGGTGTTTTTTTTACACCTGTTGCATCCTTTATTAATCTTGTTCTTAACAATCCGATTACATTATTCTTTAAGTCAATTCCAGTGCATAATTGCTCCATAAATTCATAAGCGTCATTCTGATTGATTGAATAAAAGTAAGCGTAATAAGCACCAATTGAAGAAGCTTTTAATAATCTTCCTATTGCTTTATACCAATGTAATGTTTTTTTATGTGCATCATCCCAAAATAATGGATTTGATTTATACAATTCAAGTAATTCATAATTTGTCAATGCAAGAAGCAAATGAGATGAATCACTCACTAATCCGCCCTTAATTCGATAGTATGATTTCATCATTGCAGCTAAATTATTTGCATTTTTTATTCCTTCAATATGAAACACATCTCCGCCTGACCGATTGCTCCCAGTGTCAACTACCTGTTTTGTTTCATCTTTAACATTGAAACAAACCCATAAATCAATAGTCTTATTAGATTTTATTATTGATAAAAACCTATGTTGACCATTCGTAACATTACCTGTTTCTGATATAGCAACTGCTTCACCAGTATCTGACATCCATCTATTATTCAACATATCCTCCGAATATTGAATGACTTTTGATTTACGAACAGGGCGGTTTAATTTATTTTTTGATAAAAAATCCGCTGCTAATTTTGGAGTTACCCTTACCTTTTTAAATTCAATTGTGTTTGCCATGATTATTTATTTTAGTTTGTTTAAATTGTTTCGTTTTTTATAAAATCAGTTTCATCTTCTTCCGGCACATATTCGCAATGCTCCCGACACTCTGAGCATAGTCCTAAATCTTCAAAGGATATGTCGCCAATTGCTTTATCAGGTGCTGAACAGCAATCACTTACTAAATTGTATCGTGGTTCGAGTATCATAATTCTTTTTGAAAGTTTAAATCTTCTGAAAGTTCAAATCGTTCATTGTCTTTAAAGCGGATAGTCTTAATAGGTTCTGTGTATTCATAATCAGCAACCTTTTGAATGTAAGGAATGAAAACTCCTTTTTCGTAATATCCGTATTCAGGTTCGTTTACAATAGCGTGATTGTTTTGGCAATCCTGATGGCACCTGTCACACTTCATTTCTGTAACAGGTGCGGAGCAACATAGACTTAGATAGTACTGGTTCATAGCTTTTCTAATTCAGTCATTAGATTAACAGGAATAATATACACCTCTCTAACTCCTTCAATTGTTGTTTTCTTTGCTTTCAATGCAGTAGTAGCGTTTAACCATTCAGGTGTTAAATCATCTGAATTAGGTAAAAATTTATAAAGTGTTTTTTTAAATGGTTGCTTTGGTAGTTCTTTTTTTGGATCTCTACTATCAGCATCACTTTCAGTTTCATCAATTAAAAACAAACCATTTAGCGCATACTTACGAGCGTATGAAGATGCTGTTCCGGTTGTTTGTTCGGCACTCATTCCTTTATGCTCGCCTGTTTCTGCATATCCATAAGTAGTTATTGGCAGCGTTGCATCTGCGCCGAATATTAAATGTGCTGTTGCTTTCAGAAATATTTTATTTCCTATTGCAATTATTTCATCTGATAATGTTAAAACTGTATTATGCTTTAACAGAATTGGTTTAACCGCTTCCAAAATATCTTCAGCACTTCTATATTTGTATTTGCCAAATGAGTTAAAATTTCCTTTTGGCACTTTTAGTTCGTTTTGAATTACTATTAGCTTTTCCATTTATATTTTAGTTTTTAGTTGGTTTAAAAATGCTTCGGCATTATGATTTCCGTATTCATCATTTATTACTATTGCTATTGCGTTGGCTAAAGTTTTAACTGACATTGAATCGTCAATCTTATTTATTTCATCTACTATCTTTTCAGAAAGTATTTTAGCTTTTTGATATTCAGTCATGTTAGTTGTTGTTTGCAAGGGTTACGATTATTAAGAAGATAAAAAAAAGGATGCAAGAAGCTACTGCAAGGAGTGATTCTTCTTTTGTGATGGGTTTGTTTTTCATTGTGTAGTTTGTTTTTGATAAGGCAATATTACTACATGATTTTCGTATTTCATAATATTACATAAAAATATATAAACATTATTAATGTTAATTTCTTTTACTTTATTACACTTTATGTTATTACATTTGTCAAAAAATTAATTATGACAGCAAAAATTAAAGCAAAACAAATCACGATTAACATTCCAGTCAGCATGGATTTGAAAAAGAAACTTACTAAAGAAGCTGATAAGTTAGGATTAAACCTTGCATCTTATTGCCGGATTAAACTAATCAAATGAAAACCATACTTCTTCTACTCATCTCATCATGTTGTTACGCTCAACAATATGATAGCGAATCACTAAGAACAATGAATAAGATTGAACTGTCTAAAATCTACTTAGACAAACTCAATCAGGTGAATAAACTACTGCCTATGATGGCTTTTACCATTATAGTTTCTGATGAACCTACTACTTACGACGGAGTGATTGAGATACCTTCCACGAAGCAAAATAAGACTGCATTAGACAGAGTTACAATAGAGAACAGTAATAATGCTGATGTGAACAGGGATAACCTTAAAGTCCTTATTCCTTATGCTGATAAGGATAAAATAATTGAAAGCATACTAAGATTTGAAATGATTATTGATATGATGAAAACAATTAAACTATAACGGAATGCAGCTAAACGCAGTAAATTACTTTAAATAACAGAACAATGAATATAGAAACCACAAACTTTGAAAACTACACAGCCGATGAATACCGTGATAATTTATTGCGTTTAGGTGCTGTTAGCCACAGTTCTTTAGTTGGTAAAACAGTATATTATTCGCAAAAAGCATACGGTGAGCATAAGGTTGTAAAATGGGATGAAGATAGAGCAGAGTTCTTACTTGATTTGGATGGTCAAAAGTTTTGGTCAAATCCATTCAGGATTCTGAATTGTGGCTAACATAAAGATTAACGAAGTGTAATCATTTCGTTTAATGTACTGTTAAAAAAACTAAAAAATAGAAGATGAACAACATTAAAGACTTAGCCAAATCATTAGAAGGAGTGAGAGTTGATAAACTTGAAAACTGTTTTGCACATTCAACTGAACTGATTGAACAATTGCAGAAACAAACACTACTCACTCTCGGTAAAGAAATATTGAAGCATCAGGAAGAAATGCTACTCTATAATTCTTTGCGTTCATCAGCCGTTCCTGTTTCTGCAATAATAAAAGCATTTGATAATTTAGGAGTTAAGATTGAAGATAAAATAGATTTCTAATGGTTGATTCAACCTTCATAGAACTTCTTATAATGCACTCCGATTACTTTATGATGGTGCTGAATGGTCGTTTTAAATTAAAGTTCACAAGGGAAAAGGAGTTTATTTTAATTCCTGACGAAGAAATAACAAACAAGATTATATTGGATTATACGATTATGTTTAATATATCAATAAAAAAGTCCAGTTAGTTTCACAACGAACCGGACCCAATTTAGTAACCAAACTAAACACTTTTGAGGAAAATGTTATTTTTTCAGCCTTGCATTATTAATTCCTAATAAGGTAAATAAAGCCATTCCAGCCGTTATTGCCTCGTTGATATGCGGTAAGACCTCTCCGCCAAAATCAACTCCTGCCGCCGTACTTAATGCAGTAGCAAGCGCAATTAAGACAGCGTAAAGAGTTGATGAAGTCCAATTAAAAGAACTGATTGAATACCGCTCAAATATTGCAAGTCCTGATCCTACAATTACTTCGATCAAAGGAAGCGCAGTACCTAAGTCGAATCCTAAAATACTTTGAACAAATGGAGCAAGTAATAGCAATGCAGCCATTATTTGGGTGTAAGTTGTTTTCATTGTTTTTATTTAAGGGTTAAATTTAATTATTATTAATTGTATTAGGTATTATTTTTTCAACCTTAGCCCTTACCATTCTCCAATTCTTAAGCTCCCAATGTGGGAAGTCAGATAGTGATTGAAAGTTTCCGCCCCAAACTATTTTATCTGAAACTAAAGCAGCGTGACTTCTTGCTATGTTTTTAAATTCTATGTTATTCCAGTCTATACTTTTCCCGTCCTCACTCATTACCCATGTATCAACTGCGCAATTAAAATTATGGGGACTTTGTCCGGCTTGCGCCCTTGTTACTATTTTACCTGGAGCCGACCTACCTTGTTCGTATAGTTTGGTTTGTTCTTCTAAACTGCGATACCCAAATATTATAATCAGTTCACGATTCATTTCTTTCATTACCTTTTCAGCGAGTGATTCAATACAAGCAACCACCCGTATATCAACTCCTATTAATCGTTGTTCGTGTATCATTGGTTAATTATTTTCTTTAGTGTTTCACTTTTATCCCTTGAACCCTGAGAACTTCCGAAGTAATAACCAACTACTCCCATTGATAGAGTTGTGAGTGAACCTATAATACCTGCCATGATTGTTTCTTTTTGTGGTGAAATATCTTTGAACAGGACCATGTACCACATTAAAAAACAACTTCCTAAAATAAGCAAAGCAAGTACAGGAGTTATTATTTTATTTATTAGCGGAGCGTGTTCACTTGTTGCTATCTGAACTTCTCTATTTCGTGCTGATTCCATTTCAGTATTAGCCGCATTTGTGATAGCTTCTAAGTGTCGGTTAATCTCTTGTTCTACTTCAGCTTTAAACTCTGCTTTCTCTTGTCCGGTTGTGATAAACTTATCAGCTACATTTCCAATAGAATCAACTATTGAACCAGCCGAACCGCCTACTATCTTACCTAATATGTCACCTACTTTGCTCATTTTTTTATAAGCTCGTAAGTTTTATAAAATTCCTTTATGCCTTCGTCGTAACTTTCAATTTTTTCAGTTATATAATCTAACTTTTTATTGACCTCTTGATACTGCATATTGTTTATTTTCTGCATGGTTTCAAGTTGTCCCATCATTTTTTGAATCAACTCCTCGTGTTCATTTAATCGGTGTTCATGTTCGTCAATTACTTTGTCGTTTTTATTGATTGAGCGCACAATAAAGAATCCAATTATTGAAATCATCAAAGTCCCTATTGTATAAACGAAGTGTTCAGGTGTCATTTAAAAAATTGTATTGCGTTTAAGAATGAAAGGTTCATAAATTAATTGGCAGTGATTTCCAATGTTTCCCGTTTAAAATGGTTCTTATTGTATCTTTATGAACCCCATATTTATCCGCTATTTTTCGAGGACTTAATCCAAACATTTGATGAATGATTTTTATATCATAAACATCGTCCCACTCCAATAATGCTTTAGTTGAATTTTCGCCTTTATTATTCATTAATCCTGTTGCCATTGCGTGTTGTGTATTTTCTTTGGCGGTACACCACTCCAAATTATCAACGCGATTATCTGTTTTTATTCCGTTGATATGATTAACTGTTTTTTTATTTTCAGTATTAGGAATAAATGTTTCAGCTACAAGTCTATGAATAGATTTATAGAACCTAACAAGTCCAACATATAAAACCACCTGATAATATTTATTATTTTTTTGTGTTGGCTTTAATAAAAAATGCCCCCTGTTTTTTCTGTAATGATTATCCATTCCTGATAACCGAATAGATTTTATATTCCCCAAGCTACTAACTTGGTATAATCCTTCAAATCCTTTTATATCCTTCCAAATTTCTTCCATTATTCAGTATGTTTTTATGAACTCTAAAAATAATAAAAAGCAATTATTTATTCGCCAATTATATTCAGAATCTTTTGGTACCATGCCATGTTTATAGCCGTCAATCATCCATTGGTCAGTTGTAATTCCAAGTCTTAACTGCTCGTTGTAAATTGCATTTTGCCCACAACAGCTAACTCCGAAAGCACTGCCGCAATTCGGTGGCACTATCGCATCGGTTACAGTTCCAATGTTTAATGTTGGAATATTATTCTGTGATAGGTAAGTTAAATTAAGTACACCACCCCAACCATTAAGCACACCTGCTACTTTTTGCTTATGCTGATAAGCTATTCCTAAAGCAACAAATCCGCCTGCCGAAGTTCCTGCTAAGTAAATTCTATTCGTATCAATATGATATTCGTTAGCGTGTAGCTTAACCCACTTTAAAGCGTTTACTCCATCTTGTATTCCTTTATTAGCTGAACTTAAAGAAGGAAGCGAAGTAGAATAACCTACCTTACAACTTACATAACCCTGATTGACAGCTAATGAACTCCATGAATTACAGATAGCCCAATTCTGACTCATAAAGCCACCGCCTGGAAAGAATAAGAAACAAGGTTTTAACTCATTTGTAGAACCTTCAATTCTTATCTTATTGCTGTTGTCGTAATACTTAGTTATCGTTTGAGCATTAGTTATGTACCCGAATAACAATATTATCAGTCCAATTATCAAAGCCAATAAGAATTTCAAATCCAAAGTTAAAGGACTTAGAAAATCCAATAACCACAAATACAATCTTGCTTTTAGTTTTTTCATAAATTTTTATGGGTTTATTACAATCATCAAAACTCCTGCTGTTCGGTAAACATCGCCAATGTTTAACCCCCCTGCAACAGCAAGCGCGTTTGAAGCAAAGTCTTGAATCAATCCAAGATTTAAGTGTGTCGCTCCTATTTCAAATGTATCTTGAGTAGACCACGAAGCAACAATCGCCGCATTGGAATCATTTAAAACTCTTGCATCAATTTTTATAGAAACAACTCCTGAATTATCTGTAAAAGCATCAACATACTGTGCATTGCCATTGGCATCATATTGTATTGCGGTATATGGTGTGCCGCCTGTTGATGATACACTACTAACATCTACCCAATCCGCTGCACCTGTTGAAGCATCAGTACACATATAGGTAGTCCCATCATCCAACACCCATCGTGAACCAACTTTAAATCTTAATGTATTGTCAAATGTATTGTCGGGTACATAATTAAAGCAATTATTGGATTCTCTTATAAATCCGTTGTTGTCGAATATGTGATGAATACCCGACTGCCACATATCTTCATAGCCAACCGAACAAATGCGGCTGATACCGCCTGTTCCACCGAAGTCATAAGTCCCTACCCTTAACTCCGATCCATTGTCAAGAACTATCTTGTCTCCGTTAGATATTGATATATCTTCACCTCCTGTGGTGTTGCCTAACACCAATGTTTGATTAAGTGTTTGTGTGCCGCCACCACCTGAACCATTTGAAGCCGTTACTGTAATTGTTCCACTCGTTGAATCGTTGGTTATTAATAAACATCGAACATATAAACCAGTAACTTTAATCGGGTCGTTACAATATAAATCAGAACCAACTCCCATTATTATTTGCCCGATGTCCTTCCATATAGTTTGGTCGTCAGAACTTTGTATTTTAATCAACGAACTTACTCCGCTGATATTTGTCGTTGTTGCTTCAATACTTACGCAATCGCCTGCGCTTGTAAAGGTTGAACTTGTTGTATCACCTCCACTTAAATTGTATGTGTTTAGTATCGTTGCCATAGTTTTAGTTTACAAATCCACTTGCTACTGTTCCAGGTGCTGTCAACAAGTATTAGTTAAGTATGTTTAGTAAATCTGTTTTTCTCTGCGCAGTAAGGTAAGCCGCCGCACTTGCTGTAATCGCTGTTTGTAAGGTATCTAATCCCCTTTCGTAATCAGTCATTGAATTTCTGTTAGTGGTTATAAAGCTTGAAAGATTAGCTGTTGTTACATTGACTGCAAGGTATTGAATTGCCAATTCTAATTTTGACTTTCGTAAATTCAGATTGTCAACATTAATATTTGGTAGTATTATTTGTGAAGGTGTTATGTCAGTCACCCCCGAATAAACAGAATGAATAATTTCATTTGTTTGAGCATAAGCAATTACATTTTCACCTGCTTGTATTTCTTCTTCAAATTCTACGCTTGTATTTGGTGCTATACTTCCCTCTCTTACATTACTTGTTTCTAAATAAAAGCCAACGGCATTTACAGAGGTGTTCTGAAAAACAAACTTTAAGGTTTGAGTAGTTTGTGAAAAAAATATTATTGTCGGTTGTGTGTTTAGCATCTTAGTAAACGGCTATCCAAAAGTTCCCAACATCCGCCGTTAATCCACTCATTGCCTGAGTAGCTGGTAATGCTGTAACTCCTGTTTTATAAGCCCATATTTTAGCTGAGTTAGTAAAGTCTAATGCTTGAATGTTTGCGTTGGTTATGTTAGGACAAAGTCCCAATGCAGGAGCAGTAACTACCGCACTCCTACAATATAAAAAAGCTACAAAGTAAATCCCTGCTGCTGCTGCATAGGTAGAACTAAAAGCCTTAGAAGCTAAAGTACCACTTGCGGCTGTTTGCCATAAAGTACCATCACTTGCACACGAAGCAACGAGAGTTAAAGTCCCTCCTGAATAAGAATATAAACCAATTCTGTTTTCGTTGTTGGCTGTGTAGTTTCCTAATGTACCCTGCCACCATTTAACTCCTGTTAATGTTTGACTTGTGTTAAGATAAACAGCAACAAAACTTATTAACTGATTTGTTAATACTCCTGTTGTGGTTATCCTTGCTATTGACTGTCCTACTGTTTGTGCTTTAATCGCAGAACCTAAAGCCTGATATGCTTTCATAGTAACATCTTCTATTGATGTTGCTGTAATTGCATTTATCTGAGTTTGGATATTTGAGGAAGCACCGCTAACAAAATCTAATTCGGCTGCTGTTGTTGCTGCTGCTTTTGGTAGTCCGTTGGCATCAGTAGCAACCGCCCTTGAAGCCGTTACTGTTGTTTCTTGTAAGTTACCGCTTCCGTCAGTTGTTTCAAACTTATAATTATTTCCTGTTGCTATTGCTTTTTTCGTTCCTAACTGCGTTTGAATCGCACTCGTTACCCCTTTAACATAAGATAACTCTGTAAGTGATGGATAAGTAGCTGTGTCGGCACTTTTAACATTTTTACTCGCGTCAATTATTGCAACTCTCGAAGCCGTTTCACTACTTACTATTATTGCAGGAGTTGTTACTGTTCCGGTAAATGTCGGACTTGCTAATGCTGCCTGAACAAAAGCTGTTGTAGCTATTGATGTATCGTTAGTTCCTGATGCTTGTGTGGTTACTCTTTCAACAACTCTTGTAAATACTTGCAATACTCCATTGCCAACGCCATTGTGTAACACAACACCTATTGATTGAGCGAAGTTCGGTGAAATAGGTTTTGTAGCTGTTAATAATCCTGCTGTTGTTGGTGAAACATATAACAAGTCGCCAACTGCGAATGCCGATAAATCAAACTTTTCTAACACTCCGATTATCATCATCCATCCAAATCCGTTATTAGCTGTTGTTTGGTACATTACTCCAAACGCTGGAATAGTAGTAGATGAATCTGCCTTTGCTTTTGAAACATTAGGAACCGAACCTGTTGCGCCTGTTATATACACTACCGAACCCTTAGCTATTGATGCTCCGCTTGTATTTCTTACTATCGTTAAATTATCTCTTGTTATTTCAATCTCATTTCCATTCTCATCTAATATGTGCGGAACGGATAGTCCATTTTGGTCTTTTGAAAAAAATATTAATGAGTTTGCTGGAGGATTTGATGGAGCTGCTTGGTCAATTAAAACAAGTTTATTGGCGTAAACAGGATTCAATAACTCCCATCGAGTATTAGCAAGATTGTATTCAAGAATACAAACTGCTAAAGCATTAGGTATATCTCCTGCTACTAATGCCTGACCGCCTTGTTTTACTATTGTTTTTGCTCCTGTTCCATCAGCATTGAATGTAGGAGTAGTTGAAGTGTTCGCCCCTGTTGCTACAAAAGCACACATCAACTTATCAGCTAATACTAATACAGGTGAATAAGTCGCTGTTATTACATCTACCGTTCCTGCGGCTGTTGATATTGGTAAACCTCCACCACTACTAACTGCATACTCGACTACATTTCCACTTGCATCAACTCCAATAGCGTATGTAGGTGTTCCGGCAAAAGTATTTACTCCATATTTATTTAATTGTAATTGCCCTGTCCCTTTAACTGTATGAACTTGCCACTCAGTTGCTCCGGCATTTCTTAACCATAATTCATGTTGAGCAGTTTCAGCTCCTGCTGTTGCTGTTGTCCATTTAGTAATTATTAAAGCTGTACTCTTTGTTGTTCCGGCAGAATCTGAAAGGTTAATATGAGTTTGTACGCCCATTCCTGTAAGTGCTAACGGAACTGCTCTGTTCATTACCAATCCATCAACTATATTGTTCCTTCCTGTAGCTTTATTAATAGACCATAACGGAATGCTTGTACTCTCACCGGATATTCCAACACTTGAACCTTCTCCATAAATACCATACTGCGCTCCATGTACCCATAATATTCCTGTAGAACTATAATTCGTTGCATCTCCTAAAATCTCTAAATAATAAGAAGGATCGCCTGTTGTTCCTATTGAAGTTATTTTTACCAACTGACCACCTAACTGAAAATGATTAGGTACATCTTCTGTCAATCCGTTATTTACTGTATAAACAGAACCTCCTCCACCTCCTAATCCTTGTATCTGCCAATTAGTACCATCGTAAATTAATTGATAAGCTCCGCCTGCAATTATATCTCCTGCGCTTAAATTAGTTGATACATTTTTTTTAATAGTCTTTGCACCATAGCTGCTTAAATTCAAAGAGCAAGTCCCTGTGTTAGCGTTGGCGAAAATTACATTTACAGTAAGACCTTCATAATAACCTATAAATTCATTAAGTTCATACCATGACTTGCCAAAATCAGAAGTATAAGTATCGGTTCCGTTAGCAACTACCCATTCAAATGGGGACTTGTAATAAGTTAAATCGTTCCAATTTGTTAATCCGTCACCTAACTTATATTGGTTTGTATCAACTTCTAATCCATAAGAACCAAGTTCTAAAATAGGATTTGTTGAAGTCCAATAAGTAGATATGTGCGCTAAGTTCATTTAACAATTAGATTTAATTACTGACTGAACCCCTCTCTTGAATGTAACTTTTACTCCTGCTATCCTTCTGTTGTTTTTATTAAAGTAAGTAGGTTCATAACCTGAATCCCTAACTACTAACATTTGACTAATATCATAGTCTGAGTTATTTATATTGTAATCAGATACTCTTAAATAGTCGGCCATTAATCCATAAATCATTAATCTTGTATGAATGAACTGAGGAGTATCCTGTCGCATTAAAAACTCAAATGATTGAATAGCCTCATCCCTTATTTTTTCAATTTTTCCATGATAAGGATTACCCCATTCTAATTGAACTGTCTTATACTCACCAACTTTCTCATAACCAAAAAACCCATTCACTCTAATCGAATCTTCCCAATACACTCCGCTCATGTCGTGAATCATATAATCAATTCTTTTATCACCTATTTTTCCTGTGATACTGCTTTCAAACTTTACTGTTCCATGAGCCTGGTTACAATTAAATTCTAATAAATTAAATGCCTCACTTACCATGCAAGTTGATATTCCGCTTCCGTTTGCTATAAACTTTATCCGGTAAACTCCAACCCCTAATTCATCAAGAACATAACCCCAATTAATCTTGTATCCGATATAAGTATTATGCCCTGCAATACTTCCTAATCCATAGTAAGTTCCATAAGTATCATCTGTTAAAGTATCTTGATTAACCCAACTTCCTGATTCTAATTTTTGAATCCAAAAAGTAATAGATGGATTTAATAAAGCTAAAAAATTAACTAAAAATGAGCTTATATCATTCTCGTAAGTCGAAGTATCTATTCCTATTTGTCCGAATACAGTATTTCGATAACAACATGGATCATAAGGCTCTCTGCATTCAGTCGTTGTACAATTAACAAACGGAACAAACCCTAAAACCTGATAAGTACTTGTTCGTTTAGATTGTTGGCCGATAACTACAACATCATCTTTATTACTGAATGTTGCCACTTCAATAGAATGTCCTACTAAATCAAATTGCACTTCTGTTCCTAAAATTATCTGTGGCATCTATGAAGTAGTTTTTAAAAATCCAAGTTTATGATAAAGCTGAATACCCTCATTATTAATTGCCCAATTCTGAATAGTATCGTCGTACCAACATTCAACAGTTATTGATGAAGTGCCAAAAATATTAATTGTTAAATTATTACTATGCCAGCTTGTAGTAGCTCCAACATCTTCAGTTACATAACTAAATGGTGAATCGCTCTCTGAGTTAAACTCTGTTGATGCCGTCCGTCTGTTATATACACCTCCATTGTCTAAAAGGTCGGCAAAAATATAAGCATAAAAAGAATTATAATCAGTTGGCATTACTGAGAAGTTGCCTGTATAAATTGCTTTAATTCTTGTTTTTTCTCCTATTAAAACACATCCGAATAATGTAGGGTCGGCCGGATCCGTTTCACCAACCATTTTCCCATCCTTATCATAAAACTCAATAGTTGTTGTAAATGTTGGGCCGGAATCAGGAGCCGCACCAATAGCTTTTATTAAAATAGAAGTGTATGCCCAGAAACTTGTAATCCAATCATCATATCCTTTTGCAGTTGCAACAAACTTTAATTTTAATTCCCAACCTCCGTCAATCATTGAAATCCACGACTGAGTAATATCTTCAATATCTTTATAGATAGGATATTGAAACTGTTCTGAAGTTCTTATAACCTCAAGCCAATAGTCATATCGTAAAACAAAAGCATATTTAAGCCTAAATCCTACCTGACTTCCAACATCTAATGTATCATCTCTTATAATTGAAGCAATGTTCCACGAGGAACCTTCTAAAGCGTTAAACCCTAATGTTTCACTTTCGTCAATTGTCTGAACTCCATTTAGCTTTCTTATTAACCCTAAAGAGAATATTTTAGAATCAATTACAAAATCATCTTCACCACTCTTAACGGCTACAATTTGCATTCCGGCCGTCATTAAAGTAGGTGTCACTCCGTCTATTGCAGTTGATTCAAGCAAGAAAGGGAAGTCAGTATAAATAGGGTCACCCTCCCAGCCTTCAACTACATTTTCAGCATTTATTCCATCATTAGGAAAAGTAAATACATGAATATCATCTACAGCTTCAATTAATGTGCTGTCGTTTTGATTGTAAGTACAGTTATTAAAATCAGCAAGTAAGGCTATCCGGTCGCATTGTTGTGTGGTTTTAATTAAATAGTCTTGAGTAGTTACTACTATTGCAAAGTTTCTATTAGTTGAAGCTAAGGCAGTTAATATGGCTATTACCTGTGATGCCATTTCAACATCAAAATATAAAGTAATTTGATTTGCTGAATTATAAGTAACTTCTATGTTTTTGAATATCTGATATGCCGTTCCATAATATTCTCCATTCTGAATTGCATCAGCTATTTCAAAAAAGCACCTGTCATTTAAAAGGTTTTGTCTAAGTGTTGTTTGTGTATCGGTGTAATTAGTTTGAAGCAAATCACAAAAAATAAAGTCTAACTGTAATGATGTACTTGGCGCACTTGGAGCAGAGTAAACAAACGCCCCACTTGCTGAATTTATAACTATTTCAACACTCGTTGTATCTGTTATTTCTATACTGTCAATTTCATTTGCATCAGAATCAAAATAAGTTACTGATGTTATTGAATAGTCACTTCGCGAACCTGAACTATTAGCATTTAACCAACTGCTTATTCCGTTTTCACGATTAGTTATTCCGTCAGTAGTATGTGGAATAATCGGATTACAATCTTCAAACTTGCAATCTATTTTAAAGATATGCTTTAATGATGTAGGTGGGAATAAATATCCTGGAGGCTGATTAAGATTAAAGTTATTAAACTGTTCAGCAGTCCAAAGTGGGGTGGCTGTAAAATACTGAGTTAGTTTAAAATATTGCTTGTAATCAGTTATTGAAACTCCTTCTATAAATACTTCGTCAGTTTGGCCTAAGCTATCTATTAACTCATTTGTTACCCATCCCCATGAAGATGTACCAACATAACAATTAACCGGAGTAACCACGCTTGCATCTAATCCACTTGTAATATATTTCTGTAAAGAAAATTTATCGGTTAAGGAAATGTAACTATCCTGACTGCTATTCTGAACAAGATTATAATAGTAATCTAAAGCTGTTATTGGAGTTACATCATAAAAGCTACAATCTTCATCTGTTTCATCTACCAATGCTTCTGCAACTGTTATTACTCTTGCTTCTACTTTTGTAATAGTATAGTCGCCGTCATTACTTGCAGTATCTGTAACAGTTATTGTCATTCCAACTATCCATCCATCAGTTACGAAATTAGTAGTATCAATTCTATTTGCGTTTGTAATTGTTTTAGTAGCTGAATCAAATGTTAATCTTTTATTTTCCTCTGCTAAATAGGTGTGAAATTCAATCTCACATCTAATTCTGTTTCCGATATTGGCATTGAAATAATTAATACCCCCTCCACCGCTTCCGGTGAACTCATCATAAAAAGTTCTTGCTGTTACAACTACGCTCATAAATTATTGTAAAAGTTTTCTGCTTCTTTAAGGTCGGTAAATTTAATTACTAATATTCCACTTTCTGTTAAACTTACTGAACAGTTGTTCAACTCTTTTGAAAGTTTAACTTTATGCTTTTCAGCTTCCGCTTTTAACAGTTCTATTTTAGGTGCCATTTCTTTCATGGCAGCTTCAATCTTTTTACTGTACTCGCTTATCTTATCTTCTGTATTCATAGTTTTTATTGAGGCCACATTGAACCGCCACCGCCCTGTCCGGAATTTCCCCCTCCGGTGCTTCCACCAACTCCTAACACATTACCATTTTGTCCGTCAATTATTAATCGCTCTGTTAAGTTGGTAGTGAATAATTTGTTTATCCGGTAATCAGCAACGGCAACCTCACTTTCTAAATCCCAAACCATTTTTGTAAACTTACCATAAACTAAATTTCCTGATTCATCATACACTCTGAAAATATTTGAATCTAAAACTTTCTGAAAGTCAGCACAGCAAAATTTAAACTTCTTATCGTAATAAGTTATCCATTGGTTGCCTCTCGTTGCTAAATTCTTACCGTGAAACCAATACATTAATGCCTGTGCGCTCATTCTTTCATAGTTATTAGGGTGTAATTCCCAATCACCACCTACTTGAGTGCCAACGAATATTTTAGGAATACTAAAAGAATCACTACTAAGTTGTAACCATCCTATCCTTGCTAAAATAGTATTCGGAACAGGATTAAATACTCTTCCAATTAAAAACCCTGCTATGAATCCGGGTAACCCAAGCATTGATGAAATCAATAAAGGAATAGCAATATTTAAAGACGGTATTAAAGCATTCATTCCTTTTATCATATCGTTAATTAGCATTTCCGGTTTAGTCAATGTTTCTTTTCTCTTTGCTAAGGCACAAGGAAAAGTAATTGCCAATCCATTTGAATTGAGTAAATGGTTTTTATCACCAACTACTAAAGGCTGAATCTGAACATCGCAAGTAGTACCTACATATTCGTGAATCGTATTTAATTCGTTATCGTCTAACTGAAATGCTAAAGCATAATTAGAAGGACACTCATAAGCATTCGTTCCATGCGGAGAAGGTAGGTTATAAGTAAATCCTATCTCATCTGTGTTATCAATTGTAAATGCGTTCTGAAGATTCCAATAATGCTTTTCTTCAAAGTATAAAACTCCGTTCTTAATTAAAACTTCTGCATTGAAAAGAACCATCATGTCTTCAATGAAGTCTTTGAATGTTCCATCATAATAACCATATGGATTTCCTAAACCGTTATTCTCATCTTCCGGTCTTCTAAAATTTGCATTGGTTAGTAAATCAAAATTCTGAACCGGCTGCACAATCTTCTGAGGCATCCATGTAGTATCGTAATAAATAGAGTTTATAGAAAATATTGATGATGAAAATGTTAATCCTAAATAAGCGCAAGCCTTTTTAAATAAGTCTTCTACACGCATACATAGTTTATACTTTTTTGCCTGTATGATATTATCAATTATATCGTGAATCAATTTAATAATCTCATTGACTAAAATATAAATCTGAATTATATCAACCATCACATTAACAATCCCTGCTACTAATAATCCGACACCACCCCCTAATTGAACTGAGTTAGAAATATAACCTACCAATATTACGCCATCATCAATTAACTTCTCAAGCATAACAACCGCTTGCCAAGTTAAAATAAATAAAGGAACAGTTAGTGATACTATTCTTGTTCCGTTTGGAATCTCTGTAATTACATAAGGTGTCTTTTTATAGTCGTTAAAAGTTATCTGTGCAAGTGGGTTAAAATTTGCATCCTGTAAATAGGTAGGACTTGATAGATACCAAAAGTTAAACCCTGCAGCTACAGTATTCAGCCAATCAATTTTCCCTGCTTCTTTTATCGGACAAACAACTCTATCACATTCATATCTCGCATTCTCATTAGCTAAGTCTAAAATCAAATCAAATCCTAAATTCTGATTACAGGCCTCAATCTTTAATCCTATACCTTCATAGATACCACGACCTCCGGCCGTTCCTTGCTCGATGTATGTATTAATCTTTTTAGCAGTATCGCCTAACCATTCAAATTCAGTAGCCATAACTGAGGCTTGTACTTGCCCATTTGTAAATATTAATTGTATCTGAACGCCTGCGTGATTGAACGGCTGTGTCACATCAATATACCCTGCTCCAAAGTCCATTGAATATCTATAATCCATTATGCCCTTCCTCCTTTAAATGGTGAATCTCTTTTAATGATTGGTGAGTTTTTAAAAGTGGTTTCAACAGTATATCCGTTTTGCTTGTTGGTTAAAATAATTTCATTCAACCGGTTCCAATTTACTTCTAACTCTTTTTTATTCTTAATAGTGTTATTCAATTCTTTTAACTCTGAAATAAGTATTGAGTTTTGCAAATCAATAACAGTACTGTTTTTTTCAGCAGGTATTTTATATCGCATTACTGACTTAACCAAATCTTCATTACTTATTGCCCCTATGGCAGCATTCTGTTTGGCTGTTAAAACTCTTTCGTGTGGATGTAATACAGCTAACATTCCCCCTTTTGAATCTAATCCACCCCCTGTTCCGGTATCTTCTGTTCCTTCATAATAACCTGACAATCCACCTGCTAATCCTTTAGCTAATAATGTTTCAGCTAACGACTTAGCAGCAGCCCCAAATCCATCTTTAGCATTCACCTTCATAAATTCTAAGAATAGTTCTGCTATCTGTTGAGCTTCTTTTTCTTTTCTTGCTTTCTTATCAAGTGCGGCCTGCTCTTCTAATGCCTTAGCCTTTTGCCTTAACATGAAATCGTAAGTATTCTTTTGCCCTGCAATTAATAATTGAAGTTGCTGGTCAATACCTTTATCTATTTCATCAATGTTTTGTTTATTAAGTTCCTGTTCACGCTTAATCCTATCCTCTGCAATTTTAAATAACTGATCGCTTAATTTTTTCGCTTCATTAATTTTCTGCTCGTTTTTCTTTCTATCATTTTCAAGTTCTGTGTCAGTTGAAGCCACCGGAGAGCCTGATTTACCTCCTATTAATCCGGCCTTTGTTTTATTGAGGCGGTCGTATTCGGTAGTTAGTTTATGAATCTGTGCAAATTCAATTTCATATTTAGGCTCATTTCTTTTTAACGCCTTTAATCTGTTATTCTGTTCCTCAGTTGAAGCCTTTAATATATCAAGTAATTTACCTTCAAGGTCAATATTTTCTTTAACTTCTTTATTTTTTGTTTTAATAGTATCAATTTCTTTTATGTTTAATAATATCTTTTCGTTCTGTAATTTATTCTCCTCAACTTTTATTTCCTGATATTTTTTTAATCCATCAATTGTATTCTCATGTCTGTATTTTTTTTCATCTTCAGCATTTTGGGCAATTTTAATATCAAGTAATTCATTTTCTAACCTTAATATTTCTTCTTTTGATTTACCTTCTTTTTTAGCCCGATCAATTCTAAACTGAGCATTATCAATTTCTTTCTGTTGTTCAGCATCTCTTTTTATTGACCTGGCATCTCTTCCTTGTTGAAGCAACTTTTCTTTTTCAATTAACAATTGAGTAGCATCACTTTGATTTTTTAACCAAGCAACTAATCCAATCACTCCCACAATCAAAACACTTATACCTGCTGTAGCTATTGCCCAAGCAGCGGCCATTGATACTCCAAAAAATTCAGCTATTGCCGTTACTGCTGTTAAAGCTACTCCGTACAATCCGGTAGCTGTAGTTGCCTGTGTTGTCGCAGTTGTATTAACTTCGGTAACTATTGTATTTTCTTCGGTAGCAACTGTTTCTAAGTGTTTTGCGTGGCTTAAATCTTTAGCAAATGTTGTTAATGTTTTTGTTGCAGTAGTTAGATTATTTAATGCCTCTTCATTTACCCCTAATGCTTTTCCGGCTAACTCTGTAAGACCTGTTAATCCACTTAGTCCTCTTGCAAGATTCTTAACAGCCCCATGATAATTACCAACATTACGCTGATAATTACCCATTGACTGGTCAATAGATTTTAACTGATTATTTAATCCGGTCGCCTTGTTAATTGCCTCTTTAGTAGTTTCTGAAAATGCCTTACCCTGTAATATGTCTGCGGCGGCCAAATCCTTTGCTGCCTGCGCTGCTTTACGATATTCTAAACTTAATCTTGAATAAGAAGATAGTGTTGCCTGTATTTCATCTTTTATCCTTTTATTTACTTGAGCTGCTAATATTTTAGCTTCTATATTCTGTTTCTCTATTTTAGTGTTTTGTTCAACAGCCTTAGTCTGTGCATTTATATCATCAGTAGTTTTGGGGTCATTATTGGTAAAGTTTGCTAAATTACTTTTAGCCAATACTCCTGTATGAGCTATTAACTTCTGAATAGCAGCATCAAGTTCGTTTGCGCTTTTTGTCGCATTGGCTGCCCAGTCCGGTTGTATTATCTGTTCACCCCTAATTGGTTCCTCTGCCATTTGCTTGTTTTGATTGCGCTAATTTAATATAAGAATAGAATTGAGCTACAGAAGTTTTCATCTCATCAACTTGAATGTGCATTTCACTTTCTATAAATGCCTTTGTTTCATAAAAATTAATCCCTTCGTTATTAGCTTTTTTCATTGCTTCTAATTCAATGTCACACATATTTATAAAATTCTTATGTGCTTTATTGTTTTCAATTATCATTCTGCACCTCCATGTTTCACGCTCGTTTATTTTCCTGAATATCTCTATAAAATTTTCAGCGAATCCAAACATTTTTAAATATTCATCAAAAATATTTTTCCATAATTTACTAAGTATAATCATCTGAACTTTTGAAGGTTGTTTTTTATTAAGTGTTATAATATCAGATTTAATTAAGAATGAAAGATTGTTTGTTTCTTGTATTTTTCTCCAATAGAATACAGGTAAATCATCAATAGAAATATAACATTTTTTAAGCTGTTTTTTTTCAACTAATTTTATATAAATCAAAATGACCTTAGTTAATATTTTTTTCATTTCAATATCTGTTTTAAGGCATTCTCAATAAATAATGGCTTAACCCATTCACGAACTTCATTTAAACTTTCATCAGTTAATCCTACTATTTTACCATCCCTCTGTTCTAAATCAACTCCATTTTTTACAGTATCCATTGACAAAACAAATCCATCATTTGTTACTTTTAATTGCTCGCTATCATACATAGCTCCGGTATCTTTAAAAGTAATGTGATCGTAAGGTTGCCCCTTTGCTATCTTACCTTCAAATTTACTTGTTCCATAGATTGTTGCTGTTGAATAGTCGCCTGTAGGTTTGCCGTCTGCAAATACTCCCTGCTCATATAATTGCTTCTGAGTATTTAGTTGAATAATATCATATTGCAATTGTGTATTATCCTGTAATGTTTCTTTCAATATCTTATTTGAAGATAACTGTTTAACATTTTTAGTAATACGCTTTATCATATCAAACATGGTTCAAAATTAAATAAAAAAAGCCGCTCATGGCGAACGGCTTTTAAACAAACAATGGATGAACTACTAACTAACTGTGATTACAACCGGAGAATCAGCTATAGAACTGAAATCAAAACCATCTTTTTCAATATTAACTACCAATGAATCTCCAACTGTTTGCGCTGCAAATGCAATTGTGTAAGTTCCATCAGGAGATTCTGTCAAGTCAGTAATTAACACATCAGCAGAATCTGTTTCATTATAAATTCTGTTTGTTAATCCTGTTCCAGAACTTACAAAGTCATTATAATCAATTCCTGTTACATAGCCTGGATTCTTAAATGTACCATAATTAGTTGTTGTTGTCATTACAAATCCTGCCGGTCCAATTTCTGATATATCAGCAGACACATCTACATTTCCACGAAGTGTTAATAATGTAACTCCATTCATATCTGAGCATTGAACCATTGCATAATCTTCATCTTTTTCAACGATGTTGATATTGAATGAAAGCATTAATTTCTGACTTGTTTTGTCTTTTAGACTGAACTTTTGGAACTTAACGGCTAAAGACTGAGAATCTATCTGCTCAGGATATAATTTAGTAGTGTCGCCTCCTTCGTACTTACCAATAAGGTTTCCGTTTATATCAACATAATAAGCACTCATTGATGTACATCTTGCACTTTCAATAGTTCCTTTTAGTTGTGGTGAAACAGCACCAATCTCAGGCAACACAGTAATCTCACCTTTAAAGGTTCTTACTGCCTCTTGAATAAATACAGTTGAAAGGTCATCAAAGGTTTCATACATATTATCACCACGAGTATCTTCAACATTTTTCATCTGTGGCAATGGATACCAACGCTCTCCGGCCGCTGTTGTTGCTGCTATTTTAGCATCAAAAAAAGCCTGGTTTAATGTTGTGCCGCTTGAAATATAATTACGAGTTCCATCTTCTTTGTAGGTAGGAACTAATATTATTAATTTAGTTGCATAGAATATAGGAACACAAGCATAGCCTGTATTATTCATTCCATTAGAAGCGCAATTACAAATTATACATCCCATGATTTATTTATTTTTATAGTTCAAAAGTAATTGATTTTTTTAATCTTTAAATTATTTTTTAACACGATTCACATTCATAGTTGTTTATAACTGTCAAACATGGGTTAAGTTTAATTCCAGCCAACTTATCGGCCCACTTGTTTTGCAGTACTCCCTTCTCACTTATATACACTCCAAAGTTCTGATATTCTTTTGCTGAGTATTTAAATTCATCAGTATAGAATATCCCTCCTGCATTCTGTACATCAGCTAAAAAATGTTCCATTAATCTTCTCATTGGATCAACTGCTAATCTTTGCGACTTTTCAGTAAGCCACTTTTCAGGATCGTTTTGAGTGAGAAAGAAAATGTCACCATTTATAAACCTGTCAAAAGCACTATCAACATCTTCATAATCGTCGGTTGATAATTGAGCAAACCAAATCATAGGAGTTTTATTAGCTGCCGTTTGTTCCTGATTCAGTTCTATTCCGGTTCTTATTGGAGTGCCGTAATAAAAAACAGGTGAATACAAAGTAAATGTTTGGGGTACTATTGCTGTTGAGCCAAAAACATAAATGTATTTATTATCAGCATCAATCTCTCTTATTTGATAAGTTCCTTCGTCTACTGTTATATTCCTTCCCGGTTCAGCGTGCATTATATCATAAACAGTTAATCTTTGAACAGTAATAACGCCTTCGTCAGTTGTGATAGTTGTTTCTAATACTGCTGTTATTTCCATAGTGAAATCCATTGCAGCAATCAAATCTCTTAATATCGCTATTGTTGATTTTTTGTAGATCATTCGCAGTAAAACAAATTTAGTCTATTAGAATAAGTAGATGTATCAGAAACTAACTTCTTATTTCTATAAATTTCAATTTTAAGATTTGAATTAACTCCATTTGTATTTATTTCAGCTGTCACGCAATCTAACGGCCTATTAATTACAATGAATGATACTGAATAATCAGTTGCATTTATAAAGGTGTCTTTATAATTAAAAGAATAATCTAAATAATAAACATTCATTCCTTGAATATCGGAGTGATATTTTATCTTATAATCATCAGTCATTACTTTCTTACATGATGTAAAAGAAATTAAAATAAGTAATGCAGTTATTAGTTTCATCGCTTCCCAATCATTTCGTTTGCAACTACTGTTAAAAACAATATTACTCCCAACTGCCAACCATAAGCAAATGAAGCCCAAATAAGAACTCCTATTCTTATGGTGTAAAGTATTCCAAGTAATGTATATGGATGGATTTTCATAGTATCTGACTGAATTGTGGTGCGAAATAGGCTCCTTTATATTCGGGATAAGTATCAGGTTCATAAATTCTACAAACCCATTGAGTAGCATATAAAGCATCAAGAACATTATTCCAATTGCGTTCCGCTAATCTTGCCGCCCCTGTTGGAGTTTGAGTTGTTGATACCTCACTCATGTTTAATGTTGCTCCGCTTTGAGAATGTAAAACTTGCCTGTCAAAAACATAATCATGATAAATTAAGCCAAGTAAAATATCTTTCAGTCCGTTGCTTTGGTAAATTCCATTTAAGTTATTCCAATACCTTCCTGACCATAATGAAGGTGAACCCCACCAATTCCATAAATACCAAAGTCCTGATTCTTGCTGATAAGCAAATTCATTTACAATGTTTGTAAATCTGATTTCTTTTTTCGCCCAGTCAGAACTTGACGGAGTGTTAGATGTTGCATAAATCAAATCCCCTACTAAATAATCAACTGAATTAATCGTTCCGGCTACTGTGATAGTCCAATACATTCCTTTTGCAATTGTAGCCACAACAGGGTTAGTATCTGCCGCTGTTGGCAATAGTCCTCCGCTTGCATCCCAATTTCCCTGTGAAACCAAAGTAATGGTTGAAGGAACTAAATCAGCAATCAGCAAATTACCAAGTTCAACTCCAAATATTAACTGAATGTATTTCTTTTCATTTTTATCAATGAAGTCTTGTAATACAGTATCTGTTTTAGTTGACCTTGCAAGCTCAAATGTTCCGGTAAAATCTGATTTCTGAACTATAATCATTTCACAAATTTAACACTTTAATTAAATAATTACCTGTTGATTTATAGCTGTGCTTTTCAACAATCCAATTATGAGTGAATCCTTTTAACGCATCTATTATATTTGAGTTGATGCAAAATTGAACTTGCTCTTTAAATCTTGCTTCATTATTCGCAATCAATAAAGCTGATTCACCATAAGAATCAAAGTATAATTGTTGATACATTGAATTAGTAATTACTATTTTTCCCATTGCCGCCGCTTCAAATGCAGTCATTCCAAAACTACCATAAGTTTTATCTCTCTGCTTTGGTGCGAATAGTTCTATGTAAACATCACACTCACTTATCCGCTTCATGTTTTCTTCGTGGCTTACCTCTGTGGTATCGCATAAGAACTTTACAGGAAAGTCACGCATCATTTCCTGAATCTTTACTGTTCCTTTTGTTTCGGGTTTGTTCGGGTAGTGTGCGAATGTTAATTCAGTATTTTTATGATGGCTAAATTTTATTAAGTCGGTATCAATTGCACCGGCTACATAATTTCTTTCTTTACCAATCAACAAATCAAACTCAGGCGAATCAAATAATATTCGTTCACAAACCGGATTAAAGATTTCATTCATTCCTGTTGGGTTCTGCCTGTATGAAGTTCCGGTATGAATAACAAATAACCGCTTACCCATGTGCTTACACATTTCAAGTATTGAAGGGAAACTATGTGCAATAATAATTATATCGGCTGCTTCCATTTGCTCAATCATCATCATGCGAGTAACTACTATTGAAGATTTCACATACTGAAACGGATGCGGAACCAAACAAATAGATTGAGAATTTACACCAACTGATTTTAAACTTTCGCTTAAACTGAAAGCGTAGTTGCTATAATCGTCGTAGGAACAGAATATAATTTTCATTTTTTGTATTCTAAAAGCCAAACCTTAGGAGTAAGTTCTTCGCGATAACCATGTTTCCAATCTGTAAACCGCTCGTCGAAATCATTTAGTGTTAATTCAAATGTGTGAAATTTATCCACCGGAATATCAACCCCTGTAAGGAAAACAATATTCTTTGTCGCAATCAGCTTCATATTCTCAATTGCTTTGTCAAAGTCCAAACAGTTATCCATTACCGCAAAGGCGCAAACCGTTTCAAAGTCTAATGACTTTAAAATGTTTAAAGTTGATTCCGATTCAATGTTTCCTTTAAATGAATCCAACTCAACTGGGAAAGCATCAATACCTAAATAATCAACCCCATCAGGTAAGCATCGTTTTAAAAACTGATTACCGCAGCCAACATCAAGCACCGACTTACCAACGAATACTTTTGAAAGGTGTAAGTGATAGTCACGAACAACATTGTCAAGTTTTCTATTATCATCAGTATAGCCACGCTCCTCTCTGCGCTTCTGAAGATTGACGGTTGCGTTTATCCAATCTTGTTCTTTTGCTTTAAGTTCTCTCATCCTTAATTATTTTTTTATCAATTTTAATGGATTTTCTTATTAATAAAATATCTTTTTTGATTGAGCTAATATTTTTTTTAGCTAAAAATATTTGAAGTTTATTTAATTCAAGTTCTTCTAATTTTTCAGACAATCTAATTTCATCTTCCTTTAATAAACCAATCATACTCATCTTATCAGTAATGGTTTTTTATTTCGTGAAATTACATTATTGTAAACCTCCTTTTGTCGTGCGGCTCCTATCCTTGATTTGGTTCCCATTGAACCCCTCATGTTATAAATGTAAATAGAAGTAGTGATTACTCCAATCCGTTCTTTACCGCACATTTCTAAAAAGCAAAACATCATATTGCTTTCGGTTGTGCATTGAAACCACTCTCCATTTATTTTAAAATCTTCTTCAGTTAGCTGGTCGAATAAAAATCTTCTGAAAGAGTTTGGTGCTGTTGACCGGAACGGGACCAAGCGATAACTTCTGTCTTCATGTGTTCCTTCTGAAAAGTTAATGTCGAATGAATTATCTTTCATTAACTCTGTTCCTTTGTGGTCTTCCCATGTGCCATAAGTCATCCACTTACCTTCATTGTATTGGTCTGAAATATAATTTAGTGCTAAAGGTTTTAATTCATCATCCAATCCAACCAACACAATAATATCATCAGGTGACTTAGAATATTTTTTTATTGCATCGAATCTTCTTTTGGCTGCACCTGCATTGTCGTTAAATATTTCAACATGAAACTTTGGATTTCGCTTCCATTTTAAAAGCTCAATCGCTGTGTTATCTGTTGAGCCGTCACTTATTACTACTGCCTCCCAATTGTTATAATTCAATCTGACAAATGAAGTAAGACAGGCATTCACTTTGTCAAAACAATTATAACCGGAACTGATAATTATAAATTTGTGCATACATAGTAAATTGTTGCCCATATTATGAGAGCGATGAATAAACCAATGAATAAACCTTTAAAGAATTTCATACAAGTTCTATTATTTTATTTCTAACCAATCCCAAAGCAGTCATTCCATCCATTGCCATTTCTGTTCCATCTCTAAACTCCTCCAGGTCTTTTAAAAATCTAACCATTACAGTTCCTTTAAATTTACTTTCATCAGGTTCTGTTTTATGAATAGCATCTAAGTAATCAGGAAATTTATTCTGCATCAAATTAATTTCAATCAACTCTCCATTGTAAAGCCATGTTTCAAATTTGTTAAGTGTCTGAAATGGTTTTAATCCAACTGCTATTCCTGAATCCTGCATCAGTACAGTTTGCATTCCTATTCCTTTTGCCTTCATGTAAATAGAACTGTTATTATCTAACCCTCTATTTATTGTCATATTAGCATAAGGCCGCCAATTAATTTTATCTAATAACTTTCTACTAAATATCCTTCCACCTCCTACTGGTTGGTCGGCATACGCCGGAGGGAAGCCATGCCAAAACATTGTTCGCCTTGTTGATATTTCGTACAGGTATAAATCTTTCAGTCCTAAAACATAATCAGCATCAGACGAATAATTCTTTTGATAGTATTCAACTAATTCTTTACTGAGTAAATCGGCGGAACCAATTAATATTACTGCATCAGGATTAAATGTTTTCGCTCTTTCAAAAGCGAAATTAAATTTTTGTGCGAGTGGTTCGTTTTGAAATGTATAATTATTCCATAAGTAATTTATATTTTGATAATCATTGAAAGCCCCAACGGAAATTAAAACACAATTCTCAAAGTTATCAGCATAGTATTTATGTACTATCTCGTTTAGTTCAGGTCGTTTGAAAGTACAAGTGAGAATTGCGAGTTTCATTTGTCAAACTTCTTTTTTATCTGCTTAACTTTTGGCTCAATCAACTCTTTATTTTTCTTCTTAACTCTTATTGCAATAGTAGTTGTTGGTTCTTTTTTACTGCGCCCCATAATGCAAATATAATAATTGTTTACAAATAAAAAACCCCCACCAAATTAATGATGAGGGTTTTTTGAAAAGCAATCAATTTAAACTATGATACTGAGTTCTGAATACTTGCTACTGCAGTAGTGAAGTTGCCATAAACAACAGCACCTAAGTAGTTATTTGGAATCCACAAACATCCACGAGTTTCAACAAGAATGGTCACTAAGTTTTTAGTGAAGTCATCATTCTCATATCCTACTGAAATCATCGCATCTTCACGAACAGCAAAATTTACTTTTGTTGAATCCATGATGTAGAAATATCCAACAGGAACTCCTGTTGAAGCTACAATACGAACTCCATCAATTTCAATTACATTGCTTGAAGGGTAAGTGAGCAAGTCACGAACATAACGACCTTGACTATCCTTTTGGATTAACATTTTAGTTAATGAAGTAGGATGAATCAAAATAATGTTCGCCTGAAAGTCAGCTGAGTAATTAGTATCTCCTCCTGTTGCAGTTGCAACCTGATTAATACCAATTTTCAACACATCAAAGTAATTAGCATAAGGAACACTTGCAGCGAATGTAGTTCCACCGGTCCAAGCTGTTGCCTGATTCTGAATACCATTCAATGAAGTAGTGGTATTAGTTCCGGTTAAGGCGTCGGTATCCATTTTCAACATAACTAAATCAACAAGTGATTTACGGATCATGTTATCCATGTACGGAACATCATCTAACATCTCCTTTGAAACCTTGATGTAAGAAGTGAACTTGATAACATTAGCTGAATTTTCAACTAAGTCAAAATCCTGTTCAGTCTTTGCGCTTCCCTCTGCTGTTCCGCCGGCTCCGCCGTCTGGATTGCGTTGTTCAACCCAATAAATAATCTTCTTAGCTGTTCTCATTGTGTTAATCAACTGAATAACAAACGGGTTACGGCGTACAATATCAACAGGCTGAGGAATGAAATCAACAAGTGAATAAGGAATAGAACCGGATGCAGCACTAATGTTTGAAGTAGTCATAGTTCCTGCGCTCTTAAATTCTGTTCCTACTCCTTCAACCTTACGGCCTGACTGGAACAGCTTAACCTGTTCAGGTGTCATTAAAGATTTATAGGTTTCAAATAAATCTTCTCCGAAAGTTTTAGAACTTGTGTAACGCTTATTAGCGTTTTCTTTTTCAGCTTTAATCGAAAGTCCGATTTCTGTAATCTGTGCTTTCAATGCTTTTAATTCATCATCGGTTTTGGCTTCCTTCATTTTCGTTTCCAATTCCTTTAATGTTTTAAATTCAGGACTTTCAGCAATCAGTTTTTTAAATTCAACCTGAGTTTCTTTAATAGCTGCTTCGCTAACGGCTTTAAGTACTTGCTCTTTTGAAGATCCTCCTTCGCCTTCGCCTTCGCCTGATTTATCCATCTTCATAAATCCAATTGGCATCATAGCCATTGAAGCGGTAATTGCGGTTGCCTTAGCACCGTCTTTAATTGTTGGAGTTGATGCAAAGCACATCAGTGCGATTACTGCAAATAATCCAAACGCAAACATTCTGAGCTTTGAGGTTCGTGCCTCGTGGTATTTTTTCATGATTTTTGTGAGTTTTTAATTTTAATGATTTTAATCAGTAAAATTTTCTGCTCATCCGGCTATCATGAAAGTGCCTTATTCGGCGGCTCTATGAAGTGTAGAGTAATAAATTACTTTAATTGAGCGGCTAATATAGACCAATTATTTATTTTCTTTGGTGCTTCTTGTTTTGAGTTTTCAACATTGTCAATAGTTGGTGTCAGTTCGTTGCTTCCGGCTAATACTGCGCTAATCTCAATCAGTGCGGCTTCTTTTACAGCGAAGAAATAACCTTGCTCCATCGCTTTTGCTTTGTTGCCTAACTGATTAATATACTTATTCCAAACTGAATACTCCTGTTTGCAATCAGCATCGTTGATAGCCATGTTAATATCAATGTACTTCATCGCTACTGAGTGCTGAGTAATTTCTTTTGAAAGGTACTGCCCAAACACTCCGGCGTTCATATCCTTCATTATGTTTGAATCCATACAAAGGCAAATAGTACGGCCTTCTTTATCAACTCCTAAATCCTTCCACGCTATTTGCTTTTCATAAATACTTGTTGGCTTACCAACCTTTGAAGTAATCTTTTGCTCGTGATCGTGTAAGTGCCAAATTTTATCTTGTCGTTCAGCTATTGATTTACTAAAAGTATTTTCCACATGAACATCATCGTGTGAATCCATCCAGTTATAAGTGTTGCCTATGATGGTCCGCTTAATTACTCCTTTCTCTAAATCATCAGCGTTATTTGTGCTGAGTGACTTTACGGTTTCATTTCCAGATTCAAATGAATCAGTGAATTTTACAGTAGCTTTTTTAAAAGCAATCAACTCACTTTTGTTTGCTGATAAATATTTATAAAATTCCTTTTCGGTTTTAAACTCTGATTTCGTTTTCATTTCTTAACAATTTTAGAAAGTTCTTTTTTCTTTAATGCAGCTTTCAATTTCGCTTTATCTACTTTATCACAAAGTAAATCAACTTTTACTTCAGATAGCTTTTTTGAGTTCATCTTTTATCTGTTTTCGTTTAGCAATCAGGTAAATGTTTTTCATTCGCTGCTTAAAATAAACCTGCTCTGTTGCTGTCATTATCAGCACCGGTTTCTTTTTTGGTCGTTTGAAAAAGTTAAGCATCAGTTCGCTTGTGTTGTTTGAAGTGTTGGTGTCTGCTGAGTGATTACTTTACTTCCATCCAAATCTACTCCGGCAAGTTTCGCATACTGTTCGTGATTAATAACTCCATCTTTTAAAAGAATTGAAAGCCTGTTTACTTCTAACAGTTCCGCCCTTGCTTCTGCTTCTTCAGCTTGCGCCTCCTTCAATTCATCTTCCTTCATTATCGGAAGGTGGTCGTAACACAACTTCAATTTCCTGTTCCTGGTGTTGAACATTTCTTTAAAATTATGAGTAAGACAATCAGCTAAATCATCCGCCTGTGGCTTTATCGCATTCTGATAACTTGCTTTTTCTCCCTGCGCTTTATTCTCATAAGTAGCTCCTTTTATTGATGGAAAAATATCTCTATCAAGATTGAATGCTGCAATAATTGTTGAAAAATCATCTTCAATTTCTTCAAACAACATAAGGTCACGAACAGGGTAACTCATAGGGTTCCATGTCATCGATGCTGTTGTAATCTTTACCTTACTCCTGTCACCATAAATATCTGTATCCTGTCTGAATTGTTGTTCAATCTTTAATCTTTCAGGTTCGCTTAATGGTATAACTCCGCTTCCATCACCTCCACCGTTTGCACTTAACATTCCTATCATTCCTTTGTCGTGAATCAAAATGTTTCTTGTTTGTAAAGCTCCTATGATATTTGAAATCGGTTTATTGAGCGGTGGTATTTTTGACTGACCGATTAAATTAGTTCCTACATTTTGAGCGTTATAAATCACTTCATCAACAGTCCAAAAGGTTTTATGTCCTGTTCCCTGCAATTGAAATCCGGTAATAATATCTTGAATCTTTGTTTGCATATACAACTTGCCTGTTGGTATAACCTGCATCATCATATTAGGCAAAATATAAAGTGCTGACGGATCGGCGTTCTTTGTAGCTCTTAAAGCATAAATCAATTCAGTTGCATAAATATCACACGCAATTGAATACTGCTTTAAAAACTCATTACAATTCTGTAAAGGGTTAGGGTTATTAAGTAATTCTAAAACAGGATCGTTAGGATATTCTTTTTCTTCATCATTCACACCTACAACCTTCCAACGGCCATTACTGAATAATTCTGCTTTTCGATTTATAACAACATTTAAGTGAGGGCATTCGTTATAAGGTTTTAAGTTGTTATCAAAATTTATCCATCTTGGAGTACTTGAATTGAATATTACATTCTGATAATATGAGTTAGGATTGTTAGTTGGAAATCTCCAAAGATTTGAAAAGAATTGTCCTATCGGATAAAAAATTGGGTCACTCATTAAGACAAAAGTAATTTAATTCAACAAATTTAATAAAGAAGCTATTCCACGACTTACCCAGTCACTCCAATGTTGTTCACAAATGTACTGCTTACATAACGAACAATAAGCAACTTGCTTCTTTGAGTTATCATCATTTATCAATTCACAAACCTTACATCGTGAGTTCACATTGAACCTTACCTTACCTGAACATGGAGAACCTTTTTTACAAGCCATTGAATAAATGAGGTAAGAATGATTGAATCATTTTACTAAGTCCGCTAACTCCGTCAGGTGCATCATCATGTTTACTGCTTCCATCCTTCATATAACTCAAAAGTTCCCTCATAAATTTATCATAATCACTTCCTTTATCGTAATCATTGCGAAAGTAAAAGTATTGTTTTATAAATCCATATTCTAATAAAATTCTTGTATGCTTATTGGCTGAGTTAGTAACCGGCAGTACTTTTTCAGGAGAAACATTTCTGCGCAGTTCACGAATAAAACCTCCCCCCTGATTATTACTCTCTACTCTTGTATAAGTTGCCTTTGTTTTTTCAATTAAAGAAACACATAACGGAGCTGTAGTATCAATTGACTGAGTAGAGAATATCACATCTGTAATAAATATTTTTCCCTTGAATATTTTTCCAACTACATGACAAAGCGAATCATCACCCTGATCTGCAACATCAATATACCCCATTACCGCTTCTATTGCATCTTCTTTAAAATCTTTTAGCTCAAAGTATTTCAGTTCGTCACGACTGTATAAAACTCCTTCTAATTTTAAATCCCAATTTCCTTTTACGAAAACTTCATATTCATAAGGAGGCATATTTTTTATAAGTGATTCAAGATATTCAGGTTCTATGTATGGATTGTCTGTAATGAGTGCAGGCACATAACACCATCCTTCCGGTAGTTTGTTATCTCTCCACTTATCATAAAATATTTCTTTTACCCATGAGTGCGATGGGTTACAAGTTCCTATTATGCGAATTGGAACCTTGCCACCTCCTGTCCAACTTCCGGCCCTTTCAATTACTTTGTAAAAAGTCTTTTCCTGAATTTCGTTTATCTCATCAATCCCAGCTCCATTAATTTCTAATCCCCTGAATCTGTTTAATTCCTTATCAGTATCAAAACTTTCGGCCATAAATATTATTTCACTTCCATTTGTGAATGTAACTACCTGAGTTTGTTGGTTCCAGTCTTTTACATATTGCTGCAATCCTAAACTTAAAATTGAATTGAATGTCGGGAATAGATTTCTTTTTAGTGTTGGCATATCCTTTCTAATAACAAGCCAACGGCTTTTATCGTATTGAAAGCAGTAGGATAAAATTGTTAGGAGAAGGAAGAAAGATTTACCGGACCTTATACCTCCACCATAAACCAATATCTGATTTTCATCAAGAAGCCGTTTCGCCTCCCTCTGTTTTGGTGTTGGTCGTATTACTATTTTCTCCTGGTTCATCGCTCCAATCTAAAACAACAGGCTTTGTAAATGATACATTTCCATCTATTGTATTTCTTGCAAGTTTAGGTTTGAAATATTCAAGAACCTGTAAATATGAACTGATAAACTTATCTTCTGGAAGTCTTGAAAGTATATCATTAAATCGTTCTGTGTGTGTTGTTGCAATAGATTCGGCAAGTGCTTCCCATTGCTTTGTTTTTTGTCCTATTGAACCCTCTTTTCGGCCTCCTAAACTATTTCCTTTCTCGAAAGGCATTGTGATTTATTATGTTTATTTATCACAAAAATAAACTATTTGTATTTATTTATTAGAATCTGCAAAATAGCCTTATCTTTTTTGAACTTATTTTTACTTTGGATTAAAAGTTTCTGAGCCGTTCCTACTCCGAATCTCATATCAATAGCTAATCCAAATTCATACTGTTTTCCCTGAGTATAGATATTACATCCAACACATTGAGCGGCACAGTTCTTTTCTTCCCATCGTGTAGCAAAGTGTCGTCTTGATATAAAGTGTCCGCATTGGCTTGTTTTTAAAGTCATAGGCTTACCACAAGTAACACAATAAGAAAACCCATCAGCATCAATATCCCTAAGCCGGATAAAGATTGAGAAAACTTTATCTAACTCAGCTACTAATTGATTTATTGATTTGGATTTCATTTTAAAAAACTTCTTTTTTAATTTCTAATAATTTATCAACTAATGACTGTCTTTTTTCATCTGCATCCACTTCAAGATTTTCAATCATAATAGTTAAAATAATAAATAGATTATTACTTAATTCAAAATACTCTTTTTTTACTGATTCCTTATAAATATACTCTAATTGTTTTGCTACTCTATAAAAATTATAATAATCTCTTCCTGACGCTGTTATACATAAATAACAACTATCTGAAAAATCTTCACTATTTCCTTCATACTCTTTTAGTCTTATATGACTTTTACCAATAATCATACTAATTAAATCCCCCTTTGAAAAAAAGTTTTCAGGCATTTCATTTTTATTTAAACAAAATTCTGAAATAAAAAATGATTGCTGATTAATTGATGTGTTTAGTATTTTCATTACATTACTTTTAATTCATTGCGCTTAAAGATAGCCAATATTTCATTCTCAATCTGTTCAGTAAGTCCGATTTCAACAAGGTCTTTTGACATCCTGGTTAGTTCGTAAAATGCAGTTCCTTTTGTTTTTTGCGCAGTATCGACCATATTAAATTCTTTGAAAATATCTTTTGAAGGAACTTTGTATTTTTGTAAAAGTCGGATTAAAACTCTTTTGGTTCTCAAAGTTTCACTATCTCGTTCTAAACATTTGGCGACTTCAGAACCTAAGATAGTTCTTCCTTTTCTTTGAGTTACAAGCATGAGGGCTTCGTAAATGGTCCGCCGGCGGTCTGTGTGGTTTAAGTGGTTCATTTAGTTTGTAGTTTTGGTTTGTTTTCTTTTATGAATGTAAAATACTCGTTTGCTTTTTCGTAAAGTTCTTTCTGTTCACACTCTATAATTATTTCGTCTATTAATTCCTTCACTTCGTCAAAGCCATGAATTAAAATCATTTGCTTCCAATATGTTTTATTCATCTCGTATAATGTTTTTATCTATTTCACAATAACATTCTACTTCACCAGTTCCGCCTTGTTTATGTTTGGCTATTTTAATAACTAATTTATTCGGCTCAGGGCAATCTTTAAAGTCACCTTTAAAATAATAAGCAGGTCGGTAAAGAAGTAAAACCATATCGGCATACTCCTCAATAGCACCTGAACTTTTTAAATGATGTAACTCAGGCTTTTTGCTTTCAGTAGCTTCTACTTCACGATTTAACTGTGCAAGTAAAATAATTGGAATGTTTAAAGTCTTAGCCAACCTTTTTAACTCTTTTACAATATCAGAAATCTTATCCGCAGTAGTTTGGTTTCTGTTCTGTTCACCTTCCATTAAGTTTAAGTAATCAATAACCACTAACTTAATATCCTTTTCATAAATAGCTTTTAACAGTTTAGTTCTTAAAATCTGAATAGTAAGTTTTGAAGATGAATCTACATAAAGCTGTCCGTCGGCTATAATTTGCCCTTGTTGGTGTGCGGCTTCAAATTCCATTGAATCTACTTCACCTTTTCTCATTTTAGTATATTTCAACTTAGCACCCCTACCCATTTCTCGGAGTGCGATCTGTTCATCACTCATTTCTAAAGAGAAAAATAATGTAGGAACTCCTGAGTCAGAAGCGAAGTTGATAGCAAGTGCTGACTTCCCTGCTCCTGGTCTTGCGGCAATAATTATTAAGTCCTGATTTTGCCAACCTCCTGTAATTTTATCAATTGAGTAAAGTCCGCTTTTAATTCCTGTTATTGCGTTTCCTGTTTCTTTAGCAAGCCTCATTTGATTCAATGCCTTATTCACCCTAACTACCGGAGTAATATCTCTGTCGCCTTCTATTTGCGCTAATTTGAGAATGTTTTTAGCTGTTGTGTTAATCAGTTCTAAAATATCAGTTGTTTCTTCATATCCTTCTTTTACAGCCTGAGAACTAATACGGATAATTTCTCTGCCTAAATACTTTTGCTGAACAATAAGACAATGGTATTCTGTATTCGCTGAACTACCTACTCGGTTAGTGAAATCAGCAACCCCGAAAGCACCCCCAACTTTTTCAATGTTTCCTTCCTTTCTTAGTTGATTAGTTACAGTTCCAATATCTATGGGAGCGTGTGCTAAAAACAAACTACTTATAGATTTAAATACTAATTCATTTACTGGTGAATAAAACATTTCTTCTCTTAATAAATTTAAAGCTGATATACAGGCATCTCTTTCAATTAACATTGCACCTATAATCATTTCTTCAATATCCATTGCTTGTGGTGGAACTTTTCCGTAAATTATATCTGAACTATTCATGTACCGGATTTATTTTAGTTTTTTTATAAATAACTACATTCTCTTTTGGCTTGTAGTATCTAAGCCAACTTATAAAGTGTTTATTACAATCGTGCAAGTCTAACCAAATCTTTTTAGCGGCTGTATTTTCTGAAAAGAAATCTTTTACTATTTCTTTATATCCTTGTTCAGTACAATGAGTTATTCTACAAGTATGCTCTAAAAGTGTTTGGTCTGATAAAAAGTTTTTTTCAAAGTCCTGTTGTTGAATACTTATTACATTAACACTATCATTAACAGTTACATTAACATTAACATTATCAGTTGAGTTAGTTGAAGTATGTTGAACACTCTTTAACTTACTTACATCATCTTTAATTAATTTAAGATTCTTACGAATTTCAGCACTCTTTTTTCCACCTTCTGATTTACCTATAATTGTTTTCTCCCAGTCTTTTAGATCCCTTTTTAGTTGTTGCTTAATCGGTTCAAACACTAACTGAATTATTCTATCAGGTGCATCAGGATTTAAGTCATTTACATATCTGAGTAGGTGTTTGAAAAGCATTCCGGCTTCATCATCTTTTAAAGATTCAATCGTATGAATCAAATCAGCG